>Ga0208716_1000470_pt1 | contig 17069 bp, 4 predicted proteins | sample NGESurdeep092012_8_FD_184482 | JGI IMG/M metagenome (GOLD analysis project Ga0208716, IMG submission 184482) | Arctic peat soil microbial communities from Barrow, Alaska - NGEE Surface sample 415-3 deep-092012 (SPAdes) | ecosystem: Environmental > Terrestrial > Soil > Wetlands > Peat ...
GCGGCCACCGACCCGGCCGGGAACATCGGTCCGGCCTCGGCGCCGCCGATCAGCGTGACCGTCGACACCGTGGTCCCCGCGGCGCCGACGGTGACGGCCCCGACCGGCGGCACCACGATCACCGGCACGCCAGTCGTCACCGGCAGCGCGGAGCCGGGCACGACCGTCACCGTCAACGACGGTGGAACCGCCATCTGCACCAGCACCGCGGACGCCGCCGGTGTCTGGTCCTGCACCCCGTCGACCCCGCTGGGCGATGGTCCGCACACGATCACCGCCACCGCGACCGACCCGGCCGGCAACACCGGACCGGCCTCGGCGCCGATCAGCGTGACCACGGACACCACGGCGCCGGTCGCCCCGATCGTCACGTCACCGGCGAACTCGTCGGCGATCAACACCGCCACGCCAACTATCGCGGGCACCGGTGAGCCCGGCACGACGGTGACCGTGGCGGATGGTGGAAACCCCGTCTGCACCGCCACTGTCGATCCGGCCGGAGACTGGTCGTGCACCCCGTCGACGCCACTGACCGCGGGCGCTCACTCCCTCATCGCAACTGCGACGGATCGTGCCCGCAACACCGGTGCAGCGTCGGCGGCGGTGTCGGTGACGGTGGACACGGAGGCCCCGCCGGCGCCGACGATCACCGGCCCGATCGGCGGCGCGACGCCCAACGGTGCCGCCCCCATCACCGGCACCGGCGAACCCGGCACCACGGTCACCGTCAAGGACGGCGGCACGACAGTCTGCACCGCCGAGGTCGACGCGGCCGGCGGGTGGACCTGCTTCCCCGCGCCGGACATCGACGACGGCCCGCATACCTTCACCGCGATCCAGACCGACCTGGCCGGCAACAACAGCCCGGCCTCCCCGCCCGTCACGGTCGACGTCGACAACGCCGCCGAGATCGCCGCCCAGCTGGTCGGGGCCGTCACGGATGTCAACGGCAGCGGCAAGGCCGACCTGGGCGACACCATCAGCTGGACGATCACCGTCACGAACACCGGCAACGTGGCGCTGGGCGATGTCGCTGCCGCAGATGCAGGCGGACCGGTGGCCTGTGCGAGCACCCTGTTGCGCCCCGGTGCGTCGACGACGTGCCAGCCGGGCGAACCAACCTCGGTGACCCAGCCGCAGATGGACGCAGGATCGGTCACCAATACCGCAACGGCCACCGGCACCACCCGGGTCGGGCCGGACGCGCCCGGCCTGCGCCGCAGCCTGGCGGCGCTGCCAACCGGAGTCCCGGTGACCTCTGCCGCCACCGCCGCGACGGTCACCCTCGATTCGGTCTTCGCCATGGCGATCAGCAAGAGCGGCACCGCCTCCGACAGCAATGGCGACTCGGTGACCGATCAGGGCGACGACATTGCCTGGGTCATCGTCGTGAGCAACATCGGAAACGCTGGGCTGCAAAGCGTCTCGGTGAGCGATCCGACTGCGGGTGACGTCATCTGCCCGTCGACGACGCTTCCGGTCGGCGGTTCGATGGCCTGTACGGCGCCCGGGTACACGATCACCGCCGGCGATGCGTCCGCCGGATCGGTCACCAACACCGCCTCCGCAGTTGGCATCGGCAACGCCGGTCCGGTCAGCTCGGCGGCCGTGACGGCGGTCGTTCTCGTTGTTCCGACGCCGACAGCAGCGTCCGAGCCGTCGCCGGCTCCGTCCGCGTTGGCTGTCGGGCCGCCAACGGATGGAACCGCGCCGGCGGCCGGTTCGCTGTCCTACTCCGGTGTTCCGGTACTGACCGGGCTGGGCGCGGCGGCGGCGCTGATCCTCGGCGGCTGGGCATTGCTGGTCCTGATGCGACGCCGCGGCCGCGATGAGAGACCGATCTGAGCCCATGGTGGGGAGCGTGCCGATCAGATCCCGGGCCCGGCTGGCGGTCACCCTCGGAGTCGCCCTGCTCGCCTCGGGGTGCACGTCGACGGGCGCCATGTCGGATGACTCCACGCTTGCCTCCGCGGACTCCGCGTCTGCCTCTGCTTCTGCGTCCGCAGCTGAGCAGATCCGGTACCCACCGCCCCCGGCAAGCGCACTGGTCAACGACGAACTCAAGGCGAAGAGTGTGGTGATCACCGGGTGCGACGAACTTCTCAACGGTGGACAGCAGGCGATCGGAACGGTCGAGAATCTGGCCGCGACGGATCAGAGGTTCACCATCACCATTGATTTCACCGACGCCGACGACGGCACCGCCATCGTCAATTGGGCGTCGGTCGACGTGCAGGTCCCGGCCGGCCGGACGGTGCCATGGGTCGCCGAGAAGGCATTCAAGACCTCGCGCCGGCTCGATTGCTCCGTCGCAGCGGTGCGATAGGCGCACCGCGGCGCCCGCGCCACACCGGCCGCCGTGTGTCGAGGTGCGCGATGAAAGCGCCGCTGCCATCCCCTACGCCATCCCCGACGCCAGCCTCGGTCAGCGTCGTGGCTGCTAGACCGGCCAGGCGGGGGTCCGCCCCTCATAGGTCAGGATGAGCAGTAGATCGTCGACCTCGTCGTTGTGGAACCTGCTCCTCATCTCCTCGGTGTTGGGCAGGGTCAGCTGCCAGCCGCCGGCCAGTGATCGGCCGATCAGCGGAACCCAGGCGCTGGCGTTGCCCCGGCGGGTGCTGACCAGCCCGTCGACGGTGCCGTCCACGGCGCCGCCCACCGGCGCCGTTTCGCCCTCGGGCGTCAGCGTGAGCTGCGTGAGGCCGATCTCGAATGTGGCCCCTGGCGCCCGCACGACCGCAAACAGCACCTGCTGGATCCGCAGGTCGTCGAGATTCGGCGGGAAACCGTCGGAGGTCAGGGTGAACTCGACGGTGATGGGCGCGTCTGTCGAGACGGGGTTGTGCAGGGCGTACCACTGGTCGGCGAACTGGTCGCGGACACTGATGACGCGGTCGGCGCTCACCCGGTCGTCCAGCTGCTGGATGACCTGCTGGCGATACGAGAAGTCCTGCAGCGCCGTGTAGTCCACCGTGAACAGCACATCGGAGATGGTGCGGTAGTCAAAGGGATTGGCGGCCTTGGGCAGCTGGAGCTCCCAGTTGGTGTCGACTCCCATGCTCTCGAAGGGCAGCAACATCCCGGCATCCGGCTCCAGTTCGAGCAGCCCGGTGGCGTTGCTTGTGCCGGTGAAGGCGATCAGCTCCGGATCGCGCCGCACCGTGATGGTCGAGAACACGTCACCCCCGGTGACCACGCGGGAGATACCGGAAGCGATCAGCGTCGCGCGCAGGCCGTGAGTCGCCGGAACCAGCGCGACCACCGATACGTGGGCCCGCTTCAGGAGCCGCATGTAGTGCCCCGGGAACCCTTGGTCGAACAGTGCCATCGGCGTGGCAAAGGGAAGCACGCCGGTCTCCCGGAACCGTTGGAACTCCCCCGGAGCCAGCCGGGCCAGCGAGAAGGTCTGCGAGAGCTGGAGCTTGCGACGGTTGGTGTCGAACGCGAACTGGTCGAGCCGCGTGATGTCCTGCAGCAGCCGGACCGAACCGGTCAAGCCCTGACGATCGGGCGTGCTCTGGCTACCTGCTCGCTGTGCCTGGTCGTCGGTGGCCTCCCAGTAGTCGGCCTTGATGAACGACGGGGGCGACTCCTGGCGCTCGAAGGCCAGCTGGTACTGCGCCAGCTGGGCCATGGCGATGGCCTGTTGCAGGAAGTAGCTGTACGCGCCGCCGAGGATGCCGCTCATCCAGGCGTACAGCTCGGCGCTGGTGAACTTGTTCGCGAGGAACTCCACGGTGGCCTGTGCCTGGTCATGCTGGGTGCGGGAGATGAACTCCTCCTGACGGGCGACGTCGGTGTGGGTCTGGGCCAGCGACACCTGCTGCGCGCCGATGGCCATCTCGCCTTCCGCTAGCTGGCGCTGCAGCTCCCATTCCTGGCTGCGACGCTCGAAGCTCGCGGTGGCCGAGTTGATCTGCGCTGAGGTCTCGGCGGTGTTGACCATCACCGACGTGGAGGCCTGCGCGACCGCCAGGGCGCCCACCACCACCGTGCCGCCCAGCCCAGCGCCCAGCCCTGTGCCGAGGAAGCCACCGGACTCCACAGCAGCGAGGGTCTGCGCGACCGTCAGCGCCGCGTCGATGCCGGTTAGGACGTTGCGCCACTGTCCGATCTCCCGGTAGTCCTGGAGCAAGTCGCGTTCCCAGTCGTTCAGGCCGGCGTCGATCCAGCCCTGGTAGGTGTCCCGCTGCGTGGCCGCGCGATCCAGCTGCCGCTCCGCCAGCCCGATGCCCTCCTCGGCCTCCCTGACCTGCAAGGAGTGCAGATCTACGGTCGCGCCGGTCAATTGCAGGTCGTGCCCCGCCTTGAGCAGGTTGTAGACCTCGGCGTCGCGCTTCTCCAGCGCGGCCAGGAACGCCTGTTCGACCTGCTGGGCGATGCTCACCAGGTTCTTGGCTCGCTCGACCAGCACGGCATAGCGATAGGGCGTGGGCCGGAACAGGCGTTGCGCACCGCCGGCCACCGGCGGCCGGTCCAGGGTCAGCGCGGGCTGGGTCACGACCGTGGCCTGGCGCTCGATACCGGCGATGTTGCGGCCGCTGCGCAGCTTGAACAGGTTGAGCTGGCCGCGCATCTTCAGCGCCTGCGGCACCGGATTCGCCGGGAACGGGGTCGCTCCGCTGCCGCTTCCCGGCGGCTGCATCTCCGGCAACCCCAGCAGGGCCAGTGCGGTGCCGTAGAGGGCGCGGGCCCTCGCGACGGCCTCGCCCTCGTCTCGGGTGAACTCGGCATCGGCGAAGTCGAGGTAGCAGCGCGCCAAGGTGATCAGCGTGAAGCGCGTGTAGGCACTGGCCCGGACGCTGACGATCTCGTGCGGGTTCAAGCCCACCCGCAGCCAGTTGTCGGGATTGCGCTGGTATTGGGTGGTGATCTTCTCCTCCAGCACCAGGCCGTGGTAGATCTTGCGTTCGCCGGTCGCCAGATGGTCGGTGTAGAAAGTCTCGATCCAGTCCAGCGCCTCCAGGTACTGCCCGGATCGCTGCAGCTGCAGGGCCAGGGCCAGGGGTACGAAGAAGAAGATCTCCTGAACGTAGTTCGGCGCCTTTGACGGGTCGGTGATGCCGGCGAAGAGAGTGTCGCGGATGAACATGCGCCTGGCGGCCAGCTGAGAGTCGGTGATCTGCTCGGTGATGGTCAGGACCTCCGGGCGCAACGAGGCCGGCAGCACAGTGCCGAGGTCGAGGGCCAGGGTCTGGTGATAGCGGAGGGCAAGGGCCCGCGCCTGCACCGGTGTGAGCCTCGGCTGGTTGCGCAAATCCGTCATCAGCTGCCGGTACGCGTTGGTCTGGGCAATCGGCCGCGGTGGAGCCGGTGGAACCGGTGGAACCGGTGGAACCGTGACCGGGCGCAGCTCCGGCAGCAGGTAGATCTCGGGATAGGCGAAGACGCGGATGGCGGCGTTCCAGGTGCCGTAGCCGCCCATCCAGAGCCACTCCTCGTCGAAGTCCTTCTCGGTGTACGGCTTGGCCGCATCGAGTGCCAGCACCCACGCCGCCGCCGGGTTGACCGTGCCGAGTACCGGTGGCTCGGTCTTCAGCTGCCCGGTGCGCAGGGACAACAACACCACCTGCAGCGTTTCCAACCCCTGCTGGGCGCGCGTGGTCCGTTGCCGCCCGCTGTCCAAGCAGTCGATGCCGAGCTCCTGGCTCAGCCGGTCGGCGATGACCGCCGGGTCCCGATCCCCGGCGATGGCAGCCAGGCATGCCTGTCGGAGCAGCGGCAAAGCCTCCTCCTCGGCGGCGCTCACCACCGACTGCATCGCCTGGGTCAGCGTCAGCTCCTGCTGGATCCGTGACCCAAGGGTGCGGCGCCAGGCTTGACGGGTCTGGGGCGTCGCTCGCCACGCCGGCAGCGCAGGAGTTGGCGAGCCGACCGGATCGGGCAGCCGGAAGAAGTCAGGGCCAAGGACCAGGCCCTTCTTCTGCTCCTCGCCGCGCCAGGCAGCCGCTCGACCAAGCTTTCGCACCTGGACGAGGATGGCGTGGACGTCGGCCCACTCCGAGTCCAGCACGGTGCCGGCGACGGCCAGCTGGCGGACCCGAATCAGGTGCAGGAAGGCCTGGATGGTGAGCCGTTTGGCGCGCAGCTGGGTGTCGATCGCGTGACCGCGCTTGCGCTCTTCGGCCATCGCCAACAGCTCGGCGACCGGCCCGAGGGCAGCGGCGATCTTGTCGAACCCGGCCTGCTGGGTCTTCTGCGACTTGCGCGCGGCGTCCAGCGCCGTCAGGTGAGCCGCCAGGTCATCCTTGCGGGCTTTCCATAAGTCGAAGGCAGCGTTGCCCGGGCTCGGCGTGCGCAGGTCTTGGGTACCCAGCATGTCCGGATCGATCACCGGCACCGGCGCGTCCAGCTCCGAGCGCGCGTCGTCGTCTTGTTGTTGCCACCCGGCGCGCAGGTGCTCCTTCTGCCAGATGAGCAGGTTGGGCTCCGGTAGGAGGCTGCCCGTCAAGGGCTTGAGGGTGGTCTCCTCCAGACCGAAGAAGATCTTGAGCGCTGCCTCGGTCAGGTCGGCCGGCTGGAACAGGAGCTCATCGAGCCGGTCGCGGCGGAACCGGGCCAGCGCGATCCCCAACCGGTTGGCCAGGGCGCCGCGGGCTGCGTCGTCGGCCATCCGCGCCAGCCGCATCTCGTCGAACGAGGTGCCCAGCTGGCGCAGCAAGGCGACGTAGGCCGCCTGGCGGTAGGCCGCTTCGGCGTCGGCCGGGACAGTACGACCGTGCGCGGCGAGGTAGCGGCGTAGCACCTCGATACACAGCCGGACCTGGCTGGCCGACTGGTTGGCCACCGCCCGGTTGTCGCTCGTCACCAGGTCGGTGAAGGGCTGCAGGTAGGTGTCGACCAGCAACTGCCGGCTGATCAAGGCGCCCCCCGCCGCGGTTCTGGCGCGGTGGGTGGCGAAGTCGAGCAGGTCATCCAGGTAGGCGGCGGGGCTGAAAACCGCGTCGGGATCCTTCGGCTCGAACGGCTCCGCCACGACGACACCACGTTGCAGGGTCGTGGGGTTGCCGGGCGCGGCCTTGTCCGTGGCGCGCACGGTGATCGTGTGGTTGCCGGCGACAGTCACCGGGACCTGCGCGCTCCAGGTCGACCAGTCGTTGCCGGGTTGGGGCGTGGCCGGGGTGAAGGTGGTCTGTCCATCGACGGACCATTCCACCAACGCGACCCCGCTCTGGGTGTCGGAGGCGGTGCCCCGCAGATCGAAGGTGGCCTTGCCGTCCACCAGCGGACGGGTCTCGCCCTCCGCCGGCACGGTGATGCCGAGCGCCGGCGCGGTGATGTCGCCCACCCGTACGGTGACGTTCTGCATCGGGCCGACGTTGCCGATGTTGTCCCGCGCCCGGAAGGCGACGGTGTGCACGCCAAGACCCGGCAAGGGCACCTGGGCCAACCAGTTCGTCGTCCCGGCGGCGGCGTTGATGGCTCCGCCCCCGAACTGCCATTCCACTGCCGCCACGCCGGACGCGTTGTCGGCTGCGGTGCCGGTGATCGCGGCGATGAACGGCGGCGCGGGGACGACCACGTCGGCCGGCGGGTTGATGGTGATGCCCGGCGGCGTCACGTCGACGACAGTGCTGCGCGATGCCGTCGCGGGAATCTTGCTCGGGAAAGCCTGCGCGAGAACCGTGAGCGGCCCATCCGGGCGGCCGCTGACCGCCAAGGTCCAGCTGGTCCAGGGCGTTTCCGCCGGCCCGGTCGGTGTCGCAGCAACGGGAGCGGCACTACCAAGACTCACCGACACCCCGGTGATGCTCTCGTTCGCGTGCCGGACAAAGATCTCGGTCTCGTCACCCAGGGGACCCAAGATGTCCTTCAGCTGGTCGCAGCTCGTCGTGCCACTCAGCGCAAAGCTTGCGCCCACGACGGCAGCCACGGGGTTCAGGTTCACATCCGACTGAAAATAGAAGATCACCGTGGGCTTGGGTGGAACAGCCGAGACGTTGGCGTTCCTGATCCCACCCACCGTGGACTCGGTGAATGTAGTGAGCTCGGTTTCCATTTGTTTTATCTCCCCTGACTTTGCTCAGCTGTTCGGTGTGAGTTTTATACGTTTGCAACTGGATGGTTCACCAGGGGAACCATTCTGCTTTGAACGGATTCAAGGTGTACTCATCCGAAGTGAGCCGGATATACGCTGCGGCCGCACCCTCGCCGATGCCGGTACCGATGGGTTTGATGACACCGTTGTACACCGATTTCTCGACAGCCTTTTCGGCGGCAGCGAGCCCACCGATCACCGTGTGGTCACTGAAGCCCAGATAGTCGTCCAAAGCCTCGCCGGCGGCATTTGCCTGCTTCTTGACCTTGTCGTCATAGGCCATGATCGTGGCGCCCGCTGCGGCGAAAACCATTGCGGGGGGATAGCGCTTGAAGGCATAGCCGAGCCCGGTCGCAACACCGGCAGTGACGGCCGCCCGCCCCGGCTTTCCCTCGTGCAGATCCTTGATCACTTCCCCGGCGACCGAAGCAACGCCCGCGATACCGGCGACCTTGAGCGTGGTGTTGGCCAGGACGCGTGCGCGGGTCGGTGGCAGCCGAGGCAATGGCGGCAGTTCCGGACTCGCCGTCGACCCCGAATCGGCGCCGCTCGAGATCCACTTGCTTGCCCGACCGATCGGGCTGGTGTCCTTGGGGTTGAAGTTGGGATTCAGGGTGATCTTGAAGTTCAGCGTGCCCTCGGGTCGCACAAGCCGCACATCGAACGACTGCGTCTTCGCGTCGTACTTGTAACGCGCCCAGCCATCCTCCTTGCCGAAGATCCAATGCTCCTTGACGCCTTTCCTGGCGAACTCGTTCAAATCAGTTGTCGATGCGACAGAGGACGTATCTTTGCCGGTATGGGAGTGCCCCAAGGGGATGAGATCCCCAAAGGCAACCTCGGTCTTGGTGCCTTTCAGGATCATGAGCTTTCCACTTGCCGAGTCCCCAGCGAGTCCGTACTCGATTCTGTCTGCGACACCGAGCTTTTTCATTCGTTCCAGCCCGCCCTTCACCGTCGAGGCATACTCGACGAAGTTGGCCGGCTCGTTCTGCATGCCGTTGGGATCTTTGAAGACCAGCGGGTTGTCATGAAAGCTGCAGTAAGCGTTCAGGCCGTCCTTGATCCCGATCGGGTCGCAGCTGGTCCAGCGCCCGAGCCAGGGCGCGTAGTACCGCGCACCGTGATGGTTCAGCCCGGTCTCCTCGTCGCGTTCCCTGCCCGTGTACCGATAGCGCTTGAGGCTCACCTCGGCCGCACTACGCCCGGCCTGGTAGGACGTCGATCCGTACGGGTAGTACTCCTCGTAGCTGATGATCTGGCCGGCGCCGTCCAGCTCCAGCGCGGCCGAGCCGAGATGGTCGCCGAGCTGAAAACGGACCAGCTGTGCCGGCACCCCGGGTTCCTCCCCCTTGGTGCGCGTGTCCACGAGCGCGATGCGCTGTTGGCCGTCCATCACGTGCAAGCTTTCGCGTTCGAGCGAGACCGTTCCGGCGGCGTCGCGCCGGCGGAAGATCTCGAAGCCGGCCAGTATGATCCGTTCCTCGACGAGGTTCCCGGCATTCTTCTCGACCACCTTCCGAACCCGCTCACCTGCGGCGTCATAGACGTAGTAGGCCGTTCCGCCGCCACCGAGATCCACCCGTCGCAGCTGGTCGCGGAAGTCCCACTCCATGCCCGGAAGGTGCGCCATCGCCGTCAGGTTTCCGTGGGGGTCATAGCTGAACCGTTCGGGCAGCTTGCTGCCGACCACGACGCTGCTCAGCCGGTTGCTGCTCTTGCCGGGTTCGACCAGGCTGGCTTCGTCATAGCTGAAGCTGCGCGTCCAGCTGCCATTGACGGCGGTGTGCACGAGCTCCCGCAGGTTACCGACGGCGTCGTAGCCGTACTGTTCCGCGTACCGGCGCATGGCTTGGCCATCGCCTGGGTTCGGCAGGCGGAGTCGCCCGGCGTCGTTCCAGGTCGTTTCGGGCTGCGACACCTGGCCGGTGTGCTCGCGCCCTTCGGCGCCGCGCAAGCGATAGACGGCGTCGTAGGTGTAGTCGCCGGTCGGCGTGACCACCTGGTTCTTGAAGTACAGCGTCTGCTGCGCGTCGTCCTGGATATGGGTGATGTTGCCAGTGGGGTCGTAGACATAGCCGAGATCCTGCACAGGATCGGTGCCCCGAAACGTCCGGCACTGCGTCAGGCGCATGGTCAGCGGGTCGTACGTGTGTCGGGTCCGCAGGCCGTTGCCGTAGCCGACGGCCATCCGCCTGCCCTTGGCGTCGTAGTCGATCCCGGTCACGAAAGGCGTCGGCGCGGTGGCGCCATGCAGCTGCAGCTCCGTCTTCTCCAGCAGGCCGGCGGGGTTGAGCGGCGCTCGGACGACACTGCCGTCGGGCGACGTGACCGCGACGGGACGGTTCAGCGCGTCGTAGGCCGTGCGGGTGACGTATACCTGGGCATCGAGGGCCGGCTTGGTCGACCAGTCGAGCATCGTCTTGTAGTCGTGGGCGAGCTGCCGTCTGCTGGCGAGCAGGTTGCCCTTGAAGTCGTACGCCTCGTTGGTGACGACCCCCGCCTGGTCGAGATGCTGGAAGATCCTCCCCCGCAGGTTCAGGGCCTCAGGATGGGTTGCGCTCTCCCCGAACACGGTGCGGCCGACCAGCTGCTCACCGTTGTCGCCGTCAGTCAGGAACGAGTCGACCGGCCTGCGTAACGCGTCGTAGGTGGTGCGGAGGCGCTGGTCGCGGCTGTTCCAGGCAAAGACCGGCTGCCCGACGACGTCGTGGAGCAGCCAGCGCTCCCCCGCCTCCATGCTGGTCGAGCGGACCCGGGTCCCGAGCATGTCGAAGTCGTAGCGCATGACGACCCGGTCGTTGGCGTCGACGACCTCACGCTGGTTGTTCTCGATGTCGAGCACCACCCGCGTGGCGTAAACCTCGTCGATCGTTTGGCCGCCGCGCTCGAACCGGTTGTGGGCGATGGTGAGGAAGGGGCGCCCGAGAGCATCGGCGTGGGCGATCGAAGGGCTGGCCGCATGCACAGCGGTCTTCAGCGCGGCCGCTTGTTCGGCCGCGCCAAGATCTCCGCCCTGGCGCGCCGCGTACCACGTCGGCAGGTAGTCGGCCGTGTCGAGGCCGGCGAAGAGACCGCCGACGTCGAGATCGTCTTTCGGATTCTCGATCAGGACGGTGTCGTTGACGTCCCAGGTGGCTTGTTGCCAGGGGTCGAACACCACCTTCTCCCAGGTGTGATCGGGACGCAGCGTGGCCACGACCCGCTCGAGCGGGTCGTAGCACACGGTGGGGCTGACACCCACGCGCTGATCGAAGCGGAATGCGCGGGTGTCGTCGAAGAATGGCTCGAACTGCCGGACCGGCTTGCCCTTGTTGTTGAAGATCGTCCATCCGCTGCCGACCCAGCGCGGGCTGACCACAGGCCCACCGTCGACCACGGGGCCGGGTTCGGCCGGGATCTTCTTCTGTACCTCCCGCCCGAAACCGTCGGAATAACTCAGGCTCAACTGCACCTTGAGGCCACCGGCGGGCATCGGGTCGCTGGCGTGGGTCTCACGGGTCAGCATCGAGGCGCAGACGGGCTGCCGCTCGCGCCGGAAGCGGTCCAGGTCGTAGACGATGCGGGTCGTGGCGCTGCCCAGCAACGGCGCGGCCTGGGTCAACGGATCGACCAGGAATCCCAGCCGTTGTTCGGGGCTGAGGTTCGCGGCGAAGCCGGTCAGAGAGTCGCCGAGCGCCTCGCTCGCCTTGCCCAGCACGGCGCTTCCGGCGACGAACCCGAGCGTGTCGAAGGCGACTTCGGCGCGGTTGCCGTTGGGGTCGGTCAGCCGGAACGGTTGCAGGACCCGGTAGTCCTGCTCGGCGAGCATGCGATTGCCCACCGCGTCGTTCGTCTCGAGGGCGAGCAGCACGTAGGGGTCGCTGCGGGTCGTCGCGAAGTTGCCGAAGGGATCGCGCGTGCGGTGCGCCGCGAAGAAGTGCCGCTGCGCAAAGGACAGCTCAGCGGCCGGCGCGTCGGTGTGACCGGGGGAATAGAACACCCGCCCCGAGGGAATCCACCAGGTGGTCGGGTCGTCACCGCGAACGAAGCCGCACCCGACCAAGGTCGGGTCGTCGACGCGATCGCCATAGATGCGGGTCAACAGGCCGGTGGTGAAGGCGAGCCGGTGGCTCTCCCCCGGCAACGCCAGCGACTCGAGCACGCCCAGCGGCAGCAGGTCGGTGAGGTCGTCCTTGCGGTAGAAGGTGCGCACCCGCTCGATCAGGCGCTTCTGCGGGACGGCCGGATCCGCCACCTCCTCGTAGCCGATGGCCCGTGCGCCGTCGATCCGCGCGAGGTCGTCGGCAACCCATTCGGCGTAGCTGAAGCGTTGGGCGCCGGGCGCAATCGGCGCGAAGCCGGTCAGCTCGTGGCTGAGCGTCTCAGCCGGTGCGGGGGCCCGGTAGGTGTCCGGACTCGCCGGGTCGTCGATCGCGTTGGTGAATCGGGCTTCGGTGTAGGTCACGAGCGTGCGTGTCTGCCGGTCGCGGTCGGCCTGGGTCGGCAAGCCCGAATCCGGGTGCCGACGTCCGTAGCCGATGCTCAAGGTTTTGAGCGGGTTGCCGAAGGCATCGACGGCCAGCGTCAGTGCGTGGCTGATCCGGGGATCGGCGGGGTTGCGCTCGTAGTGGTAGGCCAGGCTCTCCAGCTGGTGGCTGAAATACAGTGCGTGCTTGTTGGTGCTCCTGGGCTGAAGCTGCGCGACCCGGTAGCGACTTTCACTGACCTGGTAGGGGTGTTCGGCCTTGGCGCTCCCGTCGTGCGCGTACACCTCGGTGCGCAACTGGGCGCCCCGCAAGGCTCGATAGGCTTCGGCCGGCGTTTCGCCCGGGTCGACGTCCTGTTCGTCCAGCGGCACGGCGTGGCCGTCGTGCTGGTAGTACTCCTGCCGGAACCTCTCGGTCAGGTCGCGGTAGTCCAGGGGGCGGGTCCCCCGGTCGTCGAAGTAGACGCCGGTGTGGAACCAGGAGCGGGTCTCGACCGGTGGCACGTGATGCCCTCCGGCGCCGTTGGCGAACTGCGTGCCGTCGCCGTGCAGGTCCGGCCGCGAGGAGTCCTGAAGGGACTCGGCGTCAAACTGGTCGACCCGCCCGAAACCGCAGAACTCGCGTTCCCGCCCGTCATAGTGTCCGTGGTGGTATTTGTAGGTGCAGACCCGTCTCGTCTTGCTGACGTGGTCGATGGTTTCCACGGTGTCCACGACCTGGACGGGAAACGGCAGCGGCGTGATCCACGGCGCACCGTTGGCCATGTCTGCGAGAAAGTGTCGGGTGGAGGGGGCATAACTCACCCTGGTGGTGGCGCCCATGTTGTTGTCCATGCCGACGAGGACATACGGCTTGACGCCGCCGCAGAAGTCGAGCGCTTTGTAGTTTCCGTCCTGGGTGTCGACAAAGTCGCGACTGAAGACCAGGGTGGCCGTTCCGGTGCCGAATACATCCGCGAACTGCAGCGCGCTTGTATCGCTGGTGGCCGGTGTACCGCGAATGGTCTGCCGCTCACTCCAGCCGTTGCCGGACTGGTTGAACCAGAAATGGACGCGCTGAAAGTCGACATACACCAGATCGCTGCAGCCCGTCCCGTTCAGGTCGGCAAGGAATAGGCGTCGGGGATCGAAATCGATATCCAGCTGCGGCGCATTGGCCATGCTGACCCGGTTGCCGAAGCGGCCGTAGCCGAGGTTGGGCCAGTAGTCGATCCAGCCGTTGTGGACGGTGACGATGTCGCTCAGGCCATCCCCCGTCATGTCGGCCAGCCGGACACGTCCTGCCGGATCGTCGAAGAAAACGTCGGGGAACTGGTCCAGGTCGTGGCTGCGCGTAATGGACTGTGGCGGGCCGAACCCCTCCTCTCCCAGGCAGGGAAACCACAGGAACTGCTGGTCCCGGGTCATCAGTGCGTCGGATCGACCATTCCCGGTGAGATCCAGCATTCGGGTATTGGGATCCTGCGGCGCGAAACCAGGAGCCGTCTCGTACGGGGTGAAGCGCTTCCAGGCCCCTTCGGATGTGGTTTCGAAGAATCCTGCCAACCGAGGGGTATTGACGAGCAGATCCGCAATGCCGTTGCCCGCCATATCGCCGAAGCCGATCCCGGGTTGGTCGAGAGAAATGCCGGCCGGCATATCGGGCAGGGTGCGCGGACGGTCCAGCGTGGCATTGCCGAGGTTGCGCCAGTAACGAAAGCCATCCGGGCCGGTCTGAAGAATGTCCGGCAAACCGTCACCGAACAGATCCACCAGCGCCATGGTGGGGTCGTTCAAAGCCAGCGCGGGCAGGACGCCGCCCAGTGCCGTGAGCGACTGGTAGCGCTGCTCCTGGGGCCTGAACCCGGCGTAGGAGAACGCGACCGGGGGCATGCTGGCCCATCGGTACTGGCCCTGCCCGTCCTTGTCGTAGCCGGTGACCGTCGCTGCGCTGAGCAGCGACACCCGGGTGTCAGCGTCGGTGGTGTAGCTGAAGTCGGTGGAGCGGACCAGCGTCGGGCCGCCCATCTCGGCGAGGTGATGGAACATCAGGACGCGGCGGCAGCGGCGCAGCGTCCGGACCTCGAACCCGGCGCGGAAGTGGGAGAAACGGTCGGCCCGGACCGGCACCGGTCGACGCGTCGTCGACGCCTGCCGATCCCCGCCGAACAGCTCCTGCTGATCGGCCGGCGGTGGTTCTGGATGGGGCAGCACGGTCGGCAGGTCCCAGTCGCCGTAGTCGAACACGACCTCGAACGCGTAGCGTCGGCCGTTGCGGAGATGCCCGACCGCCGTGCCGTCGGGGTACGTGAGGGGGCGTTGCTGCGGGTCGAGCAGCGGCTCAGGCAGGTTGCCGTAGTAGAGCCGGCGCGGGTAGCGGTTGCTCGCCACCCGATGCCGCTCGAAAATCTCGGGCAGGCGCCCGTCGGGGTCGCCGCCGCCGTACAGCGCGGGGTCGTCCGCGGCGTACTCGCACAGGCTGTGGTTTCCCGCCACGTCGAACGTCTCGTGCAGGAGCCACTCGTAGACGCGCCGGTCACCTGCGGGGTCGGCCAGCCGTGTCCCTGCGGTGTTGCCGAACAGGCTGGTGATGTTGTCCTTGGTGATGGTGCGCCAGTGGGTCTCGCCGGTGGTGGTGTGCACCCATCGCTCGATTCGGGCGAACAGCCCCTCGGTCCGGGGACGGTAGCGGAACACGGTATGTTCCCCGCGCACGAACGGGTCCTCCGGCACCCAGGTAATGCGACCGCTGTCCGGATCGACCACTTTCCTCAGGCATCGAACCAGGTCCTCGGAGCCCGACAGGACGAAGACATCGCCATCGTCGTAGCGCGGCAGTCCCTTCTCCGTCTTGCGGGTGATGCGCGGCAGCGCCAGCTGCCACCCCAACCCGAAAATGCCGTTGCCGTTGCCGGAGCTGTAGCCCAGCGAGAGTGACGGTCCGAAGCCGTTCCGACCGGGCGAGAGGGCTATCGGAATGCTGTGGTTCGCCGTGCCGCTGAAAAGGTTGGCCTGGAATGTCTCGCCGATGCCCTTGATCGCGCCGCCTCCCTTGGGAAGGCTGAGCGCCGCCTGGGTGCCGCCAGAGGTGTTGCTCACGGTTGTCCTTAGTGCGCCGACCGATGGGTGATCTCGTCCCCCAGCGGTTGAGCGAGGAGGGCTAGTGGTTGCACTGGATGAATCACCCCAGTCCGGACGTCGGCGACGCCCAGAACATCAGGCACGCAAACTCCTTCGGAGATGGTCGGTTTGCCGACTCCTCCAGGGAACCCTGGACGCGGGCTCGCGACATCGGGATTTCTGCCTATGTTGGCGAGGGACACCTCATGTAAGGGGAACGCGGAGAGGCGAGCTGGATGCCGGCCAAGCATCCAACCCGCCTCGAACCGCGTTGGCCGACGGTGCAGCGAGTCTCACTCACTCGGGAGGTGGTGAACTGAACGCTCACCCCTCATCGCCGAGCACCGCTAGCATCCCGACGGGCTCGACGTGGTGCTCAGTTCCCTAGTCGCACAGCGCCTCTCGGTGCACCTGCGGTGGCCGGGCCGGACGGCCACCCAGGTGTCACCCACCATGGCGGTTGAGGTGGAGCTACGTCCGGATGCTCCATTCCTGGAGCAGACCTTCGCGACGCTCGCCTATTTCGACGGCGCGGTACTCTGCCGTACTGCCGCCGCGCCCGCGCTGTTCTCGGTCGGGCTCAGGGACGACGCGTGCCCGTCGATTTCCACCAGGACGCGAGCGTGCTCCACCTGTTCGAGGTACGCAGGGCACTGGAATCGGCTGCGGCGGAACTGGCCGCCGTGTTGATGTCCGACGCCGACGCGCTGATGCAGCATTTCGACGCACTGAGCGACGACCCCGATATCGACACGCTGCTCGCCTACGACCTCGAGTTCCATCACATGATCGCGGTCGGCAGCGGGCATCCCGTGCTGTGTTCACTGATCGACGGACTGTCCGGGCGGACACAGCAGGCCGGGGTCTGGCGCGGTCTGACCCAGGAGGACGCCGTCACCCAAGCAGCCGGCCATCGCTCGGGCGTGGCCCACTGCCAACATCGCCGGGGTGGAGACGTGGTTGCACCACTCACTCGCCGACCCTGAGTCACCGGCAGGTCTGACGGCCGTTGTATCCCGCGGGGGCCTGACGATCCCCGCGTGAACCAGACCCCGCCTGAAGCAGGCCGAAATCGGCTCCCTGTCGGGTCGTGGGGTTCAGCGCAACGGCACTGAACTCCCATGAACGGCAGCGGACGCACCGTCGAGGGAATTCGCGGGCCAGTTGCCGGTCGGAGACGCACCCGGCAGATCCATCAGCCGGAAAGCCATCGCCGCGCAGGCGTATCCGTCGAAGCCCTCGCTGGTGCGTTGGTCCCAACCGACGATCGCTTGAGTAAGGGCGACCTCGGCGGTGTGCTCGGCGATCTTGGAATCCACCCCGACGACGCCGGCGCTGCCGGCCATCTCCCGTGCCAGCGGCCGGTAGAACGCCAGCAACGCCTCTTCGGCCGCAGTCAGAACCAGCGGAGCGTAGTGCTCCCTCGCCCTGGCCAGGGCATCCCACAGCTCCTCTGCAGCAGCA
>Ga0208716_1000471_pt1 | contig 17068 bp, 14 predicted proteins | sample NGESurdeep092012_8_FD_184482 | JGI IMG/M metagenome (GOLD analysis project Ga0208716, IMG submission 184482) | Arctic peat soil microbial communities from Barrow, Alaska - NGEE Surface sample 415-3 deep-092012 (SPAdes) | ecosystem: Environmental > Terrestrial > Soil > Wetlands > Peat ...
GCGCCGTTGAAGATTGCGATCTTACCGCTCGCCGACAATTTGACGGTCACCTCAGTGGACACGTTGTACCAGTTGTAACTGACCTGAGATACCTCCGGCATCGCCACGTCAGTCGGGTACACCGTGACGTAACCGCCACCGTAGGAGTACCACGGCGACGGGACCACGGTGATGGACAGAATCGCACCGGACGCGTTGAGTACCGGGACGCCGCATTGGGGACCGACGATCATGAGATACTCGGTCTCGTAGGCGTAGAAGGTGGACAGCGTCGTCCCGTTGCGGGAGTCCGCGACGCGGCATGGTGCCAGCATGACGACGCCGCCGGAGTTGACAGTTGCGGCGCTCGTGGTGGCGCTGGCCTGGTTCGTGGCGAGGCCCACCACCAACCCGACGGCGAGCAGGACTAGGGAGCAGATCACGGCCCCTATTCGGGTGCGAATGCGGTTCAGGGACATAGTTTCCTCCTCGACGGAAACCGGCCCAGGCCCCGCCGGTCCGGGCCCACCTTCCAGCTTTAGTCGCCGCCGGAGTAAACCGCCAGCGGAACCAGACAGGTGGTCGCGGGAATCACATTTCGCGATACAGATAGCAGTCGCGGTTATGGCCGCGGGGAACACGTATACGACTCATTGAAACAGAGAACGGAGATCGGCTTTCGCGTTGCCCTTGCCGATGAGGATTAGGCTATCCATCTCGTCGGAGTTCTGCCGACTGGTGGGCAAAACCGTCCGCCGCGGCGGATGCCCTGGCGGCTGCCGAGGAGCCGAGGATGAACTCAACGCGGCGATGCCTGAGCTGGAAATCTCCAAGAGCGGGTTCAATCTGAGACTCAGCTGAGCTCGGACGCTGTTGCGTTCCTGGTCTTTGCAGCGCTTGTGCGCTTGTAGCGTTCTCTAGTCAGGACAATCTATCAGTCTGGGTGCGAATCGGGCCATCATGCTGCCGGTCCTCTTCTTTGGCGCGCTCCTTCTTGGCCAACCATTAAATACTGAGTTGCGCATCGTAGCGATACTTTCAGCTACCATCAGTCCATCAGTCAGGTATCTTAGATCCACCATCGGCAACTGCCACCTCCCCCGCTCAGGGGGCGTCAGGCGTCTCAAGAGGTACTTGACAGCAGCCGCCGGCGAGGTGCTCAGACTTCCAATCGCACTTGGTTCAACTCATCCAGTTGTTGCCGAAATCGCCGCACTTAGAGGACCGGATCCGTCAGGCGAAGGCCATGGGTTTACGGAACTTCCCGTGCCACGCCTTTCAAGCCAACACCGCCTGGCTTGAATCGTCATGACAGCAACCGATCTCGTAGCCTGGACGAAGCTCATCGGGTTCACCCACGACCCGGACACCGCCCGCTGCGAGATCGCCGCGTTCCGCTACCGGATCCCCGGCAACGGGGTAGCCGAGGTGGTTGCGACGGTGACCGCGGTCGGGCCGCGGCAGCCCGGGTATGTGACGGTGTGGCCGTCCCTGACCGTGCGGCCGGGGACGTCCAACCAGAACTTCCAGGCCGGGCAGAACATCGCCACGACGGTGGTCGTGCCGCTGGGCGTGGACGGGAAGATTCAGCTGTTCAACGGCTCGGATGGCAGCGTGGACCTGTTGGTGGACGTGACCGGATACACCCTGGCCGGGATAGCGACGGACGCGGGGACGGTTGGGCCGGTGACTGCGCGGCTCGCTGACACCCGGACGGGTCCGCAGGTGTGGTGCGCGGTTCCCGCGTTGGGGGCCATCGAGGTACAGGTCGCCGCACCCGGCGCGGGAGCGGTGGCAGCAGCCGTGCTGACCGTGACGGCCGTTGAGCCGCAAACCGGCGGGTACGTCACGGTGTGGCCGTCCGGTGACCCGCTGCCGGGGACGTCGAACCTGAACTTCCAGGCCGCGCGGAACGTCGCCACGACGGTCGTTGTGCCGGTGGGCGCGGACGGGAAGGTCCGGCTGTTCAACGGCTCGTACGGCGTCGTCCACTTGATCGTGGACATCACCGGGTACGTGCAGTCCGGTCAGAACCCGGTCCATGGCGCGGTGTGAACGTGGGGCGGCGGATTCCAGGGTGAACTGGGCAACGGCACTACCGCCAATAGCGCGGTACCGGTCGCGGTGTTCGGGCTCAGTGACGTCACCGCGATCGCCGGCGGGGGCGCCGCCGGGTACGCGCTGCGCCGCGACGGCACGGCATGGGCCTGGGGCTCCGGCGTTTTCGGGTCGCTGGGCAACCGGACCGGGATCGCCAGCCCGGTACCGGTGCAGGTGTCCGGGCCGACCGAGGTCGTCGCCATCGCCGGCGGATTCGCCACGGGCTACGCGCTGCGCGGCGACGGCACTGTATAGGCCTGGGGGAGCGGGTACTCCGGCCAGCTCGGGACCGGCGACGACGAACGGTTCAGTGTCGCGCCGGTGCAGGTGTCCGGGCTGACCGACGCCACCGCCATCGCCGCCGGGGACAGCACCGCATATGCGTTGCGCAGCAACGGGACGGTGTGGGCATGGGGCAACGGATCACAGGGCCAGTTGGGCATCGGTGACACCGCCATCAACCGGGGAACACCGGTCCAGGTCTCCGAGCTCACGGACGTCACGGCCATCGCCGCCGGGGACGGCACCGCATATGCGTTGCGCAGCAACGGGACGGTGTGGGCATGGGGCAACGGATCACAAGGCCAGTTGGGCAACGGGTTCCCCTTCAACAGCGGAGTGCCGGGCCAGGTGCCCGCGCTCAACACCGCCACGGCCATCGCCGCCGGCAACTACACCGGTTACGCGCGGCTCACCGACGGAACGGTACGGGCGTGGGGGAACGGAGCCTACGGCGCGTTGGGCAACGGCGGCACCCTGAACGGCCCGGTGCCGGTCGCGGTATTCGCACTGGCCGAGGTCACCTCCCTGGCCGGAGGCTGCTTCACCGGTTACGCGCGGCTCACCGACGGAACAGTACGGGCGTGGGGTTACGGGGTCTTCGGGCAGCTGGGCAATCAGGCCATGTCCAACAGCGCGGTGCCGGTCCCGGTATACGGACTGACCGGTGTCAGCGCCATCGCGAGCGGCGGTGAAGCCGGCTTCGCTACCACCCCTTGACGCTCCGGGGGGTGGCTCTCGACCGGGACCTACCTACCCAAGAGGACCGGATTGGGCGACGAAGAAGGCGTCGCGCCACCGCCCCGACCGGTACGGAGGTCGGCCAAGGCCGATCCCAGGCGAAGTTTTCATTCGCTGTGGACAAGATCCTTCGCAGGTATGACCTGGAGCGGGCGGTTTTCGCGGGCGCCCGCAGCGCGGCCGGCGGACCGCTCGATTCGCCGGCTGTCGGTCGGTGTGCCGTTGGATGGTCGGATTCCTGCGTCTCATGGCCTTTGCTGGAGGCGGGGTCCGCATCGATGTTGTCGATGACGAGTTGTTCGGCGTCGCATGGATTGAGGCCGAGTCTCATCAGGTGGGCCAGGCAGGCGGGTGGTCTCGATGCGCCGCAAAGCTTCCTTGCTGAAGTCGGTTTCGTTCGGGCGCACATAGCAGTGCGCCGTGCTGGGCGGTCCCCGTCCCGCGGCAATGCTGGCGTGGGTCGGTGACGACGCCGACAATCCGGTCGAGCATGGTGGGTTCGCCGCAGTTGCCGATCCACCGGGCCGTATTCCAGTCGATGACCCAAGCCATCGCCCACGCCACGATGATTTTCGGCGCCCTTGTCGGCGGAGGTTTGGGTGAGGAAGCCGCCGCGGACCTGCTGCGCGGCCGGCTTTTCCTTGTTGCGGGTGATGAGGGTGCGGCGTACGGCTTCGTCCTCGTCGGTCGCCTGCCTGGGCAACCCAGTCGCACTGCTGATGCCGGGGATCGGCGTTTGAGCTGGACATGCCCGTTGCCATCGGGGGTCGAAGCGGCAGTGCCTGGCGACGGTGTCCCGTCGTCGTCGGTGGCCAGGTGGGCGGCGCGGCCGGGGCAGTGAGCGTGGGTGTCCTCGGCCAGGATGTGCCCGTCGCTGCCCACAGAGCATCGAGCCCCGTCGGGATTCGTGCCGTCCAAGTTGCAGGTCGGTGACCGGCATGCTGTGCTCGGCCGGTGCGTTGATCAAGTCTTGCCCGCGCTTCTTGGTGTCGCGGTCCTGGCGGAGGAGTACGGCGGCGTGCTCGAAGGTCCCAGGGCCGCGTTCCGCTGCCTCGCCGGCCAGTTTGACGGCGTGCTCGTCCGTTTGGTCGTCGGCCAGCAACGCGGACAGGTCCAACGTCAGCTCATGCCGACCGGCCCGGTCCGTGCAGGTCAACGGGGTCATGCGCAGGGGTTGGGCACACGCGATCAGGGAAGCCAGCCGACGTGCCCCTTGAGCAGTGCGTAGCCGGCGAACGCGGCGATGTCCAGCAAGGAATGCGCGATGACCAACGGCCATAGGCGACGGGTGCGCTGGAAGAGCCAGGCGAACACGACGCCCATCGCCGCGTTGCCCAGGAACCCGCCGAACCCCTGGTACAGGTGGTACGAGCCGCGCAGGACCGCGCTGATCGCGATGGCCGCCCAGGCCGGCACCCGGAGCTGCTCGAGTCTGGTCAGCAGGTAGCCGACGACCAGGGCCTCCTCCAGGAAACCGTTCTCGATCGCGGCCAGCACCAGCACCGGGATCCGCCACCAGGTGTCGTTCAGGGTGACCGGAGCGACGGTCAGGTTGACGCCCAGCTGCACGGCGACGAGGTACAGCACCAGGCCCGGGATGCCGATCACCGCGGCCAACGCGATCCCGGTGAGCAGGTCCTTCCACGGCCGGGTGAGATCGAGCCCGAGTCGGGTCCGCAGGTTCAGCCCACCGCGCCACAGCAGGTAGAGCCCGAGCATCCCCCAGGCGACCCCGGACATGATCGTGAGCAGCTGTTTGGCCAGGTCCAGCAGGGACGCCTGCGCCTGCGGGACGATGATCGACACGGTCTGGGAGGCCAGCGGCGCGGGCGCCAGCAGAGCGTCGATCAGGCTGACCAGCGACCGGAGCCCGCTGGTCCCGAGGGTGACAAGGAACAGCACGACGATCTCGACACGGAGGGAACGGTCGGTGTACGGGCGGGGCCGGGGTCTCTCCGGGCCCGAATCGATCGGCCCGCTGGGTCCCGTCGGCTCGATCGGCACGGTCGGCGGGACCGGTGTGCTGGTCATGAGGTTCGAGCTTAGGCAGGCCGTTCGACCGTCTGCTGCGAAACGGATGTCAGATGCGCTTCCACCGTGCGGATTCCTGTGCGGATTCCTACGGGCGGCAATGTGACCCGCGGCACCGGCTTCACGGTGACCGCACGGCCGGCGGCGGACAGTAGGCTCGGGACGAAATCTCGGACAAATGCAGCAAGACAACGATGTCCGGCGGCCGGTGATCACGGTCGGCGGGCAGGGGCGGTGGAGGACGAATGCTGTTCGGACGGGGCCGGAAAGTGGCCGCTGCGCTGGGGGTCCTGGCCTTGCTGGGGGTGACGGCCTGCGCCAACTCCTCGGGCGCGCAAGACGCGACGGTCACCAGCTTCGTCACGGCGGCACCGGCCAGTTCCGCTGAACCGAGCTCGGAACCGGCGGCGTCGGCGAGCTCATCGGCCGACGCCCCCACGCCGAGTTCACCGGCCGCAGCGACCACCGCCCCCGCGCCGTCGACCGTTGACGGCGCGGCATTGCCCGACGGCTTTGTGCCGAAGAAACTGGCGCCGGGTGAGAAACCGCCGCAGTTCATCGTGGTCAGCTTCGACGGCGTCGGCTGGCACGAGAAATGGCAGCACTGGTTCGACGTGGCCAGCAAGGTCCCGTTCCATTTCACCGGGTTCCTGTCGGGGACCTACATGCTGTCCGACGAGACGAAGAACGCCTACCAGGGTCCCGGACACAGCCCGGGCCGATCGTCGATCAACTGGAATACCGCGGCCGACCTGCCGGTGGAGATTGCCGACCTGAATCAGGCCTACAGCGTCGGCAACGAAATCGGCACCCATTTCAACGGGCATTTCTGCGAGGGCGCCGAGCCAAGTGGAAACGCCTGGACGACCGCCGATTGGAACAATGAACTCGATCAGTTCTTCGCGCTGGTCAAGAATGTCAAGGCCAACAACCCAGGGGTGAGCATGCCCGACCTGGCGTTCGACGGTTCCGAGGTCAAGGGCGAACGGACGCCGTGCCTGGAGGGTCACGCGGAGGACCTGTTCCCTGCGCTTCTCGCGCACAACATGACCTACGATTCATCCTTCACCAAGACCGGCGTCTCTTGGCCGAGTAAGTCGCCGCAGTACGGGATCTGGGCGCTGGGCATGCCGACGTTCCCGATCCATGGCACCGACAAGATGCAGATCGCCATGGATTACAACTTCTACTACTCGCAGCGGAACGCATCGAGCGACGGCGTGACGCCGGACCAGTCCGCGGGGGACTCCGCGCAGGTGCAGGCCACGTATAACGATATGTACAACGCCACATTCAACGGCAACCGCGCTCCGCTGATCCTGGGCAATCACTTCAACGCCTGGAACAACAACGCATACGAAACCGCCTTGACCAATTTCATCCTGGAGAAATGCGGACAGCCGGAGACGTACTGCGTGCCGTTCCGCGATCTGATCGCCTGGATGGAGGTTCAGGATCCAGCGGTTCTCGCCCAGTTGCAGGCACAACCCCCGGAGACCGGAGCGGGTACCTGACGCAGGCGACCCGCGTGTGCCCGGCGGTCGAACGAGCATCGTCCGTCGCGGCGCATCGTAGGGTGGCCGGTGTGGACCACCGTTGGGCGTACCTGGGGCCGGAAGGCACCTTCACCGAGCAGGCCGCCCGATTCCTGGTTCTGCGCGCTGCGAGTAACCCGGGTGACGCCGCGACGCCGATCACTCTGGATCCCGTCGCTGGTGTGTCGATGGCCATCGCGGCTGTGCGCTCCGGCGCCGCTGCGGCTGCGGTGGTGCCGATGGAGAGTTCCGTGGAGGGCGCCGTCCCGCTGACCCAGGACGAGCTGACCCACGGCGAGCCGTTGATGATCACCGCGGAGGCCTACGTTCCCGTGACGTTCGACCTGCTGGTGCGGGCTGGCACCGAGCTGGCGCAGGTCCGGTCCGTCGGCGCCCACCCGCATGGGCACGCGCAGATCCGCCCATGGCTGGCCGAGCACCTCCCCGACGCCGAAGTGGTGATGTCGGCGTCGAACGCGGCCGCCGCCGCCGCGGTGGCGGAAGGCACCCTGGACGCCGCGGCCGCCGCTCCGGTGGCCGGGCCGCGGTACGGGCTGGAGTCGCTGGCCACCGACATCGGCGAGGTACTCGACGCGGTGACCCGGTTCGTGCTGTTGACCAAGCCAGGCGCCGCACCGCCACCGACAGGCAACGACCGAACGTCATTGGTGCTGTCGGTGGACAACCATCCGGGCTCGCTGCTCGCGGCACTGACCGAATTCGCTTCCCGCGGGATCAACCTGACCCGGCTGGAATCCCGCCCGACCCGCAGCAAAATGGGCGAGTACGTGTTTCTGGTCGATGCCGATGGCCATCTGCAGGACGAGGCGATGGCCGACGTGCTGGCCGCGCTGATCCGCAGGTCGGTGTTGCACCGCTGGCTGGGGTCGTATCCCAGGATCGACGGGAAGAACGACCCCGCGGCCCGGTATGCCACTCCGGAGTCGTATCTGCGGGCATCGGATCAGGTGCGGCAGTGGCAGCAGGGCGACTGGGCCTGATGCATCTGGCGCTCATCCGGCACGGCCAGACGCCGTCCAACGTGCTCGGCCTGCTGGACACCGGCGTTCCAGGCCCCAGGCTGACCGACCTCGGCATGGAACAGGCGGCGGCCTTACCCACGGCGCTGTCCGGGCAGCGGATCGACGTGCTGTATGCGTCCACGCAGATCAGGTCTCAGATCACCGCGGCCCCGCTGGCGGCCGAGCGTGGACTGGACATCGTCATCCGTGACGGCCTGCGCGAGATCGACGCCGGTGAACTGGAGATGCGCGGTGACGACGAAGCGGTGCGCGGCTACCTGACCACCGTCGCCGCCTGGATGAACGGCAGGCTGGAGGTACGGATGCCAGGGGGACACGACGGCAGAGCCGTGCTCGGCAGGTTCGACGCGGTCGTGGACGAGATCGAACGACATGCTCACGCCGTCGCCGGGCCGAACGGTGGTGCCGCCGTGGTCGCGCACGGCGCGATCCTGCGGCTGTGGGCGTCGGTCCGCGCCGGGAACGTGCGTGACACCTACGGGATGCGCAGACCGTTGCACAACACAGGGGTGGTCACCCTGGAGGGCGGGTCCGCCGCCGGCTGGACCGCGCTCACCTGGACCGGCACCGCCGTAGGCGGACCGCAACTGGACGACGGGCCGGCCGACGGCCCCGCAGGCGGGGACACGATGGCCAGGGCGGACACCCCGACCCCCGCGGAGGGGTGACGTCCGACCGACAACGATGGACGACCAGTCCCGGTGTCCGTTGCGGAACCGCCGGGGAATGCACCGCGCCGCTGACTATCCTGGTCGGCATGACTGGGCCGGCCATCGATCCGAGAGATCTTCGGGTGTCCGACGACGAACGTTCCCATGTGCTGGCGCTGCTGGAGAAGGCAACCGGACGCGGCCTGATCGACTTGGCCGAGTACACCGAGCGCAGCGCCAAGGTCATCTCGGCCCGGACCAGGGGTGATCTGAACGCTGTGCTGCTCGATCTTCCTGGTCTGCAGATCGCCGGCCGATCCGTGTACGACGCGCACATGGCCGCGGGTCCGCCGAGTCGGCCGGTGCCGGGGTTTTCCGGGGCGGTGGCCGTCGATCGCACCGGCGGGGTGCTGGAGCTGACCGGCTGGGGCTCGCGGACCTTCAAGGGCTACTGGACTGCCCCGCCGCTCATCGTGATCGGTGGCACCGGCGCCAGCACTCGACTGGATTTCACTGCGGCGCAATTGATCTCGCCAACCGTGACGATCGAATTCCGGTCCAACTACGGAGGCGCCGCGGAATTCGTCGTGCCCAAGGGCAGCGTCGTGCGGGTCGAGGGTCTGCAGATGCGCGGCGGCCACATCAACAACAAGGTCCCGCCGGCCCGCGGTACCGGGCCGATGACGCTGATCCTCACCGGCATGAAGAAAAGCGGTTCGGTGACCGTGCGGCACCCGCGGCAGGGAATGTTCTCGCACTGGATGTGACGCTCCGCTGTGACGATTGGATGTGACAGCGCGACGCCCGCACGCGCGGACGAAACCTATTGCTGGACTTGGCCTTCGGCCGAACGTCAGACCAGCAGTTCGCTGGCCCAGGGTGGGTTCGCGCCCGCCCGCGAGCAGGTGATGGCCGACACCCGGGAGGCGAATGTCAGCGCCAGGACCAGGCCGTCAGTGGTCAGGGTGTCCAACCGGCCGCCGAGATAACCGTTCTCGGCCAGGAAGTGCAGCAGCCCGCCGTGGAAGGAGTCGCCGGCGCCGACGGTGTCCACCAGCACGGTCGGCGCGATCGGCACCCGTACCTGCTCGCCGCGGAGTGAGGCGAACGCACCGGCCGCGCCCAGGCTGACCACCGCCAGCGGAACGCCGCACCGGTGCAGGTGCGCGGCGGCCTGCTCGGGGGTCCACCCCGGCCACAGCTGGTCCAGGTCGTCCTCGGACAGCCGGACGATATCGGACAGGCGGGCCCACCGGTCGATCCAGAGCCGGTACGAATCCACCGGAACCAGCAGGGTGCGCAGATTCGGGTCGATCGAGACGGTCATCTCGTCCCGAGCCCGGTCGAGCAATCGCTCGATGATCATTCCGGACGGCTGCAGCGCCAGCGCCAGCGTTCCGGTGTGGATCGCGACCGGCGGGTCATACGAGGGGAACGGGCCATCGATCAACGGCGCCAGCGTCTCGTCGGTCCAGGCCCAGTCGGCGGTGCCGTCCACGTAGAACTCGTAGGAGGCGGCGCCGGTGGCGTCGAGCCTGGCGATGGCCAGGGTGGCGGGCTCGGTCGCCGTCTCGGACGCACTCAGGTCGACCTTCGACTCCTCGAGCTTGGCACGGCACAGCGCACCGAGCGCCCCGCCGGACAGCCGCCCCGCGAACCGCGCGGTCGACCCCAACCTCGACAGCGCGACCGCCGTGTTCGCCGGTCCGCCGCCGGGGTGCACGGTGAGATGCGCGGCACCGTCGACGATCCCATCGGGTGGCAGCACGGCATCGGCGACGACTTCCCCGACAACGGCGATGGTGGGCATGGTCGGCTCCTGGGTGCGGACGGACGGATTCCGGGCCTTAGGAGCGTAGTCGGGAGGCTCTCGCGGCGCCCTCTGGCGGCTGCGCGCCGTTTGCCGTCTGAGCGCCCGCTACTGTTTGAGCGCCGTTTGCCGTTGAGCGCCGTTTGCCGTTGAGCGCCCTCTGGCATGTGAGCACCATCTGTCGCGACCAGCGGTCGTCGGTCTGGGATCCCGATAGGCGTGCTGGCCAAGAACGCACCCAGCCACTCGTCGCCGGTGATCGCCCCGTGGCCATCGGGGGGTGGTGATGGTGCCCGGACTCGTCCGTCCCGTCGTCCGGCCAGGGGTCCGGTCGAGGTTGATCATCTCGAGAGTGGGGAGGGTGTGGTGGCGGGACCGCGGGCGACCCACATGGATATCTTTCCGGCAAGTGTCCCAGCGGGGTGAGCGCGCTGGGGGTTTCCGGGCGTCCGATGCCGGTGATCAAGGTTTGCGGCCGTTTCGTGTCGTACGGCGACGGCAAATGGCCGCAGGATTTGATCATGGTCATGGTCATGGTCATGGTCATGGTCATGGTCATGGTCATGGTCATGGTCATGGTCATGGTCATGGTCATCGGGTCATCGGGTCATCGGGTCATCGGGTCATCGGGTCATCGGGTCATCGGAGCGTCGGCGCTGGGTGCGCTGCATGCGCGGATGTGCAGGGTGTGCAGGGTGTGCCGGGGTGTGCAGGGTGTGCTGGATGTGCTGGGCGGAGGACGGAGCCGAACGGCTGGTGACGGGTCGCAGCGGAGGAACCAGCGATCTCGACCGGGCCGACGGTGATCACTGCATGGGGACTCGGGAGGGTCCGGGAGACCGCTGACGGTCCCCACATGGTGATCAACAGTGGAACCGCGCGACCCTGAAACCGCCTGCCCTGGAACCGCCTGCCCTGGAACCGCCTGCCCTGGAACCGCCTGCCCTGGAACCGCCTGCCCTGGAACCGCTCAGCCCCAGCCCAGCTCCTCCAGCCGGTCGTCATCGATGCCGAAATGGTGCGCAATCTCGTGGATGACGGTGGTGGCGACCTGCTCCCGCGCCGCCTCGACGTCCCGCGAGTGCGCCAGGATCGGATCCCGGTAGATGGTGATCGTGTCCGGCAGGTGACCGGAGTACTGCGAGGTTCTGGAGGTGAGCGCCACTCCGTGATACAGCCCGTACAGCGAGCGTGTGGGGTGATGGTCCTCGACCAGCACGACGACGTTGTCCATCACCCTGGTGAACTCGCGGGGGATCAGGTCGAGCGCTTCCGAGACCAGTTCCTCGAACTCGGGTCGGGACATCACGACGGGCATCTGACCATTCTGCCCGGCCCGAGCCCGGTGCCAGGGGTTCGGAGCGAGCAGCCGCCGTCGATGTCGCCCGGATAGGCTCAGCCGGTGATCGACCTGCGCATCCTCCGCGAGGACCCCGACCTGGCGCGCGCCTCGCAGGCAGCCCGTGGCGCCGACCCCGGTGTTGTCGACCGACTGCTGGCCGCGGACGTGGCGCGCCGCGCCGCGGTGTCCGCCGCGGACAGCCTGCGCGCCGAGCAGAAGGCGTTCGGCCGCACCATCGGCAAGGCCGCCGCGGCCGATCGCCCGGCGCTGCTCGCACGGGGCAAGGAACTGTCCGACGGGGTCAAGGCGGCCGAGGTGGCCGAAACGGCGGCGAATCGGGCGCTGGCGGCTGCCCACCTGGCGATCCCCAATCTGATCGAGGGCGCGCCGGCCGGTGGCGAGCAGGACTACGTTGTCGTCAAGCACGTCGGCACGCCTGCGGATCTCGACTTCCCCGTGCGTGACCACCTGGACCTGGGTGAGGGTCTGGGCGCGATCGACATGGAGCGGGGCGCCAAGGTGTCCGGCGCGCGGTTCTATTTCCTGCGCGGCGTTGGCGCCCAGTTGCAGTGGGCACTGCTCAATCTCGCGGTGACCACGGCCATCGGTCACGGCATCGTGCCGATGGTGCCGCCGGTGCTGGTCAAGCCCGAAGCGATGGAGGGCACTGGGTTCCTGGGCGAGCACTCCGACGAGGTGTACCGGCTCGCCGCCGACGACCTGTACCTGGTCGGTACCTCCGAGGTACCGCTGGCGGCGTACCACTCCGACGAGATCCTGGATCTGTCGAGCGGCCCGCTGCGCTACGTCGGGTGGTCCTCGTGTTTCCGCCGGGAGGCCGGTTCCTACGGAAAGGACACCCGCGGCATCATCCGGGTGCACCAGTTCGACAAGGTCGAGATGTTCTCCTACTGCCGGCCGGAGGATTCGGGCGGCGAGCATCAACGGCTGTTGGGCTTCGAGGAGGAGATGCTGGCCGCGATCGAGGTGCCCTACCGGGTCATCGACACCGCAGCGGGCGATCTCGGCACCTCGGCGGCCCGCAAGTTCGACTGCGAGGCGTGGGTGCCCAGCCAGCAGGCCTACCGGGAGCTGACCTCGACATCCAACTGCACGACCTTTCAGGCCAGACGGCTGGGTGTGCGCTACCGCGACGAGGACGGGAAACCGCAGCTCGCGGCCACCCTGAACGGCACCCTGGCGACCACCCGGTGGCTGGTGGCGATCCTGGAGAACCACCAGCTGCCCGACGGATCGGTGCGGGTGCCGGTGGCGCTCCAGCCCGGCCTTGGTGGTCGTGAGGTGCTCGAACCGGCGCGCTGACCAGTGCTCCGAGCGTCGTAACACCCTCCTTACCTCACCGACCTACCGCGCTCACCGGGCGCGGCATAGCCTTCCTGACATGGCGGACCAGGCGCTTCGGTGGCCGGGCGGGGCGGCGTTCGTGACGTCCGCGGCGGAGGGCGTTCGACGTTCCGGGGCCGGGGACGGTTCGGCATCGCGCGCTGCGAACGGTGGGCGCGGTGACTCTCCGGCAGCCGCCGGTGGGAGTGCCAAGGGCGGCGACCGACGCTCTGTCGACCTCGTGATCCACGCCCCGCGGGCGATCATCGACGGTGCCGAGCAGAGCGCTAGCCTGCTCGTCCGGATGGGCCGCATCGTCGGTATCGAGCCGCTGGGCACCGCACCGCCCAGCCGGTTCGTCGCCCGCTTGGCCGATGATGAGGTGTTGATCCCCGGGCTGGTGGATACACACGTGCACATCAACGAGCCTGGCCGCACCGAATGGGAGGGCTTCGATTCCGCGACCGCCGCCGCTGCGGCGGCCGGCGTCACAACCTTGATCGACATGCCGCTCAATTCACTGCCGCCGACGTTGACGGCAAAAGCGTTGGCGGCCAAGCGGGTTGCCGCGCGAGGTCGGTGCAGGGTGGACGTCGGCTTCTGGGGCGGCAGCGTCCCGACGAATCTCGACGACCTGCCCGAGCTGTTCGCCGCCGGGGTGTTCGGCGTCAAGTGCTTCCTGCAGGATTCCGGTGTCCCGGAATTCCCCCCGCTGACCGTCGGCGAAATGCGTTCAGCCATGCGCGTTGTCGCCGGCGTCGGCGGGCTGATGCTGGTGCACGCCGAGGACCCGGCGGTCCTGCACACCGCGCCGGTGCCGCGTGGCCGCAGTTACCTGGCCTTCATGGAGTCCCGGCCCACCCGCGCCGAAACCAGTGCTATCGCAGCATGTATCGAGGCGGCGGCCATCACTCGTTGCCGGGTGCACATCGTGCACCTGTCCAGTGCGGACGGCGTGCGACAAATCCGCAGGGCCAAGGCGGATGGCGTCCCCATCACGGCGGAAACCTGTCCGCACTACCTGACGCTGGCGGCGGAGAGCATTCCCGACGGTGCCCCGGAGTACAAATGCTGCCCACCGATCCGGGAGCAGGCCGATCAGGACGCGCTGTGGGAGGGCCTGCTGGACGGCACCATCGACATCGTGGTGAGCGATCACTCGCCCAGCACGCCGGAATTGAAGCTGCTGGAGGTCGGCGACCTCGGAATGGCCTGGGGTGGTGTCGCGGGCCTGCAGTTCGGCTTCGCCGCCGTGCTCACCGCCGCCCGCAGCCGCTGCATCGACCTCACCGAGGTCGTCCAGTGGATGTCGCGCGGGCCCGCCGATCTTGCCGGGTTGGAGCACAAGGGCCGCATCGAGATCGGCGCCGACGCGGACCTGGTCGCCCTCGCTGTCGACGACACCTTCACGGTGACAACCGATCTCATTCGTCACCGGCACCCCGTCACGCCCTACCTCGGCAAGGAGCTCCGGGGGGTGGTGCGGGCCCGATGGCTGCGCGGGACAGAATTGACCGACCAGATGGTGGCCGGCCGGCTGCTGACCCGCGACGTGTTCGGTGGAGTAGACCGATGAAGCGGACCGACCTTGATCTGGCGAGTCGGGCGCTCGGCGGGTCCGTCCGGTACGTCAGCGACGAGTTCTTCGCCGCCTGCGAGGCGCTGCTGATGCCAGCGCCGCCGGTGCACGACACCACCACGTTCGGCCCGCACGGAAAGATCTATGACGGCTGGGAGACCCGCCGGCGCCGCAGTCCCGGCTTCGACTGGGCGGTGGTCGCGCTCGGCGTCCCGGGCGTGCTGCACGAGATCGTCGTGGACACCTCGTTCTTCCTCGGCAATTACCCCCCGGAAGTCTCCGTTGAGGCGACCTGGGTGGACGGTGCACCGGACCGGGCCACCCTCGAGCGCGCCGACTGGGTCACCGTGGTGCCGAACTCGGCGGCCAGGGGAAACACCGCCAACACCTATCGCGTCTACAACAGCCAGGCCTTCACCCACGTGCGGCTGAACATCTATCCCGACGGCGGGGTCGCCCGGCTGCGGGTGCACGGCTCGGCGGTGCCCGATCCGCGGGTGCTGGGCGACCGGATCGACTTGGCCGCCATTCACCATGGGGGCGATATCGCCGAATGCTCCGATATGTTCTATTCCGATGCGCGACATGTTCTCTATCCCGGGGTGGCCCGCACGATGGCCGAGGGGTGGGAAACCGCCCGCCGCAGAACCGCTGGAAACGACTACATGGTGGTCACTCTGGCCGGCCCCTCCCGATTGTCGTTCGTCACCCTGGACACCGGGTATTTCCTGGGTAACGCCCCCGGCCGGGTACGCATCTCGGCTCGCTCCGACGACTCCGACCCGTGGCACGAGATCCTGGCAGAGACGGCGATCTCACCCGACGCGCGCAATCGGTTCCGGCTGTCCGATGACGAGGAGGTGACCGCCGTCAGGGTGGACGTGTATCCGGACGGTGGTTTCTCCCGCCTCCACCTGATGGGACAGCTGTCCCCGCAGGCACTGTCGGCGGCGATCTCCCAGTGGCTGCTGCGGTTGCCGGCGCAAGCGTCGGCCAGGGTGCTGCTCGGCGCCGGCCTGAGCGGTGTCCCGGTCCGGGAACTGACCGACAAGCAACTGCTCTCGCTGGCCTGGTAATCAGCGCGCTGCGTGCGGCGTCATCGATTGCCGGTCCTCGTGTTGTTGGTCCCGTTTTGCTTCGCGGCAGGTCCCGCCCGGTAGGCGGCCGGAATCGTGCCCGATCGCTGCTCCCTCAGGAGGCAATGCTGCGTTCCATCCCAGATATAGCCCGATGCGTCGCAGACATATCCGCTGTGTCACCGGGACGCAACAATTGGTGATTACGTTTCGGCGTGTTCACCAGTCGGGGTGGAGCGCGGCGCAGCGCCCACCTGCCGGTAGCCGGCATTGCCGTGCCGCCCGTCCCAGATGCGCGCGGCCCCTTTCCCGCCTCCGGCGGTAGGCGATGATGCCTGCGTGCCAACAGCTTTCGCGTTGCGCCGAGTTTCCCCTCTTCCGTCAGGAGCTACACCATGACCGACATCACGTCGCCGCCGGCCGCTGGCGGCGCCGAACCCGGGGGCGACGTTCTCGTCGACACCGGTGAACACCACCATCTGGCCGGAGCCGGTGTCATCAATCCGGGGTACGCCCCGCGGTTGACGAACGAGGACCTGGCCCCGCTGCGCAAGCAGACCTGGGGTTCGTACAACTTCTTCGCGTTCTGGATGTCCGACGTGCACAGCGTCGGGGGTTATGTCACCGCGGGGAGTTTGTTCGCGTTGGGGTTGGCGGCGTGGCAGGTGTTGGTGGCGTTGCTGGTCGGCATCACCATTGTGTATTTCTTGTGCAACCTGGTGGCCCGGCCCAGTCAAGCGACCGGCACGCCGTATCCGGTGGCGTCCCGCATTTCCTTCGGGGTGCTGGGCGCGAACATTCCCGCGATCATCCGCGGGCTGATCGCGGTGGCCTGGTACGGCATCCAGACCTACCTGGCGTCGGTGGCGCTGGTGTTGTTGGCGATCAAGCTGTGGCCGGGGTTGGCGCCGTACGCGGAGGTTAGCGCGCACGGGTTCGCCGGGTTGTCGCTGCTGGGCTGGATCGGCTTCGGGATCATGTGGATCGCCCAGGCGGTCGTGTTCTGGCGGGGCATGGACGCGATCCGCAAGTTCATCGACTTCTGCGGCCCCGCCGTGTACGTGGTGATGTTCCTGCTCGCCGGGTACCTGGTCATCGAGGCGGGCCGGGAGAACATCGACTTCAACCTGGCCGACGGCGGGATCACCCTGACCGGGTGGGCGGTGCTGCCGGTGTTGCTGTCCGCGATCGCCCTGGTGGTGTCATATTTCTCCGGGCCGATGCTGAACTACGGCGACTTCGCCCGCTACGGCAAGAGCTTCGCCGCGATCAAGAAGGGCAACTTCCTGGGTCTGCCGGTCAACTTCCTGGTGTTCTCGCTGCTGGTCGTCATCACCGCCGCTGCCAGGCCGGTGTTCGGTGAGCTGATCATCGACCCGGTGCACACCGTGGCGCGGCTGGACAACGTGTACGCCGTTATCCTGGGCGCGCTGACCTTCATGATCGCCACCGTCGGCATCAACATCGTGGCCAACTTCGTCTCCCCGGCGTTCGACTTCTCCAACGTCAACCCGCAGAAGATCTCCTGGCGGATGGGCGGCATGATCGCCGCCGTCGGA
>Ga0208716_1000475_pt1 | contig 16934 bp, 13 predicted proteins | sample NGESurdeep092012_8_FD_184482 | JGI IMG/M metagenome (GOLD analysis project Ga0208716, IMG submission 184482) | Arctic peat soil microbial communities from Barrow, Alaska - NGEE Surface sample 415-3 deep-092012 (SPAdes) | ecosystem: Environmental > Terrestrial > Soil > Wetlands > Peat ...
CCAGCGCGGTGAGCGCCTTCTCGCCGCCTGAGAGCAGGTGGATGGTGGATGTTTTCTTGCCCGGCGGCTGGGCGATGACCTGCACGCCGGCGTCGAGGATTTCTTCACCGGTCATGAGCAGGCGCGCCTCGCCGCCGCCGAACAGGCTGGGGAACATCTGTCCGAAATGCCCATTCACGGTGTCGAAGGTCTGCTGCAGCATCTCGCGCGTTTCGCGGTCGATGCGGCGAATTGCCGCGTCCAGCGTTTCCAGTGCCATATTGAGGTCGGCCGCCTGGGCATCGAGGAAGCCTTTGCGCTCGCGGCTGGTCTGCAGTTCCTCCAGCGCGGCCATGTTTACCGCGCCCAGATCGGCGATGGCCTGGACCAGGCGGTTGATTTCGGCCTGCAGCGCGTTGGGCCGCATGCCCTTTTCCAGCATGGCCGCAAGCGCCTGTTCATCCGCACCAGCCTCGAACAGCTGACTGGCATACTGTTCCTTGTTGAGCCGCGCCGCCTGCTCCTTCAGGCGCAGGTCATTGATGCGGTTTCTGAGCGGCTCGAGCTTCTGCTCGCACGCGAGGCGCTCCTCTTCCGCGCCACGCAGGCCCTGGGCCAATTCTTCCTGGCGAGTGCGGGCAGCGCTCAAGTTCTGCTCGCGCTGTACCCGCAGTTCCAGTTGCGTCTGCAGACGCTGCCTCAAGTCCTCGTCCTGCTGTGCGGCCAGGTCGACCCTGAGTTGCTCCAGTTGTCGCGCCGCAGCGCTCGACTGTTCAAGTGTTACTTGAATAGAAGAATTTATTTCGTTGATTTTAGAAGAACATTCTTTTTCATAAAATATCGCTTCCTGGTCCTCGTGCTCGGCCTGCTGCAGCGCTTGTCGTTGCGCATTGAGCCCCTGTTCAGCCTCTGCGTGGGCCTGCACGGTGGCCGCGACCAGCCCTGTCGCCGCTTCCATCGCCTGCTGGTGGTGCGCGAGGCTGACCTCGGCCGCCGCCTGGCTGGCCCGCTCCGTTTCCTGCTGGCGGGCGATTTCATCCAGTTCCATCTGGATCTGGCGGCTGCGCTCCTGGAAGCGCTCTAGGCCTTGGGAAAGCCTGAGGCTTTCCATCTGTTGCTCATGCACCCGCTGCTTCAGGGCTGCGGTTTCCTGCCGCAGCATTGCCAGGCGCTGGTTATGGCCGCCGAGTGCCGCCTCGACCACGTGCTGTTCGGTGCGTACTTGGCGCAGCGTGCCCTCGCGCTCGCGTAACTGGGCGCTCAGGTCCTCGATCTCGCGCTGCCGGGCGAGGATGCCCGTATCGCCCGGGTCGGGCGCATGGAAGCTGACCGCGCAGCGCGAGAACTGATGCCCCTGGCGACTGACCAGGATCACGCCGGGCGGCAGCGCTTGTCTGTCCAGGGCGCCGGGCGGGCTCTCCACCGCGTACACGCCGTACAACCAGTCCTGCATCACTCCGCGCACAGCCTCGTCGTGGATGCCAAGCAGGGATGCCAGAGGCCGCATGCCCTCCAGCGCCAGGTCCGGCGCCGCCGCCGTGGCGGCATAGACGCTCAATTTCGCCGGCGGCGCATCCTCGAGCATGCTCTGCAACAACTCGGGTTGCGACACTTCCACGGCGTGCAGTTTTTCGCGCAGCACTGCCTCGAACGCGGTCTCCCACCCGGCCTCGACCCTTACCTGCTGCCACAGGCGCGGCAGCGACTCCAGCCGATGTTTGATCAGCCATTCGTGGATCTGGGCGTTGCTCTCGACTTGGTCCTGCACTTGCTTGATCGTTGCCAAGCGCGATTCCAGTCCAGCCTGCTCACGCTGTTGCGCATCGAGCTTTTCCTGGGCCGTCCTGCGCGCGTTCTCCAACTCCGGCAACTGCTGCAGCTGCAACGCGAGCTGGGCGTCCTTGCGCGCGAGCTCTTCGGACAGTTCCGCAATCTGGCGCTGCTGCTCTTCGATCACGGCGGCATCCGGCTTGGCCAGACCCTCGTGTTCGGCAAGCAGGCGCTCCTGCCGCAGTGCCAGCCCCTGCAGAGTCTTGTCGGCATGGCTGATATGGGTCTGCTCTATCCTTAAGGCCTGCTCGGCCTGGGCCAGGGCAATACGCTCCTCGGCCAGCCTGGCCTGGACGGCGCGGAACGCCTGATCGGCCTCGGGCAGCTTCGCCGTTTCCTCCGCCACGCGCTCGTGCGCCTGCTGCAGCCTTTGTCCGGCGGCGCCTTGGCGCCCCTGCCACATCGCGAGCGCGCCCTGCAACTCGCCCGCCTGCTGCTGCCATTGGTCGCATTGAGCGGCCAGCTGGGCAATCTGGTTTTCAAGCCGCGCGCGGCTCTCGCCGATGTAGCGGATCTCGGTTTCCAGACGCTGCACTTCGGCATTGACGGCGTAGAGCTCGCCTTGCGCGGTGTTGAGCGTGTCGCCTGCCTCGTAGTGCGCGCTGCGCACCTCCTCCAGGCGCTTCTCGATCTCCCGCAGGCGCGCGGTTTCGGCTTCCAGGTCGTTCGCGGCCTTGTCGATCTCGCGCGCATGGCGCTGCGCCTCGTTATCGGCTTCCATCTTGCGCAGCAGCCACAACAGGTTCTGCTTGCGCTGCATGTCGCCCTGCAGTTCCTTGAACTGCAGCGCGACCTTGGCCTGCTGGTCGAGCTTCTCGATCTGCAGCGACAGCTCCTGACAGATGTCGGCTACCCGCGCCAGGTTCTCGCGCGTATCGTGCAGGCGGTGTTCGGTCTCGCGGCGGCGCTCCTTGTACTTGGATATTCCCGCCGCTTCCTCCAGGAACACGCGCAGTTCTTCCGGCTTGGCCTCGATGATGCGCGAGATCATGCCTTGTTCGATGATGGCGTAGGCGCGCGGCCCCAGGCCGGTGCCCATGAAAATATCCTGGATATCGCGCCGGCGCACATGGCTGTTGTTGATGTAGTACAGCGATTCGCCTTCGCGCGTCAGCACGCGCTTCACCGCGATTTCGGCATATTGCGACCACTGACCGGCGGCCTTGCCCAGGCTGTTGTCGAACATCAACTCGACACTCGCGCGCGCGACCGCCTTTCTCTGCGCCGAGCCGTTGAATATCACGTCCTGCATGGAATCGCCGCGCAAGGCCGCGGCCCTGGACTCCCCGAGCACCCAGCGCACGGCGTCGATCAGGTTGGATTTGCCGCAGCCGTTTGGACCGACGATGCCGACGAGCTGGCCAGGGACTTCGATGGAAGTCGGATCGACGAAGGATTTGAATCCTACAAGCTTTATCTGAGTTAGGCGCACTGGGGTTTCTTATCTTGGAAAACCGGTTTTCGACCGGATTTATTCGGAGCTATTGCCAACCGATATAATACCATCTTAACTTTGTTTTCCGAGCCCCGCATGCCCGCCAAAATCAGCAATCAACTAAGCACCTTCGACAATCCAAGGCCGGGCCGGGACTATCTGATCCATATGGAGATTCCGGAGTTTACCTGCCTTTGCCCCGTTACCGGACAGCCGGATTTCGCGCGCCTGGTGCTGGACTACGTTCCCGAACGCAAGTGCCTGGAGCTGAAAAGTCTCAAGCTCTACATTTGGTCCTACCGCAATCAGGGTGCATTCCACGAGGCGGTCACCAACCGCATCCTCGACGATCTGGCCGGCGCCACGCGTCCGCGCTTCATGCGCCTTTGCGCGAAATTCTACGTGCGCGGCGGCATTTTCACCACCGTGGTGGCCGAACACCGCAAGAGGGGCTGGAAGGCCCAGCCCGCGGTAGACTTGCGCTGCTTCGAGCCCGCGTCCAATACCAACGAACCATAAACTGGCATCCAACGTGTCGATGCGCATGTTCATCGGACAGAGCACGAAGATATACAACCGCGAAGCCGGCGAAGCAATCTACGGGCGGGTGCCGGCCGGATCGGTGGTAGTGTCTGGCAATCTGCCTTCGGTTGATGGAAAATACAGCCTGTACTGCGCGGTCATCGTCAAACGCGTGGATGCCAAGACCCGCGCCAAGACCAGTATCAACGAGTTGCTCCGGGGCGATTAGGCGCATTCGATGAGTTAGGGGAGAACGACCATGTCTGCGATGAAGCGTCTGTTCCAACTGATGGCAGAGAAGAAAGCCTCCGACATCTTCCTGTCGGTCGGCTCGCCCATCAACATCAAAATCAGCGGCACTGCCATGCCGATCAACCAGCAGGTGATGGACTCGGCCAACATCACCAACTTGCTCTACGAAGTCCTCACCGACAAGCAGAAAAAGGAATTCGAGGACACGCTGGAGCTGAACACCGCCTTTCCCCTGCCCGGAGTCGGCAGCTTTCGCATCAGCGCCTTCCGCCAGAAGACGACGCCGGCCGTGGTGGTGCGCTACATCCCCGGCGTGGTGCCGAACATCGACACCCTGGGGGTGCCGCCGGTACTGAAGGAAGTGATCATGGAAAAGCGCGGCCTGATCCTGATGGTGGGCGCGACCGGTTCGGGCAAATCGACCACGCTCGCCGCCATGCTCGATCTCAGGAACGCCACCAAGTCAGGTCATATTCTGACGCTGGAAGATCCGGTGGAATACGTTTTCACCAACAAGAAATGCATCGTCAACCAGCGCGAAGTCGGCACCGATACCCTGGATTTCAAGGTTGCGCTGAAAAACGCGCTGCGCCAGGCACCCGACTGCATCCTGATCGGCGAGATCCGCGACAAGGACACCATGGCGGCGGCCATCGCCTACGCCCAGTCCGGCCATCTGTGCCTGGCGACGCTGCACGCCAACAACAGCTACCATGCGATGAACCGCATCATCAGCTTCTATCCGCTGGAAAACCGCCCTGCGCTGCTGCAGGATCTGGCGGCGACGCTCAAGGCCGTGATCTCGCAGCGCCTGATCAAGAACGTCAAGGGCGGGCGCTCGGCGGCGGTGGAGGTTCTGCTCAATACGCGCTACACCGCCGAACTGATCGACAAAGGCGAAATCAGCGAGATCAAGGATGCGATGGAAAAGAGCATGACGCCCGGCTCGCAGACGTTCGAGCAATCGCTGTTCAAGATGTACAGGGACGGCCTGATCAGCAAGGAGGAAGCGCTGGGCAACGCCGATTCCGCCACCAACCTGATGTGGCTGATGAACCAGTCGGAGGGAGCGGACCTAGGCACTGCGCCGGCAGCCGCCGGGCAGGAGAAACCGGAGAAGGCGTCCGATCCGTTTGAGACCACGACTTCCTTCAGCGAATTCAAGATTCTCGCCGACGAGAAAACGCAATAGTGCGAGTCACGCTTTACGGCATCGCCAATTGCGACAAAGTCAGGGCCGCGCGCGCCTGGCTGGCGCAGCACGGCGTTGCAGCCGGCTTCCACGACTTCAAACGGCACGGCGTCACGCCAGCCGTGCTTGCCGGCTGGCTGAAGCAGCTGGATTGGACCGATCTCGTCAACCGCAGGGGTACCACCTGGAAGCAACTGCCGGAGGCGCGGCGCAACGGCGTCGCTTCGGCTGTGGCGGCAAGCGCGCTGATGTTGGAAAAACCCAGCGTCATCAGGCGGCCAGTGATGGACGTGGACGGCAAGCTGCACGTCGGCTTCGACGCCGGCGCCTATTCAAGCCTGTTCGGGAAATCATGAGCTCGGCCACACTGGAACTCGCCCAGCAACTGATCCGGCTGCGCTCGATCAAGCCTGAAGTCGCAGGTTGTCAGGAACTCATCGACATCTGCCCGCAGGTGCTGGAACTCGGCCCGGTCAACGCCTCCATCCACAAGCTGAACGAGCATATCGAGCTCGATGCACTCGACGCGCTCAAGTCCATCTACCGGCAGGTGCTCGATCGCCTGCTGCTGCCGGCCTGAGCACCGACCGCGACCGCCCGGTGACGCTGCGCGCGGTATTGCGCGAGGCGGTCACGCAATTCAAGCGCGCCGGCCTGGCCTTCGGCCACGGCACGCACAACGCCCGCGACGAAGCCGTCTATCTCATCCTGCATACGCTCAAGCTGCCGCTGGGCGAACTCGATTCCGTGCTCGACCGGCAATTGAGCACGAGCGAACTCGATGCGGTGCGCGCCATCCTGCGCCGCAGAGTAGAGGAGCGCATACCTGCTGCCTATCTCACCCGCGAAGCCTGGCTGGGGGAGTTCAGGTTCTACGTCGACGAACGCGCCATCGTGCCGCGCTCTTTCATCGCCGAACTGCTGCGCGACGGCCTTGCGCCCTGGATCGCCGATGTGCGGCGCGTGCGCGCCGTGCTCGATTTGTGCACCGGCTCGGGCTGCCTTGCCGTGCTTGCCGCCCATGCTTTCCCCAATGCGCGCATAGACGCTGCCGACCTCTCTGCCGAAGCGCTGCAAGTGGCGCGCAGGAATGTGAAAGACTACGCATTGGGGAAGCGCGTGCGGCTCGTCCAGACCGACCTGTTCGATCGCCTGGCTACGCGCCGTTATGACTTGATTCTGTCCAATCCGCCTTATGTCAGCGCCGCGGCCATGCGCGCGCTGCCGCGCGAATACCGGCGCGAGCCGCGCCTCGCGCTCGCCGGCGGGCGCGACGGCCTGACGCTGGTGCGCCGCATGCTGGCGCAGGCGGCCGCCCATTTGAACCCGGCAGGCTTGCTCGTCGTCGAGATCGGCCACAATCGCGCCGCGCTGGAAAAAGCTTATCCGCGCCTGCCCTTCATCTGGCTCGAAACCAGCGCCGGCGAAGACTATGTGTTCATGTTACGCAAGGAAGATCTGATATGAAAAAACTCAATGATCTGCTCACGCTAGAAAGCCTGCCATCGGACTGGCGCGAGGCCGCCCTGGTCGGCCGCGCGTGGCTACCGGGCGCGCCCGCAGGGCCCTCGCCTATTACAGTGCGGCCTAACGGCGATGTCGTCGACCTCGCCGCGGTCGAACCGACCATGAGCCAGTTGCTCGCGCGCACCGACCGCGTCGCCCTCGCCCGGGCCGCACCTGGCAAGGTCGTCGGCACGGTCGAGGCGCTGCTCGCAAACAGCGGCGACGGCAGGAACGCGGGCAGGCCTTCACTGCTCGCGCCCAACGATCTGCAGGCGATCAAGGCGAGCGGCGTTACCTTCGTGCAAAGCCTGCTGGAACGGGTGATCGAGGAACAGGCGCGCGGCGATACCGGCAAAGCCGAGGCGATACGCATGCAGGTGATGCGCATCATCGGGGACAATCTCGCGTCGGTGAAGCCGGGCTCGCGCGAGGCCGACGAAATCAAGCGCGTGCTGGTCGCGCAGGGTGCGTGGTCGCAGTATCTGGAAGTGGGCATCGGACCCGACGCGGAAATCTTCACCAAATCACAGGTTATGTCTGCGGTCGGGCTGGGCGCGGAAGTCGGCCTGCATCCGAAATCTTCCTGGAACAACCCGGAACCCGAGATCGTGCTCGCCGTCACCGCTACGGGCGAGACCGTCGGCGCCACGCTCGGCAACGACGTCAATCTGCGCGATTTCGAAGGCCGCAGCGCGCTGCTGCTCGGGAAGTCCAAGGATAACAACGCGTCGTGCGCGATCGGCCCGTTCATCCGCCTGTTCGATGACAGCTTCGGCATCGATGACGTGCGCCAGGCCGAACTGGCCCTCGAAATTGCAGGGACCGACGGCTTCGTGCTCGAGGGCGTGAGCCCGATGAGCAAGATCAGCCGCGATCCGCTGGAAATCGTCACCCATGCGTGGGGGCCGTATCACCAGTATCCGGACGGCTTCGTGCTGTTCCTCGGCACCATGTTCGCCCCGGTCAAGGACCGCGGCGCGCCCGGCATGGGCTTCACGCACAAGCTCGGCGACCTGGTCAGCATTTCGACGCCGAAACTGGGCCGCCTCGCGAACCGCGTCACCACTTCGGACCAGGCGGCGCCCTGGACCTTCGGCATCAGCGCGCTGATGCGAAATCTTGCCGCGCGCGGCCTGCTGCGCTAATTCGTGCAGGGACGATACAATCAGCCAAGTTAAGGAGACCGGATCATGTCAGCTCAAGAAACCAGGGTGCGCGCAGCCGTAGTCCAGGCCGGGGCCGTGCCCTTCGATACCGAAGCCTGCGTCGACAAGGCCATACGCCTGATGGCGGAGGCTTCGGCCCTGGGCGCCAAGCTCATCGTTTTTCCGGAAGCCTTCATCCCCGGCTATCCCAAGGGCGTGAACTACGGCCTGGTCGTCGGCGCACGCGACCCGGCTGGGCGCGAGGAATTCCGCCTCTATCTCGACGCCGCCATCGACGTTCCCGGACCGCAGACCCAGCGTCTGGGCGAGGCGGCCGCGGCCCACGGCGCCTACGTCGTCATCGGCGTCATCGAGCGCGATGGCGGCACCTGCCATTGCACCGTGCTGTTCTTCGGCCCGGACGGATCTCTGCTGGGCAAGCACCGCAAGCTGATGCCGACGGTGATGGAGCGGGTCATCTGGGGTTTCGGCGACGGCTCGACGCTGACCGTGGTCGACAGCCCCTACGGCCGCATCGGCTCGGTCATCTGCTGGGAAAATTACATGCCCATGCTGCGCATGGCGATGTATGCGAAGAACGTCGCGCTGTACTGTGCACCGACCGCCGACGACCGCGACACCTGGCTTGCGTCGATGCAGCACATCGCGCTCGAGGGACGCTGTTTCGTCCTGACCGCCTGCCAGTTCATCCGCAAGAAGGACTTCCCGGACACGGTGCGCGTGTCCCTCGGCGATTCGCCCGAGTCGGTGCTGATGCGCGGCGGCAGCGCCATCGTGAATCCGCTCGGCCAGGTCCTCGCCGGTCCGCACTTCGGCAGCGAAACGATCCTGACCGCGGACCTGGATCTGAATGACATCGGCCGCGGCAAGTTCGACTTCGACGTCAGCGGGCATTACAGCCGGCCGGATGTGTTCCAGTTGAGCGTCAACGAGGCGCCGATGAAGGCAGTGCAAACAAAAACGTAAATGAGCCTGCGGATTTCGGAACCGGATGGATACGCCTATCCCTAGGCCTACAGTTTCGAAAAATCCAAGGTTGCGAAGTAATCGTCTATAGTTTCCGCGCGCCGTATCTGCATGACCGAGCCGTCTTCCCGCAGCAGAAGCTCGGCGCAGCGGAGCTTGCCGTTGTATTGAAAGCCCATCGCGGAGCCGTGGGCGCCGGCGTCGTGGATGACGAGCAAGTCGCCGTCGTTAATTTCGGGGAGTTGCCTGTCAATCGCGAACTTGTCGTTGTTCTCGCACAGCGAACCAACCACGTCGTAAGTGTGGTTTTGGGGTGCGGTCTCTTTTCCGAGAACCGTGATGTGGTGATACGCACCGTACATGCCAGGCCGCATCAGGTTGGACATGCAGGCATCAACGCCGACGTATTGTTTGTACGTGTTCTTGTGATGAATCGCCTCGGTGACGAGGTAGCCATACGGTCCAGTGATACAGCGGCCGTTTTCCATAAAGATCTTCAGCGGATGCAGATCGGCCGGCACGACGATCTCCTGATACGTCTGCTGGATCCTGCGGCCGACAAAGCCGATGTCGACGGCTTTCTCGCCGGGCCTGTAGGGAATGCCGATCCCACCGCCGAGGTTGACGAATTCGATTCTCACGCCCGGATCGCGGGCGAGTTCCGCGGCCAGCTGAAACAGCATCTTCGCCGTCTCGACAAAGAACTCGGGATTGAGCTCGTTTGACGCCACCATCGTGTGCAGCCCAAAGCGGCGAATCCCCTTCGCCTTCAACTGCCGATAGCCGTCCAGAAGCTGCTCGCGAGTGAAGCCGTACTTCGCCTCTTCCGGCTTGCCGATGATGGCGTTCCCCTCACGCAGGGGGCCCGGGTTGTACCGCAGGCAAATCACCCCTGGCAACCCGACGTGCTGTTCCAAATAAGGGATGTGAGTGATGTCGTCGAGGTTGATGATCGCGCCCAGTTCTTTGGCCCGGAGGTATTCTTTCGCCGGCGTCTCGTTCGACGTGAACATGATGTTCTCGCCGGTGATTCCGACTCGCTCGCAGAGCACCAGTTCTGCCAGGCTCGAGCAGTCGCCGCCCAATCCTTCTTGCTTCAGGATCTTCAGCAGGTGCGGATTCGGGGTAGCTTTGACGGCAAAGTACTCTTTGAACGCGCACCACGCGAATGCCTCGTTCAGCCTCCGGGCGCTGGCGCGGATCGCGGATTCATCATAAATGTAAAACGGCGTCGGGTAATTGCGAACGATCTCGCGGATGGTCCGCTTATCAAAGGGGAGTGGCTTATCGATCATGGTGGCTCGCGCGTCGGGGATGCGTTTCTCTGGAAAACTGCGTGTAGGGGCCGTGAGTGTACCTCGCCACGCCAAATGGTGGCAATCCACCATCGCCGTGTACCGTGTAAAATGAGGCCGATATGAGATTAGGTGATCTTTGGGCGAAGCACGGCGGCGGCACACTGCGGCCGGACTCTGCCGAAACGAAAGATCTGTTCATCTTCGGTGTTACTGACGACTCCAGGGAAGTTCGCTACGGCTACCTGTTCTGCGCCCTGCCGGGCACCACAGAGGATGGTCTTGCGTTCTGCTCGCAAGCCGCCTCGAAGGGCGCACAGGCCATCGCCGTTCCGGAGGGCACGCGCGACGAAGCTCTGGGCCTCAACGAGTACGAGCGCGAAAAGATCGTCGTCCTGCGAGTCCGGGACATTCGAGGATTCCATGCGCGACTGGCGGCCGATTTTCATCCCGATCGTCCAGTCACGATTGCATCCGTCACCGGCACCAATGGCAAGACGTCTACTGTGTGCTTTCTTCGCGACCTGTGGGGCGAGGACGGCCGCAACGCAGTAAGCCTGGGAACCCTCGGTCTCCAGGCCCGCAACAAGAGCCACTCCAACCTTGAAGCGGGACTTACCACGTACGACGCGAAAACGCTGCATATCATGCTTGGCGAACTGGCGCGCACGCATGGCGTTACGCATCTTGCGATGGAGGCTTCGAGCCACGCACTCGATCAGCAACGCCTGGCCGACGTCACTTTTGACGCAGCAGGTTTTACCAATCTCACCCAGGACCATCTCGACTACCACCTGTCGATGGAGGCCTACTTCCAGGCCAAGATGAGACTCTTCAATGAGCGGCTCAAAACGGATGGCGTGGCTGTCATCAATACCCGCGACGCGTCGGGTATTCAGATCGCATCGGCAATGAGGTCGAGAAGTACTCGCGTCATCTCCTATGGCGAAACAGGCAGCGGCGCCGACCTTGAGGTGCTCAAGCGAATCCCGCATGCGCAGGGGCAAACGCTGAAGTTATCGGTCTTCGGAGCCTCCTATGAAGTGGAGGCGCCGGTGGCAGGTGCGTTTCAAGCGGAGAACATTCTATGCGCGCTCGGTTTAGCCGTAGGCACAGACGTGCCAGTCGACCGCGCGATTGAGGGCATCGGCCGCCTGTCGCCCGTCCCAGGGCGGCTTGAACTCGCCGCCGTTCTTACCAATGGGGCGGCAGTCTACGTGGACTACGCGCATACTCCCGATGCTCTGCACAACGTTCTTCGCAGTGTGCGCCCGCACGTCGGCGCGAAAGCCAAGCTTCACGTGCTCTTCGGATGCGGAGGCGACCGCGATCGGGGCAAGCGACCGATCATGGGCCGCATTGCTGCAGAACACAGCGATTGCGTTTGGGTGACGGATGACAATCCACGTACCGAAGACCCGGAAACCATCCGAAGACAAGTTCTCTCGGGTGTCACGGGTGCAACGCGCGCAATGGACGCCGGTTCGCGTCGTGAAGCGTTGCAACTCGCGCTTTCCGCATTGCGCTCGGGCGATGTCCTTGTCGTCGCCGGCAAGGGCCATGAAGACTATCAGATCGTACTTGAACGAGACTCCGGGGGACTACCCTTGCATGATTCCCGGGGACGCCCCGTGACCAAGAAGATTCCGTTCTCCGACGCCAAAGTCATCCGTGAGATCATCGCGTCGATGTAGCAGAGGTCCGCCGGGAAGCGAATATGGCCGCATTCTATGATGCCCGTGGCAATACCTATTTTGTAGCCTCGCCGGAGGAGATTCGCGGCTTCGCCGATCTTCCGCGAACTGCTCCTGAAGCTGCCAGGACACGCGAGCGTTGGGCACGGCGCGCCATCGAACGCATTTGTGGCCGCGTGAACGTTTCCGAAGGGATCGAAACGGGCGGCGCCAAGAGGTACCGGTCGGACGGGTTGTTAGTGGGACCGTTCCCGGACGAACACGCTTTCGCATTGTTGATCGTAAACACCGATGGGACGCTTGCGGAGCGCAGCGGGAACGGCCTGACGATCTTCTCGCAATGCCTCATCGACACCGGACGGACCAATCGCTCGGATACATTCTTTTTGCGCGTCTATCACGACACGCCTGAGTTGCCCTTTGTAGAGGCTCGCATAGAAGCATGTGATCGAGAGGGGCATAAAGGGTTTTGGATCGACATGGGCGTCCCAACGTACGGACTTGCAGCAGTTGGGGCAGCGCCCGAACACGTTGGGGTTTCTGAGTTTGAAGATCGCATCGTTACTCGTGTTTACGATCTCGAGAAGATTGAGGCATCGTGGGCATGCAGCCAGTTTGTCAATGTCGGGAATCCGCATTGTGTGACCTTCCTGAAAAGCCCGGACCTGTTGCCTTCGATGGAGCAACTCGGGTCCGAGAAGTGGATGCCCAGGCTAAGCGCAATTGCGAACAGCACCGAGAGCGATGGCATGCGCGGCGCGGGACGTCCGTGCAAGAACGGAATCAATCTGCAGTGGGCCTCCGTCATTGGTCCGGATAGTATCGAGGCGCGAGTTTTCGAGCGCGGCGAAGGGCCGACCTTGTCTTCCGGTTCAAGCGCAACGGCCGTCGCGAGCGCAGCACGGAAGCTGGGGCTTCTCGATGCGAAGACCGTAAATGTTAGAATGCCGGGAGGCGTTGCACCGGTGCGATTCGATGAACGCAATGGGAGCCTGGAGCGAGTGATGTTGTTTGGCGAAGCGCAGCAAGCGAATCCACCAGTTTAGGGGTTTTAGCAATCGATCATGACCTACATCAATGAGCATTATCTCAAGCTAACCGCCGGTTACCTGTTTCCTGAAATTGGCCGGCGGGTCCAGGCATTCTGCGACGCAAACCTTTCCGCGAACGTCATTCGCTTGGGCATCGGCGACGTCACCGAGCCTCTTGCCCCCGCCGTGATTCAGGCGATGCATACGGCCGTCGATGAGTTGACCGAGCGATCGTCGTTCCGCGGCTATGGGCCTGAGCAGGGCTACGATTTCCTGCGCGAAGCCATTGCCAAACACGATTATCAAGCACGCGGAGCCGAGGTCGACGCGGATGAGATCTTCGTCTCGGACGGTTCGAAGTGTGATTCGGGGAATATCCTGGATGTCTTCGGAGAAGATAATGTCATCGCTGTGCTGGATCCTGTGTACCCGGTGTATGTGGATACCAACGTCATGGCCGGACACACGGGTCCGGCGGATGCCAGTGGCCGCTACGGCGGCTTGGTTTACCTTCCGGTCACCGCCGACAACGATTTCGTTCCTGAACTTCCCAGGCAGCGGGTCGACCTGATTTACTTGTGCTATCCCAATAACCCGACTGGCGTGGTTGCCACCAAGGAGATGCTGAAGCGTTGGGTGGAATACGCGCAGCAGAACGGTTCGATAATTTTATATGACGCCGCCTATGAAGCGTACATCACCGACCCGGCCATTCCGCACTCGATCTATGAGATTGACGGAGCCAGGGAAGTCGCGATCGAGTTCCGCAGTTTCAGCAAGACGGCCGGCTTCACCGGTGTGCGGTGTGCCTTCACGGTGATTCCGAAGGGCCTCAAGGGAAAGACGCGAGATGGCCGCGAAGTCCCGATTCATCCGCTCTGGAATCGACGGCACTGCACCAAATTCAATGGTGTCTCGTATCCCGTGCAACGAGGCGCCGCTGCGATTTACTCGCCAGAAGGCAAGCAGCAGGTGCGGGAAACCATTGAGTTTTACCTCGCCAACGCCAAGCTGGTGCGTGAAGCGCTGACGAAACTGGGGATACGGGTGTACGGCGGGGTGAACGCACCTTACGTGTGGCTGAAGACTCCCGGCACTTTGAGCAGTTGGGATTTTTTCGACAAGCTGCTGCAGCAAGCCCATTTGGTGGGAACGCCAGGCAGCGGTTTCGGAGCCTGCGGGGAGGGCTATTTCCGTCTGAGTGCCTTCAACAGCCGAGCCAACGTTGAAGAAGCCGGACGGCGCTTCGCGAAAATCCTGTAGGGCGTCTGGCGTGAATGGCGATGCCGAAACGCACACAATCGCGGCGAGGCGTAAACGGAGCTAGCGTTTCGCTTCCAACTGCTCCCAGCGCGCCAATGCCGACGCCAATTGCACCTCGAGCGCGGCGAAGCGCTGGTTCAGTTGTTTCACCTGCTCCGGCTGATCCCGGTACAGCGCCGCATTCGCGAGTTGGGCCGTGATCTGGCTTTGCTCCTTTTCCAGCGCGTCGATTTTCGCCGGCAGTTCGACCAGTTCACGCTCTTCCTTGTAGCTGAGTCCGGCCTTGGCCGGTGCCGGCCCGCTCGGGGTCCGCTTGGCGCGGCCGTCGCTCTTTTGCCCGCGCCGCGCAGCCGCTGCCTCGGAACTGGCTGAAGACTTCACGCGCTGCCAGTCGCTGTAGCCGCCGGCGTATTCCTTCCACACGCCCTCGCCCTCGCTGGCGATGGTCTGGGTGACGACGTTGTCGAGAAACGCGCGGTCGTGGCTCACCAGAAACAGCGTGCCGGTATAGTCCTGCAGCAGTTCCTCCAGCAGTTCCAGCGTTTCTATGTCCAGATCGTTGGTCGGCTCGTCCAGTACCAGCACATTGGCCGGCCGGCTGAACAGGCGCGCCAGCAGCAGGCGGTTGCGCTCGCCGCCGGAAAGCGACTTGACCGGCGCGCGCGCGCGTTCCGGCGGAAACAGGAAATCGCCGAGATAGCTGATCACGTGCTTGCGCGCGCCGTTGATTTCGACGAAATCGCCGCCCACGCTGATGGTATCGGCAAGCGTGGCCTCTTCGTCCAGCACGGCGCGGAATTGGTCGAAATAGGCGAAATCGAGCTTGGTCCCGAGCCGCACCTGGCCCTCATCGGGCTGCAGTTCGCCCAGGATCAGCTTCAGCAAAGTGGTCTTGCCGCTGCCGTTGGGGCCGATCAGCCCCACTTTGTCGCCGCGCAGGATGCGGCAGGAAAAATCCTGCACCACGGGTTTGCCGCCGTAATGCTTGCCGACCTTTTTCAGTTCCACCACCAGCTTGCCCGAACGCTCGCCCTCTTCCACCGCCAGAGCGACCTTGCCCACGCGCGCCCGCCGCGCGCTGCGTTCAAGGCGCAGCGCCTCCAGGCGGCGCACCCGGCCTTCGTTGCGGGTGCGGCGCGCTTGAATCCCCTGGCGGATCCACACCTCTTCCTGCGCCAGGAACTTGTCGAACTTGCGGCTATGCACGGCTTCGGTTTCCAGCGCCGCCGCTTTCTCCTGCTGATAGGCGCTGAAGTTGCCCTCGTAGCTGCTCAGGTGGCCGCGGTCGAGCTCGATGATCCGGGTGGCGACATTATCGAGAAAGCGCCGGTCGTGGGTGACAAACAGCACGCTGCCGGAAAACGACAGCAGCATCTGTTCCAGCCACTCGATGGCCGCGACGTCCAGATGGTTGGTTGGTTCGTCCAGGAGCAAAAGATCGGGCGCGAGCACCAATGCCCGGGCCAGGGCAACGCGCTTCTTCAGCCCGCCGGACAGGTCCGATACCATCCGGTCGGCGTCGAGTTGCAGGCGCGAGAGCGTGCTTGCGACCTTGTGCTCGAGGCTCCAGCCATCGCTCGCGTCGAGGGCTTCCTGCAACTGGTGCAGCCGTTCCATCAGGGCGGGATCGGCCGGTGCGCCGGCGTCATGCGCTTCGGTGAGGGCGTGCGCGGCGGCGTGATAGTCGATGAGCAGCTGGGTGCCTTTTCCCAGCCCTTCGGCCACCGCTTCGAACACGCTCAGGCCGGGCTCGAATGCGGGTTCCTGGGATACGCTCGCCAGCTTCAGTTCCGGCGCGCGCCACGCCTTGCCGTCATCTGCCGCCGCGACGCCGTCGATGAGCTTCAGCAGGCTCGACTTGCCGGTGCCGTTGCGGCCGATCAGGCCGATGCGCTCGCCCGGCTCGACGACCAGGTCGACATGATCGAGCAAAGGTACGTGGCCATAAGCCAGGGAAACCTGGGAAAGCTGGATAAGAGGCATAGCGGGGCGTGGACGCAGGCAGGAATCTACCCCAAGGATAACCCATTGCGGCGCCTTTTCTCCGCTTTGTCGCTTTAAATCGCGTTCTTTACCGCGCGTATTTCGGTAATCGGCAGCATGGCGATATCGCGCAGCTTCTCGTAGCGCTCGCAGCTCAAGTCCACCATCGAGCCCAGCTGCGAGTAGGACGAAGCGACAAAATGCTCCTGGCCGTCCTCGCCTTTGCGGGTAATGCCGAAATCCACGGCGGCGCGTTTTTGATGCGCGAGTTTACTCAGCAGGTTCTTGGTGGCCCAGATCGTGCCAAAGCGCGCAAATTCGCTCAGGCGGGAAGCATGGTTGATGGTGTCCCCGAGCACGGCGAATTCCACGCTGGTTGCGGTCTGAAATGTGCCCAGCCACTCCTGGCCCTCGTGCAGTCCCGTGTTCAGGTAGAGCTCGTTCAGCCAGTTCTTGCGCAGTTGCCACTTCTTGCTGATGTTCCGCATTTGCGATTTCAGTTCCTGCGCGCACGCGAGCGCATTGAAAATGTAGTCGCTGTCGGGCTGCGGGAAGAAGTAGTAGACCATGCCATCGCCAACGTGCTTGCCATAGGTTCCGTAATATTTCCTGAATATCGGACCCATCGTGGTCCAGATCTCGTTGATCAGCTCGAAGTACTCCTCCGGCGGCAGTTCCGAGCAGATCTTCACCGAGTTTTGCAGATCTGCAACCAGCACCGCCAGCGGCGTGAGCACCGGCAGTCGTTTTTTCATCAGGTCGCGGATCACCACGTCCCGCTGACTGAGAAAATCGAGCAGCGAGGCGTTATATTGCTTCG
>Ga0208716_1000478_pt1 | contig 16920 bp, 14 predicted proteins | sample NGESurdeep092012_8_FD_184482 | JGI IMG/M metagenome (GOLD analysis project Ga0208716, IMG submission 184482) | Arctic peat soil microbial communities from Barrow, Alaska - NGEE Surface sample 415-3 deep-092012 (SPAdes) | ecosystem: Environmental > Terrestrial > Soil > Wetlands > Peat ...
ATTGATCAGTCCACCATTAGCATCAAACGGGCGGCATCAAGGCGCGCATACCAGGGAAGCGGCTGATCTTTGATCGCATTCCACTTTTCTTTGAAGACTTCTGCCTGCACATGGTAATCTTGCGCACCTAGGGGTGCCGCATTGAATTTAAGAAATAGGGTCATGCGGTGCGGCGTTTCGCTCGTTGCAGCTAACCAACAAGGATAGGTGTTGTCACTGTAAGGATCTGTTGTAATGCTAATTTGGTGGGCGCGAATGCCAATATCAGTGAGGTGATCGGGAATCGCCTCCAGCACTTGTAAGGTAATGCCCCAATCGGTTGCTTCAACTGAATTAGATCCCTGCACCACCGCACCGGAGAAGTTTTTGCAGCCTGTGAGTTGAGCGATGCGGACCGTTTGGGGATGCTCAAAGATCTGATGCTTAGCGTCATAGGCGATCGCTTTTCCCCCCGACATCACCATCAGCGTCTCACACAAGCGGTAAGCCTCTTCCAGGTTATGGGTCACAAATAACGTAATGCCGCGATAGGTTGCCAGGGTTTCCAGGAGTTGCCGCTCCATCTGGCTGCGGAGATACGTATCGAGCGCCGAAAAGGGTTCATCTAGCAACAGTACTTCTGGTTCAGTTGCCAGGGCTCTGGACAGAGCCACGCGTTGTTGCTGTCCCCCCGAAAGCTGATGGGGATAGTGGTCACCCAACGCCTGCATTTGCACCAGAGTAAGCTGTTGAGCGACTCGTTGATGGCACAGCGATTTTGGCAGATGCTGCAACCCAAAGGCAATATTTTGGGCAACTGTCATGTGGGGAAACAGTGCATAGTTTTGAAACACCAAACTCACATTTCTTTTGTGGCTGGGTAGGTTAATGTGCTGGTCAGCATCAAACAGCGATCGCCCATTTAAGACAATTCGCCCTTTTGTCGGCGTCTCAACCCCAGCAATACAGCGGAGGGTCATGCTTTTACCCGAACCCGATCCGCCAAGGATGCCTAGAGCTGCTTGCTGTGCCGTAAACGCCATATTGAGTGTGAAGGTGGATAGCTGCTTTTCAATATCGACGAATAATCCCTCACCAGTATCAGATAGTTGAGGTTTAGTCCAATGTCCTAAGTGAGAGTGAGTCGGTTGTGTAGGTTTCCCACCCCGATTGACGGGCTCATCTGCCTCGATCAACCCTGCTTGCCTGCCCTGCAGTCTCTGTTCATAACGCTGCTGCCAGAGGTTCACAACCATCAAACCGGACAGCGAGAGGGTCATAATGGCAATCGTCCACAGCCAAGCTTCACCCATGTTTCCAGCTTCTACCGCAAAGTAGATGGCCATCGGCATTGTTTGCGTTTGTCCAGGAATATTGCCAGCCAGCATCAGTGTTGCCCCAAATTCTCCCAATGCCCGTGCAAAAGCGAGGGTGACTCCTGCCAAAAGTCCGGGAACAGCCAAAGGCAAGAGAATTTGGCAAAAGATTCGTCTTTCAGATGCACCTAGCGTTCTGGCTACCTGCAATAAGCTACTGTCAATTTGTTCAAAAGCACCTAAAGCTGTCTTGTACATCAGGGGAAACGACACCACCATGGCTGCCACGACTGCGGCATACCAGGTGAAGATAAGGGTGAAGTCAAATTGCTGCATCAGGTTTCCGAGGGGTCCGTTTCTCCCAAAAAGCAGCAGTAGTAAAAAACCAACCACGGTGGGCGGCAAGATTAGGGGCGAAATCAGAATGCCCTCAATCAGCGATCGCCAGCGTCCCCGATACCCCAACATCCCGTAAGCTGCAGCGGTGCCGATGAAAAATGTGGCGATCGTCGCCAGCCCAGCCGTTTTGAGAGAAATCCAGAGGGGCGATAGATCCGTAGACATAGCAGCAAGCCTTATTGAGCAATTCCAAATCCGTATTTCTTGAAGATGTCTTGAGCTTTTCTACTCCGCAAAAATTGAAGGTAAGCACGGGCAGACTGTTGATTTCGGCTTGCCCTCATGACCGCGATGGGATAAACAATCGGGGAGTGTAAGTTGTCGGGTGCCGTTACCACCAGTCTGACTTGATTTGAAATTCTGGCATCCGTGACATAAACAACCCCAGCGTCTGCGTTGCCACTCTCCACTGTTCCTAAGACGTTACGCACCGAGTTACCATATACAAATTTAGATCGCAGTTGCTCCAAAATTCCCAAGTTAGTGAATAATTCTTCGGCATATCGTCCAGCTGGAACACTGCGCGGCTCACCCACAGAAATTTTCCTAACGGCTGAGTTTGTCAACTGTTGAAAGTTGGTAAGCCCCAGGGAAGAGTTGTTGGGCACAACTAAAACTAAGCGGTTCGTTAAGAGATTCCGACGAGTATCGGTCAAAATCAAATTCTTATTTTGCAGGGCATCCATCTGCGAAGTCGCAGCCGAGATAAAAACATCAACGGGTGCACCCTGTTCAATTTGCTGCTGCAAAGGGCCGGATGCCGCAAAGTTATAGTTCACAGCAACACCAGAATTCGCTCCTTTAAAAATTGGGTCCACTTCCTCCAGAGCATTCTGCAAACTAGCCGCAGCCGAAATCAATAACGTCGTAGATTGAGCACTGGCTGGAATCGACAACCCTATCTTGAAGCCAACAGATAGCATCAAAGTAACAAGCAGACTAGTAAAAATAGCAATGATACGTTTTTTCATAGGAGTTGACCCTGATAGCATTATATTACTGAGAAGTTGGGCTTAAGTGCGGGAAAGGAAGCCTATGCAGCTATTAAAAGTGATGTGATAGGGGCGATAAACGCACCGCCCAGTAAGTGGCTGAGGGGATGGCAAATGATACGATCAGTCCACTCAGGCGTCTATACAGTAAACTCCTATGAATTTTGGCCAGGTCCGGGGCACTAGAGACCTGATGGGGGATGAATACTACCTCCATCGTTCGGTGCTCCAAAAATTAGAGCAGCACTTCCTTAGCTACGGCTACCAAGGCGTGGATCTGCCCATTCTGGAGCGTACTCAGACGTATCTTTGGAAATCAGGCCAGTCTTCTCGGCGCAAGCTATTTACGCTCAAAGCTGGGGATAGCCCAGATCCGCAGGAAGACCTTTGCTTAAGGCCAGAGATCACCGTTTCGCTGCTCAGGGCCATTCAACCGCTTTTGCCCACGGCTCTGTTCCCGATCAGGTTGGCCTACCAAGGACCTGTTTTTCGGAACCAGGGTATTGCCGCCCATACGGACAGTCAGTTTACCCAGGCTGGGGTAGAACTGATTGGGGCTGGGGGAGCATGGGCAGATGCAGAAATCGTTCAGGTTGCATACCGGGGTTTGGAATTCTTGGGCTTGACAGACCATCGCATCGTGCTGGGCAGTTTGGGGACCGTTATTGAAATGGCCCGGCTCTGGATTGAAGAGCGTAAGCTACGCGATTTTCTGGTGGAGAACTTCAGCAATCTGGGGAAGGAAGTGCAGTCCATTGCAGAAATTGAACAAAGATTGGCCGAATTAGGCTTTTCCGTTAATTCGGCTCCTCAGGCAGATGCTTCCCAAGAAGAGCAAGAACTGGCTGCGATCCTGAATCGCCTTGGTCCCGAAGAAGGCGCTTCCCTCTTAGCCGGTCTTCTTAAGGTCTTGAATCTGGAAGTAGGGCCTAACCGCAATTTCCAGGACATGATGAGTCGTATTGTCAGCAAGTCCAATCGGAATGTCCAGCGTGACCAATTGAGTAAGTTTCTGCAAGCGGCTACGGAACTAAGCACCCTCCATGGACCTGCCTATAGCACTCTAAGTAAGCTGGATGACTTTATCCAACGTTATGGACTCTCTAGAGAACCGCTCCTCGAACTTCAGCAAACGCTAGACCTGCTGATCAAAAGTGGGATTCCCCAAAGCCAAATTACCGTAGACCTGGGATTTGGGCGCGGATTGCACTATTACAGTGGGTTGATTTTTGAGATTCAGCATCGGGGCCGTCCTTTGTGTGGAGGTGGGCGCTATGATGGTCTATCTAAAATCTTTGGGGACCCAGACCCGATGCCTTTAGTAGGCTTTAGCTATGGGATTGAGCGGGTTTGTGAAGCTCTGAAGGAGGCTGGTCTGACCGCCAAAAGTGCTGACTTAAATGGTGCCAGAATCGACGCTTTGGTGGTTCCTGCCACAGAAGAGGACTACGGTTCAGCCGTAGCCACCGCTCAACAGTTGAGGGCTGAAGGCAAGCGCGTAGAGTTATCGACAGGCCCTCTCTCCGAGGGAGAGGCGCTGGGGGTAGCCAAAAAGCGCCAGGCTACCCAACTGGTCTTTCTCCAGGGAGCGAGCGTCCATACCCAAAAAATGGTCTAAGTGGGGACCAATTCGTTGGGACGCAAAGCCATCCAACGTCCCTTCTCTTCGCTGAAACTCTCACAGCCCACTACATCCCACTCAACCCCGAAGTCTCCCTGCTGGATAATCCGACCATCGTCGGTAATGACCACTGTTGGGAAGGTGTGGTTGATATTGATGGTGGGATGCATTGGTTCAAAATCCGGTTGTTCCGTCAGATGCGGCTGCTGATGTTGAGTTTCTACCGCATGGTAGCTAATACAACGGTCCACATAGGTGCAATTGATGCAGATACACATAGCCGAAGTCGAGCCTTAAATCTGTGGTTATACCTTAGCATTCAGATTTCAGGAAAGCACATTGACAATTGGTCTGCACTCCTTCATCATCAAGAACTACGCGGTCGTGGTGGAATGGTAGACACGCTACTTTGAGGTGGTAGTGCCGAAAGGTGTGAGAGTTCGACTCTCTCCGACCGCACCATCTTCCCCAAATTTTATAGGCCATGTTTAAGAAGCGACTGGAGTCCTCAGTTTGCGGCTGGGAGACAGCAGGAGCAGTGTGTAGAGTTTGCTGAGCCTGGAGGCTACACTATGCCAACTAAAGGCAGTCTCTACCCGTTCTCGGCCTGCTTGACCGAGCTCGTCTCGCCAGGTGGGGTCAGACAGAATGCGGTCAATGGCTGTTGTAAAAGCGGCTTCATCTTTAGGCGTAACCAGTAAGCCTGTGATTTCTGGGATAACGGTAAACTGCAACCCCCCAACATGACTCGCCACGACCGGAGTTCGGTTAGCCATGGCCTCAATCGCTACCAGCCCAAAGGCCTCATAGTGACTAGGCATGACACAGACATCGGCTGCTGAATAGTAGACCGGAAGTTCCGTCTCTTCCAGACGACCAGGAAAAATGGTGCAGTCGGTTAAACCCAGTTCTCTGACGATACTTTCGATACGCTCCCGTTCAATCCCATCGCTCTGTCCGGGACGGCTACCCCCTGCGATAATCAGCTTCAGGTTTGCTTCGCCTCGGAACTTGGACTGAGCGAAAGCGCGAACCAGGGTTTCAATACCTTTGCGCGGATCAAAACGACCCACGTAAAGGACAATCTTGGCCTCAGGCGCAAGGCCCAACTGTTGCCGGGCGGCCGCTCTTGAGATTTCCCCAAAGCGTTCGACGTCGGTGCCGCAGGGAATCATCTCAACACGCCCCTCGCGAGAAACGAGGGTTTGCAGATGCTCCAGTTCTTGAGGACTGGTGGCAATTACCCGTTCCACAGAATCTACACAAGCTTTCTCAATGGCCAAACGCATGGAGGCGATAGGAGAAATAATGCTCGTGTTTTTGTATTTAACGGCCCCCAGAGAATGGGAGGTATGCACCTGCCGCAGTGTTTGTTGGCTCTTGAGTTCCATGCCAACCCAGGCAGATAGCCAGTAATGGGTATGCGCTAGGGCATACTGAAAGCCCATTTGCTTCTGAAATGCCTGCACCTTACGGACAAACTCTGGCAAGTACTCGGGTAAGTGGTCTCGCGCCATAAATTTAGCGGGGCCAGCGGTCAAACGAATGGTCCGACAATCGGGGCCATGGGAGACAATCGCGGCCTGTTCAGGACTGCTGCGTCGTGTGAGCATATCTACTTGCCATCCACGCTCTGCTAAGGCTAAACCAACCTGGCGCACATAGACGTTTTGTCCTCCAGCTTCTTCTTGTCCGATGTCTGCGGCGGGATCCCCATCCACAGAAATTAAGGCAATGCGATGTTGCGTCAAAAACATGGTTTACCTCTAGGGCTACTTTCTTTCGTGACTTGCTTTTCCAGCCCCAAGCACCCAAAGCTATGGCAAGATCTGCCCCTTCAGGTTCAAGGTCCGGTACGACAACGCGACCAGTTACCAGCCAAGGACACTGAAGAGATCAAAACATTACTGAAAAATGCTGATCTACCAGTCTCCTCTCAACGCCTACGAAGTTAGCTGACGGGCTAGGACTGAGAGATGTCCTTCTCTGCGATTCACTTCTGCAGAGATAAGCCCCAAAATGCGGTTCCTCCGCTCCAGGATCGGGGTGTCGTTACAACACTTCTAGGCCGGACCCTGAATTAGGCTGACTTATTTAACGGTTCTACGCTAACCCAAATTGATGGGTAGCGTCAACTTGTCTTCATCAGGAGTTCACAAAACGAAGGGAGGATCCGCTTAAGCGTCCGTAACGCATCCTTGGGAAGCGGGTGAAACGTTCTTGATGTACTTGTAGAGGGTTCCCCGGGTGACCTTGTAGGCAGGGGCCTTCCAGTGGGCTTGGCGTTGGGCAAGTTCTGCATCACTCAAGGCAACGGAAAGCTCGTTTTTGTCTGCATCAATGGTAATTACATCCCCTTGCTGGATGAGGCCGATCGCTCCCCCTTCTTGGGCTTCGGGGGTAACGTGACCGACGACAAAACCATGGGTTCCGCCAGAAAAGCGCCCATCTGTAATCAGGGCCACTTCTTTACCTAAACCTGCACCCATGATGGCGGCTGTAATCGTGAGCATTTCGCTCATTCCTGGCCCGCCTTTGGGGCCTTCATAGCGGATGACGATAACGTCCCCTTTTTTAACTTCTTTTCGTTCTAGAGCGGCTAGAGTCTCTTCTTCGGAGTCATAGACTTTGGCGGGTCCTGTGAAGGCGAGTCCTTCTTTGCCTGTGATTTTGGCAACAGAACCATCCGGGGCTAGGTTGCCATAGAGAATTTGCAGGTGACCGGAAGCTTTAATCGGCTTAGACAGGGGATAGATCACTTTTTGACCTTCCTCCAATCCAGGCAAGTCAGCTAGATTTTCTGCCAGAGTTTTGCCTGTAACGGTCAAGCAATCGCCATGAATCAGCCCGGCTTCGAGCAAAAGCTTGAGCACGGCTGGCGTCCCACCTACTTCATGCAGGTCTTCCATGACGAATAAACCGCTGGGTTTTAGGTCTGCGATAAAGGGCACTTTGTCACTGATTAGCTGGAAATCGTCTAGCTCTAGGGGAACGTCTACTGTTTTGGCCATGGCAATCAGATGGAGCACTGCATTCGTAGATCCGCCCAGAGCCATCACCAACACGATCGCATTTTCAAAAGCCTTGCGGGTCATAATTTGACGAGGGGTAATCTCTCTCTCCAGAAGCTGACGAATAGCTGCTCCGGCTTGATGACATTCGCGAATTTTGTCGGGATGGGTGGCAGGAATAGAGGAGCTATAGGGTAGGGACATGCCTAAGGCTTCAATGGCGGAGGCCATCGTATTGGCTGTATACATGCCGCCACAGGCTCCAGCTCCAGGACAGGCGTGTTTCAAGACGTTCTTGAGGTCCGTTTCATCAATAGACCCGCTTAAAAATTGACCGTAGCTTTCAAAGGAGGAAACAATATCGAGCTTTTTCCCATCCCAATAGCCCGGTCGGATCGTTCCGCCATAGACCATGAGACTAGGACGGTTCAGCCTGCCCATCGCCATCAGCGAACCGGGCATATTCTTGTCACATCCCGGAATCGTAATACAGGCGTCATACCACTGAGCAGACATCACGGTTTCAATAGAATCGGCAATAATTTCTCTGGATTGCAGGGAATAGTTCATTCCCTCGGTGCCCATGGAGATGCCGTCACTGACGCCAATCGTGTTAAACCGAAAACCTACCAAATCTACGGCTTGCACTCCTTTTTTGACTTCGGCGGCCAGGTCCAGCAGGTGCATATTGCAGGTATTGCCTTCGTACCACATGCTGGCAATGCCCACCTGGGCTTTGCTCATGTCTTCATCGGTCAGCCCCGTGCCATAAAGCATGGCCTGGGAAGCAACTTGAGAGTTCCGTTGGGTGATACGTGCGCTGTACTTATTGAGTGGATTCGCCATAGGAAAGGATTGTGCAGTGGAATAATCCAAAACTATAACGCAAGAACACCCCTCTGCCTTCGGCTTAGCTTGTCAAAGCCTTTGCCAGGGGAGACTGAGCATGGAAGTTATGATGTAAAAGATTTTATTAGTTTGGCTCCCCACACGGGTAACTAGCAACTTGAGATAATACTAAATAATTATCCAAAAGCTACATCTTCGTAGAGGGCTTCCATCGTCCCTTCAAAGTCAACACTTTTAAGCTGGAATGACCTCTGTTCTGAGCTATAGGACTGCAATATCCACAGCCCTTCCCCATTGCGGCGAAAGCATTCAACGCGCTGACGTTTAGAATTAATCAGGACATACTCCTGTAGACTTTCCAACTGTTGATAATCGGCAAACTTATCGCCTCTATCAAAAGCCTCCGTCGAGTCAGACAAAACTTCAACAATTAAGCAGGGGAATTTTTTATAAGCTGGAGTTTCCTGGTCTTGCTGGGCACAGGTAACCATGACATCAGGGTAGTAGAACCGATTGAGGGATTCAATTTGGGCTTTCATGTCGGAGATGTAGACGCGACAACCAGAGCCTCGAAGATGATTACGCAAATCAGTAGCAAGGTTAAGGGCTATGGTGACATGGGCATCAAGCGCCCCAGCCAAGTCATAAATTTGCCCATCAATATATTCGTGCTTGATGGGACTGTGTTCTTCCATCTGGAGGTATTCTTCAGGGGAGAGATAAGTAGGTTGGGGAGAGGCGATCATCATCAGGACCTCAGGGTTGAGTCGTACTTGTTTCTAGAGTAACCCTTGCCCTCCAAATTATCCGGTACCAAGAAATCTGGGCGAGAACGTACCATGGCAAAAGTAGGAATAAAAACGTGTCGAATTCTATCCATCTTCTCCTCACCGCTGATGTCATGGGACGCCCTGGCCGTAGGCTATTGGCAGCTCTGATTCCTCAGTTGCGAAGCTACTATGACCTCCACGGGGTGTTCATCAATGCGGAAAATGTCGCCCATGGCTTCGGGATGGGCCTCAAGCAGTACAAAGAATTGTGTGATGCAGGCATTGATGGGTTTTCCATGGGAAACCATGTATGGGACCAAAGAGAACTGATCGAGTTCATTGACCAAGTGCCTAATATTGTTCGGCCTGCCAACTTTCCGCCTGGTACACCGGGTAAAGGTCATGCGGTGATTCCTTGCGGTGGCGTACCCATAGGCATGATCAACATCATGGGCCGGGTCTTCATGCAGGCCCTAGACTGCCCTTTCCAGATCGTAGACCGGGAAGTCAGTGCCCTTAAAGCTGAAACTCCGATTATTTGGGTGGATATCCATGCAGAGGCCAGTAGTGAGAAACAAGCTATGGGTTGGTACCTGGCTGGCCAAGTAACCGCCGTGACAGGCTCTCACAGCCATGTGCAAACCGCGGATGAACGGATTTTGCCCGGCGGCACAGCCTTCATTACGGATATTGGCCTGACAGGACCGATGGATGGGGTAATTGGTATGGAAAAAGAAGGAGCTATCTATCGTATGGCTAAACAAATGCCTGCCCGTTTGAATGTGTTGGAAACAGGAGCCGTCCAATTTTGTGGCTTGGTGCTGGAGGTGGACCCGGAGACAGGGAAAACCCTCTCCCTAGAAAGACTCCAGTATCGCTATGAAACGATCGAAGAAGCTGAAGGGAGTTGCTTATTTCCTGGTTAGATTGCGTTCATCCATGGTTTGCAGAATTTCTTGAGCCATAGGAGCGTTTCCGGAGGCCATACCTAAGGTCTTCGCGAAAGCTTCCCTCGCTTTATCTTTTTCTCCCAAGTCATCCAGAATCAGAGCGAGATTGTATTGGGCTTTGAAATGGTCTGGTTTGATAGCCAGCGCTTGGCGAAAAGCATCTCGGGCTTCTGCTTTCTTCCCTTCTTGTGCCATTAAAAGGCCCAGATTGTAGTAAAGCGAAGGATTCTGCTGGCCGAGCTTCTTCTCGCGGTCGAGTTTGGCCGCTGACCGATAGGTGTTGATAGCCGATGACATATAGCCGTTGTCGGCGAGTGTATTCGCTTCGCGAATCATGTTGGTGATTCGGTCTGCCCATGCGGGCGTAGACAGGCTAATCACGCCAATTAGGGCTATACTGCCTGCGGTCCCAGCAGTCATAAGCTCTTGTTGAAAAAATTTCATACGATTAATTCTCACAGGCCATAACTCCTAGACGCTGTTAGAGTAACTATCTGTTCCTACATCTAGTGCCTCCTAACACCCACTATAGATCTAAGAGAGGCGCTGGAGTGTCACTGTTGCGGCTTGGGTTATTAAGGGCCCCAGGGTTTTCCCTACTACCCCTAGATGTTTCTCCGCCAAGAAACGGGCTCGACCGGCATAGATGGCCGTGCGTAGTTTTACTTGTGAATGGTCTGCTTTATAGGTCAGGACATTATGCCCAGCCCGCTTCCATTCTGGCCGTTCATCCGCTTCCGTGAGCTTACCTTCAGATACCACGCGGTCAAAGAGGGCGGTTCCTGGCAGAGGATAGGTAATGGTAAAACTTAAGTAGTCCAACGGCAGGGTCGGAATAAAACGGAGGGTATCCAGCATTTCTGAAGTGGTTTCTCCGGGATAGCCGATTTGGAAAAAGGCTGCCGGTTTGATGCCTACCTGTTGCGCGGCATGGATGGCTTGATGGACTTTTTCTGGGGTGAATTTTTTGCCCATCTGCTTGAGGACGCGCATCGAACCAGATTCCACCCCAAAGAAGATCCGGTCACAGCCCGCCTCTGCCATCTTAGTAAACACTTTAGGATTGACATCCACCCGGCCTAAACAATCCCACTTGAATTTCAGACCCCGGGCCAAAATTTCATCACAGATTTTCAAAGAGCGCTGCCAATTAAGCATGAAAATATCGTCGGCGAACCAGATGCGGTTGTAGCCATCGGCCAGCGCCTGCTCAATATCCGTCATTACTTGTTCTACGGTATGCTCCCGATAGGTCGCCCCAAAAATAGGCTGGTCACAGTACTCACATCCATAGGGGCAGCCCCGCGCCGTGAATACGGTAGTTTGCTTATAGCCAAAGTGCTTTTCCCAATAGGGCAGATAGCCCTGATGGTCAAATTGACTCCGGTCCGGCATCGGAACCTGTTCCAGGAGATCCTTGGGCATGAGGGGCAGACGGGGATTTTGAACTATTTTTCCCTGTTCATCTCTGTAGCATAGGCTTTCTAGGTTGTTGTAGGGTTGGTTGGCTTGGAGACGCTCTAGAAGTTTTTCCCAGACCTGTTCTCCCTCTCCTTGCATCACGAAATCAAAGAGAGGCAAGAAAAGTTTGGGGTTGCCGGAAGGCATGGGGCCTCCAGCGATTAAGGGAACGGTATTTCCCAGTTTTGCGCGCAATTGTTGGCCTATGTATTCCGCATCTTCTCGCATGGTCACCATGCAATAGACGCCAATCGCTTTTGGATTTTCCCGGATAGCCTCTTCCACAGCCCAATCGGTTCCCTTGAAGGTGCAGTCCAAAAGGCGGACGGTGAAGCTTTTACTTTGGAGATAGCTTGCGATGAAGCCTTGTCCCAAGGGGGGAAAGAGCCAGAGATTGCGACGAGGGTTTTCCCGGTGGACATAGGGGTAAATCAGAACAAGGTCAGCCATGGCTTCGCGCTTTGAGATCGCCCTCTAGCGTAGCAATCAACCCTTGTTTTTCGACATTCTCAACATCTGGATTTAATAAGTACAACGCTGCTTTGGGGAGAGTTTATCGATTCGCACAACTCTATTGGACCTCATTAACGGGGGTTGGTCGAAACACTTCAACTGAATTTCGAGTAACGGTCCATTAGAAGGTTTTGGGCGCTGTATTCTGGCTCATCTTGTCCTCGGCGGCGCTGGATGTAGGAACCATCCGATTGCAGATCCCATGCCTGACGATTATCCTGCAACAAGGTGTCAAGAATTTCCTTCAACTCTTTGGCACAAGCTGGATCTTCGACGGGTGTAACCGCTTCTACCCGACGATCGAGGTTACGCTCCATCCAGTCCGCACTGCCAATGAATACTTCTTCTTGTCCATTGTTGTGGAAATAGAAGATGCGGGAGTGTTCCAGGTAACGCCCCACGATGCTGATGATGCGAATGTTTTCACTAACCCCTGGAATTCCAGGAAGCAGGCAACACATTCCTCGAATAATCAAATCAATTTCTACCCCTGCCTGGGATGCTTCATACAGAGTTTTGATAATACCGGGGTCAATTAGGGCATTCATCTTGGCAATGATGCGACCAGGTTTGCCGTCTTTACAATGTTCGATTTCGCGACGAATCAGGGATACCATGCGATCACGCAAGGTAACTGGAGCCACCAGCAACTTGCGGAAGGATTTTTGTTTGGAAAAGCCTGTCAGGTAATTGAATAAATCCGTCAGATCAGCCCCCAATTCTTCCCGGCAACTGAGCAACCCCAAGTCGGTATAAATTCTTGCGGTTTTGGCGTTGTAATTGCCCGTACCAATATGAACATAGCGGCGAATGTCATCCCCCTCCTGTCTGACGACTAACAACACTTTAGTGTGTGTCTTCAGCCCCATGACCCCATAGACAACATGCACCCCGGCTTCTTCTAATGCTCGTGCCCAATTAATATTACTGGCTTCATCAAATCGGGCTTTGATTTCCACCAGGGCAACCACCTGCTTGCCATTCTGGGCAGCGGCAATCAGCGACTTAATGATGGGAGAGTCGCTAGAAGTCCGGTAGAGCGTCAATTTAATTGCTTGCACATCCAAATCTTGTGCGGCATGGGCAATGAAATGTTCAACTGATGCCGTGAACGACTCATAAGGATGATGCACCAGCAGATCACCCTGACGAATCACGTAGAAAATGTCTTCTCCTGTGTCCTCCCCGACCGTCAGGGCTTCGCTTAAATGCTGCAATCTTTTGGGTACAACCGGAGTCCAGGGTTTGTCTTTAAGATGGGGTAAGGGCAATGACATGAATGACATCAAATCTCGCATTCCCAGCCAACCCTGCGTCACATAGAGGTCGTTGGGGTCTATGCCCATCCCCTTAATCAAGGTTTGCTTGACAAGCTCTGACATGGTTGGGGCAAATTGGAATCGCACAACCGATCCACCAAAGCGGCGTCTACTAAGTTCCTGCGCGATCGCCTCAGCCAAATCCTCTGCTTCTTCCTCTTGCACCGCCAAATCCGCGTCACGAGTGACCCGGAAAAGATGGCGTTCCTGAATAATCATCCCTGGGAAGAGAGCATCCAGATTGTCAGCAATCACCTGCTCCAACGAAACACCTGCCCAAACAACGGGGCGCTTACTATGGGGATGAACCTCAGGCGGCAACGGTACAAGACGGGGCAGGCTGTCTGGCACTTTGACTCTGGCAAACCCTGCTTCCCCTGTTTCTGGGTCCTTCAGCACAATGGCTAGATTTAGACTCAGATTGGACATCACCGGAAAGGGATGAGAGGGATCGACTGCCAGAGGGGTCAGAATCGGAAATATCCGATCCTCAAAATATTGCTTCAAATAGTGGCGCTGTGCTTGATTAAGCTCAGCGTATTTCAACACATGAACACCCTCAGCCGCCAACTGTGGAAGCAATGCAGTTTCAAGCAACTCCTGCAACTGGGCCACCATTGGATGAAGCCGCTGGCTGATCTGATCCAATTGCTGCTGCGGTGTCCGTCCATCAGGAGTCAATGTTGCCACCTGTGCTTCTACCTGTCGTTGCAGGCTGGCAACACGTACCATGAAAAACTCATCGAGGTTAGAACTAAAGATGGCAACAAATTTTACCCGTTCAAGTAAGGGAGTGCGAGGGTCGATCGCTTCGTGCAACACCCGACCATTGAACTCCAACCAACTAAATTCACGGTTGAAATAATACTGTGGGTCATTCAAATCAATAACTACGGCAGCTTTCTTATTTTCAGACATCGGCATCATGAAGGAAATAGGAACATTTAACAGTTTGCAATCAGTCTACTCAGCTAGAGTTAAGAAATAATTAAAACCGAGGTCATGAGAGCCAGTTCGCTTAACTGGCATGGAACTCGTCACTGTGAACATTTTATAGTGACTCAGGAAGCGCAAAGCCTTAAATTTGTGAACTTGCCCCGATTTGCAGAGTAAAACTGCATGATTCAGGCAATATACTGGGTCTCGGTTATTGAGATCCGTTGAGCACAGCAATTCTCATTCAGGGGTTCTGCTTTGAGCAATTCAACTGGAAAGTCTTAATTCAGCTCACTCAATCATGAACATATAACATTTACAAACGTCAAATTCATACTTGTCACCTGCGTGGGTTTCGCTAATTATTTGATAGGAAAAGCTGCTCATCTTGGAATTCAGCTTAAGGAATCCTAAAAAGGAAGTTCATCCTCTTCCAGAGAAGGAAGATTCACCGGAGGTTTAGCGGGGGCAGCACGACGTTCTGCCGCAGGTTTAGAGGCAGCTTTGGGTGGAGGGGAAGAAGGAGCAGGCTCTTGCACAGAGAACTCTGTATTCAAACCAGCCCCAGCACTTACGGATACAACTTTACGCGCTTGTACTTCTGCCCGTTTTTCTTTGTAACCATCTCGCTCAATGGTATTCATACGCAACTGCCCTTCCACCACGACTGTATCTCCTTGATGGAATTGCTGGGCAACTTCTTGGGCCAGATTGCGGGTTGTTTCTCCAGGACGGGCCACCCGACCAAAAACCACCACACTCACTTGATAGGGGGCTTCTTCAGGACGGGCAGCGGCAAAACGGAGGGGAAATTTGGCTATGGCCAATCCATCGGGGGTTTCTCGTAATTCTGGATCACCAACGACCTCTCCTAGGATGGCAATTGCGTTCATGCTTCCACGGGCTCCTTGACTTCAGGAATAAATTCATTTTCGTCCAGCACAGTAAGGAACCGGAGAACTTTTTCATCTAGTTTAAGGGCTCGCTCCAATTCTGCTTTCGTCGCCGTATCAGCATTATAGTTTAACTGTACATAGACGCCTTCTTTCAGGTTTTTGAGTTCGTAGGCCAGGCGGCGTTTGCCCCGAATATTGGTTACAACATTTTCAGCACCCCTGTTGGTCAAGAGGTCTGTGTAGGCAGCAACAGCGGTAGTCAGCGCTTCTTCTACAAGTTCTGAATTCAAAATGAATAGGGTTTCGTAACGACGAGCAACAATGGACATTAGAGACTCCTTATGGTCTGGGGCCCTCACAAAGGCAGAGGGCAAGGATACATGCTTGAACTAAGCGGCTCTCTATAATACCAGAGCTGGATAGCTAACTGACGGATAGCTGACCGACAAAAACCTTTTGGGCAGGCCCCGTCATGAAAACATGATCATTGTCATGCCAGTCGATCTCTAAAGGGCCGCCAGGAAGTTCTACCGTTGCCCGTTTTTCTGCTTTCTGGTTCAATACCGCTGCCACTAGAATTGCACAGGCTCCTGTACCACAAGCTAAAGTTGGCCCTGCTCCACGTTCCCAGACTTTTACTTTGAGATGGGTAGGATTGAGTACTTGCACAAAATGCACATTGGTCCGCTCTGGGAAAGCTGGATGAGATTCAATAGCAGGACCCCAATTCACTAGATCTACAGCATTCAGGTCATTTACAAAAATTACGGCATGGGGATTGCCCATACTTACCATGGTCACGTTAAAACGGCTCCAAGGTTCTGGCAAAGGCAGATTCAGAACTTTTTCCCCTTTGGACACCAAGGTAGTCGGAATTTCTTCAGCCCTGAGGCGAGGCGACCCCATATCCACGGTTACTTGCTCCCCATCAAATCTCGGGACAATTAATCCCGCCTTGGTTTCGATGGAGTACCCGCCATCTTCTGTCGGGATATTCAGCTCTCTCATGAACTTAGCGAGACAACGGATACCATTGCCACACATCTGAGCCTCAGAACCATCGTTATTAAAAATCCGCATGGCGTGGGGTTGGCTGGTGGAAGGCAAAAGGAAGATGACTCCATCGCCCCCGATCCCAAAGTTTCGGTCACAAACCTGACGGGCTTGCTCAGAACTAAGCATGGGTTCAGGCTGCGTACGGTTGTCTATAAGGACAAAATCGTTGCCGAGACCTTGGTATTTGGTGAAAGGGATCACAAGCGAAGACCTATTGTTAATGCAGTTTGGGGGCAAGTTCATTTGCCCCAAACTGATATTACCTAATGAATACCCTAGTTTGCAGTCTCTTTTAGTGCTGCGAGGCGACCTTTGGCCAGACGGGTGTAATTGAGCCGGAAAGGCTCAAGCAGCGCAGACACAGCTTCCGCACTGCGGACCTAGAAGCGAATCCAACCGCTGTTGGGATAGAGATGATGTAGGGAAGCTTTGCCTGCCGTCACCCCCTCCCAGCTCAATAGTATGCAGAATTCTTCTGCTAGTTCAGTTGCAGTTAAACTCGCGTATCATCGACTGCACACGGTATCCAAGTCAAGCAAAGTCAAACCCATGATCCAAATAGTGCTTGTCCAACCCAAAGGCCCGTTGAATATTGGTGCTGTCGCCCGCACGATGAAAAATTTTGATCTCTCAGAACTGGTGCTGGTGGCTCCTCAATGCGACCCTTTTGATACCCAGGCTTTGGATATGTCGGTACATGCGGAAGACCTGCTGCGCCGTTGCTCCCTATTCGATAGTTTGCCCGAAGCCCTCCAGGACTGTGTGGCGGTCGTTGGGACCACGGCGCGGGCCCGAACGGTCCCGGCACCCCTTGAACCTCCTGAAACGGGTCTTTCCTGGTTGGCAAAGCAA
>Ga0208716_1000480_pt1 | contig 16894 bp, 15 predicted proteins | sample NGESurdeep092012_8_FD_184482 | JGI IMG/M metagenome (GOLD analysis project Ga0208716, IMG submission 184482) | Arctic peat soil microbial communities from Barrow, Alaska - NGEE Surface sample 415-3 deep-092012 (SPAdes) | ecosystem: Environmental > Terrestrial > Soil > Wetlands > Peat ...
GGGAGAGCCGGCCCGCCGGCGGCGCGGCGCGCGCGGCGCCCGGGTCACCCCCGCGGCGATGTCCTTGCGCCGGTGTCCGCTCACCGGAGGAGGTTCTCCCAGACGATGTCGAGGCCGATCAGGAGGATCAGCGCGGAGAAGAGCCGCTGGATCGTCGCCACCGGGAGCCGCCGGTTGAGCCGCACGCCGAGGGGCGCGGTCAGGACCGAACCCACGGCGAGGGGGAGCGCGTGCAGGAAGTCCACGTGCCCCACGACCCCGCCGAAGGGGAGGGGCGCCGTCGTCGCCAGGAAGAGGTAGCTGACGCACCCGGCGGTGGCGGTCACGGCGATCACGGCGAGAGACGTCGCCGGAACCGACTCGAAGCGGATGTGCAGGACGTAGTACATCCCGATCGTCGCCACGATGCCGCCGCCCACCCCGAGGAACGCCGAGAGCGCACCGATGGGGAGGCCGAGGAGCGCCGCGTACACGGTGGAGGCGCGCCCCTCGAGCGGGGCGACCGCCGGCCGCGCCTTGTGGCGCAGGAGATCGATCGCGACGACGAGGAGGAAGAGGCCGAACCCGGTGCGCAGCGCCTGGGCGGGGACGTGGACGGCGAGCCGCGCGGAGAGGGCGGCCGAGACGGCGGCGGCGGCCGCCAGGGTCATCGCTTCCCGCCAGCGCACCAGCCCGAGGCCGCGGTAGCCGATCACCCCCCGGAGCGCCGTGGGGACGATGACGGCGAGGCTGGTCGCGTGCGCGAGGACGGTGGCGTCGGACGCCGGGACGGCGAGCCGCGCGTAGAGGAGGTAGAGGAAGGGGACCATGAGGACCCCTCCCCCGATGCCGGTCAGTCCCGAGAGGACGCCGACGAGGACGCCGACCGCGAGAGCGGCGGCGACGAGCACTACCGGTGCGGGGCGGTGGCGCCCTGCGCGGTGCCCGCGAAGCTCAGCAGCTCGGCGGGTGTGCGGGCCTGCGTCGCCGCCCGCAGCGCCTCGATGAGCGTCGGGTCGTCCTGCGCGGCGCGCCGCAGCTCGCCCTGGCGACCGAAGTTGAGCCGGGCCACCTGGTTGGCCAGCTGCCTGTCGAGGAACGCGCCCGCGACGCGGAGCGTCTCCTCGTCGAGGGTGATGCCGCGCGTGCGGAGCTGGTCGAGGAACGCCGCGCGCATGGCCGGCGTGAAGCTGAAGAGCGGGCCCGTCACGCTGAACCGCTGCCGCGCCTGGAAGGCCGTCGCGGCGAGGGCGTCCTGGTACTTCGGGATCTTCCGGCCGAGCACCTGCGTCAGCCGTTCCGCCGCCCGGATGTCCGCGCTGTCGGCGCGGATCGTCACGTCGGGGATGATGCCGCCGCCACCGCGCTCCGCGCGGCCGGCGTCGGTGTGATAGGTCTCGGGCTTCGCGGTCGTGTCGGGCGCCGCGACGCTGTCGTCCGGCAGGAGGTCGGGTTCGAAGCCGATCTTGCTCGGCCTCTGGATGCTTCGGCCGCTCGGCGTGTACCATCGGGCCGTCGTCAGCTTGAGCGCCAGCGAGTCTCCCAGCCGGAACACCGTCTGCACCAAGCCCTTGCCGTACGTCGGCGTTCCGATGAGGAGCGCGCGGTCATGGTCCTGCAGGGCGCCCGCCACGATCTCCGAGGCCGACGCGGAGTACCCGTTGACCAGCACCACCAGGGGGAGGTCGGCGTACCGCTGCGGCGCCGCGTCCTCGTACGCGTGGGTGGAGCGCGGGGCCCGGCCCCGTGTCGAGAGGATCTCCTGCCCCGGATTGAGGAACAGGTCGGACACGGCGATCCCCTCGTCGAGGAGGCCGCCGGGGTTGTTCCGGAGGTCGAGGATCAGCGAGCGCATGCCGCCGCGCTTGAGGCTGTCCACGGCCGTCTGCAGCTCGTCCGCGGAGGACTGGCTGAAGGGGTTGAGCTCGATGTAGCCCACGCGGTCGCTGAGCATCATCACCGTGCGCACCGACTTCGAGTGGATCCGGGCGCGGGTGAGGGTGAACGACAGGAGATCGGTCGCGCCGGCGCGCACCACCTTGATGGTGACCTGCGTGCCCTCGCGGCCGCGGAGGGAGCGGACGGCGTCGTCCTGCGTGAAGTGCACGGTCGGCTTCCCGTCCACCTCGACGATCCGGTCGCCCGACATGATCCCGGCGCGCTCCGCCGGCGTCTCCGGGAGAGGCGCGACGACGACGATGGCGCCGTCCCGCATCTCGATCTGGGTGCCGATCCCGGCGTAGTTGCCGGTCGTCGCCTCGTTGAGCCCGCGGAAGTCCTTCGCGTCGAGGAAGCCGCTGTACGGGTCGCGCAGCTCGGAGAGCATCCCGTCGATCGCCATCCGGTACAGCTGCCGCTGGTCGAGCGAGTCCACGTAGTAATCGGCGACGTGCGTCAGGACGTCGTCGAACAGGCGGGCGCGCTGATAGACGCTCTCGTCCTGGCGGGTCCCCTGCTGCATGAACCAGCCACCGGAGAGGAACGCGACGACGGCGACGACGGACGTGATCAGGATGCGCTGACGCGACATACGGCCTTCCTTAGCGGGGCGAACTAGGGATTACCCCGCGTGCGGGGAAAAGGTCTCCACGAACCGGCGCGCCAACTCCGCCCAGAGCGCGTCGTGGATCTGTTCGGGGGTCCCGTCGGCCGGGAGATGAAGGATGCCCGGTCCTCTCGCGCCGCGAAAGGCCTCCGCGACCCGCTGGTGGAACGCCCCGTCGGCCAGCTCCATGCGGTCCTTGAGCTTCCCCGCCGCCGCCTGGCGCGCCTGTCCGACCTCGGGGGGCACGTCGAGCACCACCACGAGGTCGGGCACGAGGCCGCCCGTGGCGAGCCGGTTGGCGGCCACCACCTCCGCCTCCGGCAGGCCGCGGCCGCCGATCTGGTAGGCGCGGGTGGACAGGTCGAACCGGTCGGCGAGGACCGTCGCACCGCGCTCCAGGGCGGGACGCACCACCTTCTGCACCAGGTCGGCACGCGCCACGAGGACGAGGAAGAGCTCCGTCGCGGCGCCCAGCTCCAGCGCCGGGTCGAGGAAGAGCCGCCGCGCCTCCTCGGCGAGGGGCGTGCCGCCGGGCTCGCGCACGACCAGGACCTCGCGCCCCGCGCGACGCAGACGCTCCGCGAGGCGGGCCACCTGCGTCGTCTTCCCTGCCCCCTCGACACCTTCCACCGTCAGGAAGAGCCCGTGAGGCACCGCTGACCGCTCACCGTTCACCGCTCACCCCTTGGCGTCTTGGCGTCTGGCTCCTGGCTCCTGTTCATCACGTCAGCGTGATGATCCGGCTCTCCGCCCCCAGGCGGATCCCCTCGAACATCTGCTCGTTCACCTTCGTCATCAGCTTGTCGAAGTTCGTCTGCGCGGCGATGAAGGCCTGATAGGCCGCGTCAGACTGGACCGTGCCCATCAGCGCGTCGATCTCGGCCCGGGTCTGCTCGGAGGGGGCGATCCCCTCGTCGAGCTTCGCCTCCGCGTCCAGCTGCAGGACGCGCATCCGTTCCAGCTTGGCCTTCAGCCCGTCGTTGCCCATCAGGCGCTCGTTGGCGCGCTTGAGCGCCTGATATTCCTCGCTCTGGCCGACGAGCCGCCCCAGTTCCTCCGCCCGCTTCAAGATCATCGCTCCCCCGGTTGGAGCGCCGTCACGTACCGCGGGCGCTCGAAGAGATCGTTCCGGACCGCCACATCCGTGAAGCCCGCCTCCCGCACCAGCGCCGCCGTCTCCCGCGCGCGCCGGCTGTCCACCTCGAGCGCCAGCAGGCCGCCCGGGGCGAGGGCCCCGCGCGCCGCCGCCGTCAGCCGCCGCGTGGGCGTCAGGCCGTCGGGCCCGCCGTCGAGCGCCAAGAGCGGCTCGAAGTCGCGGACCGCCGCCTCCAGGTCCACCAGCTCGAGCGTGGCGATGTAGGGCGGATTGCTCGCCACCACGTCCACCGCGCCGGCCGCGAGGGGCTCCAGCAAGTCCCCCTGAAGGCACCGGACCCGCGACGCGACGCCGAGCGCTTCCACGTTGGCCCGCGCCACCGCGAGCGCCTCCGCCGAGCGGTCGAGCGCCACCACGCGGGCGAAGGGGCCCTCGAGGGCGAGGGACAGCGCGACGGCTCCCGAGCCCGTCCCCACGTCCACGCCCACCAGCCCCACCGACCGGCGCACCGGTAACCGGTCACCGTTCACCGTCTTCGCCCTTGTGGGCGTGGTCACGGTCAACGGTCCGCCGGTATACGGTGAACGGTCCCGCGCCCACGCGAGAATCACCTCGACCAGGCCCTCCGTCTCGGGGCGCGGGATCAGCACCCGCTCGTCCACCCGAAGCCAGTGCCCGCGGAAGTTCGCCCACCCCGTGGCGTACGCCTGCGGCTCCCCCATCGCCCGGCGCGCCACCGCCTGCGCCAGGAAGGCGAGCCCCTCCCCCGAGAGGGGCCGCTCCCGCTCCGCCCACGCCGCGCTCGTGGCGCCGCGGACCAGGGCCGCGTACAGCTCGTCGGCCTCGCGCCCCGGCGCGCTCACGCCGGCCGCCCCGAGGGCCGCAGCGCACCGGCGGAGTGCGTCGCCGACCGTCACCACACCGGAACCGGTGGCCAGCGCCCCATCACTCATCACCCATCACTCATCTCTCATCACTCATCACTGGCGTCAGCCTCTTCCTGCCGCTGGCTGCGGAGCGCCTTGATGACCTCGTCCAGCTCCCCGTCGAGCACGTCCTTGAGATTGTGCACCGAGAGCCCGATGCGGTGGTCGGTGACGCGGCTCTGGGGGTAATTGTAGGTCCGGATCTTGGCCGAGCGGTCGCCGGTGCCGACCATGGCCTTCCGCTCCCGCGCCCGCGCCGCCTCCTGCTCGGAGACCCTCTTGTCGAGGAGCCGCGAGCGGAGCACTTCCATCGCCTTGATCTTGTTCTGGAGCTGGCTCTTCTGATCCTGGCAGGTCACGACGAGGTCGGTGGGGATGTGGGTGATCCGCACCGCGCTGTCGGTGGTGTTCACGCTCTGGCCGCCGGGGCCCTGCGAGCGGTAGACGTCCACCCGGATGTCCTTGTCCTCGATCTTGACGTCCACCTCCTCCGCCTCGGGGAGCACGGCCACCGTGGCCGCGGAGGTGTGGATCCGCCCCGCCGACTCGGTGACCGGGACCCGCTGGACACGGTGCACCCCCGCCTCGCTGCGCAGCGCGCCGAAGGCGCCGGGGCCGCGCACGGCGAAGACCGCCTCCTTGAGGCCGCCGAGGGTGGCGTCGGAGAGGGAGATGATCTCGGTCTTGAGCCCGCGCCGCTCGGCGTAGCGGGTGTACATCCGGAACAGCTCGGAGGCGAAGAGCGCCGCCTCGTCCCCGCCGGTGCCGGCGCGGACCTCAACGATGGCGTCGCGGTCGTCCAAGGGGTCGCGGGGGGTGAGAAGCTCGGTGAGCTGGGCTTCGAGCGCGGCCACTTCCGGCTCGAGCGCGGCGATCTCGTCCTGCGCCAGGCCGGCCAGGTCGCCGTCCCCCGCCGCCACGAGCTCGCGGGCGGCGGCGAGATCCGTCCGCGCCTGCAAAAAGCGCCGCCCCGAGCGCACGATCGGCTCGAGGCGGGCATGTTCGCGACCGAGGGTTCGGAACCGGGCGGGATCGCGCGCGACGTCGGGTGCCGACAGCTCGGCGGCCACCTGGTCCGCGCGCTGCAGCGCGGCCGCGAGGCGCTTCAGCAGCAGATCAGGCCTCGGCTCCCTTGTACTTCAGACGGAACCGCTCGACCCGTCCCGCCGTGTCCACCAGCTTCTGCTTGCCGGTGAAGAACGGGTGGCAATTGTTGCAGATGTCCACGTGGATGGCGGGGATCGTGGACCGCGTCTTCCAGATGTTGCCGCAAGCGCACTGCACGGTGATCGTGCGGTACTGCGGATGGATGCCGGCTTTCACAGCGTCACAACTCCAAGTCGCTGAAGGTGATGGACAGTCAATTAATATAATCGGGGGGGCGCGCCGCGGACAACCGCCCCGCGACGGGCGATTTGACACTGCCCCTGCCGCACGCTAAACTATGCCGACTCGGCAACTTAGCCGGACAACCGGCAGGCTCTATGTCCACCGTCGACGACCTGAAGCGGGTCCCCCTCTTCAGCGACCTCTCCGAGGCGGAGCTCGCGCGCTTCGCCGAGGTGGCGCGGGAGCGGGAGTACCCCAAGAACAGCGTCATCCTCTTCGAGGACGACCCCGGCGATGCGCTCTACATCGTTTCGGGCGGCCAGGTCAAGGTCGTCCTCATCGGCGAGGATGGGCGCGAGGTCATCCTCTCCGTGCTGAGCGACGGCGACTTCTTCGGGGAGATGTCGCTGATCGACGACGAGCCGCGGAGCGCGCACGTCATCGCGATGCGGGACTCGCGTCTCCTGGTGCTCCGCCGCGACGACTTCCAGCAGCAGATCCAGCAGCACCCGTCCATCGCGCTCAAGGTGCTGAAGGTGATGGTGCAGCGGCTGCGGCGCGCCGACGCCAAGATCGGCGGTCTGGTCCTCCTCGACGTGAACGGACGCGTGGCGAAGCTCCTCCTCGACCTCTCGGACGAGAGCGGCGGGTCGAAGATCACGCGCCGGCTGACGCACCACACCATCGCGCAGATGATCGGCTCTTCGCGGGAGACGGTCTCGCGCGCGATGCGGGAGCTGACGGAGCGCAAGCTGATCGACGTGACCCGCCGCGAGATCACGATCCGGGACAAGGACGGCCTCTCGTCGCTGGCCGGGGACCGGGCGTGAGGAACGTCACGAGGTGTCCGTGACCCCCTTCCTTGTTGGCGACCGCCCCCGCACGGTAGCGTGCGAGGTGCGGAACCGGGGCTGCCAGCCGTGAGTACCAGCGTGACGTTCTGGGGCACCCGGGGGACGATCCCCACACCGGGGCCGCACACCACGCGCTATGGCGGCAACACCGCGTGCGTGGAGGTCCGCGACAAGACCGGCCAGCTCGTGATCCTCGACGCGGGGACGGGCATCCGGAACCTCGGCCGGCACCTGCAGAGCACGGCGGGCCCCGAGGGGATCCACGCGGACATCCTGGTCTCCCACGCCCACTGGGACCACATCCAGGGGCTGCCGTACTTCGCGCCGTTCTTCAAGAAGGGGAACGTCCTGCGGGTGTGGGGGCCGAAGCAGGGCGACATGGGGATGGAGGCGATCCTCAAGTCGCTGATGCAGCCGGTGGTATTCCCGGTGCCCCTCGAGGCCCTGGCGGCGACGCTCGAGGTGCGGCACGTGAACGCGGAGCCGATCCAGGCGCGGGATTGCCTGATCACCTCCATGCGGGTGCGGCACCCTTCGGTGACTGTGGGGTACCGGTTGAAGATGTCGGACGGGTCCTCGCTCGTGTACGTGACGGACGACGAGCTGTCGGGCGGGGAGTACGACGTCGGGCCGGACTGGCGGAAGCGGTTCGTGGCGTTCATCGGCGGGGCGGACCTGCTGATCCACGACTCCACCTACACCCCCGAGGAGTTGCCCCGGTACACGGGGTGGGGCCATTCGACGTACGCCGAATCGGTGGACCTGGCGCTGGAAGCCGGGGTGAAGCGCCTCGCGCTCTTCCACCACGAGCCGGACCACGGCGACGCGGCCCTCGACGAGATCACGGAGCGCGCGCAGGAGCTCGTGGCGCGCAGGCACGGACGCCTCGAGGTCGACGCGGCCGCCGAAGGCAAGCAGATCACCCTCTGAAGGAGCACGCGCTATGAAGCGGTTGGCACTGGCAACGTCCGCCCTGGCAGTGACGGCGCTCGTCTATGCGGCCGCCGCCCAGGCGCAGCAGCAGCAGCGTCCCGCGAACCCGCCAGCCGCCCAGCAGGGGCAGGACACGCGGCCCACCATCGCGATCCTCGATTTCGACATCGGGGCGACCATCGGCCAAGACCCGGACGACTACCAGGCGCTGCGCCGGGGGCTCGCCGGGATGACGATCTCCGAGCTGGCGGCCAACCCCGCCGTCCGCGTCGTCGAGCGCCAGCAGATCCAGGCGATCCTGCAGGAGCAGCACATGGCCGCCGACGGGAACGTGGACCAGTCCACGGCGCTGCGCGTCGGCCGGCTCCTCAACGCGCGGTACATGGTGACGGGCACACTGTACGACGTGCGCGGGAACTTCCGGATCGACGCCCGCCTGTTCGACGTCGAGACCAGCCAGATCCTGCAGACCCGGCGCGTCAACGGGCGCCTCGAGAACGTCTTCGACCTGGTCAGCCAGCTGGCCACCCAGCTGATGCAGGCCGCGAACCTGCCGCCGCTCGAGCGCCGCGCCGACGCCGCGCCGCCGGCGCGCCCCGCGACCGGCGCCCCGGCGCAGAACGCCGTGATGGCCTACTCCCGCGCCGTCCTCTACGCGGACCGCGGCGACACGCAGCGCGCGGTCGAGCAGTACCGCCGCGCCCTGACCGCGTTCCCGCAGTACACGCAGGCGCGGACGGAGTGCAACCGCTTGCAGGCGAACGCCTGTTCGTGATAAGCTGATGCCGTGACGGCAGTCGTCGCGGCCATCGGGCGATCCGGAGCGCGCCGGCTCTCCGTACTCGGAGGGCTGGCGCGTTTCGCGTTGGGGGCGTTCCGTGCGGCGGGGAGGCTGACGCGCGCGGGACGCTGGGTCACGCTGCGCGTGCTCATCAACCAGATCCGGTTCACCGCCCTGCAGGCCTCGGGGCTCGTGACCTTCCTCGCCGCCATCCTCTCGTTCCTCGTCATCTCGCAGACCATCCGCCAGCTGGGCCGGGTGGGCGCCACCGACCTCATCGGCACCGTCATCGTGGTGGCGGTCATCCGGGAGCTGGGGCCCCTCCTCACCGCCCTCATCGTGGTGAGCCGCTCCGGGACCGCGATCGCCGCGGAGATGGCCACCAACCGGGTGATGGGCGAGGTGACGGCGCTCGAGGCGATGGGGATCGACCCGTACATCTACCTCGTCCTCCCCCGGATGCTCGGCGCCGTTGTCTCGGTGGCCGCGCTGATGATCCTCTTCGACGCGGTGGCGCTGACCTCGGGATACCTCGCGGCAGCGCTGAGCGGGATGCACTTCCCCCGCTACTCGAACATCGTCCTCACCACCCTCTCGGCGAAGGACATCTGGCTCACCCTCGCGAAGGGGCTCGTCTTCGGCGCGGCGGTCGCGATCTTCCCCAGCTACCACGGGCTGGCGGTGAAGGCGGGGCCCACCGAGATCCCGCAGGCGGTGACGCGCGGGGTGGTGGCGACGATCGTGGCGATCTTCGTCTCCTCGGCCATCTTCGTGGTGATCGCGGCCTGATGCCCCCCGCCACGGTGAGGACCGCCCGGACCAGCTGGCTCACGCAGGCGATGACCTTCGGCCTGGCCACCGCGCCCCCCCTCGTCTTCCGCGACGTGGACCTCAAGGAGCGCCCCGACCACCCCGACAAGCGCTTCCAGCTCACCGTGGAGGCGGGGACGGTGGTGGTGGCGATCGGGGACGAGGACAGCGGCGTCGGAGACCTCGGCGGCTGGGCCCTCGGCCTGCGGCACCCCCCGTCGGGACGGGTCGAGGTGTTCGGCGCGCCCATCGGGGCCCTTCCCTACTACGACCTGCTGTTGTTCCGGCGCCGCATCGGCTACCATCCCGTCGGCGACGGCCTCTTGCAGAACCTCACGCTCCGGGACAATGTGGCGCTGCCCCTGCGCTTCGCCTCCGACCACCGGCAGGCCGAGGTGGACGGCCGCGTGAACCTGCTGATGGACGACTTCCGGCTCCGCTCGGTGGCCCTGCTGCGTCCCGCGCAGGCCAACGAGGAGGACCGGCGCCGGGCCGCCTTGGCGCGGGCGGTGGCCCTCGACCCCGACCTGGTGGTCCTCGAGGCCCCCTTCGACGGGCTCACGAGCCGCGCGGGGCAGGATCTCCTCGACCGGGTCAGCCGGCGCGTGGACGGCTCGCGGCGGGCGGTGTTCGCGACGGTGCAGGACCTGGTCCCTTCGGTACGGAAGACGGTGCAGCGCGTCATCAAGGTGGCGGACGGCGCCGCCGTGGAAGAGGCTCTGTGAGCGTGAACGTCCAGCGGTCCGATCTGCTCGTCGGGATGTTCCTCGTGGCGATGGTCGCGGTCGTCGTGGCGGCCCTCGTCGCCACCAGCGGCTGGGGCACCGACCGCTACGACATCTTCGTGCGGACGAGCAGTGCGCAGGACCTCACCGTGGACACCAAGATCTTCCTCCAGGGCCTCGAGGTGGGGCGCATCACCGCCATCAATCCGCGGCCCATCGGGGGCGCGGGCCAGCTGGAGTTCATCCTCCGCCTTTCCCTCCTCGACCGGTTCCCCGACGGCACGCCCCTGCGGCTCCCGCGCGGGACCGTCGCCCAGGTGGTACAGTCGAGCCCCCTCGGCGGCAGCCAGGTGCAGCTCACCGTGATCTCGGACAGCGGCGGGACCCTCGCGCCCGCCGACACGATCAGCCTCTCGCGCGGCGGCTCCGTCCTCGACGCCTTCGGCGCCCTGGCGCGCGACCTCAAGGGCACCATCGAGGCGACGCTGGTCTCCGCCACGACGACGATGAACGCCTTCAAGGTCCTGGCCGAGAGCCTGTCGGTCGCGACGGGCACGGCGCGCCGCTTCATCGTGGGCGTGCAGCCCGGGACCGAGAAGCTCCTGGCGGGCGTGACGTCGAACCTGGAGAGCGTGCGCGGCCTCCTCGACAGCACGACCACGCGCTCCGGGGTGACGATGCGGCAGGTGGACTCGACGCTGGCGGCGTCGCGCGTCCTGGTCCAGCGCCTCGACTCCCTGACGCGGCTGTTCATCGCGATGGGCGGGGAGAACCGGCCCGAGATCAACGCGATGCTCGTCAACTTCCGCCAGATGTCGGCGCAGCTGCAGTACATCCTCGACCAGGTCGGCCGGCGTCCGATGCGCCTGATCACCGGCGTGCGGATCCCCGACACGCTGAGCGCGAGCCGCTCCGACAGCGCGTGGCGCGCCCGTCAGCTTCCCCCGCCGGCGCCGCTGGACACGACCCGGACGCCGGCGTCCGCTCCGGCGCGGGACACGGCGCACGCACCCACGCCCACGCCACCCCCCGCAGGCGCACCACGGGCACCACGCGACACGACGCGCCGGCCCCCCCCCGGCACGCTGCAGCCGGCCCCCGCCCGGTGAAGTTCGTCCTGCTGCACGGCCCCAGCTGGAACGCCGGGGACCTCAAGGCGGTCCTCGACGCCGAGGACATCGAGCGGCGGGCCATCACCTCGCTGTCCGCCGGCCTCGTGGACGAGCGCCCGACAGTGCTCCTCGTGGACGACGCGCTGCGGCGCCTCCTCGGCGCCCCCGGGATCCGCGCCGCCGCCGACGCCGGGGCCACCGTCATCGCCCTCGGCTTCCCGGGCGAGGCGGACATCCCCGCCGATCTTCCCGGCGCCGAGGTCGTGTCGAGCTTCCTGACCCACCCGCCGGGGCGGCGCCAACTCCTCGCGGCGCTCAAGGGCGGCTTCCGGGAAGCGGCGGCGCGCCTCGAGGCCTCGCGCTCCCGCGCCGAGGTGGCGGCCCGCTCCCGCGAGATCATGGAGCTGACCCGCATCGGCGTCGCCCTCTCGACGGAGCGGAACTACGACGTCCTCCTCGAGATGATCCTCACGCAGGCGCGGCGCATCACGCAGTCCGACGGCGGCTCCCTCTACCTCGTCGAGGGGCGGGACTCCCCGCAGCCGAAGCTGCGCTTCAAGCTGACCGAGAGCGACACGCTGCCGAACACGGGCTTCGTCGAGTTCACGATGCCCCTCGACCACGCCAGCCAGGCGGGGTACGTCTGCTCCACCGGGGAGCCGCTCGTCATCGACGACGTGTACTTCCTCCCCCCCGACGTGCCGTACTCCTTCAACCGGTCGTTCGACGAGCGGAACCACTACCGCTCGAAGTCCATGCTCACGGTGCCGATGAAGAACCACAAGGAAGAGGTCATCGGCGCCCTGCAGCTCATCAACCGGAAGCGGGACCAGGCCGCGCGCCTCGCGTCGCCGGACGACGTGCAGCAGCAGGTCATCCCCTTCTCGCGCCGCACGGTGGAAATCGTGAGCGCCCTCGCCGGGCAGGCCGCCGTCTCCATCGAGAACAGCATCCTCTACGAGGACATCGAGCGCCTCTTCGAGGGGTTCGTCACCGCGGCGGTCACCGCCATCGAGCAACGCGACCCTACGACCTTCGGCCACTCGGGCCGCGTCGCGACGATGACGGTGGGGCTCGCCGAGGTCGCCGACCGCGCCACCGACGGGCCGTTCAAGGCCCTGACCTTCACGCGCGAGCAGCTCAAGGAGATCCGCTACGCCGGGCTGCTGCACGACTTCGGCAAGGTGGGCGTCCGGGAGCAGGTGCTCGTGAAGGCGAAGAAGCTCTACCCTCCGGACCTCAGCCTCATCAAGGCACGCTACGCGTTCATCAAGCGCTCGGCGGAGGCGGACTACCACCGCGCGCGTGCCGACTACCTGGCCGAGCGCGGAAACGAGGGGTACGAAGCGTTCCTCGCGTCGCTCGACCAGCAGCACCGTACGGAGCTGGAGGGGCTGGAGCAGTTCCTACGGACGGTGCTGCAGTCGAACGAGCCGACGCTCCTGCCGGAGGGGAGCTTCGAGGAGCTGCTGGCGTACGCGGAGCGGAAGTTCCCCGACATCGACGGCGCACCCCAGCCCTTCCTCTCGGACGACGAGGTGCGGTACCTCACCATCCGCAAGGGAAGCCTCGACGAGGCGGAGCGGCTCGAGATCGAGAGCCACGTCACGCACACCTACCGCTTCCTCCTCCAGATCCCGTGGACGAAGGAGCTGGCGCAGATCCCCCTCATCGCCTACGGGCACCACGAGAAGCTCAACGGCTCCGGGTACCCGCGGAAGATGCCCGCGCGGGAGATCCCCGTGCAGACGCGGATGATGACGATCAGCGACATCTTCGACGCCCTCACCGCCTCCGACCGGCCGTACAAGCGCGCGGTGCCGCTCCAGAAGGCGCTCGACATCATGCACGACGAGGTCAAGACGGGGATGCTCGACGCGGACCTGTTGCGGCTGTTCGTGGACGGGAAGGTGTTCGAGAGACTGGCGTAACGACACCTCCAGTTGACACCGACTCTCATCGAAGCGCTGGGGCACCCCCCCCGGCGGTCGCTATTTGACTCCGCACCACCCGGCGGTCATCCTTGGGGTGACCTGGCCCCCCCTCCGAGCGCACCGGACCCCGTCCCGTGCGCTCGTACGTTTTCCAGGATTCATGGACCCCAGGCGGAGGGCGACAGATGCCCACCGCACGCGGACGGTATTCGCGCGCGACCGAACGTGCCTTCGTCGCCGCCGTGATCCTGGCGGCGGCGCTGGCCGTCGGCGCGCCGCTCTACTTCTTCCTGGAGTACGTGCCCTCGGAGCGCCGGGAGACGCTGGCCGCGCTGAGCAGTGAGTTCTCCGCACGCACGGACCAGCGGCAGATGGGGATCGAGCGGTGGGTGCAGGAAGCGTTCGAGGACGCGACCACCGTCGCCGAGTATCCTCCGGTGCAGGCTCTCCTCGCCCAGCGCGGCGCCCCGCGCGGCGCGACCGCGAACGCGAAGATGACCGCCCTCCTGACCCTCCTCGCCCGGACGCAGCATCTCAAGCGCGTGCTCGTGGTGGACGAGCGCGCGCAGGTCGTGGTGGCAGGCCACGGCTCCCGCCTGCTCGCCCCCGCCGAGACGCGCCTGTTGCGGACGGCGACCATCTCGGGAAGGCCGACGATGGGGTTCCACCGCAACCCCGTGACCGGTGGGGCCGATGTCGCGTTCGTCGTGCCCGTGAAGGACGCGAGCGGCCATCCTGTGGGCGCCGTGTTGCTCGAGGCCGACCCCGAGGAGTGGGTGTTCCCCTTCCTGGTTCGCACGTCGCCCCTCTCCCAGCGGTCATCGGAAGCGGTGCTCGTGGAGCTGCGAGGCGACTCCGTGGTATGGGTCAGCCCGCGTCGCAAGTCCACCGCGCTCCCCCTCACGGACCGGCGCCTCCTGTCCGAGACGCGGGGCCTGCCGCTGGCCGATGCCCTGCGCGGTGCCAGCCGATTCGGTGCGTACATCGACTATCACGGGGATCCGGTCTACGCCTCGACCCGGCCGATCCGCGGCACGCCGTGGGGCCTGATCGTCAAAGTGGACCAGGCGGACATCCTCGGCCCGTTCCGCGCGCAGATGCGCCGCGAGGCGGCGGGCTGGGGGCTGGCGCTGGTGGCCCTCCTGGGTCTCGCGGCTACGCTGTGGCGGAACGCGCGGCGCGCCCTCGCGCTCGAGGTCGAGCGGGGGCTCGCGCGCCAGACCGCGGCGCTCGACCAGGCCAACGACATCGTGCTCTTCCTCGGGCTCGACGGCCGTATCGAGGGCGCGAACCGGCAGGCGGAGAAGTTCTACGGAGGCAGCCCGGGCGCGCTCGTCGGTCGCCATGTGTTCGATTTGCGGCCGCCGGAGGATCGCGCCGCAGGTCCCGGTCAGTTCGCAGCGGTGCGGGATGGCGGCGAGGGCCTCGTCTTCGAGACGGTGCACCTGGCCGCCGGCACGACGCCGGTGCCGGTGGAGGTGAGCTCCCGCCGCGTCCACCTCGAGGGCGGCGACCAGATCGTCTCGGTGATCCGCGACGTCCGGGAACGGAGGGCGAGCGAGGAGCGGATCGCCCGGCTCAACCGCGCCCTCCGCACCATCGCCGAGATCGACGCGTTGATCCTGCGCGAGACGAGCGCCGAGCGGCTCTTCGCCGAGGCGTGCCGGGTCCTGGTGGAGCACGGCGGATTCCGGATGGCCTGGATCGGCGTGGCGGAGCCGGACGGGAGTGTCCGGCCCGCCGCTCAATTCGGGCCGGGCGAGGGGTATCTCGCGCTGGGCGCGATCCGTTGGGACGACACCCCCCATGGGCGAGGGCCCACGGGCATCGCGGTGCGCGAGGGGCGGACGGTCGCCTGCAACGACATCGCCACGGACCCGGCCCTGGCCCCGTGGCGGGAGGGAGCGCTCGCCCGGGGATTCCGCTCGAGCATGGCCTGCCCCATCCGTGCGGGCGGGCGGGCGGGCGGCGTCCTCACGGTGTACGCCGACCAGCCCGGCGTCTTCGACGACGAGATGGACGCGCTGTTCGGGGCACTCTCCAGCGACCTCGGGTTCGCGCTGCAGGCGCTGGAGGACCACGCGGAGCGGGAACGGGCCGAACAGGACCTGCGCCAGCGCGAGCGGTCCTTCCGCGTGCTGTTCGACAGCAACCCCCTCTGCATGTGGGTCTACGGCCTGCGCTCCCACCGCTTCCTGGCCGTGAACGACGCGGCGGTGGTCCAGTACGGATGGTCGCGGGAGGAGTTCCTCACGATGACCCTGGAGGACATCCGTCCCCCGGAGGACGTCGCGCGGTTGCGGGAGGACCTGTCGCGCCCACGGCCGACGCTGCAGCGTTCCGACGGATGGCGGCATCGCCGCAGGAACAACAGCCCCATCGACGTGGAGATCCTCTCCCACGTCATCGTCTTCGAGGGGCGCGAAGCGGTGCTCGTCTCCGCCTTGGACGTCACCGAGCGCAAGCGCGCGGAGGCCGCGGTCCGGCTCTCGGAAGGGCAGTACCGGTCGCTGTTCCACGGGATGCTGGAGGGGTACGCGCACTGCCGGATGGAGTTCGACGGCGACGTGCCGCGGGACTGGGTCTATCTCGACGTGAACCCCGCGTTCGGCGCCATCACCGGCCTCACCGGGGTCGTGGGGAAGCGCGTCACGGAGATCGTCCCGGGCATCCGGGAAACGAACCCCGAGATGTTCGAGATCTTCGGGCGCGTGGCGCGGACCGGAGCGCCCTCCCAGGTGGAGAGCTACGTGCCGGCGCTCGGAATCTGGTTCTCGCTCGCGGTGTACAGACCCGCGCCGGGGGAGTTCGTCGCGGTCTTCGAGGACATCACGGAGCGGCGGCGCGCCTTCGAGGAGGTCCGGCGCCTCAACACCGAGCTGGAGACCCGCGTGCTGGAGCGCACGGCCCAGCTCGCGGACGCGAACCGGGAGCTCGAGGCGTTCGCCTACTCGGTCTCGCACGACCTGCGGGCGCCCCTCCGGGCCATCGATGGCTATGGCCGGATGCTGGAGGAGGACCACGCGCCGCGCCTCGACGACGAGGGGCGGCGCCTGCTGAACGTGGTGCGCAGCAGCACGAAGGGAATGGGCCAGCTCATCGACGACCTCCTGGCATTCTCGCGCGCAGGCCACGGCGACCTGGTGCGGGCGCGGGTGGACATGACCCGCCTCGCGCGGGACGTGTGGACCTCCCTCGCGACGCCCGCGGAGGTCGCGGGGGTCACCTTCCGCCTCGACGCGCTGCCGGAGGCCGAATCGGACCCCACCCTCATGCGGCAGGTGTGGGTGAACCTCCTGTCGAACGCCCTCAAGTTCACGCGGGGCCACCCGGCGCCGGCCGTCGCGGTCGGCGCCCGGATCGAGTCCGGGCGCGCGGTCTATTTCGTGCAGGATAACGGCGTGGGATTCGACCCGCGCTACCGGGACAAGCTCTTCGGCGTCTTCCAGCGCCTGCACTCGGCCACGAAGTTCGAGGGCACCGGCGTCGGCCTCGCCCTCGTGCAGCGCATCGTCACCCGCCACGGCGGGACCGTCTGGGCGGACGGCGCCGTCGGCGAAGGCGCGACGTTCCACTTCACACTCCCCGCCAAGGGGGACTCGTGAGCACCCCAGCCGCCGTAGACCTGCTCCTCGTCGAGGACGACCCCGCCGCCGTCGAATTGACGCTGCGCGCCCTCGCGCAGGGGCACATCACGAACCCGCTCTTCGTCGCGTCCGACGGCGCCGAGGCCCTCGACTTCATCTACGGGACGGGGCCCCACGCCGAGCGCGCCGACGCGCCCCCCCTCAAGGTCATCTTCCTCGACCTCAAGCTCCCCAAGGTGTCCGGGCTCGAGGTGCTGAAGCGGCTCAAGACGGACCCGCGCAC
>Ga0208716_1000482_pt1 | contig 16853 bp, 16 predicted proteins | sample NGESurdeep092012_8_FD_184482 | JGI IMG/M metagenome (GOLD analysis project Ga0208716, IMG submission 184482) | Arctic peat soil microbial communities from Barrow, Alaska - NGEE Surface sample 415-3 deep-092012 (SPAdes) | ecosystem: Environmental > Terrestrial > Soil > Wetlands > Peat ...
TTCTCGCCAGGGGCTGATGCCGCCGGAGCCTCGGCAACGACTCATGAGCCACGGCACCTCGCGGACATGGGTCTGAGCTCACGACATCAGACCGATGGCTCGCATGGCCTGCTCAAGGCGGGGCGCTGCGAACGCAGCGGCCCTGTCGCGGCCGGCTTCGAGTAGCTCGTTCACTCGATGTGGATCTGCCGCCAGCTCGGCATACCGCTGCTGGACAGGTTCGAGCAGAGCCACGACTGCGTCGGCGGCGTCTTTCTTGAGGTCCCCGTAGGGCGCGTAACGGGTCGCCACCTCGACGGCAGATGTGCCGGTGCAGGCACCGAGAATCTCCAGCAGATTCGTGATTCCGGGCTTGGCCACCTCATCGTGACGCACCTCGCGGTCGGAGTCCGTGACGGCTCGCATCACCTTGCGGCGCAGCACATCCGGGCTGTCGAGCATTCGCAGCACCCCGGCGGCTTCGTCAGGGGCGGACTTGCTCATCTTGGCTAACGGCGTGATCAGATCTTTGACGCGGCCTGTTGCAACTGCGCGGCGGAGCTCGGGCACGACAAACGTCGGGCCGTAGGTGGTGTTGAACCGGATTGCCAGGTCTCGCGCCAGTTCCACGTGCTGGTCCTGGTCGCCACCAACGGGGACCTGGTGGGCGTCGTACAGCAGGATGTCGGCGGCCATGAGGCACGGGTAAGTGAAGAGCGACGCCCGGGTCATCGGCTTGCCCCGGCCCTTCTCCTTGTACTGCACCATGCGGGACAGCTCGCCGACGTAGGCAGTGCACTCGAGCAGATAGGCCAGCTGGGCGTGGGCTGGGACCGCTGACTGGATGAAGACGGACTCGTCGGGCAGACCCGACGCCAGGAACAGCAGAGCGGTCTCGTGGGTCAGGGTCGCGAGACGTCGTGGGTGATGCTTTGTCGTCATGGCGTGCAGGTCCGCGATGAAGTAGAACGCGGGTTCCTCGGTCTTTTCGGCAAAACGGCGCAGCGCCCCGAGGTAGTTGCCGAGGGTGAGACGACCGGATGGTGTGATGCCGGAGACGGTGGTCATGAGTGTGCCTTTCGATCAGGCCCCGCCGAAACCGCTGGCCAGCAACACCGTTGAGATACAACGAAGGCCGCCTCGACGAGGCGGCCTTCGTTTGCGTGCGCAACAGGATGGACCGCCGGGTCAGACGGGCCACCACAGGGTGCACATGATGTGAATCACGCTTTGACTGTAGCGGGTTCACGCTCCGTGAACGATCAGGTATCCGCCTCGATGTGCAGCTCGAGGAAGTCGTACACGCGCAAGAGGCCGAGAGTCAGGCGCTCGACCGCCCGGATCTCTTGCCGCGCCTCGTCATGGAACACATGTGGCGCTGTCAGCTTGATATGCCTTCCGCCGGTGAGAAGCTCGCATCCACCTGCTGCGAGGACGTTCTTCAGCCAGTCCGTGTCCGGACCATAGGTCAGCGCCACGACGTAGCGGCCACCTGGCCGCGGGAACACGTTGACCGGCGTCCGGTACCGCTTGCCGGACCTGCGTCCGCGATGAACTAGGACGCCAAACCCTGGCAGCCATCGGAGGAGGGGCCTGGTGACCCTGTTCAGAGCGACCTTGTTGACGTATCGCATCCCGTCGGGAATTGGCATGACTCCACCGTATCTTCGCGATAGCCAACGAGTCTGACACGATGCTGGCATGGGGATCTCGAGGAAGTTGCTGTCCGACGGCGAGTACGTCGTGCTGAGCGTTCGTGGACACGGTAAGGCGCTCATCTGGCCCGTCGCCTTGTTCGTGCTTGTCATAGGTGGCGTCATCACGGCACTGATGCTGAAGCCCAACGACACCGTCGTGGCATCGGGCGTCGCAGTGGTGGCGGTGCCGCTCCTGGTGCTCCTGTCGTTGATCCCGTTCCTGCGCTGGATGACCTCCACCTACACCGTCACGAACCGGCGGCTGATCACCCGGCAGGGCATCCTCACACGGACCGGTCGTGACATCCCGCTGTTTCGCATCAACGACGTTGCCTACGAGAAGGGCCTGCTCGACCGGCTCCTGGGCTGCGGGACCCTGATCATCTCTGACGCCACAGAGAAGGCCGGCGTGGTCCTGCCGGACATCCCCCACGTGGAGCGCGTTCAGCTTCAGATCTCGGAGCTGCTCTTCGCCAATGACGACGGGAATGACGATGACGGCAGTCGCGTGCCCGGCGAGCCCCCGCGCAACAACCGCTGACGACACACGTATGCCGCGTCTCAGGTCAGGGACGCGGCATACGGGCTGTTCAGACGGCTTCTCAGACGAGCTGGTCGACCGAGGCCTTCCTGCTCGCGGCGGCCTTGGTCACAGCGGCCTGGTGAGCCTCCTGCAGCCCACCGTGCTCGCGCCACCAGTCCTGACCGGACTCGGGCAGAGTGTAGATGGGGTCGTAGTAGACGAACTCGTGTGACAGTGCCTCTGTGTCCGCACTCTCGATCAAGGTGCGGTAGTTCTTGCGCCAGAACGACATCCCGTGTTCCTTGTCGTACGAGTCGACCTGGTGGACCCAGCGCTTGCCCACGAACGGCACGTCGCAGACGATGCGCGGCGTGGCGAAGCCCGGCAGGTAGCCCATGAGGTCGTGCTGGAGCCGCTGCGCCTCGGCAAGCGAGAGCCGCCAGTGCTCGGCGAATGGGATCATGTCGCACATGTAGAAGTAGTACGGCGTGATCGAGGCCTCGTCCTGGAGGGCGAAACACAGGTCGAGCAGCTGCTCCACCGAGTCGTTGACCCCGCGCATCAGGACACCCTGGTTGCGGACGGCCCGGACACCGGCGTCCAGCATCGCATTGGCTGCGGCGGCGACGGCGGGCGTCACCGACTGGGCGCTGTTGACGTGGGTGTGGATGGCCAGGGCGACGCCCCGCTCGCGGGCCTTGGCCGCAACCCGGCCGACACCCTCGACGACCTCGTCGGCAAGCCAGTGCTGTGGCAGGCCCATCAGTGCCTTGGTCGCCAGGCGGATGTCGCGGATGTTGTCTATCTCCAGGAGCCGGTCCAGGAAGGACTCGAGGTTCTTCCACGGCATGTTGGCGACATCGCCACCGGAGACGACCACATCGCGCACCTGAGGGGTCTCACGCAGGTACTTCATCATCGCGTCGTAGCGGTCGACCGGCTTGAGGTCGAACTTGAGCTTGGGGATGACCGGCGTCGAGTTGCCGACGAGGTCCATCCGGGTGCAGTGGCCGCAGTACTGCGGGCAGGTCGACAGCAGCTCTGCCAGCACCTTGGTTGGATAGCGGTGAGTCAGGCCCTCGACGGCCCACATATCGTGTTCGTGCAACGAGTCGCGGGCAGAGAAGGGGTGGCTCGGCCAGTCGGTGCGGCGGTCGCTGAAGACCGGGAGCATGTAGCGGCGGACGGGATCGGCGTAGAAGGCACGGGTGAAGTCCTCGCCGGCGCGAGGCATGGAAGCCTCGGGCTCGCTCACGGTGCCCACACACGGGACCATCGTGTTCATCATCTGCGGGGTCACGAGCATCGACATCGTGGCCCGCTCGGCCTGGTCCCGTTCGAGGTCGGCGTAGAACGCGTCAGTGAGCAGATCGCCCATGAGCGCCCGCAGCCCCTTGATGTTCTTGACGCAGTGGGCCCGTTGCCACTGGACACTGGCCCACTCGGTCGCCGTGATGTGGCGCCAACCGGGCAAGCGGGTCCAGTCTGGCTCTACCAGCTTGTGACGCAGGTAGGCGTAGGGCTGTTCGATCTTTGGGTCCATGAATGGCATGATACGGGAGAACTTGCGTTAAACACATTCCCAAACCGCAAGATCTGTTCACGTGGGTCCAAATGCAGGAGGAATCAGTGACCGTGCCGGTCGAACGAACCGAGAGCTCGCCCGTGGGTCTGCACCGCGTTCTTGAACCATCGGGTGCCCAGGTCACGTTGCCCCAGGCCGCCCGACGTCTTGACGCCTCACCGCAGATCTGGGCGGACGAGGTGCGCATCGACGTTGAGACCCTGAACCTGGACGCGGCCTCGTACCGCCAGCTGGTCGGGGTCCACGGCATGGCCGACGGCCAGATCGACGGGGCCGCGATTCGCGCGTCCGTCCTGGACATCGTGGCAACCCGCGGCAAGATGCAGAACCCGGTCACCGGCTCGGGTGGAATGCTCATCGGAACCGTCGCCGAGGTGGGGGAGCAGAGCCCCCTCGGGCTCTCCGTCGGTGACCACGTCGCCACGTTGGTGTCCCTGTCCCTGACCCCGTTGGAGATCACCGACGGTCTGGCCCGCTGGGACGGACTGGGGGAGCGGGTGCCCGCCGCCGGCCACGCGATCCTGTTCGGCAGGTCCATCGCGGCCGTATTGCCCTCCGACCTCGATCCTGAGCTCGCGCTGATGGTGATGGATGTCTGCGGCGCGCCCGCCCTGGTGGCCCGGCTGGTCCGCGAGTACGCCGCGAAGGGTTCTGCGCCTTCGGTGCTGGTTCTGGGCGGTGCAGGCAAGTCGGGGTCGATGTCCCTGGCTGCTGCCAAGGACGCAGGAGCAGGTCGCCGCGTTGCGGTCGTGCCCAACAGCAGGGAGGCGGGGATGCTCGAGGGCATCGGGCTGGCCGACCATGTGGTCATCGCCGATGCCCGCTCGCCACTGGGGCTGTCCGGTGCCGTGCAGGCGGCCGGCGGCCCGGCGGACATCACCGTTGTCTGTGTCGACGTCCCCGGGTGCGAGCAGCCGGCGATCCTGTCGACGGCACAGGGTGGCACGGTTGTCTTCTTCTCGATGGCGACGAACTTCGCCGCAGCCGCGTTGGGGGCTGAGGGTCTGGCTGCCGATGTGCGGATGCTGGTCGGCAACGGGTATGTGCCCGGTCACGCTGACTATGCCGTGAGTCTGCTGCGCAGCAACTCCGCCGTGCGCGGCCTGTTCGAGAGCAGGTTGGGGACGAAAGAGACTGGGGTCCAGTGACCACGGGATCAATACCTTCGGGCACGTCCACGCTGTATCGCGGCGGCTTCGTCCACGGTCCGGCCGGTGCAGCCGGCCCGTTCGCGACGGCGTTGGTCGTTGGTGACAACCAGATTGCCTGGATCGGCTCCGATGAGGCCGCAGCCGGCCATGCAGACGGTGTGGACGCGGTGGTCGAGCTCGACGGAGCGCTGGTCACCCCGACCTTCGTCGATGCCCATGTCCACACGTCGGCGACCGGTATGGGGTTGCGCAGTGTTGAGCTCACCGACGCACGGTCCCTGAGCCAGGTGCTGGACAAGATCGAGGCGGCCGCCCGAAGGCGGGCGGGTCGTCCGGTCTACGCGCCGAACTGGGACGAGGGCGACTGGCCCGAGCAGCGCCCGCCTACCGGCCAGGAGCTTGACCGCGCGACATACGGCGGGGTGGTCTACTGCCCACGAGTGGACGGTCACTCGGCTGTCATCTCCTCGGCGCTGGCGGCCGCATCCGGCGCCCGCGAGCACCCCGGCTGGCACGACAGCGGGCTGGTGACCCGCGAAGCGCACCACGCAGCCCGCGACGCGTTCTACTCCGGGATCAGCGCAGCCGACCGGCGCGCCGACGTCGATGCCGCCCTGAGGTCCGCGGCCGCGGCCGGTATCGGTTTGGTGCACGAGAACGGCGGGCCCACGCTGAGCTCGGAAGCAGACTTCGCGGACGTGCTCGCGGCGGGGCAGGGTGGCCATGGCTCGCATGGCTCGCATGGCTCGCATGGCTCGCATGGCTCGCATGGCTCGCATGGCTCGCATGGCTCGCCTGGCCCGCAGGTCATCGGCTACTGGGCCGAGCTCGTCGGCGACGAGGTGTCAGCCAGGGCGCTGGCCAGTCGGATGGGCGCCAGGGGGCTCGCCGGCGACCTGAACATCGACGGCTCGATCGGCTCGCGAACCGCATCCCTGCGGGAGCCTTATGTTGACGGCCCGGACCAGCGCGGGCATCCGTACCTGTCTGTCGAGCAGGTGCGTGACCATGTCGCCGCGTGCTCGCTGGCCGGCATCCAGGCAGGTTTTCACGTCATCGGTGACGCGGGCGCCGACACTGTCATCGCCGGCTTCCAGGCCGCTGCAACCCAGGTCGGCGTGGCCAAGGTCGTTGCCGCGCGCCACCGCCTGGAGCACCTCGAGATGGTCGACGTCGACGGCATCAAGGCGTTGGTCGAGCTCGGAGTCACCGCCTCGGTCCAGCCGGCCTTCCATGCCCTCTGGGGCGGGCCCGACGGCATGTATTCCGGGCGGCTGGGTCGTGAGCGCGCTGCCGGCATGAACCCGTTTGCCACGATGCATGCGGCAGGTATGTCCCTCGCGCTGGGCTCTGATACCCCTGTGACGCCGTTCGCGCCCTGGGAGGCGGTCCGTGACTGCGTCAACCATCACAACCCTGCCCAGCGACTCTCCGCGGATTCGGCGTTCCGGGCGCACACTCGTGGCGGGTGGCGCGCTGCGGGCATCGACGACCGCGGTTACCTTGACATTGGTCAGCCGGCCAGTTTTGCGACGTGGTACGTCGGCGGCGGTGGCGACGGCGCCGCCAGCGGCTCGCAATCTCTCGGCAGCGACTGCCTGCCTGACCTGTCGCCCGGGACCACGTTGCCCACCAACCTGCGCACCGTCATACGCGGTCGCACCGTTTTCGAACTGGAAGGGGTGTCATGAGCACCAAGCCCAAGCTGGAGCTCGACCCGGCCGTCATCCGCACGGCGCGCTCGCTGGCTCGCAAAGCTGGCGCGCCTGTCGTCAAGATCGCCAAGACGCACACGACCGTGTCCGTCGAGCGGGCTGTGTTGCGGCTGGCCGGCCTGGCCGGCGCCGACCATGAGGGTGTGCCGTGGGTCAACCATCTGGTCGACGCCGTCCGAGATGAGGTCGGACTCGAGCTTGGCGTGACAACGCCCGTATTCGACGCGTTGCGCCGCGGCGAAGCCCCCGACCTGTTGACGCTCGCCCAGAAGTCCGCCGCGGGCTCGGTGTCGTTCCGCCTTCCGCAGGGCCGCGACGGTATCGCCGCGAAGAGCCTTGCGCTTCGGTCGGTCAAACCCGGCATGGCCCGCATCGACAAGAACCGCGTCACCCGGGACCGCCTGATCAAGAGGCACGGCAACCCGAAACAGCGGCCGTGGATCTATCTGATCGTGGCAACCGGCGACATCTACGAGGACATACCGCAGGCACAGACCGCGGCCCGTGAAGGTGCGGACATCATCGCCGTCATCCGGTCGACCGGGCAGTCGCTGCTCGACTTCGTGCCCGAGGGGGCGACCCGCGAAGGGTATGCCGGCACGTACGCCACCCAGGAGAACTTCCGGCTGATGCGGGCCGCCCTGGACGACGTGTCCAAGGAGCTGGGGCGCTACATACGCCTCGTCAACTACGCTTCCGGCCTCTGCATGCCCGAGATCGCCGCGCTGGCCGGGCTCGAGCGGCTCGACATGATGCTCAACGACTCGATGTACGGCATCCTCTTCCGCGACATCAACCCGATCAGAACGTTCGTGGACCAGCGATTCTCACGGCAGATCCACGCCCGCGCCGGCATCATCATCAACACCGGCGAGGACAACTACCTGACCACCGCCGATGCGGTCGATGCTGCGCACACCGTCACCGTGAGCCAGCTGATGAACGAGTACTTCGCCAAGGAGGCGGGGCTACAGGACTGGCAGCTCGGCCTGGGCCACGCGTTCGAGATCAACCCCGAGATACCCGACTCGTTTCGGATGGAGCTGGCCCAGGCTCTGCTGGCGCGCCAGCTGTTTCCGGATGCGCCGCTGAAGTGGATGCCGCCAACCAAGCACATGACCGGGGATGTGTTCCGCGGCTACCTGCTGGACGGTTTCTTCAACCTCGTGGGGGCCATGACCGGCCAGGACATCCTGCTCGTCGGCATGATGACCGAAGCCGTGGTCACCCCGTTCCTGTCCGATCGTGACCTGGCCCTGCAGAACGTCCGCTATGTCCTCAACGCGGCCGGCGGACTGGCCGAGGACTTCCACCCCCCTCGCGACGGGTTTATCCAGACCCGCGCCCGTAAGGTGCTCGCCGAGGCCGTCGACCTCCTCGAGAAGATCGTCAATGACAAGGGCGAGCCTGGGTCGGTTCCACTCCTGCAGGCCATCAGCGACGGCACCTTCGGATTGATGAAACGTCCCGCCAATGCCGGCAAGGGCCTGGACGGCGTGGTCAAGTGCGCACCCGGCTACGACAACCCGGCCAGCACGTTGTTGGAAGCAGGTACCGGAAAGTGAACACTCGCGATACGAACGTCTTGCCCGACATCATCCGGCCGTATGGGGATACCACCGGTGACGGCATGGTGCAGGTCTCCTTCACGCTTCCCATCCCGCATGACAAACGGGCCGAGGGCGCCGCTCTCCAGCTGGCAGCCAAGATGGGCATAGCGCCCGCGCTGCTCGTCCATGCCAAGGAGATGGGCTCGGACTTCACGTTCTTCATCGTCTATGGCAGCGTCAGCCACCTGGTGGACCTGCGCGAGGTCGTGGTGATCCCGCGCGAGTTCGCGATGTTGAGCGCCAAGGACGTGAATGCCGCGATCAAGAAGCGACTGCGGCGCAAGCTCGTGGTGGTCGGCGCATGCATCGGTACTGACGCTCACACAGTCGGCATCGACGCAATCCTGAACATCAAGGGGTTCGCGGGGGAGAAGGGCCTTGAGTACTACAGCGAGATCAAGGTCGTGAACTGCGGGGCACAGGTGCTGGTCCCTGAGCTGGTCGCCCGCGCCCGCGCAGAGAAGGCCGACGCGGTACTGGTCAGCCAGGTCGTGACCCAGAAGGACGCCCACATCCACAACACGATGACTATGTCCGCGGCGTTTCGTGAGGCCTATCCAGCGGGGAAGGTGCCACTGCTGATCGTCGGCGGCCCCCGGTTCGACCAGGGGTCAGCGGCGGCGCTCGGCGTCGACCGGATCTTCGGTAAGGGCACGACGCCCGGCGAGGTTGCGTCCTATCTCGTGCACGCCATGACACAGGCAACGGATCCAACAAAGGAGCAGGCATGACGAGTACGCCGGGACCAGCCACAGTCGGTATGACGGTGACGCACCGCCGCTACGTCCCCTACAGCCACGCCCACTACGCCGGCAACCTCGTGGACGGCGCCTACTCGCTGGCGGCGTTCGGGGATGTCGCGACCGAGATGTGCATTCGTACCGATGGCGACGAGGGCCTGTTCGCCTCGTACAGCGACGTCCAGTTCAGGGCCCCGGTGCGGGCGGGTGACTGCATCGAGATCGAGGCCACCCTGGTCCGGGTCGGATCGCGCAGCCGGGAGATGAGCTTTGAGGTCCGGGTCATGACGCGAGGCAATCCGGTCGGTGGCGACTCCGCGGCCGACCTCCTGAACGAACCGATTGTCGCGACCACCGCTCGCGGCGTCGTGGTTGTGCCGGCCAATATCTGATCGTTTGCGGCGTGTCGTCCACGACACGCCATGATTTGGAAATAACTCAATATTCACACGGGAATTCGGGGTGCCCCTGACCTGCGGTTTTGTGCATCGTCGCAGGTGAACGCAGGGTTGACAGCAGGTGCGGAACCGGTATGTTCGAATCCGTTGGCCGCCGCTGAATCAGAAGAAAAGCGAACGTCACATGGCATGGGGTGTCTTCGGGGTCCATGACGGTTGGGGCGAGTAACCGTCATGAGTAACCAGATCCACGGGATCCCCGGTCAGGTGGCACGTCGCAGGGCATCGGAGGCGGCTGGCGGCAGGGCCGCGTGCTTAGTAGACAACAACGTCGGATCGGCATCCAGTCGCTTCGAAGTTGGTCCCAACGGCAACGGGCCCTGCCGCATCCGGTGCCACAACTCCCCGGAACACCACTGACACAGGCACTGAGTCTCACCGATGCGATGGTGCACGGGCGGTCGGTCGTGATCTAGCCTGAACCGGTGTATCGCTACCCACTTGCCGTTGCTTCTGGCCTGGCTCTGTGGCTGGCATTTCCCTCTCACGACCTCTGGTTCATGGCGCCGATCGGTGTCGCGCTCCTGGCGTTGGCGACGCGCGGGGCGCGTGCCTGGCAGGGCGCTCTGCTCGGGCTGGTGAGCGGGCTGGCTTGTTTTCTGCCGCTCCTTTCCTGGTCCGGGGTCTACGTCGGCGCGCTTCCGTGGATCGCGCTGGCTGTGCTCGAGTCCCTCTACATCGCGCTTCTCGCCCTGGCCTGCGCCCTGCTCCAGCGCGGAACATCACCTTCCGCAGCCGGCAAGGTGCGGCCCCTGGTCGTGGCGTTGGCCTGGGTGGCCCAGGAAGCCCTGCGGGACAACACTCCGTTCGGCGGGTTCCCCTGGGGACGTCTGGCCTTCAGCCAGGCCGACTCGCCACTGGCCGCCCTGGCCGCCCTCGGGGGTGCCCCTGCGCTGACGTTCGGGGTGGCGCTGGTGGGTGGACTGCTCGCCGCAGGCGTTGCTCGGCTGATCAGTAGCCGTCAATCAGCCGGACAGTCCGGCATTCGCAGTAATGGCAAGGGTGGCAGTGCTCAGAGCGTCCTTGTCGCGACACTTTGCCTGGGCTGCGCGATCGCCGCCACGCTGCTGCCCCTTCTGGTCCCCAGACCGATCGATGGGCCGACCGGGCGGTTCCTCGCGGTGCAGGGCAATGTTCCCCGGGCAGGTCTGGAATTCAACGCCGAGCGGCGGGCCGTCCTGGACAACCACGCGAGAGTCACCACGCGGGCGGCTGCGGAGGTGAAGGCGGGGACCCTGATGAAACCGGACCTCGTGGTGTGGCCGGAGAACGCTTCGGATATCGACCCATTGCGTAACCCCGACGCAGCCAAGGTCATCAACGGGACCGTGGACGCCATCAACACGCCGCTCGTCCTGGGTGCCGTCCTGGATGAGCCGCGGCCCATGGTGTCCAACGCCAGCCTCTTGTACCTCCCGGGCCACGGCCTGACCGCGCGATACGTCAAGCGACATCCGGTCCCGTTCGCCGAGTACATCCCGTACCGCTCGTTCTTCCGTCACTTCAGCGACAAGGTGGATCTGGTCTACTCGGACTTCGCCGCAGGCGAGAAGGTCGGTGTCTTCCGGGTGCCTGCCCACGGCGGGGACACCATTGCCGCCGGCCCCATCATCTGTTTCGAGGTGGCCTACGACGGGCTGGTCCGGGACAGCGTCGACCACGGCGCCAACGTCCTGCTCGTGCAGACCAACAACGCCACGTTCGGGTTCACGGATGAGTCCGTCCAGCAGCTCGCCATCTCCCGGATCCGCGCCATCGAGCACGGCCGTTCGATTGTGCATGTGTCCACGGTCGGGGTCAGCGCGATGATCACGCCTGATGGAACCGCTCACCAGCGCACTACGTTGTTCACACCGGCAGTGCTTGCCGCCGATCTTCCGCTGCGCACCGATCGCACCGTCGCGGACCGGGTTGGCCCTTGGCCCGAGATCCTCGCCAGCGCTGGTCTTGCGTCGATGTTGGCTCTGCTGGCTCTGGGGCGGCTGCGCCGCGGCCGCTAGGGTCGGTCACTCGACCACTATGAAGGCTTTACCCCTACAAAGGACGTTAATTGAGGCAGCCGCAGGCGAGGCCCCCGATCGGTAAGATCGTTGTGCTGATCCCGACCTACAACGAACGCGAGAACCTCTCGCTGATCGTGTCGCGGTTGCGCGCCGCAGTGCCCGAGGCGGACGTCCTGGTCCTTGACGACAACTCCCCGGACGGAACGGGTGCCGTCGCCGATCAGCTGGCGGCGGATGACGCTCAGGTTCGGGTCCTGCACCGGATGAGCAAGGAGGGCCTCGGAGCGGCCTATCTGGCCGGCTTCGCGTGGGCGCTGGATCGCGGCTATGACGTCCTGGTAGAGATGGACGCCGACGGATCCCACCAGCCCGAGCAGCTGCGGTCCCTTCTGGCGGCACTTGCCGACGCCGATGTCGTGCTCGGCTCGCGCTGGGTGCCGGGCGGATCGGTGGTCAACTGGCCCCTGCACCGTAAGGCTCTCAGCGTCGGTGGAAACATCTACGTGCGCGTGCTCCTCGGTATGCCGATCGGTGACGCCACGGGGGGGTACCGGGCTTACCGAGCGTCGGCGCTGCAAACCCTGGACCTGCAGGAGGTCGCTTCGCAGGGCTACTGCTTCCAGGTCGATCTCGCATGGCGGGCGATACGCGCCGGCCTGAGCGTGGTCGAGGTGCCGATCACCTTTGTCGAACGCACGATCGGCGACTCCAAGATGAGCCAGGACATCGTTAACGAGTCTTTGCGCAGCATCACGACGTGGGGCGCACGGTATCGACTCGGCCAGCTTCGGTCGCTCTTCCACAGGGAGCCACGGTGGCACCGACTCAACGGCTGACCCGTGGGGGTCGTCGACGACCGCGATGGGGGTGGTATGCCTTCCTGGCGCTGCTGGTCGTGCCGGTGGCCGAGATTGCGGTCATCGTCGCAGTGGGCAAGGTGATCGGCGGTTGGCAGACCCTTGCCTTGTTGCTGGCGGAGTCCGCCCTCGGTGCCTATCTCGTCAAGCGCGAGGGGAGCCGCACCTGGCGGTCTCTGCGGCTGGCGCTGAACAGCGGCAAGATGCCTGGACGCGAGCTGGCCGACGCGATGCTCGTCCTGATCGGCGGCACCCTGCTGCTGACCCCGGGTTTCCTGACGGACATCGTCGGATTCTTCTTCATCCTGCCGTTCACCAGACCGATCACCCGGCGGTGGCTGCAGCGCGTGGTCGAACGTCGGCTGGTGGGCGGGTCGGGCATCGTCCGCGGCGAGGTCATCTGAGCCGCGTCAGACCGGTTCGCTCAAATCTCGTCCGCGCGCTATGGGGTGGACAGCAACAAGCCCCGCGGCCATCGGGGGGAAGGCAGCACGGGGCTTGTCGGTCGGGGCTTGTCGGTGCAAGCGTCTGTGGGTGAAGGTGGTCAGGCGGTGCGCTTGCGGCGCGGCTTCTCTCCGCGCGATGCCCGCAGCAACGCCAGTCGTTCCTTCAGCAGCTCTTCGAGCTCCGGGATGGACCGACGTTCGAGCAGCATGTCCCAGTGGGTGCGAACAGCCTTCACGTTCTTGTACTCCGGGTCGGGTCCGTCCACCAGCCGGGCCTCCACGCCGCAACGGCACTCCCACACCGACGGGACGTCTGCCTCGACGGAGAAAGGAAGCTCGCTGATGTGCTTCTCCGGGCATATGTAGCGAACGATCTGGCGCTCGCTGAGGACGACGTTCGTGTCGGTCTCCATGCTGAGTGCACTCAGATTCGTACCGCGAAGTGATCGTTCTGCCATGACGGGTGTACTCCCAACGTGCTGCCGCGCTGTTCTGCGCGGGGATTCACTGGGCACAACGCCGCAGTCAGGTTCAATGTTCCGGACTCGGCAGATGCCGACCGGCTCTCATCGTACCGCGAATGGGGGAGTGGAATGGGGGGAGCGGGTCAGATGACCGCGGGGACCACATTGCCGGCGGCAACGATGCCGTCGCGCATCCGAACCCTGGACAGCAGCACGCCACCGACGACGAAGAACACGATCAGGGCGATGATGGCCCAGCGGTAGGAGTGGGTGAACTGGTGGACCAGGCCGAACACGAGCGTTCCGAACCAGCTCGTGCCACGTTCCATCGCCTGGTACAGGCTGAAGAACTCGGCTTCGCGTCCACGGGGGATCAGCTGGCTGTAGATCGAGCGGGACAGAGCCTGACTGCCACCCAGCACGATTCCGATCAGCACCGCGAGTCCGGCGAAGATCAGGAACGCGCCGGTGGGCACGAAGAAGGCAATGGTCACCACCAGGGTCCAGAGCACAAGGCTGTTCAAGACGACCCGCCACGCTCCGAAGTGGCTGGCCAACCGCCCGAACAGCAGGGCACCACCGAAGGCGACGAACTGGACGAGCAGGATGATCTCGATCAGCTGGCTGCTGCTGAACTTGAGCTCCTCGGCGCCATAGACGCTTGAGGCGCTGATCACGGTCTGTATGCCGTCGTTGAAGAAGAGGTAGGCCACCAGGAAGAGCAGGGTCTGGGGAAAGTGCCGGAGCTCGCGGAAGGTGGTGGCCAGCTGGCGCAGGCTGCCACGAATCACGCCCGACCGTTGCCCGGTGGTCATCTCGGTGGCGCCACGCAGATCTCGCAGGCCAACGACCGGGATGATGGTGAACGCGCCCCACCACAGCCCTGCCGAGAGCAGGCTGATCCGGACGGCCATGCCCGCGGAGATGCCGATCTGCTTGTCAAGGGTCAACAGCCCAAGGTTCAGCGCGAGCAGCAGGCCGCCACCCAGGTAGCCCCAGGCCCAGCCTCGGCTGGACACCCGGTCGCGCTCATCCGGCGATGCGATCCGGCACAGCAATGAGTCGTAGATGACCAGGGACGATCCCAGGCACAGGTTGGCGAAGACGAGGAGCAGCACTCCCAGCGCCCAGTTGTCGCCGCTGACCAGGAACATGGCGGTGGCGGCCGCTGCTCCGGCCCAGGCGAACGTGGCGAACAACCGCACCGGCTTCGGGGAGCGATCCGCAATGGCGCCGATGAAGATCAGGAGGATCGCGGAGAGGATCGTGGACGCCGTAAGGACGTAGAACACCAGCGACCCGGGGTCCACCGGTATGCCGATCACCGCAAGGTTGGTGTGGCAGGCCACGTCGCTCGGCAAGGTGGGACAGGCAGCCTTCTTGGCGATGACGGTCAGGTACGGAGCCAGCAGGACGGTGAGAGTCGTCGTGACGTACGCCGAGTTGGCCCAGTCGTACCAGTACCAGGCCCTCTGGTGAGGCGTGTCCCCGGTGTGTCTCGGCCCGACCGAGGAGTCGACGGCGCTATTCATGGGCGCTATTCATGGGCGCAGCCTTGCACAGGCTTTCAGCCCCCGAACTCCCAGTGCCAGGGTTCCGGCAGCCCGCCGGAGGGCTCGGCCCAGGCTGGGTGGAACCACCCAGAGTGTGAGGCGTTGCGCTTCAGCCACAGATGCGCGGGGTTGGCGAAGTCCTGGACGCCTCCGCAGAGGTCAACCGCGAGGCCAAGTCCGTGTTTGCTGGATCCCGGAGTCGCTGCCAGCCCGGGGAGTCTCTGCTTGACCGCGACCTGCTCGGCGTACGAACGGTAGCCCTCGGTGACGCACAGCGCCGACCCGGTCTGCCGCTGGTAGGCATTCCTCATCGCGTCGAACGCCAAGGCGGCGGCGCGACGCAGACTCTGATCTGGAGCGGCATACAGAGGGCACCGTGCACTTGATGGCCACCAGCCGTTGGAGTAGCTGGTCGAGCCGCTGCCGCAGCGGGCGCTCTGCATTATCAAGAGGCTGTAGTCCCGGCCCCTCAGTGTCTGCGCAAGCTGTCTGACGGGAGTTGGCGAGGTAGTCCACAGCCTCGGTCTCGGCGGCGACCTGTGCGGTCCGGGTCGCCGGCAGGTTTGCCGAGAGGGTGTTTGCCCGGGCGGAGAGGGCTTCGAGGCGTGAGCTCGCCGCAGCCACCATGGCATCAGACTTCTGCAGGCCGGCGCTCAGTACTTGGGCCGCCTGAACCTGTCTGATGATCTCCTGAGGTGTGGAGCTAGCCGCGGCCAAGCTGCTCGGTCTGGAGGGGACACGTGCGCTGGCGGGTGCGGTGGCGGTGAGCACAACGCCGGCCGCCAGGGTCGCTACCAAGCCCGCGGCTACGACGTGACGTACAAAGGAGTGGCGGACAGAGGTGCGCCCGATCCCGAGGCCTTCCTGATCCCGAAGCACCGCCTGACAACTCGGACTGTGCTCACGGCTTCGCCTACGCATTCCCTTGACAGCCCCGGAGTTGAGAACTTCGGTCGAGCCTAGGGACGAGGGAGGAGCTGACTCGGGAGTCCGCAGGAAGATGGCAAACACTGACTAGTCAATGAGAACGGCATTCTGGGACATCACGGGTGATGTCAGACAGGGAGTGCGTAGACGAAGATGTTGCTTTCATAGTGGCCGGTGGCGTTGTCGAAGACGCCGCCGCAGCTGAGTAGGAGCAGTCGGCTGGACGTGGGACGCCCGGGAGGGCCGTATGAGTGGGTTTGGTCGAACAGCTCCTGGCGCCGAGGTCCGAGCTTGTCCTTCTTCACCTCGATGGGCTCCGCGGCCACGGCATACTGCATCCGGCGGCCGTCGGCCAGAGCCAGGGTGATGATCTGTCCGACCCGGTATTCCGCCAGGTCAGCGAAGGCGCCCGCGGTTCCGCCGTAGTTCACGTGGCCGACCAAGATGATGGTGCCGTAGGAACTCCCGGGTGCGGCGTCCTGGCTCGCCCAGCTCACCGCTCGGGGGTCTGCGGGCGTATACAGGCTGCCGTCGGCATTGAGGCGATTCGCCGAGACATTGGCCTTGAGGTGATGATCCGCAGCGATCACCGTCAACGGAATGCCCTCCGTGACGGGAACAGCCGTGGGGGAGTGGGTTGGAGCTGGTGCTCCTGACGTCACCGATGCTCGAGTCGATGACGGCCCCGGGCTGAGGCCGGACGGAAGCGAGGTGCTCGAAAGCATCCGCCCCGCCCGGCCATGTCCGAAGTAGTGACTGCCCAGGATCGCTGCTGAGACAACCAGCAGGAGGATCCCGAGGACGGTCAGTACCGTGGCGCGGCCCCTGCTATACGACACCATGACGGCGGCGAAGCACGAAGCCAGAGCCCAGCATGAGCACAGCACCCAAACCTGCGAGGCCACCGACAGCAAGCTGTCCGCTGGTGTCGGCTAGGCCAGCGTGTGCGGACACTGGCAGCGGATGCGTTGCCTGGGCGTTGGCAGCCAAGACGCTCGCCGGCGTGGTCGCCGAGGCGGTCGTGGAAGCCGAAGTTCCCAGGACGCTCGCTGGGGCGGTCGTGGAGGCCGAAGTTACCGAGATGCTCACCGACGGGGTGACCTTCGGGGTGACCTTCGGGGTGACCTTCGGGGTGACCGACGGGG
>Ga0208716_1000483_pt1 | contig 16829 bp, 13 predicted proteins | sample NGESurdeep092012_8_FD_184482 | JGI IMG/M metagenome (GOLD analysis project Ga0208716, IMG submission 184482) | Arctic peat soil microbial communities from Barrow, Alaska - NGEE Surface sample 415-3 deep-092012 (SPAdes) | ecosystem: Environmental > Terrestrial > Soil > Wetlands > Peat ...
CCCGGCCGCGGCGGCCCTGGGGTGGAGAAGCTCCGCGGCGGGGCGGGTGAGTCGGATGGCGATCCCGTCGAGGCGCGCGAGCTGGTCGAGCGTCGCGAGAAGCCCGTCGCTCGTGTCCATCGCTGCGCTTGCCACGCCTCGAAGAGCGCGCCCGTGCCGGAGGCGGGACGGCGGCCGGAACTCATCCTCGGGAAGAAGCGACGGCTCGCCGAGAAAGGCGGCCGCGGCCCGGGCGGCCCCGAGCCCGAGAGATCCCGTGACGAACACGGCCTCGCCGGGTCGGGCACCCATGCGGGTTAGAACGGAATCCGCCGGGACGAGCCCCGCGGCGGAGCAGCCGACGGAGAGAGCGGGTCCCTCGTTCGTGTCACCCCCGAGAACCCAGGTCCCGGCCTCTTCGGCCGCCTCGGCCACGCCGCGCGCGACCGACTCCTGAACGGCGTCGGCGCCGCCCTCGGGAAGCGTGACAGAGAGAAGGAGCCCGATCGGCTCGGCGCCGACGGCCGCGAGATCCGAGAGCGCGGCGACGGCCGCGATGCGGCCCGCGGTCCTCGGATCGCGATAGAGCCCGAGCTGGATCTCCTCCGCCACCGTGTCGACCGTGAGGGCGAGGAGCCGACCGTCGCCGAGCGGGACGAGCTCGGCGTCGGTCTCGTGGACATCCCCCACCTGTTGCGGGGCGCGCGGCAGAAGCTCGGTCCAACGCGTGAGCCGGCGATTCTCGGCGACCTCGTCGTTCAGGCGCACGCGAGCAGCCTCTCCGGAAAGAGATCGAAGGTGGCGTGCCGGGCCAAGCCGACCTCGCCGTCGATCTCGAGAAGTAGCGGGGTGTCGGCCCCGAGCTCCAGGGCGGCCGTCTGGAAGGCGCGCGTCCCGGGACGGCCGGCGAAGCGGCCACGCGCGAGGCCGGCGAGCGTTCCAAGCAGGCGCGGCCGCCCCATCGCTTCGCAGAGGGCGACGCCCAAGAGGCCGTCGTCTGCGGCGATCGGAAGGTCGTACCGCAGGGATCCCGAGAGCCATTGTGTCTTCAGGACAGAGAGCGATGAGAGCTCGATCTGCTCCTGGCCCCCATCGTGACGGATGAGAACGCGCGAGGTGCTGTGTCGGGCGATGGCGCGAAAGGCCGCGACCGCGATCGCGAGCGAAGGGAGGTGCCGCCCGAGCCGGCAGGAGGAGAACAGAGCGTTCCCTTCGGCGACGACGCCAGCCGAGGCGCTGACCACGAGAACGCTCTCCCGGTCGCGCCCCTCCGCGTCGACCCACCGGATGCGCCCGAGATCGCGGGGCGCGGCCCGATCCATGTCGAGCCGGAGAGGAATTCCGGAGCGGAGGCACTCGAACGGCTTGTGAAAGTCGTTGCTCGAGCCCAAGCCCACCGCACCGAGGCAGATGTCGCCGAGCGGGACGTCATCGCGCGCCTCGACGATCGCGCCGGCCAGCGCGTGGACCGTGCCATCGCCCCCTGCCGCCACGAAAACCCGTGTGCCGGCGCGAAGAGAAGCTCGGACGTCCCTTTTCCACGTTCCTCCCGGATCGATGGGGACGACCGAGCTGTCGAACCGCTGCTCGACTTCGCGCCGGACCCGATCCCACAGGCGGCCCGCGCGTCCGTGGCGTGCCGCGGGGTTGAGGAGGACGAGAGCGGGAGGCCGGCTCATATCTGCTCCTGGCAGGGCCGGCGCGCGAGAGTCGCCTCGAAGAGGACGAGGAGGCCGATGGCGAGAGGCGCGAGTGCGGCGCGCAGGACCGACACCTCGCCGAGGTGGAGCGCGAGGAAACTGCGGACCGAAAGGACGACCGCGGGAAAGGCCTCGGCATCCTGCCGGACGGAGAGCGCCTTCACGTGCGCGGCGACGAGCAGCATCGCTCCCGCGAGCCAGAGCGCGACGCCCGGCCAGCGAGACGCGCTCCAGCCGGGGACTCGCCCGAGGAGGAGGAGCGACGCGGCGAGGCTCGCGGCGCCGAAGGCCCCGCTCGCGAGCACGGCCGTGCGCCGCCCGAACCGGACCGCGATCGTCGCGTAGCCGGTCGCGCGGTCGGCCTCGACGTCTTTCAGGTAGCCGAGGAGGACGAAGACGGCGTACGACGCGAACACGCTTCCCGTCGCCAACGGGAGAATCGGGCTCGTGATCGCGCGCATCGGGGACGGCTCGACGCACAGGAAGCCCATCGCCGGGAGAAGCGCCACGACCGCGGCGTTGCAGGGCGGGCCGCCCCACCAGCGGCGCTTCAAGGGAGTGTAGGCAGCGAGCCCGGCCACGGCGGCGGCTGAGAGAGCGAGGTTCCACGGATTGAAGAGCGCGAGCGTCAGGCCGCACAGGAGGAGACCCGAAAGGCTGACGAGGAGGACGGCGCCGCGGCTGATCTCCCCCCTTACGAGGGGGCGATAGGGCGATGAGATGGAGTCGGTGTCGGTCTGAAAGACGTCGGTCAGCGCCTGACCGAGGCCATACGAAATGAAGAAGGCGCCAAGCGCGAGGGTGAAGGCCGGAAGTGGCAGCGGCGGCGCGGCGGCGAGCCCGACGAGCCCGGCCGCGCCCGAGACGAAGAAGAGATACGGGCGGAGGGTCACGGCGAATCCCCGCCAGAAGCGCGCCGGGACCACACCCGGCCGGTGCGGAAGGACGGTTGCGCTCACGCGGCGCTCCCTTCGACTCCGATGCGGGTCTCGCCTCCACGCGCGGCGATGCCGCTCGCCCGGAAGCCGTGGCGCGACGCGACCTCGGCCAGGACCTCCGCCGTCCGGTCGATCTCCTCGTCCGTGTGGCGCGCGTTCACCGTCAACCGCAACAGGCTCTCGTCCGGGGGCACCGCGGGATACGTGACGACCCCGCAGCGGACGCCGGCGCTGAAAAGGTCGCGCCCGGCGGCGAGGAGCGTCTCGGCCCGTCCGGCGACGACGCTGAGAATGGGGGAGTCTCTGGAGACGACGCGCAGCCCATTTGCCTCGAGTGCCGCGCCGAAGCGGCGCGTGTTCGCCCAGAGGCGTTGCCTCAGCTCGGGTTCGTCCTCCATCACGCGGAAAGCCTCCGCGATCCCGGCGCAGATCGGTGCGGGGAGCGAGGCGGTGAAGAGCCCGGCGTTCGCATGGAACCGCAGATAGTCGACCAGCTCGCGCGAGCCGACGACGTAGCCGCCCGCGGCCCCCGCGGCTTTCGAGAACGTGCCCATCAGGACGTCGATGCACCCTGGCCGGCCAAAGAGCTCTTCCGTGCCGCGTCCAGTCGCGCCGAGGATGCCCGTGGCGTGCGCCTCGTCCACGAACAGGAGCGCGCCATGCCGGTCGGCCGCGGCCCGCAGCGCCAGCAGCGGGGCGATGCTCCCGTGCATGCTGAAGACGCCGTCCGTGACGACGAGCCGCGCGCCGCCTCCGGCGGATTCACGGTCGAGGGCGCGATCGAGGGACGCAGGATCGCGATGCGCGTAGACGAGGCTCCGCGCGCCGGAGAAACGGCAGCCGTCGTGGAGGCTGGCGTGGCAGAGGCGGTCGCGGACGACCACGTCCCCGGACCCGAGGAGGCCCGTCAGGATGCCCACGTTCGTCGCGTAGCCCGAGGGGAAGATGAGTGCGGCCTCGCGGCCGTGGAAGGCTGCCACGACGTCCTCCAGCTCGCAGAGCCACCGGTTCGTGCCGGCGAGGAGCTGGGCGCTCGGCGTGCCGTAGCCGGCCACGTCGAGAGTGCGGCGGACCGCGGCCAGGATGCGCGGGTGGAGGTGGAGGCCGAGGTAGCTGTTCGAGTCGAAGCAGGTCATCCGCTTCGGCTGCGACGTGAAGGGATCACGGACCACGATCTCGTGGTCGATCGGTCCGAGGAGCTCGAGGCGGTATTGCGCCTGGTATCGGCCGAGGGCGCGCTCCCTCTCGAGCATCTCGGAAAAGCGCCGCCAGCGCGCGGCGAAATCCGGTGAGCGGTCCCGCCGGAAGGCCGAGAGCGGCGTGACCTCCCGTGTGCGAGAGGGGGAGCCTGAAGCTTGATCGAGGAGGGCGAGCGTTCGGCTCATGAGACTTCCTCCGTTCCAATGGGAAACGTGGTTTCCGCCGGGCGGAGAGTCTTCAGGGATTTCCCGGGTTCTTCTGGTATTTTTCGGGAAACCGATGCGCCTAGCCTTCGGGGAGTGCGTCTTCGACTCGGGCACGCGCGAGCTCACGCGCGGTGGTCGGGCTGTGCACGTTTCCCCGAAGGCATTCCGCCTGCTCGAACTGCTGTTGAAGAGCCGGCCCCGGGCGCTCTCGAAATCGGAGCTCAAGGATGCGATCTGGCCGAAGACGTTCGTCCTCGAAACGAACCTCGCGAACCTCGCGGCGGAGCTCCGCGCCGCTCTCGGCGAGAGAGGCCGACGGTCCCGCTTCATTCGGACGGTCCACGGCTTCGGTTACGCCTTCTCGGGCGAGGTGGTCGAGGAGGATTCGAAGGATCAGCATGGCGGAGCGAGCGGAATCGCTCTCATCGCCGACGGACGTACGTTCGCGCTCGCGAACGGCGAAAACGTGCTCGGGCGGGACCCGGCGGTGGAAGTGTTCCTCGACGACACCGCGGTCTCGCGGCGTCACGCGCGGATCACGGTGAGCGGCTCTCAGGCGACGCTCGAGGACCTCGGCAGCAAGAACGGCACGTTCCTCGGCGGCAAACCCGTCACTGCGCCCGCCCTGCTCCGGGACGCCGACGCGATCCTGCTTGGGTCCGTTCTCCTGACCGTCCGGCTCGCGGATCCCGGGCGTTCGACGAGGACGCTGCGCGGCAGCGAGTCGAAGCGCGCGCGCTAGACCGGCGGGGGGCTCTGCTCGGCGCGCGCAGCCTCTTCCCGCTCGCCCTCCGTGACGAGCTCGGCGGCGAGCTTCGCCCGGTGGCGCCGGATGAGGTTCACGAGGACCACGTACGTGAGCGCGCCGGCGATCACGGAGAGGAAGAACATCCCGACCGCCATCTGGACGCCGATGGCCTTCATCGTGGGGCCGGCGGCCGTCCAGAACGACCGCCGGAACATCTCGTGCCACGGCAGGTGGGCGACGGCCTCGCGCCGCGCACGCAGGAGGAGGCGCCCGATCGGGATCGCGAGGGCCGCGACCGGAGGCAGCGTGATCGGATTCACCACGAGCGTCCCGAGGAGGACGTCCACCTTGTTGAGCTTCAGGATGACGGCGAGAAGAAGCGCGATGATCCAGTGAAGGCCGAGGAGAGGCGTGAAGGAGATCGCGACGCCGATCGCGAAGGACGCCGCGACGGTCTCGGGGGGCGAGTCGCTCCCGAGCATGTGAAGAAACCGGTGCTTGAAGCCTTCAGGGCTCAAAGTGGTCGAAGCCCGCGTCCGGGAGGGGCGCGCGCTTTCCGCCGCGCACGAGGCGGACGCCCGCGCCGTCGTCGATGGTGCCGATCCGCCGGAGGGCGAACCGGCCGGTTAGAGCCTCGATCGCGGCGAGCTTGCGCTTTGGCACGGTGAAAAGCAGTCCGAAGTCCTCGCCGCCGTAGAGAGCCGTGGCAAGCGGATCGAGATCGAGGACGCCGGCGAGATCGTAGAGCGCGGAATCGGCGGGCAGGAGGCTCGCGTCCACGGTCGCTCCCACGTCCGATGCCCGGCAGAGTCGGTAGAGATCGCGCGCGAGCCCGTCGGACACGTCGAGGGCGGCCGAAGCGAGGCCGCCGGCCGCCAGCGCGATTCCGAGCTCGAGCTGGGGCCGCGGGTCGATTTGGTGGCGGATGAGCCGCGCCTTCTCGGGCGCGCGCGGCGCCGGGACGCGCCGCCCCTTCGGGTCGAGAACGTCCTTCTCCGCGGAAAGACGGTAGCCGGCCTCGAGCAATCGGAGACCGGCGGCCGCAGCGCCGAGCGTTCCGGAGACGTAGAGCGCGTCTCCCGGCTCGGCGCCGGAGCGAAGAAGCGGCTTCTGCGGCGCCTGCCCCATGGCCGTCACGGAGACGAAGATCTTCTCGGACGCGGAAAGGTCCCCGCCCACGATGGCCACGCCATGCTCGGCGGCGGCTTCGCGCACGCCCATCGCGAGGGCGTCGAGCCATTCGGAGCATGTCTTCTTCGGGAGGCCGAGGGCGAGGACGGCCCACAGGGGCGTCGCCCCCATCGCGGCGAGGTCGGAGAGGTTCACGTTGAGCGCCTTGCGGCCCAATCGACGCGGATCGGCATCGCGCCGGAAGTCGTGATCCTCGAGGAGGACGTCGGTGGTCACCGCGAGGCGCGCCGGCGCGGCCAGGACCGCGGCGTCGTCGCCGATGCCGATCTTCACGTCGCGCCGGCGCGTCGCGAAGGCGGCGGCGAGACGCTGGACGATCGCATCCTCCGGTGGCAGACCCGCTTTCATGCGGTCTTCTTCGCCTTGCCGAGAGCGGTCTTCAGCACGTCGTCGACGCGCGCCGCCAGGACGAATGTGAGGTCCCGCCTCAGCTCCTTCGGAATTTCGGACAGGTCGCGCACGTTCGCCTTCGGGATCACGACGATGCGGATTCCCGCGCGCCGCGCCGCGAGAACCTTCTCCTTCAGGCCGCCGATCGGGAGGACGTCTCCGCGAAGCGTGATCTCGCCGGTCATGGCCACGTCGCGGCGTACCGGGCGGTTCTCGAAGGCCGAGATCATGGCGGTGGCCATGGTCACGCCCGCCGACGGTCCGTCCTTCGGGATCGCGCCCTCCGGCACGTGGACGTGGATGTCGTGCGTCTCGAAGTAGTCGGCCTCGAGGCCGAGCGTCTCGGCCCGTGAGCGCGCGAACGTGAGCGCGGCGTGCGCGGACTCCTTCATGACGTCCCCGAGCTGGCCCGTGAGCTGGAGCTTGCCCTTGCCGCGCACGGCGCGCGCCTCGACGATGAGGACGTCGCCGCCGACGGCGGTCCACGCGAGGCCCGTCGCCGTGCCGACCTGGTCGGTCCGGAGGGCCTCGTCGGGCGTGAACTTCGGATTGCCGAGGAAGAGGCGGACTTCTCGCGGCGTCACGGCGACGCGTTTCTTGCGCCCGGAGGCCCAGCGCACGGCCACCTTGCGGCAGCACGAGCCGATCTCCCGCTCGAAACCGCGGAGTCCCGCCTCGCGCGTATGCCCTTCCACGATCGCCCGGAGGCCCGCGTCGGTGAACGTGACGGCCCCGGGCGGAAGGCCGTTTTCCTTCAGCTGCTTCGGAATCGTGTGCGTCTTCGCGATCGCGAGCTTCTCCTCCAGCGTGTAGCCCGACAGGCGGATGACTTCCATGCGGTCGAGGAAGGCGGGCTGGATCGTGTCGAGGACGTTCGCGGTCGTGATGAAGAGGACCTTCGAGAGGTCGTAATTCACGCCGAGGTAGTGGTCGCGAAACGTCTTGTTCTGCTCGGGGTCGAGCGCCTCGAGGAGCGCCGAGGACGGGTCGCCGCGGAAGTCGGCGCCGATCTTGTCGACCTCGTCGAGGATGAACACGGGGTTCGACGTGCCCGCCTGCGAGAGGCCCTGCACGATGCGGCCCGGCATGGCCCCCACGTAGGTGCGGCGGTGGCCGCGGATCTCGGCCTCGTCATGCACGCCGCCCAGCGACAGGCGCAGGAACTTGCGGTCGAGAGCGCGCGCGATCGAGCGCCCCAGCGACGTCTTGCCCACGCCGGGCGGCCCGACGAAGCAGAGGATCGGGCCCTTCGAGTCCGGCGCGAGCTTCCGCACGGCGAGGAACTCGATGATGCGCGTCTTGATCTTGTCGAGGTCGTAGTGGTCCTCGTCGAGGATCTTTCGCGCGCGCGGGAGGTCGAGGTTGTCCTTGGAGACGTTTCCCCACGGCAGGTTCGCGAGCCAGTCGAGGTACGTGCGCAGCATCGCGTTTTCGGCGGAGTCGGGGTTGCCGCGCTCGAGCCGCTTGACCTGCTTCTCGATCTCCTGTGCCGCCTCCTCGGGAATCTGCTTTTCCGTGATCTTCTTGCGATAGGCGGCGATCTCCTCGGAGATGTCTTCCGTCTCGCCGAGCTCCTGCTGAATCGCCTTGAGCTGCTGCCTCAGGAAGTACTCGCGCTGGCTCTTGTCGATTTCTCCCTTGGCCGCGCCCGTGATCTCCTGCTGGACGGTCAGGACGCGGACCTCGCGCCGCAGGATCTCGAGCACCGTGCGCACGCGCTCGATCGCGGGGATCGTCTCGAGGATCTTCTGGGACTCCTCGATCTTGAGCTCCAGGTTCGAAGCGGCGAGGTCCGCGAGGCGCGCCGGGTCGTCGAGACCTGCCGCGACGACCATGACCTCCGGCGAGATCGACTTTCCCAGCGTGACCGTCTTCTCGAGCGCCTCTTTCACGCTGCGGGTAAGCGCCTCGATTTCCTCGGAGCGGGGCGTCGGCTCCTCGGGTTCGGCGATGCGGGTCACCTTCGCGCGCAGAGAGGGCGACTCGGCGAGAAACGAGTCGATCCTCACGCGCGCGAGGCCCTGCACGAGAAGCCGGATGCGGCCGTCGGGCAGCTTGAGCATGCGCATGACGGCGGCGGCGGTTCCGATCGTGTAGAGGTCCTCCGGTTTCGGCTCTTCGACGGAGGAGTCCCGCTGGGCGACGAGAAGGAGCACGCGCTGCTCGGCGAGCGCCGCGTCGACCGCGAAGATCGATTTCTCGCGCGACACCGAAAGCGGCACGATGACGTAGGGGAAAAGAACGACGTCCTTCAGCGGGAGGACCGGAAGGATGTCTGGAATGACTGCTTTTTCGGCGGGAGGGGATTCCGCGCTCATGCGCCCTTCTTCCCTTTGACGACGGGAATCGAACGGCCGCGAGAAACCGCCTTCTTCGGCACCTCGAGGACGAGGAGGCCGTCGGTGTAGGTCGCGCGCGTGCGCTCCGGGTCGGGGTCCTCCGGCAGTTCGAGGGCGCGCTCGAAGGCGCCCGCCGCGCGCTCGACCCTCAGGAAAAGACCGTCCGCGCGGTCCGTCGCGCGGCGGACGCCCTTGAGCGTGAGGATGCGGCCCTGGATGTTCACCGCGATCTGGTCGGGCTCGGCGCCGGGAATCTCGAACACGAGCCGCCAGCCCTGCGCGTCCTCGACGACGTCGACCGGCGGCATGAGGGCCGGGCGGACCGGCGCCAGAATCTCTTCGCCGAACAGGAAGGCGACGGGCCGTTCGTGCTTCTTCACTTCGTTCTCCCGGCCCCCGGCACGCGTCCGAGGAGCGCCTTGAGCTCGTCCACGAAATCTCCGAGGTCTTCGAACCGGCGGTACACGGACGCGAAGCGCACGTAGGCCACCTGGTCGAGCTCCTTGAGCTTCTCCATGACCTGCGCGCCGAGCTCGGCGGTCGTCATCTCGCGGGGCTCGCGCGCCGAGAGCGCCGCCTCGATCTCGTCGCAGACGGCTTCCAGCGTCGTCGTCTCGACGGGCCGCTTCTCGCAGGCCTTCATGAGGCCCCGGAGGAGCTTGTTGCGATCGAACGGCTCGCGTCGGCCGTCCTTCTTCACGACGAGGAGCGGGATCTCCTCGACGGTCTCGTACGACGTGAAGCGGCGCTGGCAGGCATTGCATTCCCGCCGCCGGCGGATGACCGCTCCTTCGCGGCTTTCGCGCGAGTCGACGACCCGGTCATCGCCCACGCCGCAATACGGGCAGCGCATCAAGCCCCGCGACTTCCGCGCAGCTTCTCGAGCGTGATCATCTGCTCGATCGTGCGCAGCGTCAGCTCCGCCTCGCCGAGCTCGCGGAGTCCCGACCAATCGCGCCGCAGCTCACGCGAAAGCGAATCGGGCAGCGTTCGGAGCCAGCCCTCGATCCTGAGGTCGACGAACTCGCGTTTCTCCTCGATCGTCAGCTCGCGCGCGAGCAGCAGGCGGCCGGCCTCCTCGGCGTCGATGACGGTCTGGAGCACGTTCCACCGGCTGCCGGGACGCTCCGCGCACAGAGCGGCGAACGCACCGCTGCTCGTCTCGCGGATCAGCTCCTCCTCGCGCGTGGTCATGCTCTCGTGCTCCTTCGGCTCGTCCCAGCTGTCGGAATCTTCCGCGATGTACCGCAGGTACAGCATGGCGAACAGGCACGTCGGCGCGACGAGCTCCTCGCGCACGCGGGCGTCGGCCCAGAGCGCCGCCGCGGCGCGCAGGCACCGTTTCGCCGTCGTCTCGGCCAGGCGCTTGCCGAAGACCAGCGCCACCGACTCGCTCACGAAAAAGCTCAGCTCGCTCGCGATGATCTCCCGGTATCCCGGCACGTGCCGCTCCAGGAGGGTCGCGGCGCGCCGGTCGATTGCCGCGAGGTCGCTCGTGACGGCGGGGAGCCCGAGCGTCGTGCAGCCGAGGTTGTAGTTGATCGCCCGCGGCAGCGTCACGCCCTCGGGCCATGCGTCGCGCAGATCGCGGTTGCCCGGCAGCTCCCGGCCCCCGCCCCACTCCTCGGGATATTCCGGGATCGAGCGGCCGTAGTTGACCGAGCCGGTCGCGCGGATCCGCACGCGGGTTTGCGGGACGAGCCCGCTGAACGGCGCGAGGAGCGGGGCGATCCGGAGCAGCGTCTCGGTGTGCGCCTTGACGCCCGCCTCGAGGAGCTTGAGCAGGGACTCCCGGTCCGCGGCCCCGAGGGTCTGCGCCGCGCGCTTCATGGCGACCGTGGCGCGGAACTTCGACGCGAGTCGCTCGGCCTCGGCCGGTGCGTCGGCCCTGATCCCCTGCATCGTCACGCCGTCCGCGCGCGCGAACTGGGCGATCACACCCTCGTGCTCAGGGTCGAACCCGCCGCGGAATCCCGCCCGGCCCGCGCCGACGAGGAACGTTACCGAAGGCGCGGGCTCTTTGATGCGCCGGGCGCGCGCGGCGAGGCGGCGCTCGGCTTCGCGCCTCCCCGCGACCGTGAGTGTGTAGGCCGCGTCGGTCGCGATCTTGCCGCTCTGCTCGGCCGTGTCGGACATCGCGACGAACACCCTCACGGTCGCCCCGGTCCCGTCGTAGCGCGTCCTAAAGCCGCCCGGTCCCGGAAGGTCCGCGGCACCGCGGCCCCTTTCGAGCGCCTGGTAGTAGCCCTCGAGGAGGTCGGGCATGTGCGCGAGAGCGCCGACGTTCTCGACGAGCGGCACGAGGCGGACGCGCGACACCCGCGAAGACAGCTCCGCGCGACGCGCCTCGGGGATGCGTTCTGAGAGGAACGCGTCGATCCGCTCCGGCAGGCCGCGGAAAAGGCCTTCGACCGCCTGGAGGTAGAGCGTGCCGATCTTGACGACCGCACCGAGCTCCGTGAGCGAGTTGACCTGCGGCACGGTCAGCTCGTAGATCGCGTTCTGGACGGGCTCGATCCCCAGCCGTTCGCAGGCGAGAAGGAACAGGAAGTTGGCCCGCGCGACGGCCGCGAGGATCTTGGAGATCTTCTCCTCGTCCTGCTCGAGCCAGGGATTCGGCACGCGAAAGAGGAGGTGGCGGTCCTGGCCGGGGACGATGCCGTGCCGGAGGAGCGTGAGGACGACTTTCTCGGGGACCTCCAGCCAGTCGGGGCTGATCTGCCGGCCCTCGTAGTCCAGGAGGACCTCCGTGCACGGCCCGAGAAGGTCGGCAATCGTCTCCTCGAACTCCTGGCGCGCCTCGACGAGCGGGTTCCACTCGAGGTGTGTCAGCGCGCGTTCCGCGCGGTCCGGTGTCCCTTCCGGCGCGGAGCGCAAGGCGCGCGCGAGCTGTTCGGCGCGGTGCGCCGTGGAGTCCGGGTGCTTCGTCCCGGTCAGGCGGAGCGTCTCGAGGCGCGGATGCTCGAGGAAGCGGCGCCGCGCCGTCGCGAAAGCCGGGACGTCGAGGGCGTCGAACGCGGCGTACCCGGATTCCGTGCATGCGCTGAACCAGACGGTGTCTTCGATCGACTGCTTTTCCCCGCGGGGCAGGGGTGCGCTCGAGCCCGCACGACCCCGGCTCTCGATTCGGGCGCGCACGCGGTCCATGAAGACCGCGAGCTCGCTCACGTCCTTCGAGCCGTAGGACAGGCGCTGCCAGGTCCCATAGCGGGCCGGGTCTCTACCGGCGAAGGCCGCGAACGGGATGCCTCCGACGCCGCCCGTGAGAAGGAAATCGAAAGCGTCGACGGAGGTTCTCACTACCGCCCGCTCGCGGACGCCATTCCGGAGCCGTTCGAACGACTCGCCGACGAGCCCGGGAAACGCGAGCGGCGAGTAGAACGTGCCGCCGAAGTCGGTGCGCGTTACGCCGAGATGGGCGAGCGCGTCCGCCGCCTGAATCATGAAGTCGCGCCGCTCGCGCATGTACGGGGAGGGGCGCCGGAGCGTCGCGAGCGGGCTCTGCAGCGCGGCGAGGGCCCAGTCCTGCGCGAGCGTCGAGGGCGTCGCGACGAGCCACGCCGAGAGGTTTGCGACGATCTCCCGCGCGCGCACGCCGCCGGTCTTGATCTGGTCGGACAGCACCATCCAGCACGCGCGCGTGCCGGTCGACGCCCCGAACATGTCCATCTTCGACAGGCCGGACAGCGTGACCACCCAATCGCGCCACTCGGGGTCGGCGAACGCCGGGTTGACGAACGAGCCGACATAGTCGAGGCGCTGGTAGACCGAGTCGTAAAGCACATACACGCGGTGCTTCGCCGCCACGCGTATGAGCTCCTCGACGAGTGTACGAGGGTAAACGCGTCCGGTCGGATTGTGCGGGTTGTTGACGATGACCGAGGAGATCCCACCGCCCTCGAGCAGGCGCTCGAGCTCCGCAGGATCGGGCAGGAAATCAGGCGGCGTGGTCGGCAGCTCGACGACGTGCTTGCCGGCGCGCTCGATGAACCAGTCGTATTCCCAGCTCGGACGCGGCACGACGACGCCCGAGCCGTCGGTGCCGAGCACCTCGAGCACCATCGCGAGGCCCGAGCGCGTGCCGGGCGTGAAAATGACTTCGTCCGGCAGAAAGCGGACGTCCGAGGCGGGATAGTCGAGAAGGCCGTCGCGGTTGAAGAACTCGGCGATCTCGCTGCGCACGTCCATCCGGCCGACGGCGGGTCCGTAGCTGTGGACGGTGTTGCGCGTGATGCGCTGCGCCGCCCGGACGACTTCGGGGTGCGGAGCGAAGTCCGCGTTCTTGTAGTCGCCCTGCGTGAGGTCGAGCGCGCCCTCCTGCTGCACGCGGCGCGCGAAGGCGCGCACCAGCGGCTCGGGGGTCGAGAGGGCGCGGTTGGAGAGGCTCTGGGACATGGTCCGGCTTCCGGATCAGGTGCGCCCGAACGGGAACGGAATCACGTCGCCGTCGCCGGGCGCCTGGGGCTGCTCCACGGCGGCGGGACGGTCCGCGCGCGCGCCGCGCCGCACCTCGAGAATCAGGTCGCACAACTCGCGCACCGCTCCGGCGCCTCCGGGCTTCGTCAACTGAAGAGCCGCGGCCTCCCGCACGATCTGGACCGCGTCGGATGGAGCCGCGCCGACGCCCGCGCGCCGCAATATCCCGAGGTCCGGCAGATCGTCTCCGACCGCCACGATCTCGAACGCGTCGAGCGACCAGCGCTTCGCGAGGAGGTCGAACGCGGCCACCTTGTCGCGTTCGCCCTGCAGGACGTTCTCCTCGGGGATCTTCAGCTCGGCGCACCGGTGCGCGACGACCTTCGACGAGCGGCTCGAGATGATGCCCAGCCTGTAGCCGAGGTCGCGCAGCAGGACGAGGCCGAGGCCGTCCTTCACGTCGAACGTCTTCCACTCGCGCCCGTTTTCGTCGAACGTCATCGAGCCGTCGGTCAGGACGCCGTCCACGTCGAGGACGATCCCGCGGATGCGCGAGAGGCGGGTCCGGAGGTCGTCGGGAACGATCGGATTCGCGGGCATGTGTTCGGGAGATTATGCCCCGCCGACCGCTAAATCGACTCGATTCCCCACAGGTCATGCAGGTGCAGGATCCCGGACGGTTTCCGATCGGCGTCGAGCACGAACAGCGACGTGATCTTCCGCTCCTCCATGAGCCGAAGCGCCTCGGCCGCGAAAGCGGTGGCGACGATCGACTTCGGTGTGCGGCCCATCGCGTCGGCGGCCGTGTCGCTCATGATCTTTGGCCCGTCCCTCTCGAGGAGGCGGCGAACGTCGCCGTCCGACACGACCCCCACGAGCTGTCCGGCCGCGTTCGTGACGCCCGTGATGCCGAGGCGCTTTCGCGACATCTCGTAAACGACGTCCTTCATGGCCGCGGACTCCGGCACGAGAGGGATGGCCTCTCCCGTGTGCATGAGGTCGGCCACTTTCAGGAAGCGCTTGCCCAGCTTTCCGCCGGGGTGCAGCGCCGCGAAGTCCTCGGGCTGGAAGCCCTTCTCGACCGAGAGCGCCATCGCGAGCGCGTCGCCCATGACGAGCTGGGCCGTCGTGGAAGCCGTGGGCGCGAGGTTGAGCGGGCAGGCCTCCTCGCGGATGACGACCGGGACGACGACGTCCGCGCCTTTGCCCAGCGTCGAATCCTTCCGGCCGGTCATCGCGACGAGCGTCGCCCCGCGGCGCTTCACGTGGGGGATCAGCGCGACCACCTCCTCCGTCTCGCCCGAGTGCGAGAGCGCGAGCACGACGTCGCCCTTGAGGATCATCCCGAGGTCGCCGTGGATCGCCTCGGAGGGGTGGAGGAAGAACGCGGCCGTGCCGGTCGAGGCGAGCGTCGCGGCGATCTTCTGGCCCACGATCCCGCTCTTGCCGATGCCCGTCACGACGACGCGGCAGGACGTGGCGGACGTCGCCTTCATCGCTTCGACCGCGCGGTCGAAGCCTTCGTCGAGGCCGTCGGCGAGGCCGCGCACGGCCTCGGCCTCGGTCTCGATCACGCGGCGGGCTTCCCGCCGGGCGGACGTGGTCACTGGAGGACGATCTTACTTGCTCCGGCCGAGAAGCACCGTCTGTGCACCCGTCGCGGGGTCGAGGCGGACGAGCCGCCCGTTGGCGTCGAGGAAGAGCATCGAGGCAGCGGAGCCCGCTTCAGCGGGCGGTAGCACCGCCGATTGCCACCACGAGAAGCGGTCCGCGGGGGCGAGGCCGTCAGGGCCGGGAGAGACCGCGCCCGTCGCCACGTCCACGAATGCGAGCTTCCACGCGCGCTGCGCGCGTTCGTCATTGCTTCGAAAGGAATTCAGCGCGACGGCGACGCGCCCGGGAGCGATTTCGGCTCCGAGGATGACGCTCGCCGCGGGGCCAAGCTCTACCCGGAGCACGCTCTCTCTTTCACCTTCCAAGAAAATCTTCAAAATCGCCTTCCGGTTGGCAACGCCGGCGACGACGATGCGATCCCCCGAAAGGAATCGAATCTTCGGCGCTTCGAGATCCTCGGAGAGCGTCGCGAGGAGCGCGCCTGTCCGGCCGTCGTGGAGCGTGAGGTTCTTTTCCCTCGTTTCGACGAGATGACGTCCATCCGCGCTGATCCTCACGCGCAAGCTTGCGAGCGTGTCGCGTTCGAGCTGGCCGGTCACGAGGGATTTCTTTGAAAGGAGATTGACCTCTTCGATCTCGAGCTCGCGCGGTGCGATTTCTTTTCGCATGGCTCCGAAGCCGCGGGGGGATAGACGAATGGTGTCCTCCCCGACGAATGCGATGGACCGGTATTCCTTTTCGCGCCTCGAGGCCAGGATCTGACGCGCGTGCGATGGGTCTGAGATCTCGTATGCCGCGAGGGTGCTGCCGTCGAGGACCGCGACCCTGCGGCCCGAGGGCGACAGCGCGAGCTGGACCCAGACGCTGACTTCGACATCGGACACGATCGCGGCGGGCGCGGTTGCGCCGAGATCCGCGATCCTGAGGATGCCAGTTCTCTTCAATTCGAAGAATCCTGGATCCCCCTGGAGCCATGCGGCGCGCGTGCCGTCGGCGGAGAACTCCACGGGATCCCCGCCCCGTTCCCATTGGCGTTTGATGAAATGCCCTGACACCGTGTCGTAGAGGAACGTCGCTCCCGCCGAGCCGCGCGCGCGGAGTGGCCCCGAGACGCCAACCCAGCTCCCGCGCGGTGCCGCAAGTGTGCTGTACGTCGCGACGAGGTCCTTCGGCGTCGCCGCGCTCACCCACCACGCGAGCCCGGCGAGCGGAATCGCGAGCAGGGTCATGAGACCCCAAAGAGTCGCGGAGAGAGCGCCGTGAGACCGCCGCGTGTCCGTGCGCCCCTCGGCCACCTGCATGTGGGTGGCGACGAGGAGTGCCGCGATGAATGGAGCCGCGAGCCACCACATGAGCCACTCGGAAGAGTGATTCAGGTCGTAGAGATTCCAGAAGCCGGCCAGGAAGAGGCCTCGAAGCGAGAGCGCGACCGCCACGGTGAAGAGGGCGGCCAGGAGGAAGTCGAGCACGATCCAGGCCGATCGCAGTCGCACCATCGACGACAGGATGTGAGTCCCGACGATGAGCAGAAGGGTCGAGAGGAGGAAGTAAACCGCGGCGGGACCCGAGGTGTCGAACGCCGCGAAGGCCCGCTTCCCGTCGAAGAGAATCGTCGGTATTGCCGCGATGCAAGCCCCGGAGACGGAGATGACGAACACGGCAAGCATCTTCCCGGCCCAGATCGAGGCGGCGGAAAGGGGTCTCGAAAAGTAGAACGCGATGCGCTTCTGGGTGATTTCGGACACCAGAACCGTTGCGCCGAAGACGATCGGAAAGGCGACGAAGATCGTGAGGGACAGGAACAGCGCGGTAACGAAGCGGACGTCGCGAGCCTGTGGGCCGCCGAGACCCGGGAGGAGCGGAATCGCCAGCGGGATGACCCCCACCAGAAGCGCGCCGAATAGAACGAGTTTTCTCTCAGAGACTTCGCGCGCCGCGACGGCGAGTGTGCCTCTCATGCATTCCCCTCTGCTGCGGGAGACGCTTCGCCCGCGATGGCGACGAAAATCTCCTCGAGCGACAGGGCCGAGGCCTCGGCGTCCACGACGCCCTCGAGGGCGGCGAATTTCGCGAAGGTCTCGTCGCCGTAGTTCGAGACGACGGCCTCG
>Ga0208716_1000488_pt1 | contig 16730 bp, 18 predicted proteins | sample NGESurdeep092012_8_FD_184482 | JGI IMG/M metagenome (GOLD analysis project Ga0208716, IMG submission 184482) | Arctic peat soil microbial communities from Barrow, Alaska - NGEE Surface sample 415-3 deep-092012 (SPAdes) | ecosystem: Environmental > Terrestrial > Soil > Wetlands > Peat ...
CAGGTAGGCGGGCGCCATGAGGTAGACGAGCGCGAGGAGGAGGCTCACGGTCTTCGCGCCCACGCCGGCGGGGCGGCCCGCTGCGTATCGACGACCACCAGGTAACGCCCAGCTGTCGCGACGGGCGTTCGGTCCCCGCGAAGCACCCGGCGTTTCTCGAGAAAGTCCGGGTCCGTGGCGTGCATCTGCAGGCGCATGATGTTCTTTCCGCCCGCTCCCCAGCCGCGCTCGCCCATGAATAAAAGATGGCGACCTTCACAAGGCGGCGCTGGTGTCGCTGCAATCTTCGGTGCGGTCTCGTGTCCAAACCGATGCCCTGCGGCTCCGCTCACGTGATCACGATCACCCTCGTACACTAAACTCCGGGAAGATCGGGGTCTCACTCATATTGGCAGAGAGGGTCCGCCCTTTGTGCGATGGCGCGATCGGGGCTGCGTCTGTATGGTAACCCGCACCCGTCAGCGGAGGGTCGAAATGACGACCAGGAAGCAAGTGTGGAAGGAAGGCGTCACCGCCGGAGTCCTCGGCGCGGCCGGCGTTGCACTCTGGTTCTTCGTGGCGGATCTCATCGCGGGATTACCCCTCCACACGCCGGGTCTCCTGGGAAAGGCGATGCTCAGCGTTCTCGGACACGGGATCGAGCACGGCGTGCTCTTCAACGCGGCGGCGTACACCGTGTTTCACGTGCTCGCGTTCATCGGCGTCGGCGTCTTGGCGAGTGTGCTCGTGGATGTCACGCAACGCATCCCGCAGATCGCGGCGGGGCTGCTGATCTTCTTCGTCATCTTCGAGGCGGGGTTCTACTTTATGGTTGTGGCCCTCTCAAAACCCGAGATCCTTGGGGCCATCGCCTGGTATCAGATCCTGGCCGCGAATCTCGTGGCGTCGGTTCTGATGGGCGGCTACCTCTGGCGAAGGCATCCGGAGTTCAAGCACGCGTTGGACGGGTCGGTGTAGCGCTGCCTTTGCGCAACGGTACCAACATATCTCCATGCATCGTACGCTCGACGACGAGCTGGGCCATCATCTGACACAGGGCGAGCGACGGAAAAAGCCGATGCGCACGGGCATCACGAGCGACACCAGTAGCACGACGCGCAGAGACTTCCTGTGCGCCGGAGCGCTCGCGGGAGCGGGGCTGATCGTCGGTGGCTGCTCGGCGGATCGTCGGTCGGGCGACAGCGCCGGAGTTGCAACAAGCGCGGGCACCCAGGATTCAGCGGGCGCGCATCCGGGTCCGGCCGATGTCACCATCCGCATTGCTCCGGTGCTCGTGGAGCTCGCGCCGCACCTTGTCATCAGCACGGTTGGATACAATGGTAGTGTGCCGGCGCCGGCAATCCGGTTGCGTGAGGGACGTCCAGTCTCCGTCGAGCTGATCAACGAGACCGACACACCCGAGCTGGTCCACTGGCACGGCCAGTTCGTCCCGCCTGACATTGACGGCGCTGCCGAGGAGGGGACGCCTCCCGTCCCTCCGCACGGCACCCGGCGCTATATGCTCACGCCGAAGCCGTCCGGCACACGCTGGGTGCACACGCACACTTTTTCGGGGTCCGACCTGCATCGCGGGACGTACACGGGGCAGTTCGGTATCGTCTACATCGAGCCCGCGAGCGATCCGCATCCTGAACGCGAGCGCAACGGAGAACATCCAACTCGCGCTGCCGGGTCACCGGTTCGAGGTGATCGCGCTTGATGGCAACCCGGTGCCCACACCGCGCAAGGTGAGCGTTCTCGCCTTGGGCGTAGCGGAGCGAATCGACGCGGTCGTGGAGATGAACAACCCCGGAGTGTGGATTCTGGGTACGCCGAAGGACGACGACCGGCGTAATGGGATGGGGATCGTCATCGAGTATGCTGGTGGCACTGGCGCGCCACGCTGGATCGCGGCGCCGCAGGAGCCTTGGGACTACACCATCTTCGGCTCCACGCGTGCAGTGCCCGCGCCCGATCAGACGATTGCCATGGCGTTCGGCAAGATCAACGGCGGCGCGAAAGATTTCAACCGCTGGACCATCAATGGCCAGCAGTTCGAGCACAGCACGCCGATCGAGATTCAGCAGGGACGCCGTTACCGCCTCGCGTTCCAGAACCTCACCGATGATCCGCATCCGGTGCATCTGCACCGACACTCGTTCGAGCTTGTGAGCATAAACGGCAAGGCGACCGCGGGCGTGTTCAAGGACACCGTCGTTGTCCCGGGCTTCGGAAAGATGGACGTCGACTTCGTCGCGAATGATCCGGGGGCGACGCTCTTCCATTGCCACCAGACGCTGCACATGGACTACGGCTTTATGCGGCTGTTCAAGTACGCATGACACTACGTGCAATTCCGCGCCACTGGTCGCCGCCAAGAACGCATCAACCGCGGGTCCGCCGCGATGGAAAGTGTCTACAAAGTGTCCGGACGACCGGCCGGATTCCTACGGGATCCTACGGGACCAGCGGCGCCCGCGGCGCGCGGCGTTTTTTTACCAGGACATTTGTTTTGCAGGGATCATTAGCCTATCGAAACGCCAGAGAACTGCGCTATATTGATCACGCGTTCAATAGCGAACGGTCCGGCTGCTCAGGTCGGCCCGTATCGCACCTTTCAGCCTTCTAGGGAGATGACCCGTCCGCAGGCCAACGCCGATCGGCCGATCATCCTCATGCCGGAGCGCCGGGCCTTCGTGCGTAGTGGCTGGGCGGCCGGCTGATGGAGATCCCGCCTCCTTGGGGACGGTATCTTCGCCGCATATTCTCTACGCACAAGGCATTGCGCGCCAATTTGGTTGGCGCGCAGGAAGGGTGAATGCGCTTCAAATTCAGGACACAAGGCGCGCGCGCGACATGACTGCGAGAAGACGGAACGCCCGATGAGCACGCCGACGAAAGTGTCGGGATCGCCCGACGTGTACCAGTTTCAGATCGCAAGCCCGACGGAGGCCACGGCGTGACCCATCGGGGCAATAGACATTCCACCGCGATCCGCACGGCCCGGCGCTCCGGGACCGCAGCCGGATGACAGCCGGCGCTCCCCTCGCCGCCGCGGCCGCCGCCGCGATCGTCGGTCTGCTCGCGAGTCGCGCGGCGCCCCGGCTGTGGCTCGCTGCGATCGTGGTCGCGGCGATCAGCGCGCTGGTGGCGGCAGTGCATGTGCTTGGCGGAGGTGCGGACTGGGACTGGCGGAGCGCCGCGTTGATCGGAGGTGAACCACTCCACCTGCGCTTGGATGGGATCAGCGCCCTCTTCCTGGCGCTGCTCAGCGTCGTCGGCAGCGTCGGCGCCGTCTACTCGCGAGAGTATTGGTCGCAGCGGGCGCATCCGCGTTCCGCGCGTGCCGGCCGCGCATGGTGGACCGTGCTCGTGTTGAGTCTCGCGCTCGTACTCCTCGCCGCCAACGGCCTGCATTTCCTGGTGGCGTGGGAGCTGTTCACGCTGGCCGGCTATTTCCTCATCACGCTCGAGCGCCAGCAGCGCGCCGTTCGCGCCGCGGGCTGGTTGTACCTTGCCGTGTCGCATGTCGCCGTGCTCGCCCTCTTCGCCTTCTTCGCCCTGCTGGCAGTGCGCACCGGGAGCTGGGAACTGGGCCCAATGCGGGATCGCCCGCAGCTGGCGCCGTTGTTCTGGCTGATGCTGCTTGGCTTCGGCATCAAGGCCGGCATGTTTCCTCTGCATATATGGTTGCCATCCGCACACGCGAATGCGCCGAGCCATGTCTCGGCCATCATGTCCGGCGTCGTGATCAAGATGGGCATCTACGGACTCGTGCGGTTCACTGGCTGGATGCCCGTTCCCGTCGGTGCCGGTTGGATCGTGGCAACGCTGGGCGTGGCGAGCGCGGTGTTGGGGGTTGCGTTCGCGCTCGGGCAGCATGACCTGAAGCGTCTGCTTGCATACCATAGCGTCGAGAACATCGGCATCATCCTCATCGGCCTCGGCTTCGCGTTGGTGGCTGCGGAGCATGGACATGCGGCATGGGGGGCCCTGGTGCTCGCCGGCGGGCTGCTGCACGTGTGGAATCACGGACTGTTCAAGGCCCTCCTCTTTCTTGGAGCCGGCTCCGTTCTCCACGCAACGCGCACACGGGTCATGAGTCAGCTCGGAGGATTATGGCGTCGGATGCCGTGGACGACCGGTTTGTTCGCCCTTGGTGCCATAGCGATCTGCGGCCTCCCCCCGCTGAACGGTTTTGTGAGCGAGTGGCTCGTGTACCTGGGACTGTTCGACGCCACGGTGTCCGGGGGGCCATCCGCATGGGCGGCCATTCCGGCGGCGATTCTCCTCGGTGCGACCGGAGCCCTGGCGCTGGCGTGCTTCACCAAGGTGTGCGGCGTGGTATTCCTCGGAGCCCCACGTTCGCCGATGGCGGCGTCGGCGCACGAGTGCGGCACGGCCATGCGCGGCTCGATGATGGTGCTGGCCGGCCTATGCGTGGCAATCGGACTGGCGCCGGTGGTCTTCTGGCCGTTGATCGCGCGGGCGGTGGGGACGTGGCAGCCCTCGTGGGCCGGTCGGGAGACCTCCGCTCCGCTGGCTGTTCTCGGACGCGTGCACGTCGTCGTCGCACTGTTGGCAGTCTCAGCGATCACGTTACTTTTTCGTCGACTGCGACAGAATGGCGTAGTCCGGGCGCTCACGTGGGATTGCGGCTATGCTGCACCGACGGCTCGCATGCAGTACACGGCGGCCTCATACGCCTCCATCATCACCGAATGGTTCGCGTTCATTCTCCGACCGCACCGGGAAGATCGGCGCCCGGAGGGACCGTTCCCGGCCCACGCGTCGTTCGAAGAGCATACATCCGAAACGGTCCTCGACTATCTGGTCGAACCCGCTGGCCACGCCGTCCTGCAGGCATCGAGAGCGGCACGACGATTCCAGCACGGCCACGTGCAGTCGTACGTGCTGTACCTGCTCATCGGTCTCGCGGTGCTGGCTGCCGTCGTGCTTATCGGAAGCGGATGACATGCCCGGCTCCGCGAAACGTCGCGCGATGATCGTGATCGTGTTCGCGTGCCAGGACTGTCTCCCAATATCGAGGCATTTGCCATGTATCTGAATCTCATCCAGATCGCCGAGTCGTTCGGGGTCGCGGAGAAGGTCGTGGAGGGCTGGATTCGCGACGAGGGTCTGCCCCATACCGTTGACCGAGGGCGGCTGCTGTTCGATCGAGCGCAGGTCGCACAGTGGGCGGCTACTCGCGGCCTCGCGTCGCAAGCCGGATTTCTTGCCCCGGAAACCTCAGCCTTCGCCACGGGCGTACGCCTCGAGGCGTTGCTTCGCGTCGGTGGCATTTGGCGCGATGTGCCGGCCGCAGAGGCACCGAAGATGTTCGAACGAATCGCCGCCGCGCTCCCCGGAACGACGCCACCGGTTCGCCACCTTGTGACTCGCCTGCTGCGCGCACCCGGCGGCGTGACGATTGCGCCCGTCGGCGGCGGTTTTGCGCTGCCGCATCCCAGTGCGCGAATCGCACTGGGTCGCGAGTCCGGGACCGTGGCGTTGCTGATGCTTCGCGAACCACTCCGGCTCGCTGAGCCACCCGCGGATGGCGTGCCGGTGACGAAGCTCTTCTTTTTCATTGCGCCATCGCCGCGCGCGCATCTCGATGTTCTCGGTCGCTTGGGCCTTCTGCTGACTCGCGGTCCCCTGCGCGAATTGGTGAACGCTGCGGCGTCGGACGACGAAATTCTGAAGGCGGTAGCCGCATCAGATCGCGTGCCGGCAAGCAACTCCGATATGGATCCCGCGTCGTGAATCCTGGCACGCTCTTGCTGGCTTCCGCCGCCAGCTTTGTGGCAAGCATCGTCACCGGCAACCGCTACGCGCGAGCGTGGCTGACGCTGACGCTGACCGGAGTGTTCGCCGGATTGAGCGCCGCGCTGATCGTGCTTCTCGGCACCACGGACTGGGAATGGCGAAGTACGCTCATTGTGGGCGGTCAGCTCGTTTTTCTCCGTCTCGATGGGCTCAGTGCATTGTTCCTCGTGTTGGTGAGCGTGGTGGGAGGTGCAGGCGCCGTGTACGCCCACGAGTATTGGTCGGAGGATGACTACCCGACGTCCGCGCCCCGCGGCCGAATGTGGTGGAGCGGACTGGTACTGAGCATGGGACTCGTGTTGACAATTGTGAACGGCCTCCATTTTCTCATCGCGTGGGAGTCCTTCGCGATCTGTGCATATTTTCTGATCACGCTGGACCGTCAGCGCCGTGCCGTCCGCGCGGCGGGATGGCTTTATCTGGCGGCCTCACACGCCGGTACGGTCGCGCTGTTCGCGTTCTTCGCGTCGCTGGCTGCCCGCACCGGGAGTTGGGAACTTGGACCGTTGCGCGATCACGCGTCGCTGGCGCCGCTCTTCTGGCTGGCGCTCTTCGGTTTTGGTGTGAAAGCGGGAGTGTTCCCATTGCATTTCTGGTTGCCCGACGCGCACGCGAATGCTCCCAGTCACGTCTCGGCAGTGATGTCCGCGGTTGCCATCAAGATGGGTATCTACGGAATCGTCCGCTTCAGCGGATGGCTGCCGATGCCCGCGGCGGCTGGCTGGGTCGTGATCGCGCTCGGCGCCACGAGTGCGTTGCTGGGCATTGCCTTCGCCTTCGCGCAGGACGACGTGAAGCGCCTGTTGGCATACTGCTCCGTCGAGAACGTCGGGGTCATTATGATCGGGCTCGGTGGTGCGATGCTTGCGGCCGCGCACGGACACGCGTCATGGGGGCTGCTTGCTCTGTCGGGAGCGTTGCTCCACGTCTGGAATCACGGTGCCTTCAAGGCGCTCCTGTTTTTCGGTGCCGGGTCGGTGCTTCACGCAACGGGTACGCGAACGATGAGCCGTCTCGGGGGCCTCTGGCGCACGATGCCGTGGACGACGGGCATGTTTGCGATTGGAGCCGTGGCCGTGTCCGGATTGCCTCCACTGAACGGCTTCGTGAGCGAATGGCTCGTGTATCTCGGGCTGCTCGATGCGGTGGTGAGCAAGGGACCAGCGGCGTGGGCCGCCATGCCGGCGATCATCATGCTCGCGATGGCCGGGGCGCTCGCGCTCGCAAGCTTCACCAAGGCGGGCGCGTTGATTTTTCTCGGTTCGCCGCGCACGCAGGCTGCTGCCGCCGCGCACGAGAGCGGGCGCTGGATGCGACTGCCCATGTTGACGCTGGCTGCGCTGTGCATCGCACTCGCGCTCGTTCCTGTGCTCTTCTGGCCGGCGGTCGCACGGGCCGTCAACGCGTGGGACACCTCGTGGCCCCCCGCCGCGGTGCCGAATAGCCTTACGTCCATCGGCAGGACGCAAGTTGCGTTGGCGCTCGCGGCGGTGGCGGCAACATTCCTGCTGCTGCACAAAGTGCGCACAAACGGCTTGCGGCGCGGCCTGACCTGGGATTGCGCATACGCGGCGCCGACCGCGCACATGCAGTACTCGAGTGGGTCGTTCGCCGGAATCGTCGTCGGGTGGTTCGCCTGGATCCTGCGGCCGCAGGGCATCGTGAGGCGACCGCGTGGGCTCCTGCCGCTCAAAGCGTTTCGTATCGGACACAATCCGGAAACGGTGTTGGAGCTGGTGATCGGCCCAGTCAGCCGCGTGATCGTGCAGGCGTCACGCACCGCAAGTCGCCTGCAACACGGGAACTTGCAGGCTTACATCCTTTACGTGATCGCCGCGCTGGTCGCGCTGGGATCGGTCGCTTGGCTGGCGGGTACACCGTGAACGACCTCATCAGGCTCCTGTTGCACGTCGCGTGGTGGCTACTGCTCGCTCCACTGCTGCCCGGCATCATCAACCGGGTCAAGTCATGGGTAGCGGGCCGCCGAGGACCGCCCATCCTGCAACTGTACTTCGACCTGGCCCGGCTGTGGAAGAAGTCGGTGGTGATGAGCACGCTCGCATCGCCCGCATTCATTGCGGGGCCCGCGGTGGCATGGGTCGCCGTCGTTGGCGCGGCGATGCTGGTGCCGCTCGGGCCGGCTGGGGCTCTCCTGCATTTTCGTGGCGACGTGTTGCTGATGCTGTACCTGTTGGCGCTGGCACGCTTTGCCACGGCGTGGGCGGCGATGGAAACCGGATCAGCCTTTGAAGGGATGGGCGCCGCTCGCGAAGTCAGCTACGCGATTCTCGCCGAGGCCGCGATGGTCGCGGCCATGCTTTCGCTGAGCATCGAGACGGGGACGGTCTCGCTCACCACGATGTTGGCACCATCCGCGGGCGCGGGTGCGGTGTTGCTTGCGGCGGGCCTGTTCACCGTGCTGCTCGCGGAGAACTGCCGGGTGCCATTCGACGATCCCAACACGCATCTTGAGCTCACGATGATCCACGAGGTGATGGTGCTCGATCACAGCGGGCCGCCACTCGCGGTGATTCTGCACGGCGCCTCGGTGAAACTCTTGCTGTTTTCGGTGTTGTTGGTTCAAGCAGTGCTTCCGATGGGCGAGCTTTCTCCGACGGCAGCGCCCGGCGTGCTACTCGTGGGAGTGTTCACGGTCGCCGTTGGCGTCGGTCTGGTCGAGTCGTTCCTGGCCCGCTTCTCCTTCCGCCGCGTGCCGCTCCTGCTCACCACCGCCTTTCTGCTCTGCATATTTGCCGTGTTGGTGGCGTGGAAAGGCGGTGCCGCGTGAGCATTTCCGTCAACCTGCTGATCGGCTTCGCCATGGGGCTGAACCTGATTGCGCTCGGCAGCAATCGCCTGCCGTCCCTCATTCGGGCGATGTCTGTGCAGGGTGTGTTGCTGGGCATCATTCCGCTGCTGATGGAGAACGAAATCGACTGGCGCGTCGCGCTGGTGGCGCTGGCGACCGCCATCGGCAAGGGCGTGGTCATCCCGGGGCTCTTGCGTCGCGCGATGCGGGCGGCCAGCATCGAGCGGGAGGTCGATCCGTTCATTGGATTCGTGCCTTCGCTGCTACTCGGTGCCGCCGGCACCGTCGCCGCGGTGGCGCTGGCGCAGGGGCTGCCGCTCTTGCCGGAACATACCGGGTCGCTGTTGGTCCCGGGTGCACTGGCGTCAGTGTTGACCGGTTTCATTCTGCTCGTTGGCCGGAGCAAGGCCATCTCGCAAGTCTGTGGCTATCTCATTCTGGAGAATGGCATCTACCTCTTCGGCCTCCTCCTCATCAAGGCGACGCCGCTGCTTGTCGAGGCCGGCGTACTGCTGGACGTGACGGTCGGCGTGTTCGTCATCGGCATCATCGTCGACCACATCCAGCGCGCGTTCGACTCGCTCGATACCCGCAAGCTGACGGCGCTCCGGGAATGAGAGAAATCCTCCTGATCCTCGTCCCCTTCGTGGGTGTCGGCGCGGCGGCGCTCTGGCGCAGCGATCGGACGCGGCCTTGGCTGCTTCCGGCCGTCAGCCTGATACATGTGGTGCTCTCGTTCTGGCTGCTGGTGAGCCCGCCGACCGTAGACCCGGGGGCATGGCTGGGTTTCGACCCGCTGGCCAGGGCCGTGCTTCCCGCCGTATCGCTCTTGTTCTTTGTCTGCGCGGTGTATGCCGTGCCGTACCTCGCGTTGCGGCCCGAACGGCCAAATCGCGTTTTCGTATGCGCTTTGCTGGCGGTGCTAGGTTTGCTAAGCGCCGGCCATCAGGCGCGGCAACTCGCGGTGTTGTGGATCGCCACCGAAGCCGTGACGCTCGCCGCGGTGCCACTGCTGCATTTCAACGGCACGCCGCGCGCGTTTGAAGCCACGTGGAAATACCTGCTCGTTGGCGGAACCGGGATAGCGCTCTCGCTGCTGGGATCCTTCTGTCTGGGCTACGCATCGTTGCGTGGCGGCGGTGTGGGCGACTTGACGTTCGTGGCCCTGACCGCGCAGGGCGCCGGACTGTCGCGTCCGTGGGTGCTGATCGCGTGGGTATTGTTGCTCGTCGGCTATGGGACGAAGATGGGTCTCGCGCCGATGCACACGTGGAAGCCCGACGCCTACGGCGAGGCGCCGGGAATCGTCGGTGCGATCCTTGCCGGCGCCGTCACCTCGGTCGCTTTTACGGCGATTCTGCGCGTGCGCGCGGTCGTAGGTGCCGCAGGTCAGGGCCACGTCGCCGACCAGACGCTCCTCGTCATCGGCTTGTTCTCGATGGTCACGGCGGCGGTGTTTCTCCTGAGCACGCGAGATTTCAAACGCATGCTGGCGTACTCCAGCGTCGAGCACATGGGGATCCTGAGCATCGGCGCGGCGCTTGGCGGCGCCGGTATCTGGGCGGCGCTGTTTCACGTCTGGAACAACAGTTTGACCAAGGGCGCGCTCTTCCTGAGCGCAGCCAACATTCGTCGAGCGGCGGGATCCGCGTCCATGGACGAAGTGCGTGGGATGGCGGTGCTCACGCCACGTTCCGCGGCGATCTTCGTTGCCGGGATGTTCGCGGTCACGGCCACGCCGCCGTTCGGCCCGTTCTTCAGCGAGCTCCGCGTGGTGCGCGTGGGGCTCGCGTCCGGACATGGGGTCGCCATCGCACTGTTCCTCGTTTGCCTGCTGTTCGCGTTCTTCGGTCTGACGCGCGTCGTCTTCGGGGTCGTCGACGGCCGGCCCCGCCAGACGACGAGGCGGGCACACCAGCGATTCGTGGAATCTGCAGGAGTGATCGTGCCGCCCTTGCTCCTCTTGGGGTTTTCGTTGTGGCTCGGCCTCTTCACTCCCGCGGTCTTGCAGGAGGCGTGGTCGGCCGCCGCCGCGCAACTGGCGCCCACTCCATGAGTGAATCGACACCATTCGCTCTGCTGGCGAATGCCACCAGCATCTCGTGGGCGGACATCCCCACATGGCCGGTGGCTGAGTTCGTGCGCGCATCGGCGGCGGAACTGGATCGCGGGGCGCGGCTCTGCGCGTGGTTTGCCGTGCCGGAACCAGACGGGGCGCTGGGCGCCGTGCGCCTCGTCGCCGTGCTCGCGTTCGATGCGGACAACACACTCGTCGTCGGACGCAGCATGCCGTTTACCGGCGCCTACCCGGCGCTCACGGCCACGCACGCGCAAGCACACTTGTTTGAACGCGAGGTCTGGGAGCAACACGGCGTGACTCCTGAGAACCATCCGTGGTTGAAGCCCGTGAGGCGGTCGTCCGGGCAGGCACCGGCGAACGGTGCGTTCTTTCGCGTCGACGGTGGTGAAGTACACGAGGTTGCGGTCGGGCCCGTACACGCGGGCATCATCGAACCCGGCCATTTCCGGTTCCAATGTGCGGGTGAGGAGGTCCTGCACCTCGAAATCGCCCTCGGCTACCAGCACCGCGGCGTCGAACGCGCGCTCCTCGGAGGGCCTCATCGCGCGACCATGTCGCAGATGGAGGCGGTGTCCGGCGACACCACGATTGCGCATGCGACGGCGTACGCGACCGTAGTCGAGGCGCTGGCCGGCGGCGAGGCGCCGTTGGGCGCCCAATGGCTGCGCGCGGTCGCCCTCGAGCTGGAGCGACTGGCGAACCACGTGGGCGACCTCGGCGCCCTTGCGAACGACGTCGCGTTCTTGCCGACGGCGGCGGCCTGTGGAAAGATCCGGGGCGACTTTCTCAATCTGACCGCGATGTTGTGCGGCAACCGGTTCGGAAGGGGACTCGTCCGTCCCGGCGGCACAGGCTGGGACCTCGAGCCCGAGCGGGCGAAGCGTTTGCGCGCAATGCTTGACGTGTCCCTCGCCGACGCCGAGGAGGCGATTGGCTGGCTGTGGGATGCCGCGTCCGTTCGCGCGCGATTCGAGAATGTCGGGGTGGTGTTCCAATCGCAGGCCGCCGAGATCGGGTTGGTCGGCCCCGCGGCGCGTGCATGCGGATTGGTCCGCGATGTGCGCTACGACCATCCGGCGGGGTGGCATCGCTTCGCGCAGGCGCCGGTCGTGGTGTGGCCAGGGGGGGACATATTCGCGCGTGCGCGTGTACGCTCGCTGGAAATTCAGCGCTCGGGCGCATTTGTTCGCGAACAGATTCTCGCCGCGCCAGACGCAGAAAACGGCGGCTTGGCGGCAGGACCGGAACCCAACCGGCTGGCGGTCGCACTGGTTGAAGGCTGGCGCGGTGAGGTGTGTCACGTGGCGCTGACCGACGCAAGGGGGCGGTTCCGCCGCTACAAGATCACCGATCCGTCGTTCCACAACTGGAGCGGAATGGCACTCGCCATGCGGGGCACGGCCATCTCCGATTTCCCGATCTGCAACAAGAGTTTCAGCCTTTCCTATTGCGGTTTCGACCTCTAGTCCCGGATCCCAACCCATGTTCGTTCCTGACACACTCCTTCATCGGCTCAAACGCGGTTGCGAGACGATGGCCTATCCGAAAGGACCGGCGCCGGCCCTTCCCGATCGTCACGGCGGCGCGCTTCGCGTCGATGCCGGCAAGTGCGCCGATGGTTGTCGGGCGTGTTTGCCTGTGTGCCCAACCGAGGCCATCACGCGCCAGCCTGGGAGTCACGTGTCACTCGATCTCGGCCGCTGCATCTTTTGCGCCGCGTGCGTGGATGCGTGTCCGGAGGGAGCAATCACACAGACCGGCGATCATCGCATGGCGACGCAACGACGCGAAGATCTCCTCCTCGGTGGGCCGGGTCTCGAGGAGATTCGGCTCGCCGGCGCGCTTGACGAGACGTTGCGTCGGCTCTTTGGGCGTTCGTTGCGGCTGCGGCAAGTAAGCGCCGGGGGCTGCAGTGCCTGCGAGGCCGATACGAACGTACTCGGCACGATCGGATGGGATCTCGGACGCTTCGGCATCCAGTTCGTGGCCTCGCCGCGCCACGCGGATGGGCTGCTCATCACCGGCCCGGTCACCCAGAACATGGAACTGGCGCTCCGGAAGACGTGGGACGCCGTGCCATCTCCGAAAATCGTCCTCGCAGTGGGCGCATGCGCCATTGCGGGTGGACCGTTCGTGGGCCATCCCGAGGTGAACGATGGGGCCGCCTCGGTCGTGCCGGTCGATCTTTACATCCCGGGCTGTCCTCCGCATCCGCTCACGATTCTCGACGGCCTGTTGCGCATGCTCGATCGGTTGGAAGAACACCGTCTTCCCGCGAAGCCCTGACCTGATGGCGATACCCGGCCGGTGTTACGCGACCGCCGCGCCGTGCATGAACTGCAGGAGGTTCTCGGCCGCCAGCAAGTGCTGCGCGATGTCGAACGCCGGGTCGAGCATCGCCTGAATGGCGCAGCCGTTAATGAAGCTGACGCTGACCGCCGCGAGTCCCATCGGAGTCACGCCGTGGAATCGCTCGGGGTCGCGCGCGAGCACATCGCTGGCCAATGGGAAGAACGCATCGCGATAGCGCTGGAACTCCGTGCGCATTTTCAACCGAATTTCCCGGTCGCGAATGCCCGCCGTCCAGTAGTCGAAGGTCAGTCGAATCCTTTGCGGTTCGCTGGACAGGCGATCCATCTCCTGTCGTAGCAACGCGAGCAGGCTCTCGATCGGCGACGCGATCATCCGGATGTCTTCCCCGACGTGCAGGATCGTCGTCGTGGCCAACAACCGGTCAAGCACGGCGAGCAAAAGGCCGCGCTTGGACTTGAAGTAGAACAGCACCAGGCCGTGACTCACTCCCGCGCGCGCCGCCACCTCCTGAATCCGGGTCCCTTGCAAGCCGCGGTGGACCGCGACGCGGTAAGCCGCATTCAGAATCTGTTCCCGGCGGATGGCTTCGGATGCTTTCGTACCAGGCATCGGTCTCACTCCAGCGCGGTCGGAAAGTGAGAGAATCTATTGACTGCGAGTTCAATACTCAATAGACTTCACGTACCGGTTCCGTTCGGTCGCGCTCCCTCTTTAGAGGTGTGCTGATGCTCGTTCCGTCGTTTGCAGCCTCGTTGTCCTTCCACACCGAGGCGCGAGCGTTGCCGGACGCCGACGCCGTGACGTCTGTCCGCTTGGGACGTGATGAAGGGTTCCCACGAACTGAACGCTGCATGAGAAGGCCACATCCCGTTGGCCATGAACCGAGGCCAACTCAGCACCCTTCGGCTTTCGGAATGAGGATTCGATCATGACACGCGGAGACCGCGAAAAGGCCGGCCAAGCGACAACTGCCACCGGGCTGCGCGACGTCACTGGCCCGCGGCCGGACCGGTCGAAAGCGGACGCGCTCTCAGCTCTCGTGGCCCAAGTGCGTCGAACGCTCGGTGTTCCGCTGTGCAAGGTGCTTGAGATCGATCACAGCGGCCGATGGCTCCATGTCGCGGCGGGCAGCGGATGGCTGCCGGAGATCGTCGGTTCGGGGCGCGTTCCCTGCCAAACGACGTCACAGGCCGGGCTTACCCTCGCACTTGGAACACCCGTGGTGTGCGAGGATCTCGGGCATGCGTACAATTTGTGCAACGCCACGTTGCTGCGCCGCCACGGTGCGGTGAGTGGCGTGACCGTACCCATCGGGCACCCCGAGCATCCGTGCGGAGTGCTGAGTGTGCATGATGTCAGCCACCGAGTATTCACTCCCCACGATGTTCGCTTCCTCCTCGGCGTGGCTCGTGCGCTGCGTCCGTTGTTGGAACGCGAGCCACCGCCACCACCGGCGGCGTAACAGTCCGCAGGATCGTCATGAACGAAGAGCACCAACGCGCGACAGCGGTAAAGGCACCGGCGGCAGCGCCGACGGTACGGACCGCAAACCGGGCAGCGTCGCAGCGCGAGAGGCGCGCGCTCGACGACCGGGGTGGGCGTGTCCGCTGCTTCTCTTGCCATGCCGCGCTTCCTGCCTGCTCAGCGGGCGGACGTATACACGAGGTCCACCAGCTCGTCGTACATCGACTCGGCCTCAGCCGGGCCCGCCTTGATCGCCGCGGTGGCGCAGTACTTCAGGTGGTTCCGCATCAGCTCTCGACCGACCGAGCGCAACGCCTCGTGCACCGACGAGATCTGGGTCATGATGTCGGCGCAGTAGCGGTCTTCCTCCACCATCTTCTGGAGGCCACGCACCTGCCCTTCGATGCGGCGAAGGCGCTTCACGTTTCGCTCTTTGACGTCGGGGTCAACCGCGACTGCCTTTCGGCCTTCGGCGGCATCGCCCGGCATCGCGCACCCGCGCCCGATCACGGGGAGTGTGCCGCTGGTTTCTGCCGCCTTTCCCCGCTTAGTCTTCGTCACCGGCGTCATCCCCGTGTCCTCACGCGTGGGTTACCTCATCCCCCTATCGAAGCTACCGGCGGTACGGTCTCAGGGAAGTAAGCGTGCCGCGACCGCAGACCGGTCAGGATGAGCCCGTTCAGGCATGCCTCACCGTGAGCCGGCACCCAGGTCACCGACCTGGGTACCGGTGATTTGTTCTTCCTGATCAGGCGGCCATCTTGCGGCACGCCGTTGCGCAGCGACGGCAGGACTCGGCGCACGCCTTGCAGGACTCCATATTGTGCGCGCCGCATTCCTTCGCGCACCAATCGCAGATGTCCGCGCACAGCTTGCAGAGCTGCTTGGCGAACGGACTGTTGCGGGCGATCGCGTCGGCGCAGAGCCGGCAGATCGCCGCGCACTCGATACAGCACGCGGGACAGGCGTTGCTGCTGGCCTTGCCGGCCATAAGCGCGAAACAGTGGCCGCACTCGGTCGCGCAGTCGTTGCAGGCTGCGATGCAATCCTTGGCTTTCTGGTCCAGATGATCACTCATGGTGTTTCCCCTTCGGTTGAGATCGGGCCATATTGGCGCGCCCGTGACGCCTTCGCTGGCAAGCAGCGATCAGTACCCGTCGGTGTCCTTCGTTCCTGCGTCTGCTACGACCGGGCGAGCTGTTGCGCCTTCGGCGCGCCGCAGCACGACGTGGGAGCGAGGGCTGCAGAGGGTGCGTCGAGTGCGGACGGCGCCGCGTGGTATCCAGCCTGTTGAATCGCGCGAATCGCGTCGGCGGTGACCTGCTCAGGCGAGCCGGCGCCAATCGTCAGGCGCGCCGCGCCGATCGACACCGCCGCGTCGGAAACGCCGGGGACGGTCGTGAGCGCGTTCTGCACTGAGGTGACGCAGTGGCCGCAGCTCATGCCGTCGATGGCGAGGGTGACATGCTTCGAGGTGCTCATAGGGATCTCCTGGGTGGTCGTAGCGGGACGCATACCCCCTACTGGTATAACCATATATACCCCCACCCCCTATGTCAAGCGCCGTCCATTTTCAGGAAGGAGTTCACACAGGCTCCTACTCATCCAGACGTCATCTCACAAACCATCGCGAGCGTCGCAAGCAGAGGGAGAATCAGCATGAATCTTCACTGCTTTAGCGAAGCGGGTCATCCCCGGATTTCGGTGTGCACGATGAACTTGGCGTGGCTTGAGATCCCGTTGGGAAGGTGATACTCCATCCGGCCGCATTTGAAGGGACGAACGCCGTCGTGGTCGGACTGGCTTGGATGGTGGACGACGACGGCGAGAACGCGCCCAAGGAAAGCGGCATACCACTTGTCCATGTGAACGTCGTGGTGTCGGCTGATGACCTGACGGGCTCACTGATGACATAGAAATGCGCTGACGGCGGTAGCGTGAAGCAAGCCTGCGACGTGGTCATGACTCCCAGCTCAAGTGACCAGTACCCGCCGGGTGTGTTGGGCTGATCGCTCGGGAACGCGAGGACTCTCAGTGAATCGCACGGTCCCGTCAGACACGTTGCGTTGGTGACGAGCAGCGTCACACCGGAGCGAGGCCCAACAACCTCCTTGCCACACGCCACGACGGTCACTGCCAGCACAATCGACAAAACACGTTTCATGTTGTCTCCGAGTCAGGGTTCGCCAATCAGCCTCTTCAACCAAGACTACCCTCTCGGACATCTGCATGTGACGCCGTGTAGGGAAACGAACT
>Ga0208716_1000491_pt1 | contig 16537 bp, 15 predicted proteins | sample NGESurdeep092012_8_FD_184482 | JGI IMG/M metagenome (GOLD analysis project Ga0208716, IMG submission 184482) | Arctic peat soil microbial communities from Barrow, Alaska - NGEE Surface sample 415-3 deep-092012 (SPAdes) | ecosystem: Environmental > Terrestrial > Soil > Wetlands > Peat ...
AGCCAGTAGGGTTCAATGCGCCTCAACTGATGAATACCAATAGCGCCCTGCAAATCCATCATGTTGTACTTGAATCCGCATTCTACAACCTGATAGTGCTTGTATCCCTCGTCGCCAAAGCGTTTCCAGGCATCTTTACTCATTCCATGTAGGGCGAAGACTTTAAGCCGAGCAGCATATTCTTCACTATTAGTTAAAATCATTCCTCCTTCCCCAGTCATGATATTTTTTGTGACATAAAAGCTGAAGGAGCCAAAATCTCCAAATGTACCGACTTTGCGTCCTTTATATTCGGTCTCAATGGCATGAGCACAATCTTCAATAATCGTTAGATTACTTTCTTTCGCTAAGTCACAAAAAATGTTCATCTCGCAGGGGCGACCGGCAAAGTGCACAGGAATAATGGCCCTCGTGCGAGGTGTAATTTGAGCAGCAACCTGCTCAGGGTCAATGTTCATGGTGACTGGGTCAATGTCAGCAAGGACTGGAGTTGCTCCAGCATGGATGATGGAATTTACAGTAGCGCAAAAGGTTAAAGGTGTTGTAATGACTTCATCCCCCGGACGTAGACCAGCGGCTAACATACTGAGATGTAATGCTGCGGTACAGGAATTTACAGCTACTGCATGCTTGGAACCAACGTAGACTTTGAAGTCATTTTCAAACTGGGCAACTTTTGGGCCAGTCCCTAGCCATCCAGTTTTCATGCTAGAAATGACTTCTTCTATTTCGGCCTCCTCGATCGCAGGAGCACCAAAAACTAAAAATCTTTCCTTTGAACGTACTGGTTGGTTTAGACTATGACTAAAGGTTTTCATAAGTATTTAAGACTCTATCCCAATTGGCATGCATGTGTTGGCTATAAACGTTTATGATAACTCAAGAAGCTCAAAGCATTTAAAATTCGTGAACTTGAGCCCATTTGCAAGGAAAGACTAATTTTACGGTTGTGCAATTGCAGAAAGATGACTTAAGAACCTTAATTTCTGAATTCTCTTAATATTTTTTTTAGTCGGTATAAAATTGTTGATGATATCGAGCCGCTAAATTCTTTTTGCCTAATCAGATCTAAAGAAATATGCTGCTCTCTATCTAAGGGTTGAAGGTCAAACGCCTTTAGTGCATCTTTGTAATTTTCAACAGATTTTCCGCCCAGAATAATAGTATTAGTAGTTCCAAAATCTAAAAGATATCTGAGAGAAAAGGCAGTCATAGAAACTCCCTGTTCAAGAAACTGTCCATAGATAAAATATTTCTTAGAACTAGTGGGATCAAGGGTATGTTGGCGTATATCCTGCTCTAAAAACAGGGGCATTTGATTGAAGTATTTACCAGATAAACGTCCAGACTCTAGTGCTCCTCGAACAAGTCCTCCCAGGTTTTTCTTCTCGACAAGATTGAGCATGTCAGAGGGATGAGTCACCAAGGATTGAGAAAATAGAACTACATCAGTAGAAGTTAGCTCTACTAAATGATTCAAAACCATGTAATCATTCGTAGAGATTCCGTAGAAACGAATTTTACCTTCCTTTTTCAAGGTTTCTAGAACCTCTCTACCCTCATTAATTAATGTAGGATCAGGAGGACTATGATAAAGGTAAACGTCTATATAGTCTGTTCGAAGGCGTCTCAAACTTCCTTCAAGGCTTTTACGTATTGTATTAGGCCTTGCGTCTCTGATTCTTTCACCAGCAATTCCTCGCCTTAACCCAAATTTGGTGCAGAGAATCCATTCATCTCTCATTCCCTTAATGGCTTCCCCAACACGACGTTCTCCTTCACCGTCTCCATAAATTTCTGCTGAGTCGATGAAATTTATGCCAAATTCTCTACAGTCTTTAATGAGGTTAATGGCTGTTTCCTTTCCTATGTCAGGGAATCCATCTGCTTTTCCCTCAATGCTCAAAGGACCACTAAGTTGCCAAGTTCCAATCCCAAAGGCAGAGACCACTAAGCCAGTACGACCTAAAATTCGATATTCCATTGTAGTATCATGCTCCAAATGGATTTGCTTAAAACCAGTTTGGCAATATTTTTTCCAACAAATTTTTAGGTAATTTTCGGAAACCAATATACTTCAACTGATTAATCGGATTTAGTCGACCTCGATAATAGTGGACAAACTCTGGCTTAGGTTTCCCGTCTCGAGCAACTACAAAATAAGGTGGCTCAATTCCAGGATCAAAATGGTTAATAGACATGTACTCTATAACATATGCCCAACGAGGATCTTGAGTAACATTAGGTGTTGTACTATGAAGTATCAATGATGAAAAAACTATAATATCTCCTGCTTTTGCTTCAACGAAGACGGGGTTCTCTGGTATCTTTTTGCATTCCAAATGATTGTTGACCCACTTATGTGGCCAATGTCGTTTATGGCTACCTGGCTGTAACCAAAGTCCACCATTTTCGGGGGTCATATCAGAAAGAGCAACCCATAACTGATAATATTCATCGTGTAAGTCGCTATAGGCGTTATCTTGATGCCATGCAAAAGTATCTGCACCGGCCTTTTTTGCCACTGCTTGGTCCCACCGCACCCAAAAATCTGGGCCAATAATCTCTTTCAACAAAGAGACCACTTTAGGCTGAGCAATGAATTCTTGTATTTTTTGGTTGTAAAAGAATAGGCTACTATAGAAAGCTAAGCCTCCCTTATTGAGACCGCTTACACCATTTCTAGTTTTGGCTTCTTTAATATCCTCAATTAACAGATTCATTTGCTCTTTAGAAAAAAAGTTTCTAAAAATTACATAACCCTTATCATTAAATTCTTGCTTCAACTGTTTTCCAGTCATCTCTACAACTCCAAATTATTTCACCTGCGATTGAGGTGGACCCAATAGTTTAGACAGATCTAAGGATCAGGGAAAAGAGACCCTACTTGAGCGCACAGTCCACTATTTTGCTTGAGCTATGCTATCACCTCCTTGATTCGTCCTCAATTTTCTCAAGACAAACCTGTAAACTCCCTGCTTTATAGATAGATTTCGGAGTCAGGTCCTTCAAGCTTTGATGCAACTGCTCCCCATTGAAAAACTCAGGAAACTGTGGCCGCCGTATTGAGCGCAGGATTGTCTGGGTACTAGTTTGTCCGGCTGCTGAGATAAAGGTCTATGACGTTTTCCCCTGCGCCCCGGACTGCGACTTCTGCATCTCTTCCGAAGAAACTGTTGAGTTTGTCTTGCTTCTCTTTCCACTTTTCCAAGGGGGCTTTAGGAGAATCGAAGCGAAGGACTAGAGTGTATCGACCGTCAATGATTTTTTCATCGAAAGCAGTCAATTTAGGAATTCCACTCTCACGATAGGTCAGTTTCAAGCGAGAGAGTGGCTCTTCCATGTGGGTTTTTTTTAAATAAACAAACTTGTCAATATCTTGCAGGATTTGCTTCTGAATAGTCGTCTGCTGGCCAATATATTTTTCTAAATCTGTAGGAGGTGGATTCAAACGAGGCGTGGGTTTGACCTCATTGATCTTGAGAGGAATGGCAGCAAAAAGCGCAAACACTCCAAAGTAAAAGCCAATAAAGCTAAGGTTGGTCAATAAGTCGCTTTTTTCCGGAATGAAGTAACAAACTGCAAATATTCCTAGAAATAATACGGTGAGGCCGACCACTAAGTTCGCAACAGAAAATTTCATAGGCTCATCATAAAATTTTCTGGACACAAAAGCATATTAAGACGGTCTTAGACATTTGTTTTTCGTCTGGTCAGAGATGCTCGGAACATATTCTGAGCTTCGATCCGGGTCGCAAGCCGGTCACATACGATCTCGCAAAGATCGAAGATCGCTGGGTCTGTAATGCCATAGATCGCACTGGTTCCCTCGGTGCGGCGACTAACAATTCCAACATCGAGCAAAATGCGCAAGTGCTTGGAGACATTGGCCTGGTTGCCTTCGAGAGCCTCTACCACTTGTCCCACAGTCCTATCGCTACTACGGAGCACATTGAGGATTTTTAGGCGCATCGGTTCGGCCAGCACTTGAAAATAGGCTGCAACCTGAATAAGCACTGCTTCACTGAAGGTTTTCATAGTCCTAACCCTAGACGCAATCAGTAAGGATGGTTTCACTATTATATCAGACTATTCATCTATGACTAAATAACGATGTAGTAGAAGTAAGAGGTTTGAAGGCCTGAGATGAGTAATGCCGACCGTAAATTTTTCGAGTTTCTGGGTAGGCTTGAGTGCATGATGCAAACATCAAAAAAATCTTCCCCAACCCGCCAAAGCTTTTCAGATTGGACCTATGCGCTTGGGGTTGGTGGCTATTCCATTTTGGATACGTTACTGCAACTGTGGTTACAGTTTTATTTTGTCCCACCACCAGACCGAGGGATTCGTTTTTTAGACCCCCAAACTTTTGGCAATGCCATCTTGGTGGGGCGATTCATGGAAGCGGTAACCCATCCGATCGCAGGCTATGGTTCTGACCGATTGGGTAAACCTTGGCTTTTTCTTCTCTTTGGGACCGTTGCCTTTGGGGGATGTGGAATCGCTTTATTTTACTCTGCGGCTCCAGGAGAAACCTTCCGCAATTCGGTGCTGCTCTTTGCTCTCTTATCCGTCGCTTTGATCGGTCAAGCTTCCTATGCTGTACCCTACCTGGGATTGATCCCGAGAGTGGCTCCCGAAGCACTACGACGTCTGAAACTGACCAATAACCAAGCCATTATTATTCTGCTGGGGGTATTGACCGGACAGGTTCTCTCCGGGTTTGCCCTGAGCGCCCTGAATAACAATTTGTCTTTGATGGTTACCTTATTTATGATCGTCGCAGCCGGGCTGATGCTGATCCCTCTCCCTGCAGTGCGTAATCTCTCTACCCAAGGGGCAGGGGAAAGTTTTTCTCCCAAGGAGATGCTGGGTATTCTGCAACGCAGTCCAGGCTTTCGGTCCATTGTATTCGGTCAATTTCTCTTCTGGTTGGGATTCAATATGGTGCGGGCCGTAGCAATTTACTATGTGACGGTTTTGCTGCGTCTCCCTGAGGGAAACCTGGCCGTATATTTAGGGGGAATTTTTTTGGTGGCCTTGCCTTCTTTTTTAGTGGTTCGCTGGCTTACGCCCAAAGTAGGAAAGCGTCAGATGATGATATTGGCCACAGGTTTATTTGCCTTATTTCTACCCTTACTCTCCACGATTGGTCATGCGGTAGGCCCTATCCCCACCAATGTTTGGGCTTTTTTTATCCTGGCGATCAACGGATTTCCCCTAGCGATTCTTTCTGCGGTTCCTAACCCGATGATAGCCGATCAAATAGACCAGGATCAATTGGCAACGGGACAAGCAAAAGGAGCCCTGTTCTTTGGAGTCCAAGGATTGATCGTCAAGATTAGTGTTGGTTTGGCGGGGGCTTTTCTAGGATTTCTCCTGAATAACTTTGGCTTTTCTCAAGAGCAACCCTTAGGGATTTTACTCGTGGGACCAATTGCAGGAGTTTTAAGTTTAGGATCAGCTATTGCCTACCGTTCCTATCCCAAGGACCAAACGGTATAGGCATAGCAGTAGAAAATTGGTCGTGCGCTCAGCAAGTTTGGGAAACTGTGTTAGCGTGTCCGGCAGGCGAGGCCCCTGTAAGTGCAGCGAAATCGGTAGATAGGACCGTGAGGTCAAATTAAAACAGGACGGTAGCGATGAAAACCGGAGCATGGAGAAGTTTATCGTAGGATGGGCTTGCCATCGCTCCACCGCCTTGGTATGTTTTGTTCCTCAGGACCGAATCACAAGGGCATCTATGCAAAAAATCAAAGTCGCTAATCCTGTCGTAGAGATTGATGGAGATGAAATGACCAGAATCATCTGGCAGTTCATTAAAGAAAAACTGATCTTGCCCTACCTGGATATAGATCTGAAGTATTACGACTTGAGTATTGAAAGCCGGGATGCCACCGAAGACCGGATAACCGTCGAAGCGGCTAAAGCGATTCAGCAATACCGAGTTGGGGTGAAATGCGCCACGATTACTCCTGATGAAGCGCGGGTAGAAGAATTCCAGCTTAAGAAAATGTGGAAGTCTCCCAATGGCACGATCCGCAATATCCTTGGTGGGACTGTATTCCGCGAACCGATTATCTGTCGGAATGTGCCTCGCCTCGTACCCGGTTGGACAGAACCGATTGTAATTGGCCGTCATGCTTTTGGAGATCAATACCGGGCTACGGATTTTAAAGTGCCTGGGCCTGGGACTTTAACCATGAAATTCACCCCATCCGATGGTAGCGACTCCATTGAGTATGAGGTCTTTGCCTTCCCCAGTAGTGGGGTAGCGATGGGCATGTATAACCTGGATGATTCGATCCGTGGCTTTGCCCGCTCCTGCCTAAACTATGGACTGATGAAGGGTTGGCCTGTGTATCTGTCTACCAAAAATACAATTCTCAAAGCCTATGATGGACGATTCAAAGACCTCTTCCAGGAAGTGTTTGAACAAGAATTTGCGGACCAGTTCAAAGCGGCCAAGATTACCTACGAACACCGTTTGATTGACGATATGGTGGCGGCGGCTCTGAAGTGGAAAGGTGGTTTCGTCTGGGCTTGTAAAAACTACGATGGCGATGTCCAGTCCGATACGGTCGCTCAAGGTTTTGGTTCTCTGGGCCTGATGACTTCTGTATTGCTTACGCCTGATGGACATACGGTGGAAGCAGAAGCAGCTCATGGAACAGTGACTCGGCATTACCGGGAGTATCAAAAGGGACGTGAAACCTCCACTAATCCGATTGCTTCTATCTTTGCTTGGACCCGCGGGCTCTTTTATCGGGCTAAGTTTGACGATAATGCAGCCTTAGAAAACTTTGCCACCACGCTCGAGCGGATATGCGTGGAGACTGTGGAATCAGGCGCTATGACAAAAGATTTGGCGGTGCTCATTGGTCCAGAACAGCCCTGGCTAACGACCCAACAATTTCTTGACCGTCTAGACCAGAATTTACGAGCAGCGTACCAGCCTGCTAAGCCTAAAAAAAAGAAGGCTTGATTTCAAGCCTTCTACGTACACGTAACAGAATTACTGGAGTAAACCTAGTATTCCCTTACCTGTGGCTCACTCAATCATGTGGTTGAAGTTATGGCTCACAGGAAGCTCCTATCGGTAGGGTCTATGCACTATATGGGCAGAAGTTTGCACAGTTGAGTTCACGTTCCGGAGCGATTTTGCCACACAGGCCACAAACAGCCACTGCCGTTTTGTTTTGGAGCCCACGCTTCTCCATAGCCCAATAGGTCTGTAGCGCCCATTCTTTCAGCGGAAAGCTATCCAAATCAGGAATCACAAGTTCCGTTTTTAACTTGGCAATGTCTTTGTAAATCTCTTCCAGAGAACACCCTTCACGGTAAGCCGATTCAACAAGGGAAACAAAAAACTGTTTGAAATCCAAGTCTACTGTGAGAACAGCAGGCTCAGATGCTTGAGCGATCGCAGCTAAATTAACCATGACTGAACCTCCTACAAAATACTTTATTACACTCAGCTTAACACAACTTTACAGAAATTTACTCATTGTCATGGAGATAGACTCAAAAGAATGGCTGGGAGCAAGCTCAAGATGAGCTTGGAGTGCACACTCAACCTTTGAAATTACGGGCCACAAGCAAAAAAAGAAGGCTTGCATTCAAAGCCTTCTTTGCACAATCAACAGAATCTACTCGAATAGGGTTCCCATATTCAGGACCTAATTCACTATCAGACTAAGTCGCTCAGGGGCAATAGGGGCAGAAACTGGCTCCTGGGTTGGCGGGCAGGTGTATCTTGCCACAGAGGGTACAGACCGCAATATTAGACTTGTCTTGAGCAGCAAGCTTCTAGGGAACCTCAGGAAGCGGTACACTAAGCTTTGCTTTTCTCTCTGGCACTATGGCTGTATCCATCGGTGAGTGCTTTGCCCAGCTCAAGGCCCATCAACAAAAAGCGCTTATTCCTTTTTTAACGGTTGGGGATCCCGATCTGGCAACCACCGAAGCCGCTCTATTAGCTTTAGACCAGGCTGGAGCAGACCTAATTGAGCTAGGGATTCCTTATAGTGACCCTTTGGCTGATGGTCCCGTCATTCAAGCGGCGTCTACCCGTGCCCTGAAACAAGGCACTACCTTGGCAGATGTTTTGTCTTTAGTAGAACGGCTGACGCCCAAGCTCCAGGCACCCTTGATTTTATTCAGCTACTACAATCCGATACTTTCTTTGGGCGTTGAGCATTTCCTCGACAAAATTGCCCAAGCAGGAGCCAAAGGATTGGTAGTCCCGGACTTACCTTTAGAAGAATCGGATCTGCTGGTGCACGCTGCTCAGGAAAAAGGCATCGATGTCATTCAGTTGGTGGCTCCGACCAGTCCCACAGAGCGCATTGAAAAAATTGTCAAACAAGCGCGTGGTTTTGTTTATCTCGTCAGTGTCACAGGGGTAACCGGAGTCCGGAGGGAAGTCTCCAGTGCACTCCAACCCTTGATCAACCGATTGCAGGGGCTTACAGACCTTCCTGTCTGTGTTGGCTTTGGTATTTCCAGCCCGGAGCAAGCCCAGCAAGTGGTGGATTGGGGCGCTGATGGGGTGATTGTAGGCTCTGCCTTTGTCCGGAAATTAGCTGAAGCTACACCAGATAAGCGCATGGCTGAAACAACCCAATTTTGCACGGCCTTACGCAAGGCTATAGACAGCGTCAATTAGTTGATAGCGATCGATTTAGTGAGAATTGCCAATTTCACTTAGGCTCTAAAATATTTGGTGCGTTTAAGTTAAATGTATATCCAGATACTCCATTTCTGTGAGGAATAAGGCTATTCTTGAATCTAAAGTAGCATTGCATTTTGCAAACAGAAACATATAGAGAATAATCGAATTTATAAGTATTCAATAAATCTGAATTGTTCGATGTGCTTTAGTTAGGAGCTCTCCGTTATCACGTCTGGCAGGTGCGATTTTGAAAGCCGTGATACATTGTCCCTTATACATTGTTTTGGCTAATTCTTACGCTCCAACTCTTTCTCTAGATGCTCCTCACGAGGCTACCTATGCTTGAGTTCTCCCCCGTTTTGCTATCCGCAGAGATTGTACAGGCTGCACCTAAGGTACTCAAGTCCCTGAGCCATGACGCCCTATTTTTGCTGCTTTTCCAGATTTGCCTACTTTTGGCTGTAGCCCGTGGATTGGGTGAATGGATGCGGACGATCAACCAGCCTCCGGTGGTAGGAGAACTGATCGCAGGCGTAGTTCTAGGACCTTCTGTTTTAGGACTGCTGTTCCCGCAGATACAGGCGGAGATATTCCCGAAAGTCCAAGCCCAGGCGGATTTACTCTCCGTAGTTGCTTGGGTTGGGGTCTTGTTCCTACTGATTGTTACGGGCTTAGAAACGGACCTAAACCTAATTGTGCGCAAAGGCAAATCAGCCTTGATGATCTCTCTGGGCGGAATTTTTGTGCCCTTCATCACAGGGTTGGGCCTAGGATATCTGCTGCCCGATGCTTTCCTCGCCAATCCAGAACAGCGTCTGCTTTTCAGTTTGTTCATGGCCGTGGCGATGAGTATTTCAGCGGTGCCGGTCATCGCGAAAGTGCTAATGGATTTAAAGCTGATCCGTCGAGATATTGGTCAGGTCACGCTGGCAGCAGCGATGACGGACGATACCATCGGCTGGATTTTACTCTCTGTGGTAGCGGGTTTGGCGACCAGTGGCAGTGTGGACCTACTCTCGGCAGGACGCTCTGTGGGAGGAGCGGTGCTTTTCCTGTCCATTGCTTTTACCGTAGGGCGAACCGTAGTCGCTCAGATCATCGCTCTCGTGGACAAAACGGTGGGCGGGACGACGGCCCAACTCTCCGTCATCTTGGTTATGGCTTTTGGCGTTGCGGCCCTGACCCACGAGATGGGCATTGAAGCTGTATTAGGGGCCTTTGTGGTCGGTATTTTAGCCGGTCAAGCTCCTCGTTTTCGTCAAGAGGTAGGCCATACCCTGGAACTAGTCACCGCAGGATTTCTGGCTCCCATTTTCTTTGCTTCTGCTGGACTCAAAGTGGATCTAGTCCGTCTTCTCGATCCTCAGGTGCTGACGATTGGCTTATTGGTCTTGGCCGTTGCCTGCATCGGCAAATTTGTCGGAGTTTACCTAGGGGCTTGGGCGGGTGGGCTCTCCCATTGGGAGCGCATAGCCATGGGCTCTGGCATGAATGCACGCGGGGCTATGGAGATTATCGTTGCTACCGTCGGTTTGGGTCTAGGCGTTCTGAATTTGGAGATGTATTCCATCATTGTGATGGTAGCCATCGTCACATCCCTGATGGCACCACCCCTCCTGCGGTGGTCCTTGAGCCATGTAGAGATTGGAAAGGAAGAAGCTGAACGTCTAGAACGGGAGAAAATTGCAGCGACCAGCTTTGTGCGTTCTATTAACCGAGTGCTGTTACCTTCCAGAGGAGGGACCAATGTCCAGTTGGCTGCCCAATTGGTGGGTCATCTCAGCCGCCAGCAGCCTATTCAGGTAACAGCACTCTATGCCACCGCTCAAGCAGTGCAAACGCCAAGATGGAAGTTTTGGGACAAAAAATCAGATCCGATGAATGAAGATGGCGCCCAAGTTGCTATCGAAAATATCCGCGAAGAACTCAAGCTCATCGAAGGACCAGACCCCGAAGTACGGGTGGAGGCTGGCAAAAATGCCGCTGACATAATTTTGGCAGAAGCGGCCAAAGGCTATGACTTGGTCGTGATGGGAGCCACGGAAGCCCAGAAAAAGATGGAAGTGTGGAATTATGCCAGCGAAGCCCTCTTTAGTAACCTCGTGGACCGTGTAGTCCAGGATGCGCCCTGTGCGATGTTGATTGTGAAGTCACATCTTCCGATGGGAGACTTTTGCAATCTTGTAGAAACCCAATCCCTGCGTCGCATCTTGGTTCCCACCGTAGGAACGGAATATAGCAAGCATGCTGTTGAAATTGCAGCCGTGATTGCCGCTAGCGTGAATGCGCTCCTGACCGTGGTCCATGTGATTAGCAGACCCAAAGTAGATAACGTCCTGATGGACCGTCGCAACATAGACCCGATGAAGGAAATCGGTCAGCAAATCGTAGACCAACAAGCAGATCTTGCCCGCAAACTAGGAGCTGAGGTGGAAACGCTTCTTCTGGAAGGGGTCTCCCCAGAAGCAGAGATCATCCGTTTAGCCAATCAAGATGGCTACGACCTGATTGTGATGGGCAGCAACCTGAGACCAATCAGTGGTCGGGCTTTCTTTGGACATCGGGTAGATGGCATCTTGAATCAAGCCACCTGTCCTGTCGCCGTGGTGAGTTCTTCATAATAGAGGCTGGGCAATGGTAGGTTCGAGAGAGTAAGCTTGTTGTAGAACAAAAGTCATTCATTTTCTGACTACAGGAGCAAGCTATGGGACTGTTTGACCGCATCGGCACTGTTATCAAATCGAATCTCAATTCCTTAGTATCTGGTGCTGAAGATCCAGAGAAGATGCTCGAACAAAGCGTTGATGATATGCAAGAAGATTTGGTTTCCCTGCGGCAGGCCGTAGCCCAATCGATTGCTGCTGAAAAACGCGTTGAGCAACAACTGGCTCAGAATAGAGCCCAGGCTGACCAGTGGCAACAACGAGCAGCTTTGGCCCTATCTAAGAACGAAGAAGATTTAGCTCGTGAAGCTTTGACCCGCAAGAAAGGCTATGCCGAAACGGCGATTGGGCTAGATACCCAGTTGCAAACCCAAAAAGAACAGGTTCAAAAACTTCGTCAAAACCTGACAGCCTTAGAAGGCAAACTATCTGAAGCGAAGGCTAAGAAAGACCTCCTAGTGGCTCGTGCCCGTTCTGCCAAAGCTTCTGAGCAGATCAATGAAGTGCTGGGACGGGTGAGCACCAGTTCATCCTATGGAACTTTTGAGCGGATGGAGCAAAAGGTCTCGGATCTGGAAGCTCGTTCTGCGGCGATTGGTGAGCTGTCTACGGATAATCTGGAAGACAAATTCAAATCCCTGCAAGCTGGAGGGGTTGAAGACGATTTGGCAGCCCTCAAGGCCTCTATGGGAATATTGCCAGCCACGGAAGCCCCTAAATCCTTGCCTGAGGCTCCTAAAGATCCTGCCTAGGCGATGGCGGTTCCGATGAACGTTACTGTTAGGCTGTTCGCAGCCTACCGTGAAGCCTTTGAACAAAGTGAACTGGCTCTGTCGATTCCTGTGGGTACTACGGTGCAACAGGTGCAGCAGCTTCTCATTCAACGGAAACCCCAACTATCGCGTTGGCAAGACCAGACTCGCTACGGGGTCAATCAAGCATTTGTTGACCCCCAAACCATTATCCAAGCTGGAGATGAAATTGTGTTTATCCCTCCTGTGAGTGGGGGATAAGCTAATCTTTATGACCAAAACCTTAACGTTGCCTAGTACCCTAAGTGCGGTCAGTCTCTCCGGGGTTGGTCAAGAGAACCTAGTGATTCTGCGGAAGGAAACAGACGTTCAAGTAACCCTGCGGGGTTTAGAGCTGATTTTGTCAGGCAGTGAAGAAGCTCAAGCCCTGGCAGAAGAAATAATCTATCTTCTCCGTGACCTCTGGAAAGAGGGTGGTTCCGTCGGTCGTCCTGAATTGCTGAGTGCCAAAGAAGCTATTCTCACCGGACTCCAAGAAGAATTTTTGACGATGCTGCGAACACCCCTAGCTCATAACCGCCGGGGAGACATGATTCGAGCGCGCACCCTCAAGCAGTGGCGCTATGTCCAGTCGATTCTCAAGGATGATTTGACCTTTGGTCTGGGACCGGCGGGAACTGGAAAGACTTATTTGGCAGCCGTACAAGCGTTTAGAGCGCTGAAAGAAGAGCGCGTAGAACGGATTATCCTTACCCGACCGGCGGTAGAAGCGGGGGAGAAGCTAGGCTTTTTGCCTGGAGATTTACAAGCGAAGGTAAATCCCTATCTGCGGCCCCTGTACGATGCACTCTATGAGTTCATTGACCCCGAACAACTGCCCAAATTGATGGAACGAGGGGTGGTAGAAGTAGCTCCCTTAGCCTATATGCGCGGTCGCACCCTGAATCGGGCCTTTGTGATTTTGGACGAAGCCCAAAATGCCACCCCCGAACAGATGAAAATGGTCCTGACCCGTCTGGGCTTTGGTTCCAAAATGGTGGTCAATGGGGACCTTACCCAAACGGACTTAGTCGGTAGACCCTCTGGGTTAGCAGTAGCCCGTCAGATTCTCAGTAATGTGCAAGGCATTTCTTTCTGTATGTTTGATAGCAATGATGTGGTCCGTCATCCTCTCGTGATGCGGATTGTAGAAGCCTACGAGGCTTTTGAAAAGAAAAACTAATGCTCTCCATTCCGCTCTATTTTTTCCCTCCTCTTCTTGAAGGACGTTTGGTCAAGCGGTATAAGCGCTTTTTTGCAGAGGTGGAATTGACCGATGGTTCCATGGTTACAGCTCACTGTCCAAATACGGGACCGATGACAGGAGTATGTACGATCGGGGCTCCCATTCTGCTCTCTGAATCTGATAATCCCAACCGCAAACTCGCCTACACCTGGGAACTGATTCAAGTGGATGGAACCTGGGTAGGCATCAATACCAACCTACCCAATAAAATCGTTGGCTCTGGTTTGGAAAAACGACTATTTTCTGAGCTGGGAGACTATATCAAGATTGAAAGAGAAGTCCCCTATGGTTCTCAAAAGAGCCGGATAGACTATCGATTAACCCGTGCTGATAATCAACACGTATATGTAGAAATTAAAAATACTACCTGGACCGATGGGAAACGCGATCCACGGACCGCTTTATTCCCTGATACCGTGACTACTAGAGGCCAGAAACACTTGGAGGAACTGATCGAAGTAGCGCAATCCGGTCAGGAGGCTGTCCTCCTGTTTTTTATCAATCGGCCAGACTGCGAACGTTTCGCCCCAGGAGAAGCAGCAGATCCCCGCTATGGAAAATTATTCTGGCAAGCCCTAGCTGCAGGGGTAAAAATATTACCCTATCGTTTTCAACCCACAGCAGAAGGCGTAAATTTTATTGGTCTAGCTGAACTAGCCTAAGGCCTTTTTAATCAAGAGACCAGAGAGACCGACAGCGACCAAATCAAAAATCAATAACGCCAATAAACAAGCTTCCAGAGACATCGCTCCCCAAGGGGCCTGGAACATCGTGGTGGTCCAGTTCCAATCGCTATGGGTGTAGAGATAGCGGACGGGCTCAATCGCATGGGTGAGGGGATTGAGACTGACAATGACCTGCAACCAAGAGGGCATAAAGGTGATCGGGGCGAGGGCTGTGCTGGCAAAAAGTAGAGGCAAATTGACCACAAAGATCAGGGCCAACATTTCTACGTGACCGGGCATGCCGAAGGCTAAGCCGAGGCTCAAGGCTGTAAAGCCCAAGACCAACAGGCTAATCGCCAACGTTAGGACAAAAAGTCCTCCAATCCCTGCGGCAAACTTGGCCCCCAGGATAAGACTCAGTACTAAAACGGCTGAGGTTTGCACCAGACTCAGGAAAATGATGAAAATCGCTGAAGCCAGCACGATAGCGAAGCGGGTGGTCAGTGGTGCAACGAGAATCCGGTTCAAAAAACCAAACTCCCGGTCAAAGATGATTGCCACCCCGGAATTCAGCGCACCGCCAAAAGCGGTAAAGACGATAATGCCTGCCGCCAAAAACTGGAGGTAACTTTCTCCAGGAATGAAGGTCCCTCTGGGTGCTCCTTGGAAAAGGGCTCCGAAGAGAATCAAAAAGACCAGCGGTTGGACAATCCCTGCAATCAGGGTCGTAGGCCGACGCTTAAGTTGGATAAACCAACGACGGGTAAGGGCGGTCGTTTCCTGAAAAAAGTCAGCTATTGGAGACGATTGAGTGTCTCCGAGAGAAGGAGAAACTCCCGTCCCAAAGGATGTGGAAGCATTATTCATCGTAGGATTTCACGTGCATTCTAATTAACCATTATGATTCCTGCTGGCCCATACAGTCTTCAAGTCCTCTAGTTTTTCAGACGGCTGAACTAGCTGCTGAACTAGAATAGCCGCCTATCGCCTCTCCCAGAGCGGGTTTAGCCAGAATCTTCCAATTATGGAATTATGGCTTGGCCGGATTCCAGGTGCCGTGAAACCCAAAAGGGATCACCGTCGGTAAGGCCATACGACAAATGGGCTGTTCATCCAAATGCGCGCTGTCGAAGATCCAGACTTCGCTGCTCTGGCTACTACCGTCAAACACCACCGTGAGAATCCAGCCTTGATCAGGGTTGCTAACATCAGGAGCATAAATGGGTTCCATCGGATAGCGATGGTCTCCCAGATTCGCCTCGGTCAGCGTACCGGTTTGATAGTCAAAGCGCCCGATGGCATCAGGTAACTCCTGGCCAATACTCGTTCCCGACCGTCGAATCGACAGGTAGGTATAGCGCGAAGGGCGTCCTACTTCACGGGGATGAACCGAGGGGAACTCAGCGCTACGCGCACAGACTTCTTGTATTTGCTGAACTTTCCCTGTTTTTGGGTCCAGGCGAAGTTGCCAGAGGGTTCCTCGCGCTTCGGTTTGGGTAATGCCTGCTACCACTTCCTTCAAGAATTGATTGGTTTGGAAATCCTCATAGCGAATAAAGTCGATGACCAGAGAGCCATCCGCTTCTTGATAGCCATTGCCGAAATGCCACTGATACCAGGGTTCTGCTTCGCCTCGACTGACAAGGGCGAGGGTGTTGCGGTCAAAGACTAGAATCTGAGTTCCTTGTTCAGGTTGCCAGGCCAGCGCATCACTAAAACTCTTCAGACGTGTCAGTACGGGCAGAGGACTCATGCGAACGGGAGGGATAAGAAAAACCAAGTACGGACCCGCTAAGACAAAATCATGGATCATCGGCACCCTTTCTAATTCGAGGCTGCCTTGCTGCACAATCTTGCCGGAGGCATCGCTTCGGTAGAGGTTGAGGGTGGCATTTTTTCCAGGGAGAACCCCAAAATTAAAAATTTCTCCGGTCTGCGGATCGCGTTTGGGGTGAGCCGAGTACGGTAGACCTCCTGTGAGTGCTCCCAGATCTTCCAAACCGAAGGTTTCTAAGGTTTGCAGGTCTAGACCATGGGGCGGTCCTCCTTCCCAAAGGGCCAGTAATTTATCGGGAAGGGCGATTACGGAAGTGTTGGCTACATTCTTAATCGCGAGTGAAGTCGCCCCCTTTCTAAACCGTTTCCAAACAGGTCCGGGGGGCAGCATGCCATAGCCGCCAAACAGGAGTCTCCCTGCGGCTTCTTCCGCTTGGTATCCCTCAGTCTGCACGTAGCGATAGACTCCTGATGCCCCACGCTCGGTGAGATGAATTCCAAGGATAGCTCCATCCCCATCGATCCAATGGCCTACCCGCTGTCCTCCACGCTCCAATCGAGCGGGCCCGTTGCGATAGAGCGAGCCTCTTAGCCCCGCAGGGATAGCTCCCGACAAGATCGATAGGGGAGTCAGGGCGAACTCTATAGCAGGCTTAGCCATGGCTCTTGCCCAAGTTTTTGTTGCAGTCGGTGATGAGGTTGTAGTCATAACGTGCTCCTTG
>Ga0208716_1000492_pt1 | contig 16530 bp, 18 predicted proteins | sample NGESurdeep092012_8_FD_184482 | JGI IMG/M metagenome (GOLD analysis project Ga0208716, IMG submission 184482) | Arctic peat soil microbial communities from Barrow, Alaska - NGEE Surface sample 415-3 deep-092012 (SPAdes) | ecosystem: Environmental > Terrestrial > Soil > Wetlands > Peat ...
GCCGTGTTGCCTGCGTCTACCGCCACGGCTAGAATTGCGGGGCCTACCATCCCTCCGCGTTTGCGCGTCGCACCACCGTCCCGTGAATCCGGGGGCAAGCTTGAGCAAGTGATCAGGAGGACGCATTGGACTTCTACCAGGGCAGAGTACTCAGGATCGACCTGAGTGCGGGCACCTCCACGGTCGAGCCTCTCAACGAGAAGTGGCGCGACCTCTATGTCGGCGGCAAGGGGCTCATGCTGCGCTACCTCTGGGAACTCACCACGCCGGGAATGGATCCCTGGTCGCCCGAGAACCCGCTGCTCATCGTGCCCGGCCCGTTCGCCGGCACCAACGTCAGCACGGCCTCGCGCGTCGTGTTGGGCGGCAAGAGCCCAGCCAGCGGCACCATCCTCGACAGCTACTGCGGCGGCTCGTTCGGCTCCATCCTTAAGTTCGCCGGCTACGACATGATCATCGTGCAGGGCTGCGCGCCCGAGCTCACGTCGGTGCTCATCAAGGACGACGTGGTCAGGTTCGAGTCGGCGGCCAAGTACGCGGGCATGATGACCGCTCAGATCGAGGCGGCTCTGCGCCAGGACTTCGACCCTAAGGTGACCGTCCTGTCGATTGGCCCGGCCGGCGAGAACAAGCTGCTTTGGGCCTGTGTCTCCAACGACCAGTACCACAAGGCCGGCCGCGGCGGCACCGGCGCCCTCATGGGCTCCAAGAACCTCAAGGCCATCGCGGTGGTCGGCACCGGCAAGGTCGAGGTCGGCGACGCGCGCGCGTTCCTCGAGGACATCGAGCGCATCGACACCGACTACATCCTCACCGACGCCAACTACTGGGTCCACGAAGAGGGCACGCCGATCCTCGTCGACGTCACCAGCGGCGGCGGCTGCCAACCCACCCGCAACTACTCCGAGGGCACGTTCGAGGGCGCGAGCAAGATCAACTCCGAGTCCTTCCAGAAGTTCCGCGTAAAGAAGCGCGCCTGTTACCAGTGCACGCTGGCCTGCCGCAACTTCCATCGCATCAACGACGTCGAGGGCGAGGGTCCCGAGTACGAGACGATCGCGCTCTGCGGTTCCAACGTCGGGGTCGACGACATCGGCGCCCTCATGGAGTTCAACCACCTCTGTGACGAGTACGGTCTCGACACCATCTCAACGGGCAACGTGCTCGGCTTGGCGATGGACATGACCGAGAAGGGCATCCACGACTTCGGCGTGCGCTTCGGCGACGTCGAGGCCTACCTCAAGGTCCCTGAGCAACTCGCCATGCGTACTGGCATCGGCGCCGAACTTGCCATCGGCACGCGCGCCTTGGCCGAGAAGTATGGTCATCCCGAGCTGGGCATGCAGATCAAAGGCCTCGAAGCTCCCGGCTACGACCCGCGTGGCTCGTTCGGCATGAGCATCGCCTACGCCACCTCCGACCGGGGCGCTTGCCACATGCGCTCGTTTCCCATCGGCCCCGAGGTCATTGAGGGCACCATGCCAGCCGACACGCTCGACGAGAGCAAGGCAAAGTTCAGCGTCGACTTCCAGAACCACTACGCCTTCAAGTTCTGCGGCATCTGGTGCGATTTCTGGGCGATCGACTACGACCAGATGCGCATGCTCATGAAGCACCTCTGGAAGCGCGAGGTCAGCGAGGAAGAGCTCGCCCAGGTCGGCGAGCGCGTCTGGAACCTCGGGCGCCTGTTCAACGTGCGCGAGGGCTTCGTCCGCGCCGACGACAACGTGCCCAAGGTCTGGCTGGAGAAGCCGTTCACCAAGGGTCTCTCCGCCGGCAAGATCATCGGCGTCGAGCGCTTCAACGAGGTGCTGGGCGAGTACTACAGCCTGCGCGGCTGGGACGAGAATGGTGTACCGACCGAAGCCAAGCTCAGCGAGCTGGGCATCGACGTGCGGCTCTAGCGGCTGAACGTGCGAGAAAGGGAGAAGAAATGCCCCACGTGATGATCAGCAGCAAGAAGTGCACCGGCTGCCACATGTGCGAGCTCGGCTGCTCGGCGTGGCACGAAGGCGGCTTCCAGCCGTCGCGCGCTCGCCTGTTCACCGACGTCAATCCGACAACCGCCGTGATCAAGGGCCATTCGTGCCTGCAAACCGGCTGCTCCAAGTGCCAGGAGGCTTGCCCGGAAAATGCCATCGTGACCAAGCAAATCACGGTCACGCCGTCAGGCGCGTTCGCCAACAAGGAGAAGGTGGGCGAGTCGGTAACCGGCGTCGTGCTCGTCGTCGACGAGGACAAGTGCACCAACTGCGGCGATTGCTACGACGTCTGCCCGTACGGCGTCATCCACGAGCACCCCGAGCGCAAGGTTGCCTACAAGTGCGACCTGTGCGACGGCGACCCGCAGTGCATCGCCTTCTGCCAGAACCAGTACGTGCTGGCCGTCGACCTCAAGGTCGACAAGGCCGACAAAACGCTGGTAGTCGAGGCCTGACGCGGAGAGCGTGACGTGCCGAAGGCCTTCATGAAGCTGCCGGTGGGGCTCACCTACCCCGATGGGCAGAAAGAGGTGGAGTGCGAAGGCGCGACCGTGGGCGCGGCGCTGGCCTCTGTGGTCCTGGGCGAGCCGCGCCTCAAGTCGCGCATCTTCCGCGAGGACGGGGGCGTTTGGGTCGGGATCTTCGTCAACGGCCGCAACATCAGGCAGCTCCAGGGCATGGATACGCCGTTGAGCGACGGCGACAAGCTGATGCTCGTGCCGCCGATCTCGGGCGGCTGAGCACACCGGAAACGAGAGCGACGGGCGGGGCGGGCGCCGGGAGGCTCCCGCCCCGCCCGTGACATCGGACCTCGGCGACGATCGGGCGATGACAGACCACGGCGACAGAGACCGCATCGGTGACCTGTGCGAGCGCGCGCTCGGCGGCGAGGCTCCCGGCCGCGTCGGGCTCGAGCTGCTCCTGTCGGTCGACGAGCCCGACGCCGCGGAGCCGCTCTTCGCCGCGGCGCGCACGCTTCGCGCGCGGTACTTCGGCGACGCCGTCTTTCTCTACGGTTTCGTCTACTTCTCGACCTTCTGTCGCAACGAGTGCACGTTCTGCTTCTACCGCATCGGCAATCGCGAGAGCCCGCGCTATCGCAAGACCGTCGCCGAGGTCGTCGCGATCTGCCGCGGCCTCGTCGGGTCGGGCGTGCACCTGCTCGACCTGACGATGGGCGAGGACCCGGCTTTCCACGAGACGGGCCATTTTGAGGCGCTCGGCGAGCTCGTCGGGCGCGTGCGCGAGGCGACGGGACTGCCGATCATGATCTCACCCGGGGTGGTGCCGGCTCGCGTGATGCGCGACTTGCGGGCGCACGGCGCCGACTGGTACGCCTGCTATCAGGAGACACACAATCGCGAACTCTATCAGCGACTCCGCGTGGGGCAGAGCTATGCTGCGCGCGTCGCCGCGCGGGAGGCGGCTGCCGAAGCCGGCATGCTCGTCGAGGACGGTCTGCTCACCGGCATCGGTGACACGGCCGCTGACCGCGCCGACTCGCTGCTGCAGATGCGCGCTGCGGGCACGGACCAGGTGCGCGTCATGACCTTCGTGCCGCAGCGCGGCACGCCGCTCGGCGGCGTCGCGCCGCCGGAGCGCATGCGCGAGCTGACGACGATCGCCGCGATGCGCCTGCTGATGCCGGACCGTCTGATCCCGGCGTCACTGGACGTCGACGGCATCGCCGGTCTCGAGCTGCGGCTCAACGCTGGCGCCAACGTCGTCACCTCGCTCGTACCGCCGACGGTCGGCCTCGCCGGCGTGTCGCAGAGCGAGCTCGACATCGAGGAGGGGCGCCGCACGGTGGCGGAAGTGACGCCGCACCTGGCGGCGCTCAGTCTGCGTCCCGCCGCCCTCGTCGAGTACCGTGACTGGATGAGCCTTCGGCTCATTGTGCGCACCAAGAGGGTGGCGGACCGATGAGACTGGCGATCGTCGGCGGCAAGCTGCAGGGCACCGAGGCGGTCTACCTCGCCTCCAAGGCCGGTTACGAGACAGTGCTCATCGACCGGCGGCCGGCGCCGCCGGCCGCCGGTCTCGCCAACGTGCACTACGTCTTCGACATCGTCGCCGAACCATCCAAGGCCCGGGCGGTCCTCCGCGCCTGCGACGCGGTGCTGCCCGCCTGCGAGGACGATGTCACCCTGGCCTGGCTGGCCGAGCAGGTGCCCGCTCTCGGCGTGCCGCTGCTCTTCGACCTCGACGCCTACCGCGTCACCTCATCAAAGATCCGCTCGAACGAGCTCTTCGCGCGTCTCGACCTGCCGCACCCGCGGTCTTGGCCGGAGTCCGGCTTCCCGGTCGTGGTCAAGCCGAGCAATGCCAGCGGCAGCGTCGGCGTGACGGTCGTCGACTCCGAGCAGGCGCTGGATGCGGCCCGAAGAGCTCTCGAGAGCGACGGCCACGAAGTGGTGGTCGAGGAGTTCATCGCCGGGCCGTCGCTCTCACTCGAGGTCGTGAGGTTTGGCGGTCGCACGACCATCCTGCTGCCGACGGCGCTCGAGTTCGACGCAGGCTTCGACTGCCAACGTGTCACGGCGCCGGTGGATGCCGACCCCGCAGTGCTCACAGCGTTCGCCGAGTCCACGCGGCGGCTCGCCGAAGGCGTGAACCTGCAGGGGATCATGGACGTCGAGGTCATGGTCGGCGGGCGCGGGCCGCAGGTGATCGAGATCGACGCCCGCCTCCCCAGCCAGACGCCGACGGCGGTGCTGCATGCCTGCGGCGTCAACGTCGTCAAGTTGCTCGTCGAATCGGTCACGTCAGGTGCGCCGCCCGCGGTCGACTGCGATGTCCGCCAGGCAACCGTCTACGAGCACGTGCAGGTCGCCGGCGGCACGATCGAGGTGACCGGCGAGCATGTGATCGGTGGTGCGCGACCGCTGACGGCGATCACCGGCTTCTTCGGTGTGCTCGAGGCGCTCACCGATTACGCGGAGGGGGCGACCGAGTGGGCGGCGACCTTGATCACCCGCGGCGCCGATGTCGCCGAGGCGCGCGCGATCGCCGACGCAGCGGTGATCACGATCGCGCGTGAGTTCGACCTGGACATACGTCCGGAGGACGCGCGGTGACGAGATTGACCGAAAGCGACGTGCGCGGCCTGATCGCCGAGCTCGTCGAATGGGAGCGTGGCCTGAAGCGGCTCACAGGTCTCGGCCTCGCCGAGCTGGCCGAGCGCGCGTGCGCTGCCGATGCGGGCGCCGCCGCACGGCTACGCGGTGCCCGCATCGGCATCATTCCGATCTCGGCCGGTCTGGGTTTCATCCCCGGCTTCTCGGAGTGCGTGGCGGCGATCCTCCGCCATCTCGGCGGCGATGCGTTCGTCACGCCGCAACCCGACGTGCTCGGCTTGCAGTACGCCGCCGAGCACGACGCCGAGGTGGTCTTCGCCGCCGACGACTACCGTTTCATCGCGCTCAGCGTCCGCACGGGAGAGTGTGTCGACAACGATCCGGCGACGGCGGCGGGCTACGTCGCCGCGCTCGACGCGGCCGCGCCGGTCGCCGACCAGCCGGTGCTGGTCATCGGCCTCGGACCGGTCGGCCGCGCCGCCGCGCGCCGGCTCGTCGATCTCGGCGCGCACGTTCTCGCTGCGGAGACCGATCGCGGACGGGCTCGGGCTGCGGCCGCAGAGCTGAAGGTGCGGCTCGTTTCCCTGGAAGTGGGTCTCGCCGCCTGCAGCAGCGTCGTCGACGCTGCGCCGGCCGCCGACCTGATCCCCGTCGACTGGGTCGGCGAGCGCAGTGTCGTCGTGGCGCCCGGTCTGCCGCCGGCCGCCACCGAGGCGGCGCGGGCGGCGCTCGGTGACCGCCACGTCCACGAACCTCTGGCGGTCGGCGTGGCTGTAATGGCGTTGGCGGCGATCATCGGGCAGGAATTCGCTGGTCGGCGCTTATGAGGAGGGCGCGTGAGTCGGCTCATCGGCGCCGCCGCTGCGGCACACGCAGAATCGCAGTATGATTCACGGTGCGCGGGGGGTCGATCGCAAGGATCGACGTGGACTCTAAATCCACGTAGGCGGGTGTGACTCCCGCACTCCCCGCCACTCCATCCTCCTCCAGCCCCCAGGTCTGCTTGACGCGTGGCGCCCGTGCGATAGCGTATCGAGCCATGGAAGAGGACAGGAAAGAGCGTGTCGACCGCGAGCTGATCGAGCTGCTCAACGAGTTGCGCGTCGTGCTCCCCGGAGCGCAGATAATCTTCGCGTTCCTGCTGACTCTGCCGTTCACAGGCGTCTTCGCCAAACTGACCGCCGCCCAGCACGACGTCTACTTCGCTGCGTTCCTCTGCACGGCGGCCGGTTCGGCGCTGCTCATGGCACCGTCGACGAATCACCGGCTGCGTTTCCGCGAGCGCGACAAGGAGCAGATGCTCTTCTGGTTCAACCGGCTCATGCTCGCGGGCACGGTCTTTCTCGCGCTTGCCGTGACCGGCGTCGTCTACGTGGTCACGGCTGTGGTCTTCGAGACACCACTGGCGGCGGTCGTCGCCGGGCTCACCGCTGGATGGTTCGTCGTGTTCTGATACGCGATCCCGCTCTATCACCGCTGGCGGCACGGCGAGCTTTAGCTCGCCGTGCCGCCAGCGGTGACCGCTTAAGCGAAGGAGCTCCGCCGGCGACGGCCGTAGGCTCGTCGCCGGCGGAGCTCCTTCGTCACCTCGGTGTCAGTGCGCGAAGGTGAGCGGGATGTTGATGATGTCTACCTGCTTGCCGTCCTTGGCGGACAGGTCGTACGTCTTCAGCCGGCCCTTCGTCGCGCTCGTCGAGAAGCTCAGCGTGGTCTTGAACGTGCCGCGCGTGCCGGTGCCCGACGTCGCGTGCACCGCCTTCTCGACGAGCACCTTGCCCTTGCTGTCGAAGAGCTGGACCTGGAACTGCGCTTCGAAGACGTTGGCTGTGCCCCAGAAAGTGATCGGGCTCTTCAGTGTGTCGCCGACGGCCGGCGATTCGACGAAGATCGGCGGCGTGACCTTCTCGTAGTCGGCGCGCCTCTGCGGGTGAACGAGCATGAGGCCCTCGCCGCCGAAGACGGTCACCTTCTTGCCGTCGATCTTGAAGTCGACGCCTTTGACCGTGGGGAACTGAGTCAGCGTGTAGACGACCTGGGCGAGGCGCGCCGTCATCGACAGCGTCCCGCCACCCGAGTCATAGGCGCTCGAGAGATCGACGGTGGCGATGCCGTTGCTGACCTTGACGCTGCGAAGCTTGGTCCCGGTCGGGATGATGGTCGCCAGTCCGGCGGCCTTCTCCGACGCCAGAGGGCCGCCGAGAAGCGCGGTCATCGCTGCCGTCGCCACCGCGGTGGTCTGTGGCACGGAGCGGTGCGCGGTGCCGACGAACTCGCCGCGCATGAAGTAGACGGAGATGGTCATCTGCGCTGGGGGAGCGGTCGAGGATGGAGACGGCGAGACCGTCGCTGAGCCGCTCGCGGTCGACGACGGTGTCGCCGTCTCGGTCACCGTGGCGGTCGGCACGGGCTTCGAGCTGCCGCACGCCGCCAAGGCGAATGCGGCGATCACCATCGCGAGCGTGATGATCGTCCAACGTGTCCTGTGTGGCGAGGTCATGGCTCCTCACTCCTCTCTCGCGGCCGGATCTGACGCGCGGCGCTGGATCGGCGCCGTTGTGCTCTGTAGATGGCACCCCGACCGCTTTTCGTTCCCTGCGTCGAGCTTAGTGCGGTATCGGTCGGGGGTCAACGAAGCGCGGCGCCCCGGCGACGGCCCGGCGCCGCGCGGTGCTACACTTACCGCCGTGCCCAGCGATCCCGACAAGGCCGTCTACTACCGCAAGCAGGTGCCGCTCTTCCGGCTTGTCGACAAGATGAAGCTGTGGCCCTCGCGACGTGGCATCCTGCACGGCATCAAGACTTTCGAGGTGCGTGGCTCCTACGCCCACATCACGACTCACTGCGACAAACACATGGTCGTGCACGACTCCAAGAACAGCCGCGCCGCGCGATGGCTGCGCAACAAGTGGTACGCGGAGGCTTGCGAACAGTGCCGGATCCCCGACTGGAAGCGGCGAAAGTACGCCGCGACGCACTTCAAGCGGGGGTATGGTTCACACCTGGGCGACGCGGAGCGGCCGGGTCCCAGCAGCTCCTGAGCGGTCCTAGAGGAAGCGCCAGGACTCCGGCCGCAAGGGCGCCCGGTCGGGTGCCGCGAGGACCCCGTCGAGGGCGGCGAGCATCTCCGCCTTGTCGGCGGGGAGCCGCCCGCCGACCGGCAGGTAGTTGGAGGCATGGTTCGAGCGAAAGAGCGAGTCCGTCACCTCGATGGTGGCGATGATCTCGCGCAACTCGCGGATCATGCCCAAGGAGTCGGGCAGGACGATCTCGCCGCGCGCGACGCGTTCGGCCATCGGCGTGCCGGGCACGAGCATCAGAGTGAGCACGCCGATGTACTTTGGGTCGATCGCGGACAGCGCCTTGCCCGTTCCAGTGGCGTGCGCTTGCGAGCGCTCGACGCCGGCAAGGCCGAGGATCGCCGTGACCGAGAGCGCGAGGCCGGCGGCGCTCGCTCGCGCACATCCCTCGATCTGCTCGGCGACGGTGATCCCCTTGTGGACCTCGGCGAGCGTACGATCGTCGCCGGACTCGAGTCCGAGGTACAACAGCTCGAGTCCTGCCGCGCGCAGCTCGCCGAGTTCTTCGACCGACTTGGCGAGCAGGTTGCGCGCGTTGGCATAGGAGCTCACGCGCTCGAGGTTGGGCAGCTCACGGTGAAGCAGGTCGAGGATCTCCAGGAGCCGGCGCGTGGAGAGCGCCAGCGCATCGCCGTCGGCGAGGAAGACGCGATCGGTGCGCTGCCGGGCGCCGACGGGCAATCCGACGATATCCTCGACGACTTCAGCGAAGGGGCGCACGCCGAATGGTTTGTCGAGGTACGTCCCGCAGAAGTCGCAGGTGTTGTTCGAGCAGCCGTGGGTGACCTGCACGATGAGGCTTGCAGCTTCGCTGGGGGGACGGATGACGGCGCCGTGGTACCGCATCTCCCAACTGTACCAGCACCGTGACGGGCGCGGCGACCCGGGCGCTTCCTGTGCCTGCGGCACCTCCTGTATACTTGTCGACGTCGCAAGACGCGTGATAGCGGAACAAGGTGGATGCGCGTGATTGCAGTTCGCGAGAATCACGGTCCGCACTAGGCGCACAATGCCGCCGCTTTCCGATCTGGCCATCATGCAGCTGTGGCAGACCAGTTGAGCGTGTCCAGTGAAGTTGGGAGGAGTCAAGGGCCATGGCAAACGAAGCGTTGATGAAGGAAGCGATCGAGTCGATCCTCAACTACGATGCGGCTGGAGCCGAAGACGTCGCCAAGCGGGCGCTGGCTGCGGGAATGGCGCCGGGCGACGTCATGGCCGAGGGTTTCATCAAGGGCATCCAGGAGATCGGTGAGCTCTTCGAAAGCGGCGAGGTCTTCCTTCCCGAGCTGATGATGGCGGCGCAGGCCATGGAAGCAGCGACCCAGGTGTGCAACGCGGCGCTCGCCGACGGCGTTGCCGAGAAGAAGGGCACGATCGTCCTCGGTACCGTGCAGGGCGACGTGCATGACATCGGCAAGGCGATCGTGATCGCCTACCTCAAGGCGAACGGCTACGGTGTCACCGACCTCGGCCGCGACTGCGCCGCCGAGGACTTCATCAGCAAGGCCGAGGAGCTCAACGCCGACGTGATCGGCATGAGCGCGCTGCTCACGACGACGATGGAAGAGCAGCGCAAGGTCATCAAGCTGCTCAAGGAGAAGGGCCTCGACGGCAAGTTCAAGACGGTCGTCGGCGGTGCGCCGTGCACGCAGCGGTGGGCCGACCAGATCGGCGCCGACGCCTACGCCGAAGACGCCAATGACGGCGTCAAGAAGATCGGCGCGCTGCTCGGCAGGTAGACCGCTAGATGTTGAGGCGCACGCCGTCGACGTAGGCGAGGCTGCGCGCGACGCGCTCGATCGAAGGGAGTCCTTCACGGGCGACGAGCATGCGTTCGAGACCGAACCCGAGGCCGACCCACGGTTCGGTGATGCCCCAGGCGTCGTCGAGCGCATGCGGCCCGATCGCCGTGGAGCAGACCTCGACGCCGTCGACGATCACATCGAGTTCGTCGCCGTACACCTCGGAGGTCTCGGTGACGAGCTCGTAGGCCGGCAGCGCGCCTGCCGCCATCACGAGCGCCGCCAGCTCCTCGAGCCGGCGGCGGCGCTCGCCCAGCGGCAGCCCCAACTCCACCAGGTTGCACATCGTGAACTCGCTGAGGTGCTGGCTGCCCTTGCTGTCGCGGCGAAAGCACGAGCCGATCTCGAAGATGCCGAACGGACGACTCCAGATGCGGCCCAAGCGACGGAGCAGAGTATAGAGGTTGGGCGCCAGCATCGGCCGCAGGCAGCGCCCGTCGTCGAGCCAGAAGACCTGGTCGAGCAGTGCGTGCCCGGCGGCGATGCCCATCTTGGCAAGCGCATCGGCGGTGACGATCGCGGGTGTGGCGACGCGCACGAAACCGGTGCCGACGAGCGCCGTCGCGAGATCTTGCTCAAGCTGGAGCAGCTGTGGCTGGCGGCGGCCCGTGCGCAGCTCCTCCAGCCGCCGCCGGCCTTCACGCACGATCTCCGTCTCGAGCGTCTTAAAGACGGCGTTGCGCTCGTCGGCGCCGGTGAATCTCCGCGTCAGCACGTCGGCGCCGGCGCCAAGCTCGCGCAACCGCTGTTGCTGCGTGGGCGTGAATGCGACGGCGCTCACGACGCCGTCCGCCGTGCCATGTAGTCGACGAGGCCGGCGACCAACGCGCGCGCGAAGTGGTCCACGTAGTCGGGCTGCCCGGCGCGCCGCTCTTCTTCGGGGCTGCTGATGAAGAAAGGCTCGACGATCAGCGCGATGGCACGCGGTTCCCGCAACAACGCGTAGTTGCGTCCGAAGCTCCCGATGAAGTCTCCGCCAAGCTCACGCAGCCGCGCGCCGACGGCCTCGGCCACGCGCTGCCCATGCTCAGAGTAGTAGTGGCTGCGCTGGAAGAAGTAGCAAACCGCCCCGGCCGCCGCCGCGTTTGCGTCGTGGTTGAGGTGCAACGAGATGAAGAACGCGGCACGCATCGCATTGGCCGTTTCGCAGCGCTCGTAAAGGGAGACCGTGCGGTCCGTGTCGCGCGTGATCGCCACGCGGCAGCCCTGCGCCTCGAGCAGCTGGCCGAGCCGCTGCGCCGCTGCCAGCGTGAACTCCTTCTCCACGAGGCCGCTCGGCGAGACCCACCCCGGCTCCCTGCCGCCGTGACCGGGGTCGATCACGATCATCTGCCCGGCCAGCGTACGCTCGGCGAGAAAACCCTCATCACGCTCGGGGATCTTCTTGCCCTCGCGGCCGGCTTCGGCCTTGCGCAGTGCGTCGAGCTTGCGCAGCGTGCTCTCGCCAACGATGCCGTCGGGCGGCAAGCCGGCGTTGCGCTGGAACTCGAGCAACGCCGCCTCGACGGCCTCGTCGAGGATACCGCGCTCTGGACCAGCGTTGAAGCCGAGCAGGTTGAGCTTGACCTGCAAGGCAAGCACGTCGTCGCCGCGAAAAGGCGGGACACGCAAGTAGAGGAGGCGGTCGCCGAGGGTGTAGCCGGCCTCGACAAGCTCACGCCACGTGTTGGCGCCGACGATACCGTCGGCGAGCAGCCCGCGCTCCTGCTGAAATGCCTTGACGGCGGTCAGGGTGCGCGGGCCGTAGAACCCATCGACGCCTTCGCTGCCGAGTTCGATGCCCAGCACCCGCAGGCGGGTCTGCACATCAGTGACTTCTTTGCCGCGGTCCCCGAGCGACAGATTGCGCACGCGCTGCTCCTCGTTGGATTGCGGCTAAGAGTATAGCTTCAGATACCGGTCGCGGAGCGTGCGCCGGAAAAGATGATGGCGAGCACCGCGATGCCGACGACCAGGCGGTAGATGATGAAGATCCTGAACGTGTGCGTCTTGAGATAGCCGATCAGGAACCAGACGGCGGCGAACCCACTGACGGCCGCCGTCAGCGTGCCCACTGCGAACGGCATCGCCGTGCCCGCCGGCAGGCCCGTGTGCGCGAGCTTGAGCGCCTTGTAGGCGGCGGCGCCGCCGATCACCGGGATCGTCAGCAGGAAGGAGTAGCGCGCCGCATTCTCGCGCGTGAACTTGAGCAGCATGCCGGCCATCATCGTGACGCCGGAGCGCGACACCCCGGGCCAGAGGGCGAGAGCCTGGGCGAAGCCGATGCCGAGCGCTCCCTTCGGGCCCATAGTCTCCAGCGGCCGGGGTTTGTACGCACGACGGTCGATCACCCACATGACGAGAGCGAAGAGGATCATCGCGACGGCGATCAGCCATGGCTTGCCGAGCCGCGTCTCGATGAACTTCTCGCCCCACACCCCGATGACGCCGGCGGGGACCGTGCTGAGCAGGAGCAGCCAGGCAAGCTTGCTCTCCGGATCGGCGATGCTACGCCGGGCGATGCTGCGTCCCCAGGCGGCGAGCAGATGGGTGACGTCGTGCCAGAAGTAGATGAGCACGGCGACGAACGTGCCCAGGTGGAGGGCGACGTCGAAGGTCTTGTTGAGGTCGGCGTTGTTGAGCAGCACGTGCCAGTTGAAGAGCCACGGCACGAGGATCAGGTGGCCCGAACTTGAGATCGGCAGAAACTCGGTAAGTCCCTGCACGAGGCCGAGGATGATCGCCTGGATGATGCTCATTATCGTGATCCCTTTCCGGCGCCGGCGGCGCACAAGTCGCAAGTCTACCGCAGTCCAGGAGGCAACGGAAAAGCGTTGTCGTTCGCGCGGCGGGCGTGATTTCGCACTATCTTGGCGGTGTTTACAGGAGAGTGGCGCTCGACTATCATCGCAGCGGAGGTGTTGTGCGTGGACCGCGATCATGAGCTTACCGTCGTGCTTGCCGACGGCACTCGCTACCGCATCTACCGGTTCATCGCCGAACACCCTTCCGACGAAGTCACCGTCGCCGAGATCGCCCAACGCTTCGGGCTTCACCCCAACGTCGCGCGCATGCATCTCGTCAAGCTGGAGCAGGCGGGTTTTCTGACCACGAGCACGCGCCGGAGCAAAGGTGGCGGCCGGCCTGCCAAGCTCTACTCACTCAGCGACCAAGTCTCGACTTTCGGTTTCCCGCCGCGCCACTACGAGCTGCTTTCGCGGATGGCACTTGCCGTGCTCGGCGATACCGGAGTCGAAGGCGGCGCCGAGCGCGTCTGCCGCGAGATCGGTTGCGCCGAGGGGCGCCGCTACCTGTCAAATGGCGGCGGCAAGCGCATCGACGTGAGTGCGTCGGTCGAGGCCGTGCGCCAAGTCTCCGAAGACCAGGGTCTGCTCGCCGACATCACGCTGCACGGCAATGACATCCTGATCGACATCCACAACTGCGTCTTCCGCGAGCTCTCGGTTGGCCAGCCCGATCTGGTGTGCGCGATGCATCGCGCCTTCCTCGAGGGCGTGCTCGAGGTGGTCATGGCCGGCATGGGAGAGATGACGTTCTCGGCGTCGGCGACCTCGATCAGTTGTGGCAGCGATTGCTGTCATCTCACCTGCGCGTTCGTCGGTGAGCCTGTGCGGCAGTCGCCGCGGCGGTAGCCGGCAACGCCGGCCGGGCGGCCGTGGCGTGATAAAGTAGCGGGCGTCGTCAGGCTGGCACCGGGAGGACTGTGACCGTCGATCAGGCACTGAGCGAGCTGCTCCGTATCTCTGTCGAGATCACGCACGCCGCCATCCTCGATGAGAACGGCGATGTGCTCGGGTCGACGGTCGCTGCCAGGACTGTGGGCGATGTGGGCAGCCGCCTCTGGCAGTCGGCTGGCGGCATCGCCACCGCCTACGGCGACGCTAAGCTCGACCAAATTGTCGTCGATGCCCAAGGCGGCGCCGTGTTCGCCGCCGGCGACGGCGCGCACGTGATCGTCGCGCTCGCCGAGCGTCATCCTGCCGTCGGCCTCATCTTCTACGACCTGCGTGCCTGCCTTGCCGATGCGTTCGCGCCGGAGGAGCCGGTATGAAGCGGCGGTTCAAGTTTCTCGTGGGCGTCGGTGCCGGCGCCGCCGGCGCTGCGTACGTGATCTCGCGCCGCCGGCGCGCAGGTGTGCGCGTCGCCCTGTACTATGCCGACGGCGCGCTCGTCGGCCTGCCGGCGGAGTCGCCCGACGCGCTCGAGTTGCGCGCGCTCGCCGGCGATCTGCGCCGCGCGTTCGACTCGTCCTCAGCATGATCACGATCGAGACGATCGCCCCCGACCTCCTCGAGGCGACCCTCCGGCACGCGCTTGCCGCCGGGGGCGATTTCGCCGAGGTGTTCATCGAGGACCGCGTCGGTCTCGGTTTGAGGCTCGAGGACGACAAGATCGAGCAGACCTCCGGCGGTCACGAGTTCGGCGTCGCCGTGCGATTGACGAACGGCGAGCACACGTACTATGCGTACTCGGACGAAGTCGACGAGGTCGGGCTCGCGGATGCCGCCGGCGCCGTCGCCGCCGCGGCTCGGCGCAATGCTTCACCCGCCGGCGTGACGGCGCTTGGCAACGCGCGTTCCGAGCCCGGCCGCCATCCGGTGCTCGTCCCGCCGGAGAGCGTCGAGGTGGAGCGCAAGGCCGGCCTGCTGAGGGCGGCCAACGAGGCGGCACGCGCATTCGGGGGAGAGGTGGCGCAGGTCACCGTTGGCTACTCGGAGGATCGCCAGCGCGTGCTCATCGCCAACTCGCTCGGGGAGCTCGTCAACGACGACCGCACGCGCCTGCGCTTCATCGTCAACGTCGTAACGCGGCGCGACGGCGCCATCCAGACCGGCTATCAGTCACTCGGGGAGAGCCGTGGATTCGAGCTGCTCGACGAGCCTCGGGTGGTCGCTGTCGCCCGCGAAGCGGCGGAGAAAGCGATCGCCATGCTCGGCGCCAAACCGGCGCCGATGGGCACGATGCCCGTCGTCATGGCGAACGGCTTCGGCGGCACGCTGTTTCACGAGGCGTGCGGCCACGGGCTGGAGGCCGATGCGATCGCCAAGAACGCCAGCATCTACGCGGGGCGCATGGGCGAGCTGGTGGCCGCTGCGCACGTCAGCGCGTTCGACGACGGCTCGCTCGTCAACGGCTGGGGCTCCGGCGCGTTCGACGATGAGGGCGTGCCGACCGGCAAGACGATGGTGATCGAGAATGGGCGCCTGTGCGGCTACCTGTACGATCGGCTGCGCGCCCGCGCCGCCGGCGCGCAACCCACCGGCAACGGGCGCCGCCAGTCGTTTCGCCACGTGCCGATCCCGCGCATGACTACCACGTACATCGCCCCCGGCGATGCGACCGCCGACGAGGTCATCGCCGCGACCAAGCGTGGCTTCTATGCCAAGAGCCTCGCCGGAGGTCAGGTCGAACCGGCGAGCGGCAACTTCGTCTTCGGCGTCTCGGAGGGCTATTTGATCGAGAACGGCAAGGTGACGACGCCGCTGCGCGGGGCCACGCTGATCGGCAGCGGCATCGACGTGCTCAAGCGCATCGACATGATCGCTGACGACTTCGACGTGCGCTCCGGCATGTGCGGCAAGGATGGCCAGAGCGTGCCGGTCGGCACCGGACAGGCGACCCTGCGTATCGCCGAGATGACCGTCGGCGGCACAAGCTGATGTTCGTCGTCGTCGACAGAGCTCTCGATTTTGCTCGCGCGCAGGGAGCGTCGTCGGTCGAGGTCTACGCCCAGCGCGCAACGTCGCGCCGCATCAAGGTGTACGAGCAGCAGGTCGAGGAGCTCACGGCGGCGCGCCGCAAGGGTATCGGCGTGCGCGTATTCACGGAAGGTGCGGTGGGGTACGCCTACACGTCCGACACGTCGGACGCTTCGCTTGCCGAGACCGTCGCCAGGGCGATCGCCAACGCAAGGGTGAGCGACCGCGACGAGTTTGCCGCGCTGCCCGAACCGCAAGGCGCTGCGCCGCAGCTCGAGATCTACGATCCTCGTCTGGCCGGCGCCAGCGATGCCGACAAGATCGAGATCGCGCTCGCCCTCGAGCGCGCCGCGCTCGAGCACGACGCACGCGTGAAGACCGTCGACACGGCGATCTACGCCGACGGTGACGCCGAGATCTTCATCGCCAACACCGCCGGCGTGCGCGGCTCGTATCGCACGAACGAGTGCTACACGTTCGCCTATGTGCTCGCCGAACAGGACGGCCAGGTCGAGACCGGCGACTCCTACTCGATCGGGCGCGACATCTCCCAACTGGAACCGGCGCGCTGCGGCGCCGAGGCGGCGCAGCGCGCCTGCGATTTGCTCGGGGCCCGCAAGTGCGCCTCGATGAAGGCGACCGTCGTTCTCGACCCGTTCGTCGCCGCAGCGTTCATCGGCGTGCTCAGCTCGGCACTCACCGCCGATGCCGTGCAGAAGGGTCGTTCGCTGTTCGCCACCCTCGAGGGCAGTGCCGTCGCCGGCACGATCGTCAACCTCACGGACGACGGCGTTCACCGCGATGGGCTGGCGAGCGCTCCATTCGACGGTGAGGGCACGCCCTGCCGGCGCACGCCGCTGATCGAAGGCGGCGTGCTCCGTGGATTTCTCTAC
>Ga0208716_1000494_pt1 | contig 16503 bp, 11 predicted proteins | sample NGESurdeep092012_8_FD_184482 | JGI IMG/M metagenome (GOLD analysis project Ga0208716, IMG submission 184482) | Arctic peat soil microbial communities from Barrow, Alaska - NGEE Surface sample 415-3 deep-092012 (SPAdes) | ecosystem: Environmental > Terrestrial > Soil > Wetlands > Peat ...
CACGGTCGCCGACGGCCTCGCCGCGCCGCACGCCGGTACGCTCACGTTTGCGCACGTCAAACAGCTCGGTCTCGAGATCGTCACGATTCCCGACAGCGCGATCGTCGACGCGATGTGGACGATCATCGAACGGTGCAAAGTGATCGCGGAACCTGCCGCTGCCGCAGGGCTCGCGGCGCTCCTTTCCGGTGCGGTCAAGGTCGAGCCGGGGTCGAGCGTGGTGTGCATCGTCACGGGGGGCAACGCGGACCGGGAGAAACTGCGCTCGCTGGCCTGAGATCGTGCCGGCGCGGCCGGATACCCTCTGCCCGGCTATATTTGGGACGCTGGCGGGTTAGCGATGCGGACGTGAGGAGCTTCCTCGAGGCAAGCCTGAACAAGTGAGATGATGCCATGACGACCATCGCGGCCCCCGCGCCCTCCGTCGCGCACGACACGTTCCCGATCAACGGCACCGACTACATCGAGTTCTACGTCGGGAACGCGAAGCAGAGCGCGATGTTCTATCGCACGGCGTTCGGATTCGAGCTTCTCGCATACCGTGGACCGGAGACGGGTGTTCGCGACCGTGCGAGCTACCTGCTCCAGCAGGACAAGATTCGCTTCGTGCTCACGTCGCCGATCGGACCCGAAGGACCGATCGCGGAGCACATCCGGCTCCACGGCGACGGCGTGCGCGATCTCGCGTTCTGGGTGGACGACGCGCGCGATGCGCACGCGAAAGCCGTCCAGCGCGGCGCGCGCTCGGTGCAGGAACCGACCGTGATGAAGGACGCCGACGGCGAGGTCGTCATCGCGGCGATCGCGACCTACGGCGACACGATCCACTCGATCGTCGAGCGCAGGAACTACAAGGGGCTCTTTCTTCCCGGCTTCGTGCCGAAGTCGTCGCCGTTCAAGTCGGTGCCCACCGGCCTCAAGTACGTCGACCACTGCGTGGGCAACGTCGAGCTCGGCAAGATGAACGAGTGGGTCGGGTTCTACTCGCGCGTGCTCGGCTTCTTCAACCTCCTCTCGTTCGACGACAAGGACATCTCCACCGAGTATTCGTCGCTGATGTCGAAGGTGATGTCGAACGGGAACGGCCGCATCAAGTTCCCGATCAACGAGCCGGCGGCCGGCAAGAAGAAGTCGCAGATCGACGAGTATCTCGAGTTCTACCGGGGCCCCGGTGTGCAGCACATCGCGATGGCGACCGACGACATCGTGAAGACCGTCCGCGACCTGATGAGCCGCGGCGTCGAGTTCCTTTCCGTACCGCATTCGTACTATGAGGGGGCGAAGGCCAGGGTCGGCAAGATCGACGAGAGCTTCGCGGCGCTCGAGGAACTTGGCGTGCTCGTGGATCGTGACGACGAGGGATACCTGCTGCAGATCTTCTCGAAGCCGGTGCAGGACCGGCCGACGCTCTTCTACGAGATCATCCAGCGGAAAGGCGCGAAGAGCTTCGGCAAGGGCAACTTCAAGGCGCTGTTCGAGTCGATCGAGCGCGAACAGGCGGCGCGAGGCAACCTGTAATGCCCATCTACCACACGCTCGGCAAAATTCCCCGCAAACGGCACATCATCTTTCGCCGCCCCGACGGAGCGCTCTACGCGGAACAGCTGGTGGGGAACGAGGGATTCACGGGGCCGTCGTCGCTGCTGTACCATGTGTATCCGCCGACGACCGTAAAGTCGGCGCGCCGAATTCGTGACGTGAAGTACGAAGCCGATCCCGACCGGACGCTGAAACACCGCCACTTTCGCACGGCGCGGCTCGCGCGCGGCGGAAGCCCCACGCTCGACCGCACGCCGATCCTGTTCAACGACGATGTCGCGATGCTGTACTCGCAGCCCGACAAGCAGGACGAGCACTTCTATCGCAACGCGCAGGGCGATGAAGTCGTGTACGTGGCGGAGGGCGAGGGCGCGCTCGAGACGCAGTTCGGCAACATGCCGATCGCGCCGGGCGACTATCTCGTCATCCATCGCGGCATTTTGCACCGCTATGTGTTCACGAAACCGGCGAAGCTCCTGATCATGGAGAGCCGCGGTTACGTGCGCACGCCGTCACGCTACCGGAACGATTACGGACAGATCGTCGAGGGCGCGCCGTACAGCGAGCGCGATTTCAAGGTGCCGCGCGAACTCGTGACGCGCGACGAGAAGGGCGATTTCCAGATCATCGTGAAGCAGTACAACGGGCTGAACGAGTTCATCCTCGACCACCACCCGTGCGACGTCGTCGGCTGGGACGGGATGTTCTATCCGTGGGCCTTCAACATCAACGACTTCGAGCCGATCGTCGGCCGCGTGCACCAGCCGCCGCCGGTACACCAGACGTTCCAGGGCGATGGCTTCGTGATATGCTCGTTCTGCCCGCGACCGTTCGACTTTCACCCGGAGGCGATCCCGGCTCCGTACAACCACAGCAACGTGGATTCGGACGAAGTGATCTTCTACGCGTCGAGCGAGTTCATGAGCCGGAAGGGGATCGAGTACGGGTCGATCACGCATCATCCGGATGGGATCCCGCACGGGCCGCACCCGGGGCGGGCCGAGGCGTCAATTGGTGCAAAAGGTACCGACGAACTTGCGGTCATGATGGATTCGTTCAGGCCGCTGAGGGTGGCCAAGGCGATGCTTCCGATCGAGGATGCGGGATACCAGACGTCGTGGTTCAACGCATCTGGGGACGGATTTTCTCCGCCCACCAGCTGACCGCGAGAAGCATACACACGGCGGGTAATCGGTCATTGGTCATTGGTCTTTGGTACAAGGCCAAAAACCAACGACCAAGTACTGATTACTCGCTTTTCCTTTGAAAAGCAGACGGCCATGCCGAAGCAAACCGATCGCCTGAAGTCCTTGCCTCCGTATGTCCTCGCGTCGATCCCGCAGCGAAAGCGTGAACTAATTGCCAGGGGAGTCGACGTCATTGATCTCGGCGCCGGAGATGCCGATCTCGCCCCGCCCCCCGCCGCCGTCGAAGCGCTCGTCGCTGCCGCGCGCGAACCCGCGATGAGCAGGTATGGCTTCGCCCTCGGCCTTCCGGCGTTCCGCGAAGCCGTGTCGTCGTGGATGCACACGCGATTCGGCCACACGTTCGATCCGCTCCTCGACATCATCCCACTGATCGGCTCCAAGGAAGGACTCTCGCACCTCGCCCTCGCGTATGTCCAGCAGGGCGACGCGACGATCATCCCCGATCCCGGCTACAACGCCTACAAGGGCGGAACGCTGCTCTCCGACGGCGAGGCCTATCTCTACCCGATCACGCCACGCACGAAATTTCTCGTCGAGCTCGATGACGTTCCTGCCGACGTCCTCAAGCGCACGAAGATTCTCTACCTGAACTATCCGAACAACCCCACGGGCGCGATCGCGCCGATGGAATACCTCGAGCGCGTCGTCAAGCGCTGTGCCGAACTCGACATCGTGCTCGTGTACGACAATCCGTACTCGGAGATGACGTTCGACGGGTACGTCGCGCCGAGCATCTTCGACGTCGCCGGCGCGCGCGACGTGGCGATCGAGTTCCACTCGCTCTCGAAGACGTACAACATGACGGGCTGGCGGTGCGGCTGGGCGTGCGGCAATCGTGAGATCGTCGCGGCGCTCGCGAAAGTGAAGGGCTTTCTCGACACGGGCCAGTTCATGGCGATCCAGCGCGCCGGTGTCGCCGCGCTCGAGAGCTGGAAGAGCTGGGTGCCCGGCAACATCGCGGTGTTCAAGGAGCGGCGCGATGCCGCGGTGAAGGCGTTCCGTGCCAGCGGATTCACCTGCGAATCGCCCAAAGGCACGATGTATCTCTGGCTGCCGCTGCCGGAGGGCATTGCGAGCGCGGAGTTCGCGGACCGGCTCATGGAAGAGCAAGGCGTGATCGTGCTGCCAGGCTCAGGGCTGGGCGCCGGCGGTGAAGGATTCTTTCGCGTCTCGTTCATCACGTCGCCGGAACGGATCGCGGAGGCGGCCCTGCGGGCGGGAAAGGTGCTGGCGGCGCTCGCGCATCCAGCTACGGCCGCGCCTGGATTCTCTGCAGGTTGTCGTTGAAGAACTTCTTCTGTGTCGCGTGCGCTCCCTCGTCGAAGAAGTCCATCCGGTCCACCACGCGAATGGCTTCCTCGAGCGCGCGCCGCGCGCAGTCGTTGTCGCTCTCTGAGATGCAGGCATCGGTGAGCACGGTCCAGCCATCCATGTCCTCCGGGTATTCGTCGGTCAACCGCTTGGCGGCCGCGAGTCCCTCGGCGTGCTCGCCGTGCCGGAGGTGCGCGGACGCGATCGTGTGCAGCCACTTGGCTGACGGCGCGACCGCATAGCCCACGCGCGCACCAAGCGTCTCGTAGAACTCCGCCACGCGCCGGCTGGGCTCGTCGCCCTTCCCCGCGGTGACGCTGTCGCCCTGCGCGGCGGGCATCTCCCACACCGTGGCTTCGTGCACGAACCGAATGCCGCGTGGAATGGCCGCGAACGGCGTGTCGGTGTGGCCGAGCCCGGTCCCGTCGACGAGCAGCATCCGCCAGTTGGGCGGGGCGGAGTCGCGGACAAAATCGCGAAGTTTCGTGGTCGTCGCGAACAGACGGCCTTCCTGATCGCCGGCGGTCAGCACGAGTTGCCGCAGCACCGTGCGCTTCGCGGTAAAGTCACGGCGCAGGCAGTCGGTGATCGCCTTGAAGCCCGTGCTGTCGCCGAACCCGGGGCTGATCGCGATGATCGCCGGAAACATCCCCGGGTTCCGGCAGACCGTGTAGAGCGCGAATCGGCCGCCGAGCGAGTGCCCGATGAGCGTGCGATAGGGAACGGTCCTGAATTCCTTGTCGATGTACGGCACGAGCTCTTCGGCGAGGAACCGGTCGAACGCGTCCTGGTTGCTCCCCAGGTCGACGCTCCGCTGCTTCTGCTCCACGCCGACGACGATCTGCGGCGGGATTCCAAATTCGTGCGGGCCGCCGGTGGTGATGTCGTAACCGGCGGAGGCCACCGCGAGGTCGAAAAAGGCCTTGAGGTGCCCGTCGAGAACGTAGACGACCTGATACCGCTGTCTCGCGACGGAGTAATTCGGCGGGAGGCTTACGTGGAAGGTGCGCTCCTCGCCGAGAATCTTCGACCGGATGTGGTAGGTGTGGGACTGCGCGCCGAGCGCGGCTGCGCAAATCGCTGTCGCGCCTACGAGCATTGTTACGCGTGCCACGCTGAACGTCTCTGCGCCCCTCACGCGTCGCTTTTCGCCAAGTCGCCCCTCACCCGTCGCTCGTCGCCGATTTTAGCACGCGCTCTACTTCCGTCAGCGAAGCCCCAATCTCGATCGGCCTGTTCGCCCGCGCCGGCCGCGGCTCCATCTCCTGATGGTAGTACTGGATGATCCCCGGATCCTTCAGCACATGTCCAGTGAGCACCGCGACCACCCGCTCGTGCTCGCCGATCACGCCGCGATCGCGCAGCTGCCGCACTCCCGCCACGCTCGCCGCGCTGGCCGGTTCGCAGCCCACGCCGCTCGCGTCGATCACCGCCTTCGCGTCGAGAATCTCCGCGTCGGTCGCCGACGTCACGACGCCGTTCGTTTCGGTGATCGCCCGCACCGCGCGATCCCAGCTCGCCGGATCGCCGATCTTGATCGCGGTCGCGAGCGTTTCGGCGTGCACCGGTTCGTGCGTGGAGAAATGTTTCGCGAACGACGATGCGAATGGCGCCGCACCCGCGGCCTGAACCGCCAGCAGGCGCGGTACGCGCGTGATCAGTCCGAGCGCGAACGCCTCGCGCAGGGCTTTGCCGAACGCCGAGGTGTTGCCGAGGTTGCCCGCGGGAAGCGCGATCCAGTCGGGCGCGTCGTAGCCGAGCTGCTGCAGCATCTCGAACACGATCGTCTTCTGCCCTTCCACGCGCCACGGGTTGATCGAGTTCACGAGATACACGCCGAGCTCGCGCGAAGCGTCCCGCGCGAGCCGCAGGCAAGTGTCAAAATCGCCGTCCACGAGCAGCGTGCGCGCGCCGTACGCGAGCGACTGGGCGAGCTTGCCGAGGGCTATTTGACCGCGCGGCACGAACACGAGCGCGGGGATGCCCGCGTGCGCCGCGTACGCCGCGAGCGATGCCGACGTGTTGCCTGTCGATGCACACGCCACCGCGCGCGCCCCGATGCGCCTGGCCTGCGTCACGGCGACGGTCATGCCGCGATCCTTGAAGCTGCCGGTGGGATTGTGTCCTTCGTGCTTGAGCAGGAGCGATGCCGAGTCTGCGAAGGCCTGGACGGTGCGGCGCGCGAGCAGGGGCGTGTTACCCTCGGGATGGCTCACCGGCTCCTTCGCGGAGGGCATCACGAGTTCCCGGTAACGCCAGACTCCACTGGGCTCGCTCGTCGGCTTCATGCCCGAGCGCAGCCCGAACAGCGCGAACAGCGCCGCGCCGTGCGCGTCCGGCGTGGCGTGCACGATCTCGAAGAGCCCGCCGCAGCGCGCGCACTCGGCGGTCGAATCGAGCTCGGGCGTGATCGCGCCGCAGCGCGCGCAGCGCTGGACGCTCGCCGTTCCCGCGGGCAGGAAGAGCGCGTCGCGCTGCGGCTCAGGCACTGGTGGCGTCCTCGGGGAGCGTCAGCGCGCCACGTGGCGCCACGCGAGCGATCCGCACCTCGCAGGCAATGCCGCGCGCGCCGTACTCCGCGCGCACCGCCGCGGCGATCGCGGCGGCAGTCGTGTCATTGTCGGTGATGTAGAAGCTCGTCGGGCCCGCGCCGGAGATCGACCCGGCGAGTGCGCCCGCGCCAAGCGCCGCGGCTTTCGCCTCGACGAATCCCGGCAGCAGGTGCGCGCGCGCAGGTTCCGCGATCTGGTCGTCGAGCGCGCGTCCGAGCAGTGCGATGTCGCCGCTCGCGAATGCGGCGACCATCGCCGCGACATTCGCCATGGCCGAAATCGCCGATGCGCGATCGATGAAACGCGGCAGCACGTCGCGGGCCTCCGCGGTATCGAGGCGCTGAGCGGGATGCGCGAGCACCACGCGAAGTTTCGCCGGCACCGGCAGCGAGATGATGTCCACGGGGTCGAGCGATCGCACGAGGATCACGCCGCCGAAGAGCGCCGACGCGAGGTTGTCGCCGTGCCGCCCCGACAGCTTCGACTCGGCGACGAGGGCGCACTCGAAGAGCGCGATCGCATCGAGCGGATTGCCCAGCAGGCGATTCACGGCGACGGCACCCGCGACGGCCGACGCGGCGCTGCCGCCCTGTCCGCCGGAGAGGGGCAGCCGCTTCTCGAGCGTGAGGCGCACGCCGTCGTCCAAAGTGCCGGCGCGCTCGAGCACCGCGATCGCCGCGATCCCCGCCGCGTTCCTGTCCGCCGCGCGCGGAAGATCCGGGTGCCCGCCGTCGATCATCGTGACGCCCGGTTCGTCCGCGCGCTCCGCGATGACGCGATCGCCGGGACCCGTGACGGCCATGCCGAGCACGTCGAGTCCCGGTCCGATGTTTCCCACACCGCCGGGAGCGAGCGCAGACGCGCGTTCGAGTCGCATGCGTCAGGTTAGCACCGGTGCACTTTGCTGTCCATCAGAGGAACGCAGAATTACATTCACGGCCGTGAAGCTCCAGAAAACGCTGACGGGCACCGCGCTCGTGTTCGTGATGTTCTTCAACGTGTCCGGCGGGGCCTACACCACGGAGGGCCTCGCCGGTGCCGTTGGACCAGGACTCGCTTTGCTCGCCCTGTTGGTTGTACCGCTCGTGTGGTCGCTCCCGGAGACGCTGATCATCGGCGAGCTCGCCAGCATGCTGCCCGAAGAAGGTGGCTACTACCGCTGGGTGCGCCGCGCGTTCGGCGAGTTCTGGGCCTTCCAGAACGGATGGGCGACGTGGCTGTACTCGCTCGTCGACATGGCGATCTATCCGGTGCTGTTCAGCCAGTACCTGCGCTGGTTCTTCCCGTCGATCGGCGCCGGGAGCGCGTGGATCGTCTCGCTCGCGGTGATCTGGGGTGCGACGGCGATCAACCTGCGCGGGGCGTTTCCGGTTGGGCGGGTGTCGATCTGGGCGGGATCGTTCGTGCTGCTGGGCTTCCTCGCGCTCGCGCTGTTCGCGATTCCGCACGCGCAGCACGCGCCGTGGACGCCGTTCACGAATCCGGGCACGACGGTTCGCGCGGGACTTGCCGTGGGACTCTCGACCGCGCTCTGGAACTACATCGGGTGGGACAACGCGAGCACGGTGCAGGGCGAGGTGATCGACGCGTCGCGCAGCTACCCGCGCGCGCTGCTGGTAGCTCTGCCGCTCGTGACCCTCGGCTACTTCGTTCCGCTTCTTCCGGCGCTCGCGGCGAGTGATGGAAGCACGTGGCGGGATGGCTCGTGGCCCTCGATCGCGGCACATGTGACGGGCGGGGCAGGACCGTTCATCGCGGCGTGGATCGCGCTCGGCGGACTGGTGAGCGCCCTCGCGCTGTTCAACGCGCTGCTGCTCTCGTACTCGCGGATTCCGCTGGCGATGGCGGAGGATGGATTGCTGCCGAAGTCGCTCGCGCGGACCGATGCGCGTGGAACGCCGACGCGAGCAGTGCTGGTGTCCGCCGTGTTCTACTCCGTGTTCGTGCTCGTGCCGTTCGGCAAACTCGTGGTCGCGGATGTGCTGCTGTACGCGATCGCGTTGATGCTCGAGTTCGGCGCGCTGATCGCGCTGCGGCGGAGGGAGCCGGAGTTGCGGGGCGTGTTCAGGATCCCGGCGGGCGTCGGCGGGGTGACGGCGCTCGCCGCACTGCCGGCGATCGTGCTCGGAATCGTGATCTGGCTGTCATTCAACGACGGATACATCGCGCGGCCGTCGCTGATCGGCTCTGCGATCGGTCTCGCCTTGGGCCCGGTGCTGTATCTGCTCCTGCGCCGCCGCGACCGGAGCCAATAACCAATGACCAACGACCAACGACAGATTACTCGCCCCTAAGTTCTCCTCCCTCACTCCCGCCGCAGCGCATCGACCGGATCGAGACCCGATGCCTTCCTCGACGGAATCCAGATGGCCAGCGCGGCGACGGCAATCAGCACGAGGGGAACGACGGCGAAAGTGACGATGTCGAATCCGCCGCTGCCGTAGAGCTGGCTGCTCGCGAGTTTCGCGGCTCCGATCGCAAGTGCGAGCCCGATCCCGAGGCCCGCCGCCACCAGACCGAGCCCCTGACGCATCAGCAGGCGCACGACGTCGCCGCGTCCCGCGCCGATCGCCATGCGAATCCCGATCTCCCGCGTCCGCTGCGCCACGGCGTACGCCATGACGCCGTAGATCCCGATCGCCGCGAGGCCGAGACCGAGCAGGCCGAAAATCCCGAGTACCGCGCCCGTGAGGCGCGCCGGGAACAGCGCGATGCCGAGATGCGCCTCCATCGTGCGCACGTCGGAAAGGGGCATTTGCGCGTCGATCGCCGCCATCTCCGCGCGAAGGGTCGGGGCGAACGAGGCGGGATCTCCCGCGGTGCGGACCTGCACCCAGCGCCCGGCCGCAAAGTGCTGCTCCAGCGAGAGGTACATGTACGACGTCGGATCTTCGCCGAGCCGCCGGTACTTGCCGGTCGGCACGACGCCGATGACGACGTGATCGTTCCCGCCCGTGTGGACGGTGCGGCCGATCGCGTCCTGGCCGGGCCAGAAATGATCGGCGAAGTGCTGGTTGACGACGATCACCTTCTGCGCCGTGGAGTCGTCGCGCGTTTCGATGCCGCGTCCTTTTCGGATCGGGATTCCCATCGTGGCGAAATAGTCCGGGCCGATCTGGCTGACCTCGATGCTCATCAGTTCGTTCGGCGAAGGCGTGTAGCCGGGGATGGTGACGCCCCAGTCGTTGTTCGAGAGCCCGAGCGGCATCAGCGTCGCCGTGGACTCGTGGCGCACGGCGGGAAGCGCGGTCAGCCGCTCGCTCAGGCGGCGATAGAACTCCGCCGACCGCGCCCGGTCGTAGCCCTGCAGCGAAGGATCCACACTCGCGAGCAGCAGGTGGCTGCTGTCGAATCCCTTCTCGATCGTCGTCGCCGCCTGGAGGTCGTGCAGGAAGAGTCCCGCGCACACGAGGAGCACGATCGACAGGGCCATCTGCGCGACGACGAGCCCGCTGCTCGCCCGTGCGCGCGACCGTCCGGCGGGCGCCTCGCCCTTCAGCGCCGGCACGAGCGACGGGTGCGTCGCCTGCAGCGCCGGCGCGATCCCGAACAGGATCCCGGTGAGGGCCGATGCGCCGAGCGTGAACAGCAGCACATTCGGGCTGAGCCGCAAGTCGGGGCTGAACCCGATGTCGAACGGGATCTCGATCCTGTTCGCGAGGCCGATCGCCCACTGCGCGACCGCGAGCGACGCGATCCCGGCGGCGGCGGCGAAGAAGAGGCTCTCGGTGAGCAACTGGCGGAGCAGCACGGAGCGTCGCGCACCGAGGCTCAGGCGAATCGCCATCTCGCGGGCGCGGTCGCGCGCGCGGGCCAGGAACAGGTTGGCGACGTTGACGCAGGCGATGAGCAGGAGAATCGCGACGACCGCCATGACCACCGACGTGAGCCCGACCTCGGTGTTCCTGAACATCGGATGGACTCCCGCTTCGGGCTGCGGCACCATGGTGATCCCGTTCTGCTTGTAATCGTCAGGGTAGACCGCGCGAAGCTCCGAGACCAGGGCGTCCATGCGCGTGCGCGCCATCGCGGGCGTCACTCCGGGCTTGAGCCGCGCGATCATATCCATCGAATTGTTGTCGCGGTTCTCGTACCCCTTCACGTTGCCCGGACGCGCGTCGCTCCACTGAGTGAGCGGAATCCAGAGCGAGGGCTGCACGATGGGCATGAGGCCCCGGAACTCGGCGGGCGCGATGCCGATAACCGAATAGCTGCGGCCGTTCAGCACGACCTTCCGGCCGATGATGTCCGGATCGCCGCCGAACATCGTCTTCCACGCCGGCTCGCTGACCACCGCCACCGGATGCGCGTCGCGCCCGACGTCCTCCTCGGGGAGGAAGAACCGGCCCTTCAACGGATTCACGCCCAGGAGCGAGAAGAAGTTCGCCGACACCATCTGGCCGAAGGTGCGCTGCGGGCGGTCCGCGGCGGTGATGCTGAACGCCTCGAAGTCCCAGGCGGCGACGTCGGCGAACACGTCGGTCGCGCGCTCGCGGACGCTGAGAAAATGCGGGACCGAATTCGACCCGTACTTCATGTCGCCGGGCCACGAGCGATAGAGCTGCAGGAGCTCCTTCGGTGCGCGCACGCCGGGGAGCGGCCGGAGGAGCAGGGCGTCGACCGCGGAGAAGACCGCGGTGTTCAGCCCGATGCCGAGCGCGAGCGTGACGACGACGATGGCGGTGAAGCCCGGGTTCTTGATGAACAGGCGCCAAGCGAGTCGCAGGTCACGCAGCATGGATTGGCTCGGTCGAGAGGGGTCGCTCTATGCTGGGACACTACGACCCGAGCCCATGGTTTGATTCAGCGCATCGAAACAGCAGATTACTCGTTCTTAAGGCCGCTTATACACGACCCCCGACTTCATCACGAACCTCACATTGCCCGCGCGGATCTTCGCGATGTCGCGCGTCGGATCCCCATCCACCGCGATCAGGTCCGCCCACAGCCCGACCTTCACCGCGCCGAGCCGGTTCTCGAGGTGCAGCACCCGCGCGTCCACGCTCGTGGCCGCCTTGAGCGCCGCGGCGGGCGTCATGCCGTAGTTCACCAGCAACTCGATCTCGCGCGCGTTCTCGCCGTGCGTGAACACTCCGACGTCGCTGCCGTTGCAGATCCGCACGCCCGACTCGAGCGCGAGCTTGAACGACGCGCGCTTGCGCGTGATGCCCGCGGGTTCCGCGGTCACGCCCTTCTGCCAGCCTGAGTACTGGCTCGTCGCGTCGCCGGCCGCGAGGGTCGGGCAGAACGACACGTCGTGTTGCTTCATGAGCGCGAACACCTCCGCCGTGCCGGCGTCGCCGTGCTCGATGTCGTCGACGCCGGCCATCACCGCGCGGCGCATGCCCTCGGCCGTCGTCGAATGCGCAACGACGTAGCGTCCGCTCGACTTCGCCGTCTCCACCATCACGCGTAGTTCCGCTTCGCTGAACGTCGGCATCGCCTCGCCGTTCGGGCCCCAGCGATAGTCGGCGTACACCTTGACCCAGTCGGCGCCGTGCGCGATCTGGTCGCGCGTCACGCGGATCACGTCCTCGGGCCCGTTCGCTTCTTCCGCGCCCTGAGCGGGCTCGAACGAGAAGTCGGTGCGCTTCGGCGCGTAGCTTCCGGTCGCGACGATCGCCCGCGTGACGACGTACATGCGCGGGCCGGGAATGACTCCCTGGTTCACCGCCTGCTTGAGGCCCACGTCCGCGTAGCCCGCGCCCTCGGTGCCGAGGTCGCGGATCGTCGTGAAGCCGGCCATCAGCGTGTTGCGCAGCGAGACGCTCGCGCGCGCGGTGCGAAGCGCGAGCGGCTCCTTCATGACCTGGTCGTTCCACTGCGCCTCGTTGTACGGATGGAGCAGCACGTGCGCATGTGCCTCGATCAATCCGGGAAGGAGCGTGGTGCCTGGAAGGTCGATCACCGTCGCGCCCGCGGGCGAGCCGACCTGGCTCGCCGGGCCGACGGCGTCGATGCGGTCGCCGCGCACGAGCACCGTCCATCCCGCATGGGGCGTGTCGTCGATCGCGTCCCACACGGCGGCGGGTTTGAGCAGCACGAGCGAGTCGCGCTGCGCACCGGCGGAAGCGCCCGGAGCGGCGGCGCGGCCGCGCTGTGCGAGCAATGCGGCCGGAAGCAGGAACGCCGCGGCGAACAGTGATTTCTTCATGAGTCGCTGATCCTGGGAACCTCGGTGACACCGCCGGAAACGACGAACGCCATCACGTCGGACGAGACCGCATCGATGCGCGTGACGCGCGACGCGGGCACGATGATCGTGTTCCCGGCGAACGCGTACGACTGCGGGAAGTAGACGGCGACGGAATCGTGCAGTCCGAGCATCGCGAGCGATTCCTGCGTGATGAACCCGAACCCGCGCAGTGCGCCGTCCGCCGAGAGCGTGACGATGACGGGCTTGTCGAAGCGCCGCTTCTCGCCGACGAACGCGTTCAGCAGGTCTTTCGTCGACGTGTAGAGCAGGCGGACGAACGGGAGCCGCTCGATGAGCTTCTCGAACCCGTCGACGAGCGGCTTGCTGAGGACGGTCGGTCCCAGGAATCCGATCAGCGTGATCGCGCTGATGGTCGCGACGAAGCCGGCGCCCGGAATCGGCAGGTGCAGCCAGCTGTCGATGCGAACGAACACCCCGTAACACACGTATCCCGTCACGACCGCGGGGACGGTGAGGATCAGGCCCTGCACGAAGTAGCGAAGGAGGCGCTTCATGCTTCCAAGATAGCTCGCATGGGGGCGAGGGGCGACGAGAACTACGGCGACGAGCGACGGGAACTACGGCGACGGGCGACGGGAACTACGGCGAGGGGCGACGGTACGAACAGCTACGAGCGACGGGTGAGGGGCGACCTGGCGAAGGGCGACGAGTGAGAGGTGAGGAGAACGTCTTCTCGCTCCAGACACGTTGCTTTTCGCCAGGTCGCCGCTCACCCGTCGCCCGTTGCTGTAGTTCTCGTCGCCCGTCGCCGGACGGGAAGTGGACCGCGTACACCGCGGGCCCCGCCGTAGGTGAGGGCGAGCTGGTGGTGCGCGCGACGTCGGGCAGCACGGAGTTCCGCGTTCCCCGCGGATTCACGGGCCGGCCGCAGATGCAACCGAATGCCGACTCCACGTCCACCTTCAACGCCGCGCCCGCGCAGTTCTCCGCCGATTCGCGTTTCGTCGCATTCCTGCAGTACGCGCCCAAGGCGGTGGCTCGGACTCAGGGCGTTCATGAAACGGGCGGTGACGTAGTGAGAGGGAGTAGCGGGGAGTGCGAGCTAAGTGGGAGTGCGAGGCCAGGGTTGCAGGCGGTTCTCGCGCTCCCACTCGCGCTCCCACTCGCGCTCCCACTCGACTCCCACTCGACTCCCACTCGACTCGCACTCGACTCGCACTCCCACTCGACTCCCACTCACGCTCGCTCTCAGACTCCAACTACTTTCTCCAACTCATCCCTCCGACTCGTACTCGCTCTCGTCACTACTCAACCCTCCCACCAACTCACTCTCCCACTCGCCGGTACCGCAGATGCCGCGAAGCGCCTACTATTGAAGGCCATGACCACGACTTCACCCGATCCCGCCGTCGTAACGCCGCCCGGCGAGCCTCGAACCAGCTGGACGATCGACGCGGCGCGCGCGCTGTACAACGTCGAGGGCTGGGGCGACGGATTCTTCGACATCAACGAGAAGGGACACGTCGTCGTCAGGCCCGACAAGGACCATCCGGATCGCTCACTCGACCTGTTCGAGCTCGCGATCGACCTGGAAGCGCAGGGTGTGACCCTGCCGGTGCTGCTGCGATTCTCCGACATCCTCCGCTCCCGGATCGAGGCGCTCAACACGAAGTTCCACGGCGCGATGGAGGAATTCGCATACACCGGCGGCTACACCACGGTGTACCCGATCAAGGTCAACCAGCAGCGCCACGTGGTGGAGGAGATCGTCGAATTCGGCAAGGCGACCGGGGTTGGTCTCGAATGCGGATCGAAGCCGGAGCTGCAGGCCGTGCTCGCGCTGCGGGAGAGCACCGACCATCTCATCGTCTGCAACGGCTACAAGGACGAAGAGTTCATGCGGCTCGCCCTCATGGGCCAGCGGCTCGGGCACAAGGTGTTCATCGTCATCGAGCAGGTCAGCGAGCTCGACGTGCTGTTGCAGGTGGCGGAGCAGATGGGTGTGGAGCCCGAGTGCGGGGTGCGCATCAAGCTGAGCACCGAGGGCAGCGGCCGCTGGGCGCAGTCCGGCGGCGAGAAGTCGAAGTTCGGCCTGAGCCCCGCCCAGCTCATGCAGGTCATCGACAAGCTGGCCGCGGCCGGCAAGCTCGGCATCGTGAAGCTGATCCACTGCCATCTGGGATCGCAGATCACCGACATCCGCTTCATCAAGCGCGGCCTGCAGGAGCTGTCGCGCTTCTACGCCGAACTGCGCGCGATGGGCCTCGACATCACGCACGTGGACGTCGGCGGCGGCCTTGGCGTGGACTACGACGGCTCGCAGTCCACCGCGCAGGCGAGCGTGAACTACTCGCTGCAGGAATACGCGAACGACATCGTCTACACGCTCGCGGAAGTGTGCCGCGATCGCGAGCTGCCGATGCCGCACATCATCAGCGAGTCGGGACGTGCGCTCACGGCGCACCATGCGCTGCTGCTCATCAGCGTGATCGATGTGGAATCGGCGGCGGAGCAGCCGGTGCCCGCGATCAACGGTGAGGATCACCAGCTGCTGCATGAGATGTCCGACGATCTCAAGACCGTGACGCGCAAGAATGCCTCGCTGCGACGGGTGCGCGAGGTGTACCACGACGCGGTGTTCGACAAGGAACGCGCGCAGGCGCTCTTCAACAGCGGCGTGCTGTCGCTGCGGAATCGCGCGCTCGCGGAGCGGCTGTACCTGTGCTCGATCAACCAGATCGCGCGCGTCGCGCAGAAGCATCGCGACGAGTTCGAGGACATCATGGCGGACCTCGACGCCGCGCTGGTGGACCGGTACTTCTGCAACTTCTCACTCTTCCAGTCGCTGCCCGACAGCTGGGCGATCGACCAGCTCTTCCCGATCATGCCGATCCACCGGCTCGACGAAGAGCCGAGCCGGCAAGGGACGCTGCAGGACATCACGTGCGATTCCGACGGCAAGATCGACCGGTTCGTCGGCGGCCGCACCGGTGAGCCGAGCATGGCGCTCCACCCGTTCAGCGACGCCGATCCGTACATCCTCGGGATATTCCTCACGGGCGCGTACCAGGAAATCCTCGGCGATTTGCACAATCTGTTCGGCGACACGAACGCCGTGCACGTGCGGCTGACGGACCAGGGGTACGAGATCACGGATCTCGTGCACGGGGATACCGTGACGGAAGTGCTGAACTACGTGCAGTTCCGCGCGTCCGACCTGCTCACGACGTTCCGCCGGAAGGTGCAGGCAGCGACGGCGATTTCGCGCGAGGAGGCGAATATGTTCATCGCGGAATATGTGGCGGGGCTCGAAGGCTACACCTACCTGGAAGGAGAAGCGGCACGTTAGTCCGGCAGCTGGCGGGTGACGGCTGCCGTCTGGCAGTTTTCCTGCAACGCTCTCACCTGACAGCTATCAGCATCTAGCCGCCAGACAACGACTCGCCGACAATTCCGCGCACGGAGACCGTGTACTCACTCCTTCTCTCGCTTGCGGCGGTCATCATCGCGACGAAGCTCCTCGGCGAGCTCGCGCGGCGGTTCGGGCAGCCGTCCGTTCTCGGAGAACTGTTCGCCGGTGTGCTGCTCGGCGGCGGTGCGCTCGCGGTGCTCGATGCACACGATCCGGCGATCCACGCGCTCGGCGAACTCGGCCTGTTCGTCCTGCTCTTCCAGCTCGGCCTCCACACCGACATGCGCTCGCTGCGGCGGGTGGGTTCGTCGGCGATGATGGTCG
>Ga0208716_1000495_pt1 | contig 16443 bp, 15 predicted proteins | sample NGESurdeep092012_8_FD_184482 | JGI IMG/M metagenome (GOLD analysis project Ga0208716, IMG submission 184482) | Arctic peat soil microbial communities from Barrow, Alaska - NGEE Surface sample 415-3 deep-092012 (SPAdes) | ecosystem: Environmental > Terrestrial > Soil > Wetlands > Peat ...
GATAGCGTGCGTCCCGGGCCGCCGCCAGTAGTCGATCGACGATCGGCTCAGGCGTGCCCAGGTCGGGGCTGCCGATGCCGAAATCGATGACGTCGTCGCCACGTCGGGCCGCCTCGGCCTTCCACTCGTCGACGACGTCGAACACGTAGCGCGGCAGTCGATCGATGCGACGCAGATCCAAGCGGCCCCTCCTTTCGCGCGATGCGATGACCGGTCTCTCAGTTCGACACCCGGCGATCGATGCCGCCTTTGCGGAGGTCGCGACAGCTGGTCTTGGCGGCGAGTACTATCCTCTTCCTTGTATGTGCAAGCTCGCTCGATTGCGCTATGATTCACATGTGCTGCCCAGGGGGGTCTGGGCGCCGCGCCAAAGTGCGTCGTCGGTTTCGCGCGGCGAGACGTTCGCGCCCTCCAGCAGTGAGACGTACGTCCCGGAGTCACCGGACGTTCGGCGACCCGCACTCGGGACCGAGGTCGAATCCATGCCCATGCTTGCGCAAAGGAGGCGACCATGCGACCGACTGAGACTCTCTCCAGAGAGCACGTCCTGCTCATTCTCGTGACGAAAGCTGCGGAGCAGGAGGTGCGGTACATGCGCGACACAGGCGAATACCGGAGAGAGGAGATCGGCCAACTGGTCGACTTCTTCGAGTTCTTCACCGAAGCGTGCCACGACCCCAAGGAAGAGAACCTTCTCTTCGCCCGCCTGTGCAAGCGTGGCCTGAGTGCCGACACGGGCATCCTCGCCCAGTTCTACCGGGACCATCAGGAGTTCACGACGCGGCTGCGGACGATCGAGCATTGGCTGCGAAAGGATAAGAAGGACGGGCCCCAGGACGTGGCCGAGCTCGCCGAGCAGCTCGATGCCTACCTCAACCTCATGCGTTCCCACGTCGCGCGCGAAGAGGATCATCTGTTCACGCTCGCCAACGGACTGCTGACCGACGAGGACCAGGAGGACCTTGCGCACGGCTTCGACAGGGTCGAGTCCGAGGAGGTAGCCGAGGGCATCCAGGAGAAGTACTCGGAACTCGCGCACCTCCTCGCCGGCCGGCCCACGGAGACGCTGCAGAAGGAGCACAAGATCTGCTCGCTCGTGCTGGACGCTGCGCAGCGTGAGGTCGACACGATACGGCCGATCGGTCACTTCGAAGTAGAGAATCTCGATCGGCTCATTGACTTCTTCGGTTTCTTCACGCGCGAGTGCCACGAGCCCAAGGAGGCGCAGTTGCTGTTCTCCAAGCTTGCGCAACGTGGTGTCAGCAGCGACGTGGGCCTGCTCGCCGAGTTGAAAGTCGCGCACGAAGATCTGAGCAACCGCCTGGGGTCGATGGAGGGACTCCTGCCCAAGGCGCGCAGCGGCGGGCGCAAGGCCGTCACCGCCTTCCTCGACGAGATGCAGGCCTACATCGACCGCATGCGTGCGCACATGATGAAAGAAGACACGGACCTCTTCCCAATGGTGAGCCACGTGCTCACGCAGCACGACCACGAGGAGCTCGCGCGAGCTTTCGAATCGATGGAGTGGCAGGAGATCCTCGAGGGCGTGCACGACAAGTACTTCGATCTCGCGCATCGGCTGGCAGTGAAGTAGCGAAGCCGGTGCGCGAGATCCCGGCGGCGGGTTCCGTCAAGGGAGGCGGTGCGTGGGTACGAGCGACGGGTCGAGGGTGCGTGCTGTGGCCGCGGTAACTCGCCCCCAGCCCGAACTCGACGACCTGCCGGCCTCTTCGCCGCCGATCGATCCCTGGGCGCAGATCGTCCAAGGCTTCGACGGGAACCGTTCTGACCTTGTGCCGGTGCTGCAACGGGCGCAATCTCTCCTCGGATACCTGCCGCCGGATGCGGTTCGCCGCGTCGCCCGCTGGCTCAGGCTGTCCGAAAGCGAAGTCTTCGGCGTCGCCACTTTCTACGCCCAGTTCCGCTTCACTCCGCCCGGCCGACACCGACTGCGTGTCTGCCTCGGCACGGCCTGCCACGTGAAGGGGGGCGTGCAGATGCTCGAGACCCTCGAGCGAAGGCTGGGGGTGGGCACTGGAGAAACGACAGCCGACGGCGAGTACGGACTCGAACGGGTGGTGTGCCTGGGCTGCTGTGCGCTTGCTCCCGTGATGACGCTGGACGAGGCCATCTATGGGCAGATGAGCGTGCTGAAGCTGCAAGGGATCCTTGATGCGCGCACGCACACTTAGTCGACGTCGCCGGCAGGCGGAGGCGGGCTGGCAAGGGCTTGCCGCAAGCCCGCGGCCTGTGATCTACCTCGGCATGGGGTCCTGCGGGTTGGCTGCCGGGGCAGACGACGTCCTCGCCGGCACGCGCGCCTACCTCGAGGAGCGCGAGGTCGATGCGGAGATCGTGAAGGTCGGTTGCATCGGACCCTGCTACCTCGAGCCGCTGCTCGATGTGCAGATGCCCGGCCGGCCGCGCTTGAGCTACTCGAACATGACGGCGGAGCTGGCCGCCAAGACTCTCGATGCGCTGCTCGCCGGCGAGGTACCCAAGCGCCATCTCGCCGGGCACTTCGGCGACGACGACTTCGACGGCGTGCCGCGCTTTGCCGACCAGCCGATGCTCAAGCACCAGGTGCGCATCATTCTGCGCAATTGCGGGATCATCGATCCCGAGGACGTCGACCACTACCTCGCCCGCGGCGGTTACCAGGCGATCGAGCGCAGCCTGCGCATGCCCTGGCAGGATGTCATCGAGGAGGTCCAGCACTCCGGCTTGCGGGGACGCGGCGGGGCGGGCTTTCCGACCTGGAAGAAGTGGCTCCTTTGTCGCCAGACCGAGAGCGAGCAACGCTACCTCATCTGCAACGCGGACGAGGGCGACCCGGGCGCCTTCATGAACCGTTCCCTGATCGAAGGCGATCCGCACGCGGTCCTCGAGGGCATGCTCATCGCGGCCTACTCGATCGGCGCCTCACGCGGCTACGTCTACATCAGGGCGGAGTACCCGCTGGCCATCCAGCGCCTGCGCTCTGCGATTGCGGCGATGAAGAAGCTCGGCCTGCTCGGGGAGCACATCCTCGGCAGCGACTTCTCATTCGATGTCACGGTCAAGGAGGGGGCGGGAGCGTTCGTGTGCGGCGAGGAGACGGCCCTGATCGCAAGCATCGAGGGCCGGCGCGGCATGCCGCGCACGCGGCCGCCCTTCCCGGCGGTCTCCGGTCTGTGGGGCAAGCCGACGATCATCGACAACGTCGAGACGCTTGCGGCCCTGCCGCCGATCATCGCCAACGGCCCCGACTGGTACGCCGGTTTCGGCACCGAGACATCCAAGGGGACCAAGACCTTCAGCCTGGTGGGCAAAGTGCGTCGCACCGGGCTTATCGAGGTCCCCTTCGGGACGACCCTGCGCCGGGTGATCTACGACATCGGCGGAGGACCAACCAAGGACTTCAAGGCCGTGCAGACTGGGGGGCCGTCCGGAGGGTGTCTGGGCGAGGAGTTCCTCGACACCCCGATCGACTACGAGAATCTGGCAGCCGCGGGCTCGATCATGGGTTCGGGCGGGCTCATCGTCATCGATCGCGACACCTGCATCGTCGACACCGCCCGCTACTTCCTGAGCTTTACCCAGGACGAGTCCTGCGGCAAGTGCGTGCCCTGCCGCGTGGGCACCGGGCACCTGGTGGGCATCCTTGATGCGATCTGCGCGGGCAGGGGCGAGCTTGCCGACCTCGACCGGCTCGAGCGTCTCGCCCGCGTCGTCAAGGGTGGCTCGCTGTGCGGGCTCGGGCAGACGGCGCCCAACCCGGTCCTCTCGTCCCTGAAGTACTTCCGCGGCGAGTTCCTCGAGCACATCAAGGAAAAGCGCTGCCGGGCCGCGGTCTGTCGCGACCTCGTCGTCTATCGCATCATCCCCGACAAATGCACCGGGTGCGAGCGCTGCGTCCAGGTGTGCCCCACCGGCGCCATCACCGGCCCGCGCGCAGAAGCGCATAACCTTGACCCCGACAAGTGCATCAAGTGCCGCTCGTGTTACGAGATCTGCCGCTTCGACGCGATCGCCGGCGATGCGATCGTGATCGAATCGCGAGGTCAGCATGCGCTCTGAGCCCCTCCCGCGTGCCGACGCCCGCCTGCTTCGCATCGAGGTCGACAACCGGTCGATCTCCGTGCCGGAGAAGAGCACCGTGCTGCAGGCAGCCGAGCTTGCCGGCGCTTATGTGCCGTCCCTGTGCTCGCACCGGGAGCTGTCGCCGTTCGGCGGGTGCCGCTTGTGCATGGTGGAGATCGCCGAGATGCGCGGGTACCCGCTCGCCTGCAGCACGCTTGCGCAGGATGGAATGCAAGTGACGACCGACACCGCGACCTTGCGCGAGATGCGTCGCGAGATCCTGCAGCTCATCCTCTCGCAGCACCCGTCGAGCTGCCTGATCTGCGACGAGAAGGAGGAGTGCCGCCGCAGCCAGACGACGATCCGCAAGGCCGGCGTGTCGACCGGCTGCCGGAGCTGCCCGAACGACGGCGACTGCGAGCTGCAGCGGGTGGTGGAGCGCGTCGGGGTCACCGACATCGGCTACCCCGTCGCGTATCGTGGTCTGGAAGCGGAGCACGACGACCCGTTCTTCGACCGCGACTACAACCTTTGCATCCTGTGCGGACGCTGCGTGCGCATGTGTCACGAGGTGCGCGGCACTTCGGTGCTCTCGTTCAAGTACCGCGGCCGCAGCACGCTGATCGGGCCGGCCTTCGCCAACTCGCATGTGGAGGCCGGCTGTGAGTTCTGCGGCGCCTGCGTGTCGGTCTGCCCGACCGGCGCGCTCACCGACAAGGTCTCGAAGTGGGATGGCACGCCCGACGGGGTCGAGACCTCGACCTGCCCGCTCTGCTGCCTCGGGTGTCGCGTCGAGCTGGCCCACAAGGACGGGCGGCTCTGCTCGGCGCGGGGCGCTCACGACGCCGAGATCAACGATGGACAGCTGTGCGTGAGCGGCCGCTTCTGCCTGCCCGAGACGACCCACCACCACTCGCGGGCGCGCAAGCCCATGCTGCGCCGAGGCGCGTACTTCCGGGTATCGAGCTGGGACGAGGCGCTGGGCGAGACGGCGGAGAAGCTGGCTGCGGTCGCTCCGGACGAGCTCCTGATGCTCGTCTCGAGCGACCTGTCGAACGAAGGCCTGTTCGCCGCCCAGCGCCTGGTGCGCTCCGGCCTCGGTTCGAACGGCATCGACTCGACCGCCGACGCCTGCTTACCGGGCGGCCCGGCGAGGTGGTCGCGCCTCTTCGCGCTTCCCATCTCGATCGAGGCGCTGGGCGCGGCCGAGGCGGTGATCGTCGCCGGCCTCGACTCGCGCTTTTCGTTCTCGGTGGCGGGAGTACAGGTGCGGCGGGCCGTGCGGCGAGGGGCTGGGCTCGTTGCGGTGGACGCCCGCGCGTCGAACCTCGCGCGGGCGGCCGACCACTGGTTGCGGTCGGCGCCTGGCGAGGAGGCGCGAGCGCTCGCGTGGCTGGTGCGCTCGCTCCTCGGCGCCGACGAGCCGGCGGAGGCGCGACGATCGCGTGTCGGGGAGCGTGCGCTCGCTGCCGCGACGCGGCACGTGCACGACGCGCCGACGCTCGCGGTGGTGATCGGGCCGCGCGTCTTCGATTGTCCTGGTGCCGCGGAGCTCGTGACGGACCTCGAGGTCCTGGCCGGACGCCAGGGAACCACCGTGCTGCCCCTCGCCCATGGCGCCAATGTGCGGGGCGCGCTGGAGCTCGGGGCCCTGAGCGAGGTGCTTCCTGGACCGCGACCAGCCGGTGGCCGGGGCCTCACTCTCGCCGACGTGTGGGCCGGGCGACGCCCGAAGGTGCTTTACCTCGTCGGCGAGGCGCCCTTCACCGCCCGCCCCGACTGCGAGTTCGTGATCGCTCAGGACCTCTATCTCCCGCCGTTCGCGGTCGACGGGTTCCTGCCGGCGGCTTCCTTCGTCGAGGCCGAGGGAACCCTGACGAGCATCGAGGGGCGGGTGCAGGCGCTGCGCCGGGTCGAGGAGCTGCCCGACGGTGCCGAGTACGGGTACGCCCGGCCCGATTGGCAGATCTTCTCCGACCTCGCCGGGCTGCTGGGACACGCTGACCTGGAGTACGCGGACGCCGCCGCCGTGCGGGCGGCGATCCGCGCCGAGGTCTCGGGCTTTCCCGCCGAGAGCGACCGCGCGCCGCGCCGGATGACGCCGATCGCGGCGAGCCCGCGGACCGCCGGTGGCGCACCTGCCCGGACGGCTCGGGACGCACCGACGGAAGACGACGGTCCCGGAGGGCACGGTCGCTTCGTCCTCGTTCCTGAGCACGCGTTCTTCCGACATCGTGGCATCGACCTCGCTGGCGTCGTCGAGGGGCTCGGGGAGCTCCACCTCGAGGAGGGACTGCGCATGAGTCCGGAGGATGTCGCGCGCCTCGGGGTCGAGCGGGGTGGAGCGGTGACCGTCAGCGTGGACGGTCTCGATCTCGTCCTCGCCGCCCGCCCGGACCCTGACTGTCCACGAGGCGCCGTTTACATTTCGATAACGGAGGCGTGGGGCGGGCTGGTCGGCCGCGAAGGCCAGCCCGCCCCCGAATCACTCGCGCGCCTGTCGGCGCGACCCGTGCGAGTGCGTGTCAGGGCCGGCGACCGCACGCGCGCTCGAGCACGAAAGGGTGATCATGTTCCCGGTCGTTGAGCGCCGCATGATCGTCCCCAACCTCCACCTCCTCACGATCGAGGCGCCGGAGGTGGCCGCAGCCGCCCGACCCGGCAACTTCGTGATCCTGCGGCCGAGCGAGCAGGGTGAGCGCATCCCCCTGACGATCGCCGACGCCGACGCTGGAGCCGGCACCGTCACCTCGATCTTCGTGCAGGTCGGGGCTTCGACCGCCAAGCTTGCGCGTCTGAAGGCCGGAGACTCCATTCCGTCCTACGCCGGCCCGCTCGGCAACCAGACCGAGATCGACCGGTTCGGCACGGTGCTCCTGATCGGCGGGTGCTACGGGATCGGCAGCATCTACCCGATCGCCCGCGCCCTGAAGGACGCCGGCAACACCGTCGTCGCGCTGGTCGAGGCGCGCAGCGCGTACCTGCTCTACTGGGAGGACCGCCTCAAGGCGGTCACGGACCGCGTCCTCACGATCACGCGCGACGGCAGTCGCGGCTACAAGGGGCACGTGACGCGCCTGGCCGAGATCCTCACCCTCGAGGGCATCCGGCCGGATCGCATCATCGCCCACGGCTGCACCTATCAGATGATGGCCGTGTCGCGGCAGACCGAGCCGCTTGGGGTGAAGACGATCGTCAGCATGAACCCGATCATGATCGACGGCACCGGCATGTGCGGCGTCTGTCGCCTGACCGTTGCCGGCGAGACGAAGTTCGCCTGCGTGGATGGGCCCGAGTTCGACGGCCACGAGGTGGACTGGGAGGAGTTCCTTGCGCGACGCGAGAGCTACAACCCGGAGGAAGTCCAGCCCCTCCACACGAGCGGATGCGCCTCTCACTTCTGAGAGGGAGGTGAAGCAGTGAGCCCAGTCGACTACGTGCGGCGGCCGATGCCCAAGCAGGAGCCGTTTGAGCGCGTGCGCAACTTCGACGAGGTCGCGCTGGGCTACACCGCCGAGCTGGCTCGTGAGGAGGCGGCGCGCTGCCTGGCCTGCAAGAAGCCGGGGTGCGTCGACGGCTGCCCCGTCGGCATCGACATCCCCCGCTTCGTCGGCCTGGTCGCCGACGGCGAGTTCGCCGCCGCGATCCGCAAGGTCAAGGAGACGAACGCACTGCCTGCCGTCTGCGGACGTGTGTGTCCGCAGGAGGAGCAGTGTGAGAAGCTCTGCGTGCTCGGCAAGAAGGGCGACCCGGTGGCGATCGGGCGGCTCGAACGCTTCGTCGCCGACCGCGAGGCGGAGGAAGGGGCGGGAGAGGTTCCGTCTCTCCCGCCCCACAACGGCCTGAAGATCGCCATCGTCGGCTCCGGGCCGGCGGGCATCACGGTAGCCGCCGACCTTGCGCTTCGCGGCTATCAGGTGACCATGTTCGAGGCGCTCCACGCGGCCGGCGGCGTGCTCACCTACGGCATCCCGGAGTTCCGGCTACCCAAGGCGATCGTCAGGCGCGAGGTCGAGTATGTGAAGAGCCTCGGCGTGGAGCTGCGCCTCGACTATGTCGTCGGCAAGACGCGCACCATCGACAGCCTCGGGGAGACGTTCGACGCGACCTTCGTGGGGGCGGGGGCCGGTCTGCCCTGGTTCCTCGAGATCCCCGGCGAGAATCTGAACGGCGTGTATTCGGCGAACGAGTACCTGACACGCTGCAACCTGATGAGCGGCTTCCGGTTCCCCGCCTTCGACACACCGCTGAAGCGGTCGGCGAGGGTCGCGGTCTTCGGCGGCGGCAATGTGGCCATGGACTCGGCGCGCACCGCGCTGCGCCTCGGCGCCGACGAGGTCCACATCGTCTACCGCCGCAGCCACGACGAGCTGCCCGCGCGCGCCGAGGAGGTCGAGCACGCCGAGGAAGAAGGGGTGATCTTCGACTTCCTTACGCTGCCGGTGCAGCTCATCGGCGACGACCGCGGCTGGCTCACGGGGATCGAGTGCCGTCGCATGGAGCTGGGCGACCCTGACGACTCCGGTCGCCGGCGACCAGTGGAGATCCCCGGCTCCGAGTTCGTCATGGAGATGGACGCGTCTGTTTGCGCCATCGGCAACAGCCCGAACCCGCTGATCTCGATGACGACGCCGGGGCTGGAGGTGGGCAAGAGGGGCAACATCGTCGCCGACGAGGAGACGGGCCAGACCTCGCGCGAGCGCGTCTGGGCCGGCGGCGACGTGGTCACCGGCGCGGCCACCGTGATCAGCGCGATGGGGGCCGGGCGCAAAGCGGCGCGCTCGATCGATCAGACACTCTCCACGCCCGTCTGAGCAGCGCGAGCAGCACGTCGTCGACGAACTCTCCGTTCTCGTCGGTCCCGTGCTCGCGCATGATCCCTTCCCTGACGAAACCGAGGCGTTCGACCAGGCCCAGCGAGCGCTCGTTGCGCGGCATGATCGTGGCCTGCACCCGATTGAGGCCCATGCGCGTGAAGCCGAAATCGAGGATCGCCGTGAGTGCCTCCGTCATCACCCCGCGGCCGCCCGATCCGGGATCGAGGTTGTAGCCGATCTCGGCTGACCGCCAGGCGTGGTTCCACTCGTGGAAGCCGCAGCCGCCGATGAGCAGCTTGTCCTCGCCCTTGAAGGCGATGCCCCACGTGATCCCGGAGCGCTCCGCGAAGTTGGCGGTCACGGCGTGGCGGAGCAGGGCGCGCGCCTCTTTGAGGTTCTTGGGACCGCGCATGCCCTGACCCTGCTCGGTCTCCGGCCACGTGAGGTGCGCGCGATACCAGGCGGCGTCGGCGATCGTGATCTCACGCAGGACGAACCGCTCAGTCGTGAGCTCCGGGAAGGTGGGTATCGCCGCGAAGGGGTCGACGGGTTCGACGCTCATGGTCAGCAACGATACCACCCGGGACGGCCCTAGAGCAGAGAGGCGAAGTCGCCCGTTCCCCAGGGGGAGGCGGCGACCGCTTGGGCGACGGCCGACGCGTCGTTGCCGGCGGCCAGCGCCGCGAGGATCGCGTCGTAGCGGCCGTTGTGCAACGTCACGATCGTCGCGAGAAAGCCCTGCGCCCAGTTCACGTACGCCTTGACGCCGACCGAGTTCATCGAGGTGGCGCCCGGCTCGGGCTGGGTCGTGTTCAGCGGATTGTGGTGGGCGGTGTTGTGCCAGTGGCCGCCCTCGGCCATCTCCCAGGCGGCGAGGGCGGCGACGTTGTCCTGCGTCACCGGCAACTGCAGCTGTCGTAACAGCGACACCGCCCACGTGATCGGCGTGTACTTGCCCCGGATCGGCACGTTCGGGTCGTACCTCTGGCTGGCGAGCACCTTCTTGATCTGCAGGACGAGCCCGTCGAGCACCGCGCGGCGCTGGGCGATCTTGTCGGCCAGCACGAGACGTTGTTCGTCGATGCTGGCCTGCAGGGCGATCGCCTTCTGTCGCTGCGCCTCGATCGTCGTTGTCAGGCTCTGCACGTCCCTGGCGATCTGCGCCAGGCCGTTGACGGTCTGCTGGTCCTGCGCCGTGATCAGCTGCAGATAGGTCGAGCGGTTCTGCCAGTCCGAAACACTGCCTGAGCCGGTGAATGCGTCGAACCAGGAGTAGCCTCCCGTCTTGTAGACGGCGACGAGGCGATCTCCGACGATCGCCGACTGGCGATCGAGGTTCGTCTGCGCGGCAGCGAGTTGCGCCCGCGCGCCGGCCAGCTGCGCGCCGAGCTGCTGCTGCTGCGCGACGGTCTCAGCGTACTTGGCGAGGATCGGCCGGAGCTGGTCTTCGAGGCTGTGCATCTGCGTTCGCGCCCCTTTGGCGGCCTTCTCGAGCTTGTCGAGCGAGGGAGGGACGACGGTGATCGAAAACGTCTTCGTGCCGCCGGCCGCGGCGGCACGCACGGGAGGGAAGAGCAAGGCGGCGCCGAGCGCCGCGAGCAGGCATGCTGCCAGCGCGGCGCGCGTCCCTCGTCTGATGTCGGTAGGGCGATTCACTGTCATCCCGGTGCGTCGGTACGTGTATCGGTTCGCGCGCCGGTGGCTTTACACCTGCGGCGCGCGCTGACCCCTACGCTCCGCCCAGCACGCGCACGCCGCAGTATCTCCGCACCGGCGACAGCAGCGTCAGCAGCGCGATGAGTACGCCGATGGCACCGATGCCCTGCAAGAGGAGGAAGGCCATCAGCGTCCAAACTAGGGTGGCCCGGCGCTGAGCGGGGTGCGGACCCATGGGGCGAGGATACCGCAAAGCGGCGGCGACGGAGAACCCGGACCGTCCTCGTGTGATGCCGCCCGGCCAAGGCCCGACCAGGCTCATCATCCGCGCGCGAGCCGAGGGCAGCTAGCTCGGTCGTCCCTGCTCGAGCCGCGGCCGCAGGAACCACCACAGCGCCAGCCCGAAAGCCGCGAGGAACATGAGCGCCGACACGGCGCGCACGAAGTGGGCGATCGGGTCGGTGGAGGCGAGCAACCCCAGCCTGCCGAGGATGTTGTGCCAGTCGTGGCCTGAGCCCGAGCCGTCATCGCCGAAGAGTGCCAGCACCATGCGCTGCGCGTCGCCGATGTAGACCGACACGTTGTTCAGCGACTCCGCCGCCCAGGCGATCATGAGGACGACGGCGAACCGGTCGCCGCGCCAGAGGAAGTAGCCGGCAAGGCCGAGGGGCGCGGCGATCTGCAGGAACGAGCCGGCGAGCTGCACCATCAGCGCCGGCGCCCAGAAGAAGATCATGTGGCCGAACTCGTGCACGCCGAGATCGAAGGAGGAGAGGATCGGCACCCACCCGCCGCGCGAGTAGGTGAGCACGGCGAGCAACACTGTGAGCAGAGCCGCCGCGCACCACTGCAGGGTGGAACTCCACAAGGAGCCCTGCGCGGCGGCGCCGGGCGAGCCGCGCCACATGAGGCGGCGGCCTGATCGCGGACGCGATCCCTCCGCCGCCCTCAGCTTTGCGAGGTACGCGTCGAGGTCCGGTCTGACCGGCGGTCTGTCGCTTGGGTCGTTCATCGCGCTGACTTCATCGGCATCCGTGCGCTGCCCGCTACGTCTACACGTCGATAGAGTCGGGCGCCGCGCGCGGGTCGGGGAACCAGTTGAGCTCGTCGAGGCCACCGTCGAGGATCTCGTCCAGGGGCAGCCGCACGTACTTGCCTTTCGCCTCGGCGGCGACGGCGCCGTCGACGACGATCTCGCCGCTGCCTTCGAACAGGCGGCTCGAGTCCCGGGTGATGCGCCCGACGGCGCGCACCTCGCCGTCGATCGGGATCGGCTTGCGGTAGCGCACGGTAAGCTCGACGGTGACACCCCAGGCGCCCGGTCCGGCGGCGTTGACGGCGCGTCCGATCGTCTCGTCGAGGATCGCCGCGACCACGCCGCCGTGCAGCCGACCCGGGTAGCCCTGGTGCTCGGCGCGCGGCATGAACACGCCCGCGACCTCGCCGCCGTCGAGCTCGTAGAAATGCGCGTGCAGTCCGGCGGTGTTCTCGGCGCCGCACACGAGGCACATGCGGCTGATGTTCTGGGCAGCGAGCACCTTGCGGTCCGTGGCTGGCTCCTTTCGCGTCGCGGATACGTGTCTGCGAATCATATGCGAGCGCGGCGTCGACTGTCCGATCGCCGCCGCGCGATGCCCACCGGCGTCGTTCGCGACTCGGTCCGGCCGGAAACGGGAAGGCTGCACCTGGCGAAGCTAACGACAGGAGGAACGCCGGCAGCCATGCGGATCCTGATCGTCGAAGACACGGTCAAGCTCGCCGCGACCCTGAAGCGCGGTCTCGAGGCCGAAGGGTACGCGGTGGACGTGCTGCACGACGGCCTCGCCGCGCGTCGTCGCTTGGCGGCGGCGCGCGGCGAGGCCGCGGACGCCGAGCACCCCTACGACGTCATCGTCCTCGATGTGATGCTGCCGGGCGTCGACGGGATCACCCTCTGCCGCGAGCTGCGCGAGCGCGGCGCCGCGGTGCCCGTCCTGATGTTGACGGCCCGCGATGCCACCGCCGACAAGGTCGAGGGCTTAGACAGCGGCGCCGACGACTACCTGGTCAAGCCGTTCGCCTTCGAGGAGCTGTTGGCGCGCATCCGCACACTGCTGCGTCGCCCCCGACAGGCACTGCCGCCGGAGCTCACCGTGGGTGACCTGGTGTTGGACCCGGCCGGCCGGCAGGTGCGCCGCAGCGGCGAACCTGTGGCGCTGAGCACCAAGGAGTTCGGCCTGCTCGAGGTGCTCATGCGCCACGCCGGCCGCGTGCTCACCCGCGACTGGATCCTCGACCACGTGTGGGACGAGGAGTTCGATTCGTTCTCCAACGTCGTCGACGTGTACGTCACGCGGCTGCGCAAGAAGCTCGACCGGCCCGGCGAGCCGAGCCTGTTCCGGGCGGTGCGGGGCGTGGGGTACGTGCTGCGTGCCGAGGATGAACGGGCGGCGGCCGGCGGACCGCATGGCTAGATCGTCCGCCTCCGACGTGTTCGCCCGTGCCCGGATGCGACTGGCGGTGCTCTTTGCCGCCATCGTCATCGTGCTCGTTGTCGTCTCCGGCGTGTTCATGTATCTGACCGTACGCAGCGACATCCGCAGCGCCGCCCGTCGCAGCTTCGCTGCGGGCGAGACCGAGCACGCGTTCGTCAGCCGCTCGCTGGGCACGCTGCGCTGGCGCCTGGTCGTGATCGACGGCGCGATCGTCCTCGCCGTCGGCATCGGCGGCCTCTTCTACGCGCGTAGCACCCTGCGGCCGATCCGCGACAACGTCGCTGCGCAGAAGCGGTTCATCGCCGACGCCTCGCACGACCTGCGCACGCCGCTGGCGATCATGATGGCGGACTTCGAGGTCACCCTCCGCGACCCGGCGCTGGGCGATGAGGCGCGCGTCGTGCTCGAGAGCGGGCTGGAGGAGGTCGACCGCATGACCGGCATGGTCGAGGACCTGCTCACGCTGTCGCGCATCGACGCGCACCAGGAGGAGCTCGCGCGCGATCGCCTCGACCTCGCCGCGCTGGCGGCGGAGACGACGGCGAAGTTGCAGGCTTTCGCCGGCAAAGCCGGCGTACGCCTCGAGGTCGGCGCCGCTGGCGAGGCGCCGGTCGTGGGCGATGGGGGGCACGTGCGACGGGCGCTCTTCAACGTGATCAGGAACGCGGTCGAGCACTCGCCCCGGGGAAGCTCGGTCGAGATCACGGCGCTCGCCGGCGCAGAGGTGTCGCAGATCACGGTGACCGACCATGGCGAGGGCATCCCGGCGACGGAGCTGGCCCACGTCTTCGACCGGTTCTACCGCGGCGATCCGACCCGGTCGCACGCACAAGGCGGGTCCGGGCTGGGACTCGCGATCGCGCGCTGGGCGCTGCGCCGCATGGGCGGCGACGTGGTCGTCGAGAGCGTCGTCGGCAGCGGGACCAAAGTGACCGTCTCGCTGCCGACGCGCGCCGCCTGACGTCGCCGCTGACGGTCGCGGCGCGCCAGCGCCGCGTTCCCGCCGGTCACGCGGCAAGCTTGAACGGGACCGGCAGGTTCCGTGTCGCGCGGAAGAAGCCGTCAGCGTCGACGACGAAGGCGCTGTAACCGCGCAGGCGGGCGATGCGCTCGAGGGCCTCGCCGTCGGAGACGAAGAGGGCGGTCGCGAGCGCATCGGCGAAGGTCAGGTCGGGACCGATGACTGTCGCCGAGGCCAGTGCTCGCGCGGGCTCTCCCGTGTTGGGGTTGAGCATGTGCAAGCCGCGTTCGTAGTTGCCCGACGTCGCCACGGCGCCGCGTCCGCTGATCTCGACGATACAGAGGAGCCGGTCGGCCGCCTGCGGGTGGCGGACGCCGATCCGCCACGGCTGGCCGGGCTCCGGTTCGCCGTACACGGTGATGTCGCCGCCGGCGTTGATCATCGCCGCCGGCACGCCGGCGTTCTTGAACTCGTCGAGCGCGCGCTCCGCCGCCCAGCCCTTGACCAGGCCGGTCGGATCGACGCCGCCCGGCAGGCGCCACGGGTCGAACCAGCCGCCGGAGATGTCGCGAGCCTCGCGACACAGCGCCAGCACGTCGGCGACCTGCGGCGGCGCCTGGTCGAGCGTGATCACCCCGCGCCGCAGGCGGCTCACCGGGCTCTGCGGCTTCCACGTGCTGAACACGTCATCCGCGGTCTGCAGCGTCGCCGTCGCCCGGGTGAGGGCTGCCGCCGCGACGTCGGTCGCAGCAGCGGCAGCCTCACTCGTCGTTATTGTGGGCTCAGCCGCCGCGGCGGCCTCAGTTGTCGTTCTTGCCGCCGTCGTCCCCTCCCTGATGCTGAAGGAGACTACTGTTCCCATTACTTGTTGCGAGTGTTGCATTGGGTCCTCCTGTGAACTTGCCGAGTGCGGCCTGCAGCGACTGCGCGTAGGCCTGGCTGGTGTAGGTGGCGCCGGAGACGCCGTGGATAGGGCCGCCGTTTGCGACTAGCGTCTGCTGCTGGAGCTGGGGGATAACGCTGTTGGAGATCTGCTGTGATTGTGGACCGTGCAGGTTCATCTGCGCCATGCCGACGCTGACGATCTTGCCGGCCTTTGCCGTCACCTTCACCTGGATCGTGCCCAGGCCGCCCGCCAGCGGCTGCACGGTGCCGACGACGGTCTGTGCACCGGCGACGTTGGCGTTGCCGGTCACGAGGCCGGCGAGATTCGCCTGCGAGGCAAAGCCATGCGGGCGAAAGGTCAGGCTGGCGCCGATGCCGAGTGCCGTGGCGGTGATGACTAGTGCCGAGCGTTTCATGATCGTGCCTCCGCAGGTCGAATGGCCGTGGGTCGTTGTCTAGAAAGCGAACTCTTCGAAGTGGATCCGGCTCGCCGGCACGCCCAGAGCGCGCGCGTCGGCGACCAGGCTGTGCATGAAGGCGCTGGGACCGCAGACGTAGAGGTCGCGCTCGTGGATGTCGGGCACGAGCCGGCGCAGCGCGGCGGCGTCGAGCGGGGCCTGCGAGCGCGGTCCGACGACTTCGTGAAGTCGTCCGCCGCGCTCGCCCACGACCCGCGTGATCTCCTCGCGCAGCACGAGGTCGTGCTCGCTCGATCCGCGCAGGATGGTGACCACATCGACGTGTGACGGGAGATCGTCGAGCAACGCGCGCAGCGGCGTCGAGCCGACGCCGGCGCCGACGAGGAGCACACGGTCGGTCTTGCGCGCGTGTTTGGTGAAGGCCCCATACGGGCCTTCGATCGCCACGCGCGTCCCCGGCCGCACGCTGGCGAGCCCGGAGCTGTGGTCGCCGAGTTGCTTGACGGTGATCCGCATCTCGGTCGCCGTCGGCAGCGCCGACAGCGAGTACGGGTGCGCCTGCCACCACATGCCGCGGCGCATGAAGCGCCACTGCATGAACTGCCCGCCGGCGACCGGCAGGCGGTCGAGGCGGCGTCCGCGCAGGACGACCGAGACGACGCCGCGCGACTCCTCCTGCACGGCGGCGACCCTGATCTGATGCCGCAGACTGCGCAGGATCGGCAGGCCCCAGCGGTAGCCGAGCACCATGCCGGCCGTCAGCGTCCAGAGCGAGAGCCAGAAGGCGCGCGCCAGCGGATGCCCGAGGAACGGGGCGCCGGTGAAGATCTGATGCGGCACCGACAGCGCCGCGCCCAGGTAGGTGTAGAGGTGCACGGCCCACCAGGTCTCGTAGCGCATCTTCTGGCGCGCGTAGCGGTACGAGGTCAGGCCGGCCATGAAGAGCAGACCGAAGCCGACCGCCGCGAGGAGCATGCCCGGATAGGTGACGACCATGACCCCGAGCTCGTGGAGCGTGCCGGTCTTGAGGCCGATGGCATAGCCGAGTGTGACGAATAACACGTGGGCGCCGATGAGGATCAGAACCCACGGCCCGAGCCGGCGGTGCAGGCTCACGAGCTTGTCCTGGCCGAGTGCCCGCTCGATCGCCGGGATGCGGGCGATCAGCA
>Ga0208716_1000498_pt1 | contig 16401 bp, 13 predicted proteins | sample NGESurdeep092012_8_FD_184482 | JGI IMG/M metagenome (GOLD analysis project Ga0208716, IMG submission 184482) | Arctic peat soil microbial communities from Barrow, Alaska - NGEE Surface sample 415-3 deep-092012 (SPAdes) | ecosystem: Environmental > Terrestrial > Soil > Wetlands > Peat ...
CTCTTGACTAATCTGTTTGGTCAGCGTTTGATCAGCGGCGTAATAGGCGGTTGCCCCAATCGCTGCTGCTGGGAGTACTCCAATCGTGATCGCCAGCAATGTCGCTTTGGTTCTGAGACTGAAGCCCTTCAATTTACTGGGTTTGGAGGGAGTGGAAGGCTGCGTGGGAATTGATTGGAACGGAGCAAATTCTCCCACAGTGGAAACACGGGTAAATTCCGGCACATTTTTGGAATTCTCCTCCACCGATTCAAGGAGCTCTGATTCTGACAAATTCAGATAATTACGGGCTCCGCTAGGACTATCATGCCCTCCTGCAATCACGCTACTGACGGCAGGGCGATCCACTAATTTGGCCAGGGAGGTCCGGGCCATGCTGGTGACTTTGGGGTCATCGCTTAGGCGGAGGGTTTCTTGAAAATACATTTTGGCTTCTTCCACCATGCCTGCTTCTCGACAAGCTGCTCCTAGCCAGACGAGTAGTTGGGCATCTTTGTCCTGCTCATTTATAAGTTCTGAGAATTGTTGCACCGCTTCTTCATAGCGGCCTTCATTGTATGTCTGGATGGCCTGTTCAAATCGAGCATTCATGGAGCAAGAGCCTCACCGTTGGAAAAATTCATAAAGACTGGACTAGGTAGGAGTATTCATTGAACAAAATAGGTGCTATCTAGCCCTTACGGATTACTAATTAGTGTTCCCTATTCTTTGGTTTTAATTATCACTGAGAGCATTTCTCATGCGAGTGAAGACCCCCTGCAGAAAGAATACTTGAGCGGTCAGTTGCCATCTCCTCTTATAGGAAAAGCCTTCTCGTAGAGTAGCGAGTACGGATTCTGGGACACAGGAAAGTCTTACTCAGAGCTGATTAGACTTAATCACAGTAAACTAAATTTCAGTTAGTAAAGCATGCCTTAAACTAACTTTATTCGCTTGTTGAATAATAGTTTGTGCGGTTACTTCCCTGCTTTTACTTTGAAGGTTTCTACAGACTCTTGAAGCAGTTTAGCTGCTCTTACCGTCTGCTGTAGGGAGCCAGAAACCTGACGAGATGCATCGCAGGTGCGACTTGAAACCAGGGCAATGTCTTGCATGAGCGTGTTTACTGACTCAGAGGTTTCTGCTTGGGATACCGTTGCGGTGGAAATCACTTGAGATAGTTGGTCAATTTGTCGAGAAACTTCGAGAATTTCTCCTAAACTTCGCTTGGATTCTTCAACCAGTAAACTACCCTCAGCAGCCTGAACACTACTGAGCTCGATGAATTCGACTACTTCGCTAATTTCTAATCGAATGCTGTCGATGATCCTTTCAATTTCCTTAGTCGCTGATGCTGAGCGAGCGGCCAAAGCACCGACTTCTTTGGCGACTACCGCAAATCCTTGCCCTTCTTCGCCAGCACGGGCTGCCTCAACCCCAGCGTTAATGGCGAGCAAATTGGTCTGGATAGCAATTCTATTGATCAGGACTACCACCTTAGAAATCTTCTGGGAAGATTCTCCCAGGCGTTGAACCTTTTTCGCGGTGTTACCGACTGTCCCCTGCAAGGTTAGAATTCCTCGCACCGCACGGTCCATGGCTTCTTCCCCTACTTCTGCTCTTGCCGATGCGATGCGGGCCGCCTGCACTGCCTGGCGAGCGCTACTGGCGACTTCCTGAATGGAGAAGGTCATCTTCTGCACCGAATCGAGGGTGCGGGTGATCTCTTCGGACTGCTTCTGGGCGTCTTCGGCCAGCTGGCGTAGGGACCCTTCGTTTTTTCCCAGCGAGGTATTGACTTCTCCAGTTGTCTCCTTAACCTGGGTAACAATGGCGCGCAAGCTTTCAATAATGGCGTTGAAGAAGTCGGCAACCGTACCCATTTCTCCTTCGCTGACGTTGGCGCGGACGGTGAGGTCACCCTGGGCCGCTCCTTCAATATCACTCAGCAAGTTGGTTACTTGCTGCTGGAGTAGTTCCTTGGCTATTTTCTGCTTCTCTTCGCCCTGCTTACGCTCGGTAATATCACTTTCAGTAGCAATAAACTGGATGATGTTCCCATTTTGGTCCAGGGAAGGCGTGATGTTAAGGGATAACCAATAGGGTTCACCCTGCTTGGTGTAGTTCAGAATTTCTTCTGTAAAAGGCTGTTTGGAACGCAGTTTCTCGCGAATGCGTTGGACGGTTGCCAGGTCGGTGTCTGGACCTTGGAGGAAGGAACCTGGTTTTTTACCTATAACTTCTTCTAGGGTGTAACCTGTGGTGCGGGTAAAGCCTTCGTTTACCCATTCGATGAGCCCCTCTTTGCTGGTAAGAATCATCGCGTTACTGGTCTTATTGACGACTAGGGACAGTTTCTCCAGCTCTTTAAGGTGGGCTGCCATATTGTTGACTTCTCGGCCCAGAATCTCAAACTCATCCTCTCGGAGCATGTCAGTATTTAAGTGAAGAAAGAGTTTCCTCTGCCGTTTGAGGTTTTTCCACCAGATAACCGGCCACTGTAGAGGATTAGACTTTTGGGGAGCACGTGTTGCTTTCCCGTTGTTGGCCGAGGTCTTCTGCTGGGGGACGCTAACTTCCTGAATGATGGACTGAGCGTAGAGGTCTACATCGCTACTTTTTTCGTTTCGGCGGGTTTCCATGGACTGAGCCACGGATGGAGAGAGAACAGGATCTGCGGGGAAATTCGTATAGCTGACTGCTGCCATGACACTTTGTGTCACTTCAATGGGGTGGGGGACCTTCTCTACTTCCACTGCTGCTGCGTTTTGCTCTGCAGGAGGAGTGATCGGGGCGGAGATCTTGTTGTTAGCTAGTTTTTCTAGCGCCGTACGCGCCCGGTGGATAGTTCTGGGGTCATCGGTCAGTTTGAGGGCTTCTTGAAACTCAATTCTGGCCTCTTCCATCAGTCCTACTTCCCGGTAGGTGGCTCCTAACCATGTGCGGAGTTCAGCATTTTTGGGATTCTCGTAGGACAGTTGGGAAAAAAGTTGTAAGGCGTCTTCGAAGCATCCTTCATTGTAAGCTTGGGTAGCTTGTTCAAACCGAGCATTCATGGAGCGAGAGCCTCACCGTTTAGATAAGTTCATAGGAACTGAACACAGGTCCACACCTTCTGACATGCCGTTCATGGAAAGAGTTCGTTGGGCTTTTTTCCATCGCTATAACGACAAAATGGGGGATCTGCATACTCTATAAAGGTTCCCTGACCAGTGGTTTTACTCACGAGGCCAGTAGGACTCCTCACAAAAACTTCATCTAAATCGCTTTAGCGTCCACTTAGCCAGGGGAACTGCTTTGTGGGTCAGGAGCATCTTTCTTGAACTCATCCCGAACAGGTTCTGGCATCAGAGGCTTTGTCAAAGGTCTCCAGGCAGGTAGCATGTCCAGAGACAAATTCTCCAGTGGATTGCGGAACTCACGGACCTTATGCCAAACCGAGCGGGACATTAGTAGCTTGGTATGGGTAATTTCACCCTCAAGAGACTCCAAGATACTCTGACGTTCTGCCTGATAGTCCCCGGCAAACAGTTCTAAGGATTGGGGTGGATAGTGGGACAAAATCTTGCTGATATGGACCAACAATTCCCGGTAAAGCCAGGTGTAGGCCGGATGAATCCAGAGAGTGAGGCGATGAGGCTCAAGTCCCTGTTTGGAGATCTTGAGGTCGAAGGCTCCAATGGCTGCCCTGCGCTGTGGTTCATAAACGTACTCGAAGACCTGCTCTTCCTGGTGCAGACTCTGGTTAATCCCAAAGACAATTCGGTCTGGCAGGGGCCTGCGGAAATCATCTGGATGGCGGTCGTATACTTGCCGGAGCATGGAAGGCATGGTGGCGCAATCAAGTTGGCACAAAAGGGCGGCATCGGCGTTACTGACAGGCCGCAGATTTAAGGATTGAATGGCTACTTTGGCAAGGTTTTCCAACACCGCCGAGGGTAGACGCCAGTAGGTGATTTCTGCCATCGACTGAAAACCATTTTGCCGATATATGGCAATCTGCTCTTTGTTGTGGATGTCTGCTTCGACAATCCACGTCTTGGCGCTGCGGTAGTACTCAAAAATGTAGGCCAGCAGCAAGGTTCCTAAGCCTTGACTCTGCAAAGGATCGCCGAGGGTAAAATGCTCTATCCGCCAGGTACTCTGAATTTCGTTGGTGGGAGATACCTGAATTAAGCCAACCACAACTCCATCAATCTGGGCGACATGAACATCGAAAAGGTGCTGAAACCGATTGGGTACCAGATTTAAAAGCTTGACCAGCCCAAACCAGCTCCGTATTTCTCGAACCTTTCGTACCCACTGAGTATCTTCTGGTTCGACACTTTCTAAACTATTTAGGTCACGCAGTTGCACAGGGCGAATCAGCATGGTTTGTCGTGTAACTACCTATCATCCATAATAGCCTGGGCACACAAGTCCTTGACAGTCAGGTTAAAACAGGGGCTCTCTTTGGTAGCATCCCACTTACTCCCTGTAGGGATAGGATTTCTTCAAGGCTGAGGCAGGTCTATTCATCTAGGCGCTTACTTGCCTTCTACCCTGATTTCCTTACTTGTCAGGATGAATATTTTTCTCCATATACTTAATTAACGGTAGGACTCCTTGAAACGTGAGCGCTGGCGGCTCAATCATTTGAGGTCTGGGTTGCAATCTATCGCTATCAACAAAGTTTTAACAAAATGGTACAAAATCAGAAGTCAACGGTCGTAATCACAGGTGCATCCTCAGGGGTGGGTTTGTATGCCGCGAAAGCTCTTACTCAAAAGGGCTGGCATGTGGTGATGGCCTGTCGGGATGTACCCAAAGCAAAACAAGCGGCTCAACGGGTGGGAATGCCTGCGGATAGCTACACGATCATGCTTATTGATTTAGCCTCTTTGGAGAGCGTTCGACAGTTCGTGAAGGACTTCAGCGCAAGCGGCAAGTCCTTAGATGCGCTGGTGTGTAACGCTGCCACCTATATGCCTTTGCTCAAAGAACCGCTGCGCGGGCCTGAAGGATTTGAGCTGAGTGTGACCACGAATCACCTAGGACATTTCCTTCTGTGCAACCTGATGCTGGAGGATCTGAAACGCTCCTCTTCTTCAGACCCAAGGCTGATCATTTTGGGAACTGTGACGGCGAATTCTAAGGAGTTAGGCGGAAAGATTCCTATTCCTGCTCCTGCCGATTTGGGTGATCTTCAGGGCTTAGAGGCCGGATTTAAAGCGCCTATCGCAATGATTGATGGGAAGTCGTTCAAGGCGGGTAAGGCGTACAAAGACAGCAAGCTCTGTAATATGATGACGAGCCGAGAGCTACATCGTCGCTATCACGATTCGACCGGGATTGTCTTTAACACCCTCTATCCAGGATGCGTGGCCGATACGCCACTGTTTCGCAACAGCCTTCCCCTATTCCAAAAAATCTTCCCATGGTTCCAGAAAAATATTACGGGCGGCTATGTCTCCCAAGAACTGGCTGGGGAACGGGTGGCCCAGGTAGTGGCGGATCCTGCATTCAAGCAATCAGGGGTGCATTGGAGCTGGGGCAATCGACAAAAAGAAGGTCGTCAGTCTTTTGTACAGGAGCTATCCGAAAAGGCCAGTGATGATGTCCAGGCTCGACGCCTGTGGGAGCTAAGTGCAAAATTGGTGGGACTGGTGTGACAGCCACGAAGCTAATAACCGTGCTCCACCAAAAACTCTAAGGACAATTCAGCTTTTGCTGATTGATTGCCGGAGGCTAGTCCCATAAACTTTTCTACGTACTTACCCAGTACGTCGCCTTCCAGATTGACAGGAGTGCCAGGAGTCAGTTGCGCAAGATTTGTCTCTTCCCAGCTATGGGGTACTACAGCCACCGTAAACCAAGAGCCATCTTCCGCACAGCGAGCTACCGTCAGACTTACGCCATTCACGGCAATGCTGCCTTTAGAGACAATGTAGCGCTGGAGGGTTTTACTTTCAAAAGTCAATTCCCAGCTATTTCCGGTTTGTTCATTAGCCACTAAGTAACCCAGACCATCGATGTGGCCCGTAACAAAATGGCCTCCAAGCTTGCCTCCAACCCTTAGAGCAGACTCCAAATTGACCTGTGCGCCTTGAGTTTTGTCCCCCAATGTCGTCCGGCTCAAGGTCTCTGGAGAAATACTTGCCTTAAAAGAGCTGGCATCGTAAGCCACAACCGTTAGACAAACCCCATCCACCGCAATACTGTCCCCAAGCGCAATATCGCCAAGGACAGCAACGGCTCTGACTTCCACGGTCTCAGACGTGATGTTCTGAAGAACCCCTAGCTCCTGAATGATTCCTGTGAACATAGCAAACCAGGATAGTGTGTCAACAGACCCTTAAACACAGACTCATTCATGCAAATCCGGTCCATTAATGTCTAACGGCTGTTTCTTCATCTAGCTCTTTCAAGCCCCACGCTAAGGCTTCCAGGAAGGGAGAATGGGCCATCATCTCTCCGAGGTCCTCCTCCTCAACCTCGTAGCCAACCTGCTCGGCGGCTTTTCGCACTGTCTCAAGCGCTTTAGAGTCTCCTTGCCATGCCCGTATGGCATTATCCATGGCAAGTGCAATGTAGTTAGTAGTCATCTTGGTGACTCCTTAGGATCCTGGGATCCAAAAATCTAATTTGTTGTGGAAAAGGCAAAACTGCACCCTTTTGCTATTGCAAGGCAACAGCGAGTGCATCTTTCTATCAAAGGCACTCCTCACATACATTCTAGCCAGCTTTAAATTTTATACAAGAGATAAAAAAACCTGCCTATATCAGGCAGGTTTTTGATAGTTAATGGAGCAAGTTAAGCAACCGCTACACTCTGACGATGCGCTTCAATGATTTCCTCCATTTCAGCCGCATCTACCGTTTCTTTTTCCATAAGAGCGTCAGTGATTTTGTGCAGGAGAGGAAGATTGTCGCTGAGCACTTGACGAGCGCGGCGATAAGCCTGGTCAATGAGCTTACGCACTTCTTCATCAATGGCAGCAGCGGTTTCTTCAGAGAAATCCCGACCTTGGGTAAAGTCACGGCCTAAGAACATGTTGCCGCTCTGATTGCCAAGAGCAATCGGTCCTAAACGCTCACTCATGCCATAGCGGGTGATCATCTGGCGCGCCACGGAAGCGACCCGCTCTAGGTCATTAGATGCCCCGGTGGTGACTTCCTTCGCGCCGTAGATCAACTCTTCGGCAATTCTGCCTCCGAGGGCGGTAGCCATTTGGTCCATAAGCTGGGCGCGGGTCGTCATTTGTTCATCGTTAGGGATAAACCAGGTGAGGCCGTTAGCCATACCCCGAGGCACAATCGTGATCTTTTGCACAGGATCATGGTTAGGCATAAAGCGACCGACTAGAGCATGACCGACTTCATGATAGGCAACCAACCTTTTGGTCTTGTCTGCAATCATGCGAGACCTTTTCTCTGGACCCACCATTACCCGGTCGATGGCATCGTTGATTTCGTCCATCGAAATCTCGGTCAGGTTACGGCGGGCTGCCAAAATAGCGGCTTCATTCAGCAGATTGGACAAATCAGCTCCCGTAAATCCTGGGGTGCGGCGAGCAATACGCTCTAGGTCTACGTTGACCAAAGCCTTGCCACGCGCATGGACTTTGAGAATTTCTTGACGTCCCTTGAAATCAGGGCGATCGACGACGACTTGACGATCGAAACGTCCTGGACGCAGTAGGGCTGCATCTAAGACATCAGGCCGGTTCGTGGCCGCAACAATGATGATGCCAGTGTTGCCTTCAAAACCGTCCATCTCGGTCAGTAACTGGTTGAGGGTTTGCTCGCGCTCATCATTACCACCCCCTAAACCAGCTCCACGCTGGCGACCGACAGCATCAATTTCATCAATGAAGATGATGCAAGGAGCATTTTTCTTGGCTTGTTCAAAAAGGTCACGAACGCGAGCGGCACCAACCCCTACGAACATTTCTACGAATTCAGAACCAGAGATAGAAAAGAAAGGAACTCCAGCCTCTCCCGCGATCGCTTTAGCCAGCAAGGTTTTACCCGTTCCAGGAGGACCGACTAAGAGCACTCCTTTAGGAATCTTGGCTCCAAGGGCATCAAAACGCTCTTGGTTCTTCAAGAAATCTACGACCTCTGCCAATTCAAGCTTGGCTTCATCGACCCCAGCCACATCCTGGAAGGTAGTCTTGGTTTGAGATTCCATCTGGACTCGAGCTTTGGATTTGCCAAAATTCATGGCCTGATTACCAGGACCCGATTGCGCACGACGCAGTAGGAAAAAGAGCCCACCCAACAGCAATAGAGGGAACAAGAAAGTACTCAGCATCGAGAGCACTTGTCCATTGTTGCTAGGAGAACTCACCACCACATCCACTCCGCTGGCCTCCAAAATCTTGAGCAGATCTGGGTCAGAAGCAGGCAGGGAGACGGCAACACGCGCTCCATCTTTGAGGGTAACTTCGGCCTTCGGATTATCCTGGGCAATGCGTACCATCTCTACCTGACCGCTCTTAGCCTTGTCGAGAAACTCGGTGTAGGAGACATCGGGACGGGCATTAGACTGGGGATTGAAGAAGGTCACGCCCAAAGAAACCACAACAATGGCCAGCAGTACATAAAGCCCTGCATTCCTTAAGTTGTTCTTCTTATCCTTATCCTTGTTATCGCTCACTGTAGAAAACGCCCCCTGACAAATAGTTAAGCAGAAAGTATTAAGTTTTTTAACCTTATCTCTCATACTAGAGCTTTGAAGCGCCACCTTCAATATTTGGCTGCTTTAAAGTCCAGAGCTCTGATGAAAATATTGAAGAAGTCTGTGCATGGGTGTTAGGTCTTTGAGTTCTTTCCGCACCTCAACGCTTCCTGAAGACTCCGCTCCAAGGATCCCGCGCACGGGTAGCAGTTCCACCACACTGTTGCCGTACCCTACCGCTTCAAAACTGCGTTGGCGTTCTGGTGTAAACGGAACTACGGCATGCGGTATTGCTAGATGGGCCAACTTGGAAAGCAGCTGCTGCCGAAAGATACCGGCAAGACAACCTGCTTCAGGAGGCGTCAGATACTGGCTTCCATCCCAAGCCCAAAGATTGCCTCGACTCGTTTCTAGCCAAGTTCCTTCTTTCATCAAGATCGCTTCCTGAGCGCCTTGGGCTTCGGCCTTGCGAAATGCCTGGAAGGACACCAAGTAGTTTCCTGTTTTCAGATGAGGCCAACTCCGGCTTCCCTCTAGGGCTAGCAGGACCACCCCCTGTTGCTGTTTTTGCTCTAAATCGGGAGGAAGGGCACGCCCTGTTACCAGTTCTCTTCCATCCGGTAAGAGCGTAATTCTCAAGACGGGATAGTTCGGGGCCAAGGCATGGACTGCAAGGTTGACCTGTTCCCAAGAGGGAGCCTCCCATCCGAGGGCATCGACCTGGATTTCTAAACGCTTAAGGTGTGCTTCTAGGGATGTTAAAGGATGTTGAGGATTTTGGTGATAGATGCGGAGGGTGGTAAATACCGTGGCTCCATAGATAAAGCCTGGATCATCAATGCTCAGATCCAGGGTATTTCCAAAATGTAACTGTCCTGTCCACCAATAGTGATTCATAAAGGAGCGTCGTGGGTAGATTAACCTCAATGGCTCTCGTCCGATCCTGCAGTGAATGTTACTCCAAACTCGTCACAGGGGGCCTTCCCGAAATCCAGGCACCTACCTGTAGAGCCATAGCTCGTATCTTTTTTGAGCCTGATCAGCAGACTGTCATTCACGGATTAGCCTGATGCAGCTATCTGTAACATTTACTACTCTATTTGCTTTACCTCTGGAATTTCTGCTCGCTAAATAGTTATCAGAAATGGGGATCAAGTGTTGGGATCAGGTTCTATGTTCTTTGCTTTTCTCCTGAGGGGATCATTTGTGAGTATGGTTCTTGCAATTTAGAGTTCCCTAGATTTCACTTATATATTTCCTTTTGTAAACTGAAGTTGCATCTTGAAATGGGCTCTAAATCCTTGAAACTTAGGTGGCATAGAGATTAGAAGATTCATAATTTCTTTAAACAGTTCTTAAAGTTTGATTTGAATATTAAGTTTTTTGTAAAAGCAGAACGCTCCGAAAAATATCCTATATGGTGGGGTTCACTGGAAGTGATCCCGATTACTTTCTGTAATTTTAAGCCTTTCCCACCCTACCGTGGATAAACCTATGAACCTCACAGAACTTAAATGCAAGCAAGTCCAACCTCTTCCTGATACCCGAAACCATCGCGGACAGTTTGTAGCAGAGGAGGAACACACGGTAGTCTCGGTGCTTCCCAACGGCTGGGTCAAAATTTGTACAGAGGTTGGACCAAACCATGAGGCTGGCTGCCATTTGGTAGATCCCGATGACCTGCACTTACTGCTGCAGCAGCGAGACAATCCCCATTGCTATTTGTAAAGGGTGCTTGAGCCTAAAGTGGATCAGACAAAAAAGAATAGGTGAGTTCCAGAAAATCTCTGGGCTTTTCTAAAAAGCTAAGGTGTCCCGCTCCAGGTAGTGTCTTCAAGACCGCCTGGGGCATGTTTTTTTCCAACCGCATCCCAAAAGCTGGGGAAATGACGCGGTCTCCTTCTCCCCAAATGATCAGCGTCGGGATGTGGATGTTTGAGTAGGTGTTTTCCAGTTCTTCTGCGATTGGCCATCGAATAGAGCGGAGTATGGCTTGTCCTCCAGAAAACATCGCTCGACGGTCTGGATCTAAACCTTCCAGGAAGAGTTGTATTTCTGCATCTCGTAAAGGGGTGTTCCGATGGTAGTTCGACTGAAGTACGGCCCGTGCATATAGGTTGCGCGGAATCAGCGGCGCACAAAGGGTTATGCCCTCTCCCAATCCAGGCATCGTTAGCCATTTAGTACCACCAGGAAAGGGCATCGGATAACAGGCCGGGGCTGCCAAGACCAGACGATGGACGCGCTCTGGATATTGCGAGGCAAAAGAGAGCGCAACGGCTCCCCCTAAGGAAGATCCAATTAGCGTGGCGTCTTGCCACTCAAAACTATCTAATAGGTCCCTTAGCTGTTCGACCATTTTGGGAAGGGCCTCACCGTCTGTGATATATCCCTTTTTCTCGGAAAGGCCACATTCCAGTAAATCGTAGGCCAGAACTTGATAATGCTTTGATAGGGACGCACGTACATAATTCCAAAGATTTAAGGTGGACATCAACCCATGAATTACCACGACCGGGGGAGTTTTTCCCGCTTTTCCTATCTTTTGGTAATGGGTATGGTAGCCTGCTGCATCAAGAAAGGTAAACATCTTCGCTCATTCTTGAAAAAACTATATGCAGTGTAGGAGAATTTTGCTACGCTACAGCTAGTGAAAAGAAGCTGTACGTTTTCCCCCTCAAAGTATGACTAAGGCCGGATATTTCCGGTCTTTTTTTTGCCATAAGTCTGACACTATAGAATATTGGGCTTGTGTGCAACGATAGCAAAGCTTTTTTATTGAGTGCTTAAGGAGATGCCATGGACCTCAAAGATGCTGAAGAGCGAATGAAGAAAGCCTTGGAGGCTACTTCCCATAACTTCAATACCATTCGCACAGGGCGTGCTTCTGCCAGCCTCTTAGACCGAATCATGGTTCCCTATTATGAGGTCCCGACTCCGTTAAAATCTCTGGCATCCGTAACGACCCCTGATAGTTCTACAATTTTGATTCAACCTTTTGACAAATCAGTGATGCGCGATCTTGAACGGGCCATCGCCGAATCGGATTTGGGGCTGACACCTAACAATGATGGGTCTACCATCCGACTCAATATCCCCGCGCTCACGCAAGAGCGTCGCAAGGAATTGGTCAAAACGCTTAACACCCTGGCCGAAGAGAGCCGAGTTGGGGTGCGCAATATCCGTCGCGATGTCATTGACAGTATTCGCAAACAAGAAAAAAACGGGGAGCTCTCGGAAGATACTGCCCGTGACCAACAGGACCAGGCGCAGAAACTAACTGCCAAATACACAGAGCAAATCGATAAACTCTTTGCGGCTAAAGAGCAGGAAATCATGAAAGTCTAAGACGATGAGGTTGAACAGGTGACAGAGGAGTCTGGTCTAGCTCAGGTAGCCTATGTGCGGAGTGAATTTTTACCCCTAGAGAAGGCTACCTTGGATATCCGCACCCATGCGTTTCTATATGGAACCTCGGTTTTTGAAGGAATTCGCGCTTATTGGGTGGCAGATCAGGGCCAAATCCTGGTTTTTCGAGCCAAGGAACACTACGCCCGCTTGGAGCGTAGCTGCAAAATTCTGCACCTGCAATGCCCTCTTAGTTTTGAGCGCATGCTGGAGCTGACGGCAGAAATTCTTCAGAAGAATCAGTGCCAAAGCGATACCTATCTGCGCCCGATTGTTTATAAAGCCGATCTGCGCATTGATCCCTTTCTCAATACGCCCAATACTCAGGATGATTTTTGTCTGTTTACGGTGCCTTTGCAGCAGTATATTGACACCCGAACAGGATTACATCTAGGTATTTCTTCTTGGCGTCGCCTGGACGATAACATGATGCCTGTCCGTGCCAAGGTCAGTGGTGCTTATGTCAATTCAGCCTTAGCGAAAACCGATGCCAAGTTGTCTGGGTTTGATGATGCCATTCTGCTTTCTGAAGATGGGCATGTGGCAGAAGGCAGTGCGATGAATCTGTTTCTGGTCCGTGATGGAAGGCTAATTACGCCTTCGGTGACTAGCAATATCCTCGAAGGCATCACTCGGGACACGGTGATTCAGTTGGCGAAACAGGAATTGGGGATAGCAGTAGAAGGACGTTCTATAGACCGGACTGAGCTCTATGTAGCTGATGAACTGTTCCTCTGTGGTACCGCTACAGAAATTGCTCCCGTCACCAAAGTGGATCATCGGTTGATTGGTAATGGAAAAACTGGGGCGCTGACCCAACAACTGCAAGACCTCTATCAGCAAGTAGTGCGCGGGCAATTGCCTAAGTATGAGGCATGGCTGATGGTTGTTCCGGTGACCGGTTAATTCTAGTTGAGCCGTTGCCTGTTCATGGGAACTACGCGGTCCCGCAAACAAGACTTCGTAGCCGATAGGTTAGCATAGGAACATAACAGGTTTGGGATTCTTTGATGCACGCACTTCCCGGCTCCACGAAAAAAGAACTGATTTCGGGAGTTTATAAAGCTCCGTCCAAAGCGATGTCTTGGGTTGGCTCCTTGAGTGAATTCTTGGGGGATGCGGTCAGCAAAACCAAAGAAAACTGGCTTTCTCGCCTGTTGACGAAGTATTTAGGGGCCAATTGGCTCTTAAACCTGTTGGACAGGGTAGATATTCAGAAGGCTTGCAAACGGGTGGCTAAAGTCCAGAAAGCCTATCCCCAAGAGACTCCAGCCCAGATTAGTCAACGTCTGATTTGGAATAAAGCCAAGTACTTAGGAGGCCTCGGTTTTGCTTCGGGTCTCGTGCCACCGGGTGTGAATGTCCCCTTTATTGTGCTCGATGTGATCACTACGGTGGTTGTCCAGATGGAACTGGTCTATGAGATCGCTGCCGCTCATGGTTTAGACCTGGAAGCCCCAGAGCGCAAGGGGGAACTGTTTCTAGTTATGGCAGTAGGTGCAGGATCTGACCGAGCTGTAACCGCAGGTTTGCGCGGGTTTGAGCAGAAATTTACTCCGGTTTTGTTAGAGCAACTGGCTAAAGTGCTGGGTGGCAAGTTGGCTAAGAAATTTGTGACCCGTTCGATTCCTCTGATTGGAGCAGCACTGGGTGCTGGGGCTAATATTACTTTCTTATATCTGTTGGGAAAGACAGCAGTCCAGTTTTACAGTAATAAGGGGCTTGTTTTGGAAGAAGCTCCCGTTACTTTAAACATGCGTAATCGCTGATTGGAGGTAGAAACATCAAGCTCTCTGTAGAGTGCTGCAATCTCGATTTTGCAGTACAAACTTAATGAGGCCAGTATGCTTAAGAAGGGAAAAATTTAGGCAAGGAAATGGCAGTAGAGCGGTGGACGGATGAAATGCTGGATAGACTGGCATCTCAGACTCAAGGGAACGCAGACCAGCAATCGGTGCTTAGTGAGCAAATTAAGGGCTTAGTAAGGGTTGCAAATATCCAGCAAGATATTATGGGTAAATTGAGCCTTGATATGCGGGGCCTGCAGTTAGAAGTCCGACGATTAATTGAGCGCATGGACCGAGTAGACGGGGGGCCATCATAGGTCTATCCTTTTGCCCATATTGACGGCTAATACTAAATAATTAGCCAAAAGCTACGTCTTCATAGAGGACGATATCGTGTTTTCGGTCAGCTCAATATCATCTATGCTCTCAGAAAAACTATGGTGACGCCTTTTCCGCCATCCGTCGGGTCTGCAAATTCATATTTCTCTTTTCGGGGATAGCCATCCAAAAATTCACGCACGCCATCTCGCAGTTTTCCAGTTCCATGACCATGAATGATCCATTGGGGGCCGCAGCGGCCTGCAAGTTCGTTCTCCAAATGATGAAGGGCATCGGCTACGCGCATACCCCGGATATCGATGGTATTCGCTTCCGTGCGGACGACAGGCAAAGCTGGTTGGGGACGGGGTTCTGTCTTTGGTTTGCGCACAGGCCGAGGTGGAGCAGGTTGGTCTTTTTGATTCGGGGGACAGACTTGATAGACCGGAACCCAAAGTTTGAGCACCCCACAGCGCACTTGGACCTCGGTGCCGCCTGACCGCTCCTCTAGGTCTAAGACTTCTCCCGTCTGCGCTAGAGAACGGACGTAGACCTTTTCTCCCACCTTTGGGCGGTACTCAGAAATCTCTCTGGCCTGCTCAGCCAATCGTTCTTTGGCTACTTGGGCTAACTCTTCGGAGGCCCGTTGTGCATCCTTGGCAGAAGCATTGCCTTTTTGCAGACGACGGATCACTCCAGCGATTTCGCTGCGGGCTTCTTCCACCGCCTGGGTTACTTCTCTCTGTTTGCGGTTCTCCAAGTCATAAATCCGTTGTTCCAAATAAGCTTGTTGGTCGGAAAGTGCCTGACGCAGTGCTTCCACTTCCTTGCGGAGGCGAGTAGCTTGGTCTGATTCCGATTCCTGGCGGCGTTTCTCTGCTTCCAGGCCCGCTATCACCGTATCCATCTGCACGGAGTCCTTTTTAATCGTGCTTTTGGCCCTATCGACGATTTCGGCTTCTAGGCCGAGCCTGCGGGCAATCGTCAAGGCATTGGAACGCCCAGGGATGCCCCACAAAAGACGATAGGTGGGAGCCAGGGTAGTCTCATCAAATTCCACAGAAGCATTTTCGAAGCGGTCGTCTTCGTACTTCAGGGTTTTGAGTTCTCCATAGTGGGTGGTGACTACGGTTAAACCGACTCGGTCTACTAAGGTTTGCAGCAGGGCTCTAGCGAGAGAAGCACCTTCTTCTGGGTCTGTCCCGGCGCCTACTTCGTCCAATAAGACGAGAGACTGAGGCCCTGCCGCTTCTAGGACACGGGTAATCCGACGGATATGACCTGAGAAGGTCGATAAATTTTGTTCAATGCTCTGTTCATCGCCAATGTCCGCTAAGACCTCGCTAAACCAAGGAACCAGCGCAGGGTCCTGGCAGGGGATGAAAAGACCGGCACGGGCCATCAGACAGACCAAGCCAAGGGTTTTGAGGGCTAAGGTTTTGCCCCCTGTGTTCGGTCCAGTAATCACCACGGCTTTGATGGGAGCTTCTAACCGGAGGTCTACCGGGACAACAGGATATGCTCCCTCCTGGCGATTCTGCCACACCAACAAAGGATGACGGGTTCGGATTAAGTGGAGCGTAACCGAAACGTCTCGCACCAGGGTGGGCTCCACCGCTTTGAGCCAGACGGCATAGCGGGCACGGGCCAAGGCACTGTCAAGGAGGGCAAGGACTTCTACGGTATAGATCAAGTCCTCTGACTCCTGAGCCACCAGAGAAGAAAGCTCATAGAGAATTCGGTCTACTTCTTGGGCTTCCTGCCGCTCGTATTCCCGGAGCCGATTGTGTTGCTCCACCGCCACCATTGGCTCGATATAAAGCGTCTGACCACTGGCAGAGTTGTCGTGCAGGATGCCCGGCACTTGGTCGCGGTGGGTCACTTTGACAGGCAGCACAAAACGCTCATCCCGCATGGTGATCAACGCTTCCTGAAAACAGTTGGGTCTGCGCTGAAGCAGGGATTGGAGCGCCTGCTGAATGGCTACCCGGACCCGTTGCTGTTGGGAGCGTGCCTCAGAGAGCTTCGCGCTGGCCCGGTCCGCCACTCCCCCCTGGTCATCAATATCCTGATAGATACGTTGTTCTAGGTCTGGAAAAGAACGCAGCGTCTCCACCAGGCTCTGTAGTTCAGGTAGCGCGAGCGTTTCCTGCTGGTCAATCAATTTCCTGTTTTGGCGAGCGGCTCCCAGGGTACTGGCCATGTCCAAAAGTTCACTGCCTTCTAACCTTCCTCCCATGGCAGCCC
>Ga0208716_1000499_pt1 | contig 16373 bp, 20 predicted proteins | sample NGESurdeep092012_8_FD_184482 | JGI IMG/M metagenome (GOLD analysis project Ga0208716, IMG submission 184482) | Arctic peat soil microbial communities from Barrow, Alaska - NGEE Surface sample 415-3 deep-092012 (SPAdes) | ecosystem: Environmental > Terrestrial > Soil > Wetlands > Peat ...
ATTTGGATATGGTGAGTCGTTCCTGTGACCACGTGGTTTGCATTAATCAGCGCGTGGTTTGCGAGGGAACTCCAGAAGAAGCGTTATCCAATGAAAGTCTGCTTTTGGCCTATGGTCCAAATCGTACTCGTTATCATCACCAGCATTAATGGATAATTTGCTAGACCTACTCCAGCAAGGATTTATGCAACGGGCCATGATCGCAGGGGGCCTGATGGGGATCTTAGGAGCTTTATTGGGAAGTTTTGTGATTTTGCGCCAACTGACTTTTTTCAGTCATACCGTCGGTCATGCTGCGATTGTTGGCATTGCGATGGGGGTACTTTTGGGCGTCAATCCTGACTGGCTAATTGCACCCTGTATTCTTCTCTTGGGCCTAGGACTGCAATATTTCACCGAGAAATCAGACCTGAATTCGGAAATCATTCTTAGCACTATGCTCTCTGGCTCTATCGCCGTCGGAATCATTTTGATTGGCTTTATATCTGGCTATCGAGGGAGCCTATTTAACTTCTTATTCGGGGATATTTTGGCTGTCAATGAGTGGGATATCTATAAGTGTTTGGTCCTGCTCCTGATCTGCGCTCTATTTCTTTTGCTCACCCTAAAAGAGCAGGTTCTATTAACCTTGAATCAGCAGATGGCTATCGTACAGGGCATTCCCGTCCGCTTTTATCGCTATATCTTTACGATCTTGCTCTCTTTAGTCGTAGCCGTAGCGATCAAAGCGATTGGCATCTTATTAGTAAATGCTTTCCTGGTCATTCCTCCGGCTAGCGCCAAACTTTTAACCCGTAAATTCACTTCCTTCCTTACCCTAGGAACATTGTTAGGTTGTTTCAGTGCTATTTTTGGCATGCTTTTTTCTGGCCTATTCAATACTTCCTCCGGCCCTACCATTGTCTTAGTCCAGGTATCTATTTTCTTAGGTGCTTTGCTGCTGTCTAAGGTGTGGAAATTTCCTCTTGCAGAAGAGAAACTCTTCAAAGGCCAAAGAGCAAAGCTAGACCCCAAGCACTCAGGGCCCCAATAGCCGTATTGATACCGTTAACCACCTCATTAGTCAGCTTCAATTGATCTTGAATCGTACCCAAGAGAGACTCAATCGTGGTGGCAACAAAGGCAGCGATGACGCACCAGAGAATGGCTATCGGGGAAATGAGCCCGATGGCCCAGCCAAGAACCGCGATCACGACAGAGGCCACAATCCCGGCGAGGGTTCCCTCCAGGCTGACCGCGCCTTCCGTACCGGGGCGAACAGGCTTCAACGTAGTAATGAGATAGGTACTCTTCCCATAGGTCTTACCGACTTCACTGGCTACGGTATCTGATAATTTGGTACTGAAGCTCGCTACATAGGCCACAAGCCACAGAGGGTTCGGTTGCCAAAGATAACCAAAGGCACAGACCAATCCGGTCAGCGCTGACCCCCACAAATTGGCGGGTCCTCTCGCTCCTCCTCGTTTTTCGGCAATGCCCAATGCCTGCTTACGGGCGTAGCCCAATTTAGTCACTGCAGAGCCAGCGATCAGATAGAAGAACACCACTGCATATCCGGGCGCACCCAAAGTACCCCAAATCACCACTCCCAGAAACCAGGCATGGAGCAATCCCAGGGGAGTTAGCACTTTGACGGGAGCAATGTAGGCAATCCCTAAAAGGACCGTATTAAGAGCTATCGCTACAAGCCAGTTTTCCATATTTTCCGTGAACTAGATCTGTCCTCTGTTCATAGAATAAGCCCTCACATTCTTATGGAGGGTTAGAATGAGCGGGCTTATCGCTAGGTATATCTAGGTTGTCCATCGATAATTATGCACTGGCACTGCGATTAAACATCCCCCAGATAAAAATAGTGACAATGGCACCGACCGTAGCTACCAGAATGCTCGTAAGGTTAATCCCTGTCACGTCTAGCCCAAAAAGCCTAGTGCCCAGAAACCCCCCAATAAGAGCGCCTAAAATACCAAGTATGGTAGTGCCAACAAATCCGCCTCCCTGTGAGCCCGGATAAATAAATTTAGCGAGCACGCCGGCGACTAACCCTAAAATGATCCAACTGAAAATTCCCACCATTCTTCTCCTATAGGAAATTTGTGGTCTTTTTTATCCTTACCCTGTAACCAAATCCAAACCTCAACAACCAAATCTCAATAACCACCCTAGCGATAACACTTCATCCATGAGCTAAGTGACCGCTCAACTCTTGACGGCTAACTTCGTTATAGCCGATCTGTAAAAATCATAAAAGTAGGTTAAATGTTGAACTTTAGTAAACAAAAAAAGTTGGTGTATTTTAAGTAGAGGCCCTGTACCGAGTTTAGGGGTACTCACAACTTTTTCTTGCTGGATTAACTGATCTCATCTACATTCACAAAAATAGATAATTTCTGTCTTTTCTATTGATTACAGTCCAGGCAGCCAAATCCGTTCAATTACTGCAGGATAAACTTTCTTGCTCTGAGTCCCTTAAGCCTCGATAATAAGCCTTTGGATTTTTGAGGGCACCCTTTGACCCAGACCTATTCCATTGCAGTCATTCCCGGTGATGGCATCGGCCCTGAGATTATTTCGGTGGCCTTAGATACTTTGAGAGAAGTATCTCGGAAGTTTGATTTTGAATGGTCCTTCACCGAAGCGCCTGTGGGTGGAGCGGCCTATGACCTAACGGGAGACCCTCTACCTCCAGAAACCTTGGCCCTTTGCCAGAAAAGTGACAGTGTATTCCTCGGTGCGGTGGGTGGACTGCAGTACGATAATCTGCCGAATGATAAACGCCCGGAACGCGCTTTATTAGGACTTCGCTCAGGACTTGAACTATTTGCCAATCTGCGCCCTGCCAAGATTTTGCCTCAGCTTATTGAAAGTTCCTCCCTCAAACGCGAAGTGGTGGAAGGGGTAGACCTGATGGTGGTACGGGAGTTGACTGGGGGCATCTATTTCGGTCAGCCCAAAGGAATCTCAATAGAGTCGAATGGGGAGCGCAAAGGCTTCAATACCATGGTCTACCGGGAATCTGAAATTGAACGGATTGCCAAAGTTGCGTTTGAAACGGCGATCAAGCGAGGCAAGCGCTTGCTTTCTGTGGACAAAGCCAATGTCTTGGAAGTTTCCCAACTGTGGCGAGAAGTGGTGAGTCGGGTGGGGAAGGACTATCCCCAAGTAGAACTCAGCCATATGTATGTGGATAACTGTGCCATGCAACTGGTGCGCTGGCCAAAACAGTTTGATGTGATTGTTACGGGTAATCTCTTTGGAGACATTCTTTCTGACGAAGCCTCGATGCTCACGGGCTCGATTGGGATGCTTCCTTCTGCTTCTATGGGGCTCGGTAGTCTGGGTATGTATGAACCCGTTCACGGCTCTGCTCCAGATATTGCTGGACAGGATAAGGCCAATCCTCTAGCTCAGATTCTCTCAGGAGCGATGATGTTGCAGTATTCCTTGAAACAACCGGAAGCAGCCAAAGCTATAGAAAATGCCGTGTTGGCTGTTCTAGACCAGGGATACCGGACCGGAGACATCATGAGTCCTGGCATGAAGCAAGTAGGCTGCAAAGAAATGGGTGCTTTGGTGACTGACGCCGTCGCTAAGAGTTAATTTTTCGGATGGAAAAAGTCCCCAACTTCAGAGAAGCTAACCCGGAGGAAGATTCCTTGATCGCTCAGCATTTCTATCTATGCTGGTCTGGGTTTTTCTGAAACAAACGAGATGAAGCTGGATCTGCAGTGACTGAGCTGAGATTTGGGCTGTACTTCACTCGAACGAGAACTGCTATATCTTCGGGATCCTACATATCGCACAGATCCACTACTGGTCAATCCTCTCACGTTTCCTTGTCAAAGATAATCGATTCCAACTCTTCATCGCTTTTAATCTCACTCAGACGCTGATCGGCCTGTTCCATAAACCAATCACACCATTCTTTTTTAGTCCGCGTCGCATCCAGTTCTGATAGTTTCTCAGAGGCCATATTCAGAGCAAGCGTTGTCAGTAACTGCAAAACCAACAACTCTTCATCAGGAAAAATTGACTGTTTACCAAAGCCACGGGCAGGTCTCAAGCCTCTTGTTTTTTTCGCCATTATACCAATCCAACATTATTCAATCCATGATCGCTTAAATCTCTTGGCCGATCACCTTCATCCAAAAGGGTCAGGGACTACTTTGCGACAATTGCCTCTGCTACGAATCACCTCGGGCTACTTAGACTCTTACTATGATGTCGCTAAGAGTTAATTTTTCGGATGGAAAAAGTCCCCAACTTCAGACAAGCTAACCCGGAAGAAGATTCCTTGATCGCTGAGCATTTCTATCGCATGTGGCGGGATAATGAGGTCCCTTCTGATTCTATTCGGGGTGATTGGCAGGAACGAATCGTCCAGTTCATGAGCTATGCTCGCCAAGAACTAGGCTACAAAGCATTTGTTGCGGAGATTGACGGCTTAGTAGTCGGGTCTGTCGGATGTCAGCTCTTTGCAGGGCTCTATCCCAATATTCTCAAAGACCCCTATCGGAAATACGGTTACATCTGGGGCGTCTATGTAGAATCAGACTTTCGTGGTCAAGGGCTTGCCAAAAGGCTTACATCCATGGCCATCGAATATCTAATATCCCTCGCCTGCACTCAGGCTATTTTGCACGCTTCTCCCACAGGCAAGCCCATCTATGCTGGTCTGGGTTTTTCTGAAACAAACGAGATGAAGCTGGATCTGCAGTGACTGAGCTGAGATTTGGGCTGTACTTCACTCGAACAAGAACTGCTATATCTAAAAGCTTGAAACCACATCTCAAAGTATTTCACGGATAGAAATTTTCCGTCCGCTCCTCGTAAACGAGGCGATCTCGGACATTGTTCTCTTTAGCCGAAGCTCGCGACATGATCGCGGACGAACGAATCAAGGTCGATTGGAATTTTGTGTCCGACTTCTGAGACTACATTGGTCACTAGCCCGAAACGGTTTTCCTTCAGTCCAGCATTCAATTCGTTCAAAGCGTCAACTAGCCAAGCTGGCATCCCCATCTCTAGCATTGAGGCTTTAGCCGCCTCTACCGGGATGTCCACGTAATTAATCGTGCGACCAAGAACATGGGTAAGAGTTGCCGCAATGTCTGAGTAACCGATAGATACAGGTCCAGTCACATCGTAGGTCTTGCCCTCATGTCCTGTCTCAGTGAGACAAGTTGCGGCAACGGCAGCAATATCACGGACATCGACGAACGGCGCTTTGCCTTCTCCGGCAGGAACGTAGAGCGTTCCCTGTTGAATCATTGACGTCATCGTCAATAGATTTTGCATAAAAAAATTCGGACGCAGAATAGTGAAGTCAAACTCCGATTCACGGAGGTATTTTTCAGTCTGGCCATGCCATTGCCCGAAGCGATGGGGTACACCTAAACCTGCACCGACCGCCGAAAGATTTACGACATAGCGAACGCCACAAGCGGCGGCGATGTCTAAAAACGTCGCTTCAATGCGATCGATATTTTCAACGGGTGGGGCCAAAAGAAAAACACGATCGACACCGTCCAGTGATTGACGCAACGATTCGGTATCTTGAAAATCGCCCTGAACCCATTCGACACCAGCCAGGTCTAATGCTGACGCTTTCGTGACGTCGCGAACCATAGCACGATATTCAATCCCTCTTTGGGAAAGCAATTTCGCGAGCGACAAGCCTACCGATCCCGTACTTCCTGTCAAAAGAATCATCGATTACTCCTTGTGTTTTGCTGCCATTCTTACTTACAAAATCTTAATCGCCTAGGTCAGGGTTATGATTCATAACTCACGAAACAATCTATGGAACCTGGGTGTTTTTGCCCAAGCCCTCGAAAAGGTGAGATAAGAGAATTAGGGATGGCTATCAATTTGGGCAAAGCCTTTATTTAAGATAATTTGTAGAAAAGGGTGCGTCGCGATCTACTTTACCTGTCCTCTACCGAGAGATCATCCGGTTATGACCTTTACCTTTGAATCCGCTATTGAAGAAGCCCAGAATCTTCTGGATACTCACGCTGCTGGGACTTTATCCGAAGCTGAGATGATAGCCAGAACCAAAGCCCTCTTAGAGACAGAAGCAGGGGCGAGGGGATTTTTTGTGGTCTTTCTGACGGGAGACTCTTCCCTGGCAGACCAACCTCCAGACTGGCTGCTATCGCTTTTCGCGCAAGGGCCAGACTTGGTGGCTGAACTGTTGGTTAAAAATTTAGCGATGTCTACTGCCACAGCCCTTGCCCATGAAGCTCAAGGCAACCCAGAACAAGCGGATGGCTCTCGACAGGTGGCACAGCGGACAACAGCCATCCTAAAAGCTTTGCGCCACCCTCCTTTTGGTCCCGTTTCCGCCTTAGAACAAAAAACTGTGGCGATGCTCCAGACCTTGAACCAAGAGCATGGCCCCTACCGTAGTTTCTTAGACCGATGGGGATACGATAGCAACCAGCGTCAAGCGATTAGCCACGCTTTTGAGAAAGTCTAAAAATCTAAGGGTGAAATACTATTCATTCCGCTTGAGGTCCGGATTGATCAGACTGTCAATATCCGGCGGGTTTCCTCCAGATGTATACGCAGAGGCCGTCTCCATGATCGTGTCCCAGTCTGTGCTGCTTATATAATCACGGGCAGCTTGGGCGGCTTCTAGATGAGGGCATTTGTCCCCTAGAACACAGCCATTTACGCAGGCTTCTGCACAATTTATCGTCACTGGATCGGTCATTGAATAACCTCTTTGGGAGTTAAGTCCATTTTTCCATGCTAAATGTAGTACATCAAGGTTGCTTGGCGGAGCGCTCGGTTTTCGCAAAGGTCTTTGAGGCTAATCGTTCGTAGCGTTTTTTCTACTTGGCAGGTTGCCTTGGTCCAGACTTCGCGGATTAAGGACAGTTCGAGGGTGGATTCGGTAGGAGATGTTTGTTCGCATTCTTCGCCTTCAATCGTCTCCATGATTTCCCAAAGGCTAATGAAACTGGGGGGCCGCGCTAGAAGATAACCTCCCCGTGCTCCGCGTTGGCTTTTGACTAAACCCCGACGGCGCAAAGTTGCCAAAAGCTGCTCCAGATAACGGTCAGGGATATTTTGGCGACTGGCTAGTTCTTTAATTTGTAGAGGCTCACCGACTTCATATGACAGTGCCAATTCGAAGACAGCAAGTAGAGCGTAGGTACCACGGCTGGAAAGTTCAAGCATGGGGCAATTATACCCCGCAATTCAAGTAGGGATTTAGGGATTATGGCCAGGCTTGATGGCGCAAACTATATCCTCTGTGAAGGCGCGACCGATCGCATCTCTCCACCTACGTTCTAAATGTGGCAGGCTAATAGGCGTCCTTGCATTCCTCCCCATGTTTTTGAGACAACTCCACCTCCGCAACTTTCGCAACTATCTTGACCAAGTAGTGGAGTTTGGAGCGCCTAAGACTATCGTTCTTGGAGAAAATGCCCAGGGTAAATCTAACCTGCTGGAATCCGTTCAACTGTTAGCCACAGGTCGAACCTATCGCATCAGTCGGGACCGTGAACTGGTCTTACAGCAAAAAGATCAGGGCAAAATTTCAGCTATGGTTGAGCGTGCAGGCAGCCTGGTTGAACTGGACCTGTTGCTGCGGATCAATGGACGGCGTACCGCTCGGATTAACGGTACAACCCAGCGCCGCGTGTCAGACCTGCTCGGTCAACTCAATGCAGTTTGTTTTTCCAGCCTGGATCTGGATTTGGTTCGAGGTGGTCCTGAATCGCGGAGAGACTGGTTGGATGGGGTCTTGGTGCAGTTGGAGCCCCTCTATGTCCATCTTTTGGAGCAATACCGCAGAGTCTTGCAACAACGCAATTCCTTGCTGAAACAGGCTGCAGAGCATCCTCCTTCTCCGGACGAACTGGCCCTTTGGGATGCTCAACTGGTGACGACCGGAGTAGCAATTTCGCGGCGTCGGGCGCGGCTCATCGACCGCTTGGCACCGATGGCTATTCAGTGGCATACGGCGATTAGTGGCGGACGAGAAGCTTTGCATGTGCGCTACAGCCCAAAAATTCCAATGCTTTCCGAAGACCCAGTCCAGCTGCAACATGACTTTTTAGCAGCCATTGAAGAGAAGAAAAAACTAGAGCTGATGCGGGGCACTTCTTTGATTGGTCCTCATCGAGATGAAGTGGACCTTTCTATCGATGAAACCCCTGCTCGTCTTTTTGGTTCTCAAGGTCAGCAACGGACGTTGGTGCTGGCCCTCAAACTGGCAGAGCTAGCATTGATTGAGTCCGTCGCCGGTGAACCACCCCTGCTCTTATTGGATGATGTTCTGGCAGAATTAGACCTCAATCGTCAGAACCAATTACTGGACGCTATTGGCGACCGGGTCCAAACTATCGTTACCACGACGCACCTTGGAGCGTTTGATAGTAACTGGTTAAAGTCAGCTGAAATTTTTACGGTGAAGGCGGGGATCGTTTCTCCTAATTAGCTTGAGTTCGATGGAGCGTGAAGTGATGAATCTCTAGGTTTAATCGGGGAGAGGTTCCTGCTGCTGTTGTCCAAACATCTGAACCATGAGGTCAAAGAGGTCTTGGGGAGGGCGTTGACCGAATTCCTGCTCCAGCACCGCTCTCATCTGCGTTTGCAATTCTGGCGGAATCGTAGCCACTTCCTGAATAATGCTCTCTAGTCCCTGTTGGAGCTGTAAGGTAACATCCTCAGGCAAGTCTGGAATGGCTAGCAATTTGTTGGCCAAAACCTCAAAGACCAGAGAAGCCGGGATTTCTAGAGTTTCAACCTGTTCATTATTCAAGGTTTGGACAAACTGGACGATGGAAGCCAATAAATCCTGGGGATCACAGGCCTGGACTCTATCTTCTACGGTTGGACGGGCCTGCTCTACCAGCTCTTGGGGCATCTGGCCTAGCTGTTCTTCCGTCATCGCCAAGAGCTCGTCCAAGCTTTGGCGGTCTTGCTCAGAAATAGGAAGGTCCGAGCCTAACACGGTTTGAACGGAACAAGACAGGGTCAGAATTTGGGTAAGTTCTTCGGTCATGAATATCCCTGAATGGAGGCGCTTGAAAACACTTTCTCTAGTTTAAGCCTGCAGGTAGGCTTTATGCGCCTAGGTACGCTTTGATTACTTCTGGATTTTCTCGAACGACTTCTGGGGTGCCTTCACAGATTTTCTGCCCAAAGTTCATGACGACAATATGGTCTGAGATGTTCATCACCAAACCCATATCATGTTCAATCAAAATGATCGTCACGCCTGTTTCCTGAATCCTGCGGATCAGGCCGATTAATTGCTTCTTTTCTTGGGGATTCATGCCTGCGGCGGGTTCATCCAAGAGCAGAATCGTCGGATCGGTGGCTAAAGCTCGGGCGATTTCCAGACGGCGTTGGTCTCCATAGGACAGGCTATCCGCTTGAATAAAGACTTTATCTGCTAAGCCAACAAATTCCAGCTTTTCCATAGCCTGCTCAATAGTCTCTTCTTCTTCGATGCGGGCTTTTTGATTGGGAATGAGGATGGCCCACAGGCCATTGTTTGTTCGCACATGCCGTCCTACCATCACGTTTTCGAGAACGGTCATTTTATTGAACAGGCGAATATTTTGGAAGGTCCGGGCCAGCCCTTTTTGGTTGATTTGATGAGACTTTAAGCCCTGCAACGTACAGGGCTTACCATCCTTCTGAAGCACAATCTGGCCTTCCGTGGGCTGATAAATCCCCGTCAACATATTGAACAGGGTGGTCTTGCCTGCTCCGTTCGGACCAATCACACTCAAAATGTCATTCTTCTCAAGTTCAAAAGAGATATCTTTGACGGCGGTGAGGCCTCCAAAGGTTTTGGTAAGTTTTTGGACGGTGAGTAGGGTCATTACACTTTTTGCTTGCGGGACTTCCGTAAACATCCTACTTAACGATGCTTCTCCATGGGGAAGGTGAGGAGGCCGGAGGGGCTTATGGACCCTTTTTTACTCAGCAATAGACCGTATTCCAAACCTTCAACCAAGGCAATGTAGGAGGCTTCCGTAATATTGGTGGAGACCCCTACGGTCGTCCAACGTTCTTGACCGTTGCTCGATTCCACCAAAACTCTGGTTTTGGCGTCGGTTCCAGCACTGCCATCGAGGATCCGTACTTTGTAGTCCGTGAGTTGAAACTGAGCTAGTTGTGGGTAAAACTGGACCAAGGCTTTACGGAGAGCTGCATCCAGGGCAGAAACCGGACCATTGCCCTCGGCTGCCGTATGTTGGAGTACTCCGCCCACGCGCACTTTCACCGTTGCTTCTGCTTGAACTGAGCTATCGGGGAAAGCCTGACTGGAGGTACGGAATCCTTCCAGGGTGAAGAAGGGCTCTCGGTAGTCTAAATGTTCTCTAACGAGAAGTTCAAAACTGGCATCCGCTCCTTCAAACTGATAGCCTGCATGCTCCAGTTCTTTGAGCTTGTGCAGGATAGCTTTGACTCTTGGGTCTGTTTTCTTGAGCGCAAGACCAAATTCTGCGGCCTTCGCCAGAATATTGCTACCCCCTGCTTGTTCAGATACCAGAATCCGTCTGCGGTTACCTACGGCTTGTGGTGCGATATGTTCATAGGTCAGTGGATTTTTCTGGACGGCGCTGACATGAATGCCTCCCTTATGGGCAAAGGCCGCCGCGCCGACAAAGGGAGCTTGTTCTTGGGGGGCTACATTTACCGTTTCACTGATGAAGAGCGAAGTCTCAGTGAGCAGCGCCAACTTTTCTTTGGGCAGGCAGGAATAGCCTAGTTTCAGTTGCAGGTTGGGAATCACGGAGCAGAGATTGGCATTCCCACAACGCTCTCCATAGCCATTCATGGTGCCGTGGACCATCCTGGCTCCGGCTTGAATCGCCATCAGCGCATTGGCTACAGCCGTGTCTGAATCGTTATGAGTATGAATGCCCAAGCCTGTATTTTGACCTAATTCCTGGACTACTTGTTGGACTATTTCCTGGACTTGATGAGGCAACATGCCACCATTGGTATCACAGAGGACGAGCCATTCTGCGCCTGCGTCTTTCGCTTGCTTCAAGGTTGCCAGGGCATAGTCCTGGTTGTGCAAGAATCCATCAAACCAGTGTTCGGCATCGTAAATGACCCGACGACCCTGACTTTTTAGAAACGTGATCGTGTCGCCAATCATGGCCAAATTTTCTTCGAGAGTGGTGCCCAGTCCCTCGGTAACATGAAGGTCCCAGGATTTACCAAATAAGGTCACCCATTGGGTCCCAGCGGCAAGAATCGTCCGCAGCATGGGGTCATCCTGCGCCTGAATGCCTGGTCTCCGGGTCGAACAGAAAGCCACGAGCTGCGCATAGTTCAGGGGCCGCTCTTTAATCTCCAGAAAAAACTGAACATCCTTAGGATTCGCTCCAGGCCATCCGCCCTCAATAAAGGGAACGCCCAACTGGTCCAATTTATGAGCAATGCGAATCTTATCTTCCACCGAAAGGCTCATACCGATGCCTTGGGTGCCATCCCGGAGGGTGGTGTCGTAAATGTAAACTTTAGAATAATCAGCTTCCACGGGCACTGGTTGGGATAATCAGAGATTCAGTATAACTTCCGCAATACCTGGTAGATTGCCATTGTGGCTGGTCTGTTTGTCTAACTAGAATCCCATTTGCTTTTGAATAATGGTTACGACCAGTGCAGTGCGTTCCTGTGCTATGGCGCTAAACTCTCCAGCCCATTAGGGGACTCAACAGCTAGGAATGAGTTCAACAGAAAACCCCACGTCTGTGGGGTTTTCTGTATACAAAAAAGAATTATTTGATAGAAGCTTTAGCGCCCGCTTCTTCCAATTCTTTCTTGACCTTAGCAGCTTCGTCTTTGTTAACACCTTCTTTGACAGGCTTTGGCGTAGATTCAACGAGGTCCTTAGCTTCCTTGAGGCCCAATCCGGTGAGGGTACGGACTACCTTCAGGACAGAGATTTTGAACTTGGGATCCACTTCGTCAAGAATAACGTTGAATTCCGTTTGCTCTTCCACCGCCTCCGCAGGAGCAGCAGCGGCAGCAGGAGCAGCCATCATCGCGCCCACAGGAGCGGCAGCACTTACGCCGAAGGTCTCTTCAATGGCTTTCACCAATTCAGAAGCTTCAAGCAGGTTAAGACCCTTCAGTTGTTCAATAATTTGGTCAATTTTGTCAGACATGGAGATTTTCCTTGGAGTTGTAAAGTAACAAAATGAATCGGATAGAAAAGCGCTTTAAGCGGCTTTGTTCTCTTCCAATTGGGTTTCGACAGCTTTGACAGCACGGCCCACAGAAGAAGGAACTTCTTTGATAGCCACAGCAATCTTGGTCGCCAGAGAATTGATAGCTCCTGCCGCTTGAGCAAACAGTTGCTCACGAGAAGGCAGGTCAGCAATCGCAGAAACGTCCTTAGCACTCAGTTTGAGCTTAGGAATGGCTCCACCCCGCAGTTCACTCTGCTTGGTTTCTTTGACGAATTCCTGGTATGCCTTGATTGCTATGCTGATATCACCATAAGCAAACAAGAAAGCAGAAGGACCGCTTAAATAATCTCCTAAAACCTCCCAATCCGTCCCGTCAATAGCACGGTTCATCAGGGTATTCTTGGCGACTACAGCTTGAGCGTCAGCATTGCGCAACTTATTTCTAAGGTTGGTAATCTGCTTCACCGTGGAGCCCCGGTAATCTACTACGAGTACCAGTGCGGCCCGATCAAGCTTGTCTTTCAAGTCTGCGACGACCTCGACCTTAGACGCTTGGCCTTGGATCTTGGTTGCAAATCTTTTTCCCATTCGGTTTTCACCTCCTTTACAGATTTATTTGAACAAAACGAGCGGACCCCAGCATGCCAGAGTCCGCTAGAAAGAGGGTGTACTCTTCCGCTGCCTCTACAGGATGATTAAGCCTCTGGCCCCTGTGGTCTCTGGCTATTCAGTTGGTCCAAAGAGCTAACTGGTCGATAGCGCTTCCTTTAAAGGTGTCCTTTATACAGCTTTGGTATCGCGTAAGATGCTGATGTCGATTTCAACCGCAGGACCCATCGTGGATTTGAGGTGTACCGTTTTCCAGTAACGCCCTTTCGCACCAGAAGGCTTTGCGCGGTCGATCGCTTCCTGTGCAGCTTTCAGATTGATCATCAGGTCTTCGGGAGCAAAGCTAGCTTTTCCAAGCGGCATATGAACAATTCCTGTACGGTCAGCTCGAAACTCGAGCTTGCCCGCTTTGAACTGTTCTACGGCACCTGCGAGGTCCATCGTTACGGTGCCCCCTTTCGGGTTGGGCATAATTCCTTTAGGACCAAGGACCCGACCCAGTTTAGCCACCTTAGGCATGATGTCTGGGGTGGCAATCAAAATATCAAAATCCATGAAACCAGCTTGAATTCGGTCAATCAGTTCTTCCGAACCAACTACATCAGCCCCAGCGGCCTCTGCTTCCCGGACTTTTTCTCCCATGGCAAGGACGGCAATCCGAACCGTTTTTCCGGTTCCCTTGGGGAGAACAACCGTGGTACGGACCTGCTGGTCAGCATACTTAGGATTGATACCCAAACGAGCTTGGAGTTCAATACTTTCATCAAATTTGGCGTTCGCCAGAGCTTTGACTAGATCCATTCCCTCTTGCGGGGGATAGAGGACATCGCGGTCCACTCGGCGCTGGATTTCGCGCACACGCTTAGATAACTTGGGCATGAGTTTCCCTTCGTGGTCTAGCGAACTTCAAGGCTTCAAAGAATTGAGCCATGAAGCTCTCCCACAAAAAAATCGGCTTTCCTAGGTTACCAGAAATTCTTACCAAAAATGAATTCCTGTGGCTCTTGTAACAATCTTCCCAGGACGTGCCATCTACAGTGGACTAGAACTCCATCTTTTATGTAGGCAATGCTATGGGTCTCATTCAAGGAGTTACGGTTTGTCCACTGTCTTCTATAAAAGGCGGCATGTCTGAATTCTACGCCTCAATCCAGTCACGAGACCGTCATGGTACAGATTCCGGCAGGAACTATAGACGACCTCTTTGTCCACCGTACCCAAACCGACCAACTCCTCGTAGTCAGGGGAAGCTTTGTCCTGGTAACCCTGCAAAATCGTTGCTATCAATACATCCCTTTGAGTGAATCCCGTCCGGTGGTGGTTCGTATCCCGCCCGGTGTTCTTCATGGAGCGATCAACCCAAGTTCTGAACCCTGTGTAGTCATCAACGCAGTCTTCCGGCATAAACCGGCTCATGAGCTGGATTATCGCCCTCTAAAGCATCCTTTTCCCTACGATATGAAAGTAGTTCAAAGATTATGGACGGAGCTGCGTCAGCAAGCGAGTTAGGAAGAACTCTTGCTGCGGGCTTCCAACCAATCTGAGAAAGCTGCCTTAATCTCAGGAGCTTCTGCTTTCTTGCTGTCGGGGTCTACGCCTTTTTCTGCCAAATACTGGCGATAAAGTTCGGTGCTCCCTTTCATCAATTGAATTTGCTGGTTGAAGGTCATATTGGTGGTCAAGACACGGAATACATAGCTGAATATCCAGCCCAGGATAATTACCACAAAAAAAGTAGTGGCCCAGATCCCAGCTGTTTGAGCCTTAACCCCCAAAGCCAGCGCTCCTCCATAGAAGAGGGGGCCGATCAGTAGAAGACCAAAGGTAATCGTAAAAAAATCGAGGCGGCGCATGCTTCCAGTATCGGACATTTCGCAACTCTGTAATATATTGTAAGGAAACGCTCCTTCAACCCGTAGAATTGTTACGGGATTCAGGAATGGTACGCAGTTAAGGAGAACACCCATGGTTAGCATCCGTCCGGATGAAATCAGCAGCATTATCAAGCAACAAATTGCCAGTTATAGCCAAGAGCTACAGGTGTCCAATGTTGGAACCGTACTCCAGGTCGGGGACGGAATTGCACGGGTTTATGGTTTAGAAAAAGCTATGGCCCAAGAATTGCTGGAATTCGAAGACGGCACCATCGGAGTTGCACTCAACTTAGAAGAAGATAACGTTGGCGTTGTACTTCTAGGCACTGGCTACAAAATTCAAGAAGGTTCTACCGTCAAAGCCACCGGTAAGGTTGCGGAAGTGCCTGTGGGCGATGAAATGATTGGTCGGGTTGTAGATGGAATCGGGCGTCCCATCGACGGAAAAGGCGAGGTTAGAACCTCAAAAACCAGACTTTTAGAATCTGTGGCTCCCGGTATCATCGGCCGCAAGTCTGTGTGTGAACCGATGCAGACGGGTATTACCGCTATCGATGCCATGATTCCTATCGGACGTGGACAACGGGAATTGATTATTGGAGACCGTCAAACCGGTAAAACCACCGTCGCTATTGACACCATCCTTAACCAGAAGGGTACGGGTGTTATTTGTATCTATGTAGCAATTGGTCAAAAAGCTTCCACGGTGGCTCAGATCCGTTCTGTATTTGAAGAGCGTGGCGCGATGGAGTACACCACTATTGTTGCGGCGAACGCATCCGACCCAGCCGCTATACAATTTTTTGCTCCTTACACGGGCGCAACGATCGGTGAGCACTTCATGTATCAGGGCAAGGCTGTTCTGATTGTTTATGATGACCTTTCTAAACAGGCAGTGGCCTATCGCCAAATGTCTTTACTCCTGCGTCGTCCTCCAGGTCGTGAAGCCTATCCTGGAGACGTTTTCTACCTCCACTCTCGTCTTCTAGAAAGGGCTGCCAAGCTCAGTGATGCCTTGGGTGGTGGTTCGATGACGGCTCTGCCCATCATTGAGACGCAAGCAGGGGACGTAGCGGCCTATATTCCTACCAACGTTATCTCGATTACCGATGGTCAAATTTTCCTAGAAGCTGACTTGTTTAACTCTGGGATCCGTCCAGCCATCAACGCGGGTATATCCGTATCTCGGGTGGGGGGAGCCGCACAGACCAAAGCGATGAAACGGGTTGCCGGTCAGTTGCGTTTGGAACTAGCTCAGTTTGCAGAGCTGCAAGCTTTTTCCCAGTTCGCCTCTGACTTGGACAAAGCAACCCAGGCTCAACTAGCCCGCGGTCAACGCCTGCAAGAAATCCTGAAGCAGCCTCAGTACGCTCCACTGAAAGTCTATGAGCAGGTCGCCATTATCTATGCGGCAACGAATGGTTTCTTGGATGATATTGAGGTGAAATATATTACTCAATTCAAGAAAGAGTTCCTCCAGTACATTACCCAGAATGCTAAGGGTTATGTAGATATCGTAGAAGCAGGTCAAGACCTTAAGGGTACCGACGCTCCTAAGATCTTGGAAAAAGCCCTCAATGACTTTAAGAAAGGTTTCAAAGCCGCTTAAGGTGGCGACTGAAATTTCCAATAAGAAGGGGGGCGCAAAGCCCTCTTTTTATTGGTCTAAATAAAAATAACGTAGACCGTAATTAGGACATCCTATTTGATG
>Ga0208716_1000500_pt1 | contig 16355 bp, 18 predicted proteins | sample NGESurdeep092012_8_FD_184482 | JGI IMG/M metagenome (GOLD analysis project Ga0208716, IMG submission 184482) | Arctic peat soil microbial communities from Barrow, Alaska - NGEE Surface sample 415-3 deep-092012 (SPAdes) | ecosystem: Environmental > Terrestrial > Soil > Wetlands > Peat ...
GACTCCGGACCGGCCACGGTCGAGGCCTTTGCGTACGACGTGACGAGCGGCACCCTCACCGAGCGCCGGCGGCTCTTCGCCCTCCCCGACGGCGAGGGTGCTCCGGACGGGTTGTGCGTTGACGTCGAGGGCTGCCTGTGGGTCGCGGTGTGGGGTGGGGCCGAACTCCGCCGCTACAGCCCCGACGGTGACCTGCTCGACCGGATCGAGGTGCCCGTCACGCAGCCAACCAGCGTTTGCCTCGGGTCGCCAACGATGGACCAACTCTTTGTGGCCACAGCCACTCACGGGCTGTCGGAGGACGCACTGCTGCGCCAACCCCTGGCAGGGCGGATACTACGGACCCCGGTCAAGGTGGCCGGGATGCCGATCACCCCGTACGCCGGCCCCATCCCGGCACTTGACCCGCCCGCTGACCGGCCTGGCCCGTCTATAGCGCGGTCGACGCGCAGGCGAGGATAGGCGGCGCCTGCTCACAGCCACGACCCGTGCCCGAAACCACGAGCTGGAACCGTCCCAGCCGACCCGCTCGGCCAGCCGAGGACCTCGGCCCGGACATCGGTCTGTTCGCGCAGTCGGCCAGGTCACTTCAGAGTAAGTACTTCGCGGGGACGTTTGGCGTCGACCACTCGGCCAGCTGGCGCCGGGAATGCGCGACGGTCCGGGTCCAGAACCAGCGCGAACAAGGCTCGTCAGGCCGAGGGTAGGCGTCCGGCATGTTCCGTAGTGGTCAGCATCCAGTCAGCAGCTTCGTGCGATAACTCGTGCGATAACTCGTGCGATAACTCGTGCGATAACTCGTGGCCAACCGGGGTGAGTCACGGTCACTCGTGGTCGGTCAACGGAAGGGAACGGGAGCCACTGAGGAGACAAAACCGCAGGTCAGATGCGGTCTGACCTGCGGTTACGGTGGTGGTCAGGGGCGGGGTCGAACCGCCGACCTTCCGATTTTCATTCCGAGTTTCGCGGTAGATGCAGATGATCTCGCACCCTCATCGTGGACTGGTACCGCCAAGCCACCTTCGTGGTGACCGTCGTCCAGAGTCGCTCGTACGGGGCCGTTTTCTCGCACTCGTTGACACGTGAATATAGACAAGATATGTTGTCTATGTGCGAATCGGTGAGCCGGCGCGGAAGCACGGAGTTATCGACGCGGACATCTTGCATGCCGTCCGTACCGCGATGCGCAAGGTCGTCATAGATGAAGACCTGACGATGCTCATCGGAGCAGCCTCCGACGGAGCACTGCTGGAGATCGGCGTCCTCGACATCGACGGGGACGACCCGGTCGTCATACACGCCATGCCCCTACGACAGAAGTTCTACCGGTTCCTGGAATGAGGAGGTGATCAAGATGCGACACACAGACGACGAGATCGAACGAGCCGCGAGCCGGTTCGAGCAGTTGGCCGACGAGCTCGACCCGGCAAACGCCCAGGTCGACCACACCGAAGACCTCCGAGCGATTGCAGCCGTCTCCGAGGCGGTACGCGCGGATGAGGCACGGCTGCGGGAGGCCGTCGAGGTCGCCCGGGCACACGAGAGGTCATGGAACCAGATCGCGGTTGCCCTGGGAGTCTCCCGACAAGCTGCCCGCCAACGGTTTACCGACAAGGCGCACGCCTGACCCATCGGTCCCAGCCGGCCTCCGTACGACACCAGCCTTGAACGGTTTCTGTGGAGACGGCGAGCGGCCTTCACGTGGGCGGATTTTGGACGTACACGACCTCGGTACGGTCATGCTGACCCAGCTAAGTTGCCTTGGTTGACGCGGCAGATGCCAGCCGGCTGAGGCCTTTCGGTGTATGTAAATCCCTCGTAATGAATAGGTCATCGGTTCGATTCCGATAGGCGGCTCCACGGCATCACCGCAGGTCAACGGGGGTTTATGTCCTCGATCACGAGGCCCGATCCGACCCAGGATCGGGCCTCGTGATCGAATTTTGGGCATACACGGCACTTTCGGCTCCTTCGGTGAGGGCGTCCAGGGCGTCGCTGACCTGGTCCAACTCGCTGTCGAACAGCTGGGCGTAGATCTCGGCAGTCACAGTGATCGAGGAGTGCCCCATCGCCTTCTGGATGTACTTCAGGTCCGCCCCGGCGAGCCTGGCCAGGCTGCCAAAAGTGCGGCGGAGGTCATGGGGAGTGAGTCCGTCAAGGCCGAGCTCCACGCAGACCTGGTTCCATCGCACGTCGCGCCGCCAGTTGAGGTTGCGCAGCGGTTGGCCACGTTGGGTGGTGAACACCAGATCATCAGGAGAGCGGCCCTCGACCCGGGCCGCCAACACGTTTGCCACCGTGCGTGGGATCGCGACCTGACGTGCCTTCTTGGACTTTGGGGCCGCAGTGTCCAACCGCCCGCCGACCTCCGTCATACGCTCGACAACCGACAACCGGCGGGCAACCAAGTCCACGTCAAAGACGCGCAGTGCTGCGAGCTCCGACCATCGAAGACCGCAGTATGCGAATACCAGGACGGCGTCGCTCCGTACCCAGGGCGAACCGGGAGCAAGGACAGAATCGGCTTGCGCTCAAGCTTGTCTCCGTTGGAGGTGACTTTTGAAGATGCTCGCCCTCGCAGGTCCATGTGTGCGTCGTAGGCAGCCCGTCGACGTTCGTTCTCACCCGCTGGCCAAGCGTCCAGGGCCTTGGCGAGGTCGTGGACCTGCCGGAGGCACCCTCGGCAGATGGACGTCCTTCGCGTCATTCCTGTGTAGGCGCCGGTCCCTGACCGCGAGGTCCAGCAGCAGTGACAGCACCCGATGGGCGTATCGGATGCTGTCGGGCTTGTCGCCGTGTGCCTGCATGGTGTGAACCCACCCGGCGATGTCGCTGTGACCAATGCGGTTGATGGGCCAGGTGCCGAACTGGGGCTGGACCCGCAGGGATGCCCCAAGCGGATCGGTAGTTGGCACGCGTGGTCAGTTCGAGGTGCCCCTGGCCTGCCGCGAAGAGTTCCCACACAGCATCGAGGGAGAACTTGCCCCGGCGGGGGTCGATCCATTCGCCGCGGGACTGCTCAGCCTTCATCTGAGCCTCAAAGGCGACGGCATCGCGGCGGGTACTGAAGGACCGCGACCGAAGCTGCCGGTCGGGGGCGTAGTACCGCGTGCGGTAGGTGATTGCCCCCGAGGCCCGCTTCCTCTGTTCAATCACGAGCGGCTGCCCGCTGGGCCTCGATGTAGGCGACGACATCGGACATTGCCCAGCGTCGATGCTTCTCAACTTCGAAGGAGGGTGGACCCTTCTTCGCGGAAGCCCAGTAGTGAACGGTCGACACCGGCACCTTCAGGATCGTGGCGACCTCCCGGGCGTCGATAAACTCCGTGTCGATGACTTCCTTCATCAGCTGTCCACCTCACTGCTTCACCCACGGGCTGCTGTCCATGAGTCGAACGGGCATGATTACCCGCAACTGACATGACTACCGCTTTGCAGGTACACGATTGGCCTTTCCCAGGTCAGTGGTCTGCAAGGTGACTTCGGCGTCGACCTGCCGGGCGGTGACTCCCGGGTCGGTGATCTGAGCCTTCGCGACCGCACTCGCCCAGGACACCGGTTCGCTGACGTGCTGAATCAGGACCGTCGTGTGCCCTTGGCGGCCAGCGAGCGCGGTCCAGTCGTTCTGGCTTGGCACCGGCGAAGGGCCGTGGATGCCGTCCTGGACTGACGCGATGGCCATCGCGGGTCGTAGCGCCGCGGGCGTCAGCGCGACGACCAGAGGCTCGGTGGACTGCGCGGACTCCGACTGCACCCAAGCGAGCAGCTGGTCCCGGCTGGTCCTGTAATCCTGAGTCAGCAATTCATGGACGAAGGCCGCCGCGTACAGGTCGGGTTGCTGCCGGGTTTCGGCACCTACTGCGGGGTATTGCCGGGACGCGGCCGCATCGACCGGCACGACGCCGCGCATCCGGCTGATGTTCTGTTTCAGTTCCAACTGCTGTCCCGGCGTCAGCGACCGCGCCCCTGACGACGACAAGGTTGTTACGGTTTGCGGACTCGAGCCGCCCACGGCCGAAGGGCCCGCCGAGGTCGCAGCCGGTTGCCGGTTGAGAGGTCGCAGCCGGTTGCCGGTTGACGACGGCCGTAACCGCGAGGAGTGCAAGCACGACCAGCCCGGTTGCGCTTAGCGTCCATCTCATCCGGGCTGAGCGCCCAGCCAGGGGGTTCATGAAAGGAGGCCGCCCTGGGTGTTGAAGAAGTTGACCAGGAACGTCGAGCCACCGATCAAGAACGCCGCGGCGAGCGCGACCAACACCCCCGACTTGCCCTTGCCAGCCACATGCGGATTGCCAGAATGCGATCCGATCGCCCGAGCGATAGCCGAGATGGCGATACCAGCCACGGATGCAACGAGCCCGAACGTGAGCAGCGCGCCAACGATCGACTCAAGAGAAGCAATGCCGGGCAGGCCCGTGCGGTTTGGCTGGATATTGACGTCGCTGACGAACATGTTGATTGGCCCTTCGCGTCCAGCAGGCGGGCTGATCCCACCGACGCAGCGCATACACCCCCAGCGGTACAACATGCGGTAGACCCATGCCGAGGCTGACGGAACAGGCCAGTCCAGGGGACAGCACAAGCGGGGTCCAGCGGTGGCTCCCGGACATCACCCGAGACCGCCCTGCGGCTTTCCCTCCAGCCGGATCGGGAGATACGGAAAATCAGGAGGTCAACCAGAGCGTGTCGTAGAACGCCCCGGTCCCAGGATCTTTACCGGACAGGGCAAATGCGACACGCCCTCGGCAGAACGTCTGACGGGTGCGTTCGCACGCTAGGAAGGGGACCGGAGTAGATCTAGATGCTTCCAGGCTCCAAAAGCCCGTCACGCAACGCGACAGCCAGCGCCGGAGCCAGCGGCAGACGAGGCAGCAGAGTCGCCTGGAACGCGTGGTAGAGGTCCGGCTTGCCCGGCCACACCCCCTGGCTCGGCACGTTTGACCGGTCGAGCTCATGGCGCCACGACCCCCGCTGCCGGTCGATCAGGAACTCGGCCGTGTAGTCCCAGAAGCGGGTGTAGTCGTCGGAGTATCGCGCTTCGCCCGTTGCCCGGCATAGCGCGGCGGCTGCCCCGATCGCCTCGGCGGCGACCCAGTGCAGGCGCGTGTGCACCACCGGCGCCCCGGCCCAGTCTGTCGTGTAGACGAACCCCGGAGCGCCGTCGACCGACCAGCCGTCGCGCACGGCGCGGTCATAGAGCTCGCGCGCCGCGGGCACAAGCGTCTCCGGCGCGCGCCCCGGCAAGGTCGCGTCGACCTGCAGCAGCAGGCGGGACCACTCCAGGCCGTGCCCCACGGTGGCGCCGTACGGCTTGAAGGGGTCGTTCGGGCGGTCGATATTGAGCTCGGGTTGCGGGACCCACGCCGCGTCGAAGTGCTCCGGAATGCGCCAGTCGTTCGAGCTTGCCCAGACGACCACGTGATCGGCGATAGTCGCGGCACGTTCATGCCAGCGCGACTGCCCGGTTGCGTCCCCGGCGGCAAGCAGAGCCTCGACGGTGTGCATGTTGGCGTTCACCCCGCGGTAGGGTTCGAGCGTGGTCCAGGTGCGGTCCCACTCGTCCGCGTTCAGTCCGGCGCCGGGCTCCCAGAAACGCTTGTCGAGAACTTCGAGGGCGTCATCGAGCAGCTCACGGGCGCCGTCGATCTCGGCGACCACCCCGGTTGAGGCGGCAAGCACGACGAACGCATGCGCGTAGGCGCTCTTGGTGGTGTCGGGCATGCCGTCCGGTGCCAGCGAGGCGTACCAGCCGCCATACTCCTGGTCGTGCAAGGACGTGCGTAACGCCTCGAGCGCCCGGCCTGCCACAGCGTTGCTCCCCGGGACTCCGAGCAGGTGCCCCAGCGCGTAGACGTGCGCCATCCGGGCGGTGACCCAGGTGTGGACGGGCCTGGTCGTGTCGACCGCTCCATCGTCGTCAAGCCAGCCCGCTCCCTGGTCGGTTGGTACGGCGCCACGCCCGAAATCGAGCAGACGGAGCGTCTCGGTCTGCAGCCAGTGCCGGTGGGCGGCCCGTTCGGTCCAGGTGATCATCGTGTGCCTCCGTCGGTCCTGCTTGAGATCGTCTGTTGGCACCGGACAAGTTTCACAGCCCGTGGTTCCAGGGAGTTGCCGGAGTCGGCCAGACCTGGCCGCAGCGAAGAGGCTCAGGGAAGTAGCCGACGCACGGCCAGCTCGATGCCTCGGAGCTCGGCGAGTCCCCTGAGCCGCCCGATCAGGGAGTAGCCGGGGTTGGACTGCCGGTGCTGGTCGTCGAGCAGCTGGTGCCCGTGGTCGGGCCGCAGGGGGATCCTCGGGCCGCCGTCGACGTCGCGACGACGCTCCTCCACGATGAGGGCCGAGATGAGCCCGACCATGTCAACGTCGCCGCCCGCGTGGTCGGCCTCGTGGAAGCTCAGCGGATTGTCCTCGCGCTCGGTCGAGCGCAGATGGGCAAAGTAGATCCGCGGGGCGAACTGCTTCGCCATAGCCACGAGGTCGTTGCCGGCCCGGACCCCGAACGAACCGGCGCAGAAGGTCAGCCCGTTCGCCACGCTGGGCGCTGCGTCGAGCAACCACTGGGCGTCCTCCCGGGTGGAGACCACACGGGGCAGGCCAAGCAGCGGACGCGGCGGGTCGTCGGGATGGATAGCAAGCCGGACCCCAACCTCCTCGGCCACCGGAACCACCGCGCGCAGGAAGTATCCGAGGTTCTCCTGCAGCACTCCGGCGTCGATGTCTGCGTACGTCGCCAGCATCTCCCGGAGGGACTCGAGGGTGTACGCCTCCTCCGAGCCCGGCAGCCCGGCGATGATGTTGCCCGCGAGCAGGTCCCGACCCTCCTGCGAGAGGTTCTCGTAGTACGTCCGGGCCCGCGCGATCTCCGCGCCGTCGTACTCTGCCGCCGCCCCGGCCCGGGCCAGGATGAACAGGTCAAAGGCTGCGAACGCCTCCTGGTCGAACCGCAGAGCCCAGCCTCCGTCGGCCAGGACGTATCTCAGGTCGGTGCGCGTCCAGTCCAGAATCGGCATGAAGTTGTAACAGACGATGTCGATGCCGTTCGCGGCCAGATTTCGCAGGCTCTCCTGGTACGCAGCGATCCACCGATCACGCAGCGGGCCGCCACGTTTGATGTCCTCGTGCACGGGCACGCTCTCGACGACCGACCAGCTCAGGCCGGATGCCTCGATCAGCTCTTTGCGCTCGGCGATGGCCGCCACGCTCCACGGCTCCCCGTTGGGCACCTCGTGCAGGGCGGTCACCACCCCGGACGCTCCGGTCTGCCGGATGTCCGCCAGGGTGATCGGGTCGTTGGGACCGAACCATCGCCACGTCTGTTCCACTTCAGTGCTCCTCAAGAATGCGGCCCGTGCCGCGCGAGTAGGTTATCCGCAGGCTGCCGGGTCGATGGAGTGCTCATCAGAACCCGTTTTAAACATCGGGTCGGGCGGGCGAGGGGGCCTGACGGATGTGGTGATGGGAGCGCCTCGGACGGGCGGGTTGGTCACTGTCGGAGACGAGCCATCACAAGCGCCTGGGCTCACCGGTCGCCTCGGAGGTCACTGCCTGCGCGATCCAGGTCTGGGCCCCGGCGATGTGCGCCAGAGCGGTCGCGAAAGCGAGGTCACGGTCACCCACCTCGATCGCGACGACAAGGGTCTCGTGCTGTTGACGGGTGCGCTCGGGGATGCTGTCACGGGTCACCGCGTGCCACATGGTCCGCCAGGCGGTGCCGAGGGTGAAGGCGCTGCTGACAGCGAGGAGTACGGAGTTTCCACTGGCCCTGACAATTGCCTCGTGGAACCTCGGGTCGAGACGTGCATACTCGACCGGATCGTCGACGAGCTGCATCGCCTCGAACAGGGAACGGATCTGCGCCTTGTGCTCGGCCGTGGCACGCTCTGCTGCCATGGCGCAGGCGGCAGGCTCGATGACGCGGCGGAACTCCCCCAGTTCAACCGCTGACTCCACGTTCAGCAGATCCTTGCTGTAGTCCAGCCCACGCAAGAGCTCCTGCGGGTCGAGCGAAGTCACGAACGTGCCAGACCCATGCTTGCTCCGCAAAACGCCCACCAGCTCCAGAGCTCTGATCGCTTCCCGCAGGGCACTGCGGGAGACCCCGAGCGCAACGGCTAGCTCGGTCTCACGCGGAAGCTGCGAGTTGGGCGGGAATCTACCCGTCGAGATCCCGTCACGGATCAGGTCCATCGCCGTAGAGGGCGCCGAGAGACCGTTCGCCACGACAGCACTCATTCGTCAACTCCATTGCGATAGGTCTGGCCTCTCTGTGCCACTGAGTCTCGCACGGGCGCAAATCCGTGTCAAAGAGAGTCGCGACTGAGTTGAGCTCCGGTACCCAACTCAAGTCGTCTGAGCAGCGGATATGTGCGAACTGAAGACCATCTTCGTCAGCGTTTTCCCGTCATTTCGATAGAAGCCGTTCGGCACGCGATTTCCCAAAGAGGTTGGACCTCTTTCTTGACATCATTCCTCTGGCAGTGGTCCCGAGGCGAGCTGGACGAACTCGGCGGACCGGGCGTCGGCAACAAGTGTTGGTAAAGACCATAGGATTCCACTGAGGAGCGAGGTGTGTGACATGGACTGTCGGGTGGGAGTCTGGCAGCGTCGGGGGCCAAAGCCGGTTCGATCGCTGGCCGCAGCCTTTGCGCTCCGCTTCCTGCGGGAGAGTCACGTTCCATGCTGATGCGCCAGTTGGAGTACCTCAGCGCTTTGGCCCGCGAGGGCCACTTCGGTCGCGCGGCCCAGGCATGCTACGTCTCGCAGCCCACGCTGTCGGTCAGCATCCGCAAGCTCGAGACCGAGTTAGGTGTGCAGGTCGTCCAGCGTGGACACCGGTTCGAGGGTTTTACCCCGGAGGGCAAGCTGGTGTTGTCGTGGGCGCACCGCATCCTTGCCGAGCAGTCCGCGCTCAGGCACGAACTGGCGATCATGCGCGGCGGGCTGTCCGGGGTGTTGCGCATTGGCGTGATTCCGACCGCATCGACAGTCGCGCCGCTGCTGACAGCTCCGTTGCAGGCGGAGCATCCGCTGGTGAGGGTCTCCATCGAGTCAACGTCTTCGAGGGAGATCGTGCATAGGCTCAGCGAGTTCGACCTCGACCTCGGGATGACCTATGTGGACGACGAGCCGCTGGGCGCGGTGCGCGTGGTACCGCTGTACCGGGAGCGATATCTTCTGCTGACCCCGAGTGAAGGAGACTTTGCGGGACGTGGCTCGATCAGCTGGGTGGCGGCGGCATCGACTCCGCTGTGCCTGTTGTCCCCGGTGATGGAGAACCGCCGGATCATCGACCGCTACTTCGCCGAGGCGGGGGTGACGGTGACTCCGGTGGTGGAGACCGACACCGTCTCGGGGATCTACGCCCACGTGGCCGCCATGGGTTTGTCCACGATCATTGCCCACGCTTGGCTCCATATGTTCGGCGTCCCCGAGGGTATGCGCCTCGTGCCGTTGGAGCGACCGCAGAGGTCCTACCAGGTCGGCCTCGTGCTGGCTGACCGTGACCCGGAGCCGATGTTGGCCCGGGCGCTGCTCGACATTGCGCGCCTGGTGGATATGCCCGGCGAGCTGAACCGGGCGGCGCGGCGACACCTGAACAACCCTCAGCCCGAGAGCTGACCCCGCCTCGCGTATGGGCTCGACACCCTGTTTCTCGATAGGTCTGAGCTATGAACTGATCGAAAGCAACGCTTAGACCTGACGTCGCACTCGCGCTTACGTTAGAGACCCAGGTCATGCCCGTGTCAGAACAGGGGTGACCAGTCGCCATCGAGCGAACCGGCCAGATTCAAGGAGAAAGCCACTGTGGCAAAGGTGCTGTGCGTGCTCTATGACGATCCGGCAGACGGGTACCCGAAGACCTATCCGCGCGACGATGTTCCCATGTTGAAGCAGTATCCCAATGGGCAGACGCTGCCCACTCCGGAGGCGATCGACTTCACTCCGGGCGAGCTTCTCGGGAGCGTCTCGGGTGAGCTCGGACTGCGGGAGTACCTGGAGAAGGCGGGACACGAGCTCGTGGTCACCTCGTCCAAGGACGGGCCGGGCTCGGTCTTCGAGCGGGAGCTTGCCGATGCCGAGGTCGTGATCAGCCAGCCGTTCTTCCCCGCCTACCTCACCGCCGACCTCATCGCCAAGGCACCCAAGCTCAAGCTCGCCATCACTGCGGGAATCGGCTCCGACCACGTCGATCTGGACGCGGCGATCAAGCACGGCATCACCGTGGCCGAGGAGACGTACAGCAACAGCATCAGCGTCGCCGAGCACGTGGTCATGATGATCCTGTCGCAGGTGCGTAACTACCTGCCCTCCCACCAAGACGTCCTTGACGGCGGCTGGGACATCGCCGAGTGCGCCGCGCGCTCCTACGACCTGGAGGGCATGACGGTCGGCACGGTGGCGGCCGGCCGGATCGGGACCGCCGTGCTGCGCAGGCTTGCACCGTTCGACGTCAAGCTGCACTACACCGACAAGTTCCGGCTGCCTGCCGAAGTCGAGGAGGAGCTGGGGCTGACCTACCACGAAACTGTGGAGGACATGGTGCCGCATTGCGACGTGGTGACCATCAACGCGCCGTTGCACCCGGAGACGGAGGGAATGTTCAACGACGCACTCCTGGCGACGATGAAGCGGGGCACGTACCTGATTAACACCGCACGGGCGAGGATCTGTGACGAGGGCGCGATCGTTCGTGCGCTCGAGAGCGGCCAGCTCGCCGGTTACGCCGGCGACGGGTGGGCACCGCAGCCGGCTCCGGTCGACCACCCGTGGCGCACCATGCCACACCACGGCATGACGCCACACATCTCCGGCACGACCCTGTCCGCCCAGGCCCGCTACGCGGCGGGTACCCGGGAGATCCTGGAGTGCTACTTCGCTAACCGTCCGATCCGCAAGGAGTACCTCATCGTGCAGGGCGGTGCGCTGGCCGGCACCGGTGCCCACTCTTACACCGCGAGCGCGTCAACGTCCTGACCTGTGGTGCCGGTGCGCGCGACGCCGCACCGGCACCGGCACCGGCACCGGCACCAGACACGCCCACATGATCCCTGCGCCGAGGATTGAGGAGCACAGATGAAGCCTGTGGTTAGCAAGAAGGAAGCAGCAGAGATCATCCGCATGGCACGGTTCCGTGCCGGCGTTAGTTGGCATGACATCGCCGTGAGAATCGGCGAGGCTCCGGCCTGGACTGTGGCAGCCCTGCTGGGCCAGCATCCCGTGGGTGCTGAGGATGCGCAGATCGTGGGTGACATGCTGTCCCTGGATCCGGAGGTAGTGGAGGCGCTACAAATGCAACCGTACCGGGGATCTTTCGAGGAACAGGTGCCCTCCGACCCCACTCTCTACCGGTTTTATGAGGCCCTCAACGTTTACGGACCTGCGATAAAGGAACTGATCCACGAAGAATTTGGCGACGGTATTATGAGCGCCATCAATTTCAAGATGGACGTTCAGCGCCGCGAGGACGCAGGCGGGGATCGGGTTGTCGTCATTTTTGATGGAAAGTTCCTCGACTACAACTGGTGAACTGCGGTCCCGGCTAAGTGCTCCCCCCGGGGAATGAGGAACTGACCGACGTCGAACTGTGCCCGGGAGGGATTCTCTTCACCCCAGGATTCTTGGCCACTTTGCTTGGCCGCCGTGGAGGCGGGAAAATTCTCGGGTCAGGTTGGCGGTGCTTTCGCGGGACGCCGACCCAGCCAAGGAGGCCGTTGAACTCCCACGCTCACGGGCGTCTCCCCAGGTGCTTGCTAACATTCTGCTAACCGCAACCCGGATCCGATCGGACAGCACCGCATCGTTTGGCCCACAGCCAAGCGGGGCCTCGGCCCACTCGGACCTCGATGGACGGCTTGGCCTTTACTCGTAATGAATAGGTCATCGGTTCGATTCCGATAGGCGGCTCCACCGCATCACATCAACGGGGGTTTACGCCCTCGATCACAGGGCCCGATCCGACCCAGGATCGGGCCTCATGGTCATACAAATGGACTGTCCGGAAGCGATCGCGGTGATGCACGTGCGGTTTGGCTGGATGTTGACGTCGCTGACTAACATGCTGATTGTCCTTCGCGTCCACCAGGCGGGCTGATCCCGCCGACGCAATGACTACCTGCGGTGCGGTACACCATGCGCTCGCGGCATGTCCGCAGCATGCTTCCCTGTCGTGACCCGGCCAGCAGTGTGTGCGATGTGCGGCATGCTGGCCAGTGTCCTCGGTGCTGGCGCGGTCGCGTGCCGCCGGCGATGTCACCCTCACGACGCGGGTGTTGATCTCGATCGAGAGCGCGGCCAGGCGGTCACGGACTCGTGCCCATGCCGTGCGTCCGCCGCGGTGCTCAAAGTGCTTGAGGCTCTCAGCCACGGGGGCAGCGAGCAGTTGCACGTTGTCGGAGACGCTCTCTAGCGCCACGCCGGCGGTGACGAAGTCCCGTTCCCGTCCCCGTTCCGCGACCACGCCCAGGGGCCTCGCTTACTGTGCAGGTTTGTCGGCGGGGTGGAGCCATGCGTCAGCAAACCTCCCATCTTGACGACAACTCACGGAAGATTCGATCGCCCAGGCAGGGGGTGCGGGAAATAGTCGTTCTCGCCCGACCCGTTTGAGGAACCCCGCACTTCATTAATGCACCCCCAGACAGGGCGCGTCAGCGGCGCAGGACCGTTCGTCCCTGAGATCCCAATACTCGTCTGAAGGGTCTGGGTCCGCCGTGGCCCGTGGATCGGTCCTCCGCTGGTTGCTGGTGTCGGGACACCCTCCCTGCGCCCCCCAACCACCCGAACGGAGGCCGATGTCTGTCTCAGGCGTCGTGCAGCTGTGCAGCTGCAGAACTGTGGTGGCCGTCCTCGGGTTGGTGCTCTGGGCCCGCTCAGACGGGCCAGGTCTCCTGGCGCCAGGCCGCGTCCCAGAACATCCACTCGTAGCGCGAGGCCGTCGCGAACGCCTGGTGCATCCGCTCGACCGTGCCCAGGTCCGCTTGTGCCGCAAGTCGATCCAGGATCTGCTTCGTTTGTTCGGTCGATGCGGCGAACTGCGGGTCACCGTAGGTACTGATCCAGTCGGCATACGGGTGTCCGGTGAGGTCACCCACGCGCTCCTTGAGGCGACGCCCGACATCCTCGTAGATCCAGAAGCAGGGCACGATGCCCGCGGCCAGTGCCGGGTAGCGGCCGGCGGCTGCCAGGGAGAACAGATACGACGTGTATGCCGTACATGTGGGCGACTTGGGGATCGCCGCGAAGTCGGCCACGTGCGCGGCGTGGAGCTCGCGCTCGACGATGACGGTCGTGTGGGCGCTGCGGGCCCAGAAGAGCAGCTCGTCGGCGTCAGTCGTCTGGCTTGCCGCCGCGGCCAGGACCCGGCCGTAGTCGGCGAGGTAGTGCGCGTCTTGGGCTATGTAGTAGACGAACGTGTCGCGGGGCAGAGTGCCGTTCTCCATGCCCGTCAGGAGGGGAAGCTCGTCAATGGCCTTGCGGATGGGGGCGATCGCCTCCCAGGCGTCCCTCGAGAACGACATCAGTGGTCCCAGATCTCGTGGAAATGGTGGACCGGTCCGTGGCCCTGGCCGATCTCGAGAACGTCGGCTGCGGCCAGCGCCTCGGTGAGCCAGCTCTTGGCGTCCAGCGCTGCCTCGAGCCAGGAGTCTCTTTGGGGACGCAGGGCCGCCAGGGCCGAGGACAGGGTGCAGCCGGTGCCATGGGTGTTGAGGGTGTCGACTCGTGGCGCCCGCAGCAGCGTCTCGCCGTCGACGTCGAGCAGCAGGTCCACGGCCTCGGCCCCTTCGTCTTGGTGGCCGCCCTTGATGAGCACGCGGGGGGCGCCGAGCTCTCGCAGGGCCATCGCCTGACATCGCATGTCGGGCAGGGTGCGTGCGGGTCGGGTGTCGAGCAGGACTGCGGCCTCGGCGAGGTTCGGAGTGACCAGTGAGGCGAGGGGCATCAGTTCACGCACCGCCTGGATGGCATCGTCGTCGAGCAGGCGGTCACCGCTGGTGGCGACCATGACCGGGTCGAGGACGACAAAGTCATGGGGGTGGCGGCGCAGGAAGTCCCCGACGGCACCGACGATGCCGGCGTTGGCGAGCATGCCGATCTTGATTGCGTCGAGACGGACATCGGCGATCAGGGTCTCGAGCTGCTGGGTGACGAACTCCGTTGGTACCACGTGCACTCCGGTCACGCCCTGGGTGCTCTGTGCGGTGAGGGCCGTGATCACGGACGTGCCGTAGACGCCCAACGCCGAGAAGGTCTTGAGGTCGGCCTGGATGCCGGCACCGCCGGAGGGGTCGCTGCCTGCGATGGTCAGCCCGACCGGTGGGCGGCTCATCTGGATGCTCCGTCCCAGGCGGCGCGCAGCGCGCGGGTGGCCGCCGCCACGTCAGGCTGGCCGCAGATGGCGCTGACGACTGCCGCACCGGCGGCCCCTGCCTGGCGGACCGCTGACATGCGCTTGACGTTGATGCCGCCGATGGCCACGCAGGGCCACGGGCTCGCCGACCTGACCTGCTGAAGTCGTTCCAGGCCCCCCGGTGCCGCTGCGTCCAGCTTGGTCGCCGTCCCCCAGACGGGCCCCACGCCGAGATAGTCCACCGTCCCGTCGGCATGTTCGCGGGCGGCCGCGACGTGTTCCACGGTCTGTGCCGACAACCCCAGGTATGCCGCCGGGCCGAGCAACGCCCGCGCCGGCCCGATCCCCAGGTCGCACTGCCCCACGTGCCCGCCGTGGGCTCCCATGGCATCGACGAGGTGAACGCGGTCGTTGACGATCAAGGCCACGTCCGTGCCGTTCAGAACCGCCATGACCTGACGGCCCAGGCTGACCAGCTCGTCGTCCGTGGCGTCCGTATCGCGCAGCTGTACTACGGTGGCCCCGGCGCCCACGGCTGCTGAAACCGTTGCCACGACCCCGAACTGACCGCACATGAGCGTGTCGGTCACCAGGTAGATCGACAGGTCCAGTGGTGGTCGGCGCATCCTCAGCTGATCCTCACCCGTTCGGCCAGGTCGGCGGGCTCGATCAGGGCGAGCTTGTCCAGCAGGGCCACCGCGAAGCTGCCCGGTCCGCGACACTGATCTGCCGCTGAGTCAGCAGCCACGGTCAGCGTCGCGGTCGCCGCCGCCGCCGCGACCACGGCATCTGGCACCACGGCGGCGAAGGCGGCCATCAGCGCACCGAGGGCACAACCGACACCGGTGACGCGGGTCAACCAGGGATGGCCGTTGGAGAGCCGGATCATTCGCGTGCCGTCGGTGATGTGGTCAGTAGGACCGCTGACGGCGATGACCGACTGCTGGTGATCGGCCAGGAGTCTTGCGACCTGTGCTGCCGCCTCGGGGGAGTCCACTGACTCGACCCCCCGGCCGCCGGTGCCGCCGGCCAGCGCCAGGATCTCCGAGGCATTACCGCGAATGATGGTCGGTCGGGCCTCGCCGAGCAGCTGCTGGGCCAAGGCGGTCCGCCATCCTAAGGCTCCTGCGGCGACGGGGTCGAGCACCCAGGGGGTTCCCGCCAGCGCGGCACCAGCGATGGCCAGGTGCATCGCGGCAGCGGTGTCGTCATAGGGCGTGCCGAGGTTGACCAGCACGCCCCCTGCGATGGCAGCGAACTCGCCGGCCTCGTGGGGGTTGTCGACCATGGCCGGAGCGGCGCCGACGGCGAGCAGGACGTTGGCGGTCCACCCCGCCACGACGATGTTGGTCAGGCACTGGACCAGGGGGGGCCTGTCGCGCAGCGCGGTCAGGGCATCGCCCAGGTCCTGAGGGGTCACGGTAGAAGTCGCACCCACGGTGCTGACGTCCCTTCGCTAGTACGAGCTAGATCAGGTTCGACGGGTGTGTTCTCAGCCGTTGCCAGGTTCGTGAGCAGTAGCACCCCGCGTCACGGCCGACTGTAGCCGACGGTCGATCTGGGCCACATCACGGCGTTGTTGCCCGAAGCGTTGAGATACCAGCGTCGGCACAGGGTCAGCCACACGGTCGACCGGCTTCGCGCCCGCAGCTCGGCGTTGTAGCGATCCTGCGCCTCCTCTGGTAGAGATCGAGGTTGCACACCGCCGCTCGTGTTCCTACAGGGCCTGGATCACGAGCCGACCTGGGCGGCTTGGCCTGGATCTGCACGAGAGAACTGCTCGGTTTCGCGCGGGTGGAGATAGGGGTTGCGTGAACCGTTACTGGGCACAGGCTGGGAAGGTCCTTGGGCGGGCGCAGTTGCCGCGGCTGATCATCCGTCCGCGCTGTCGCCCATGCCGCCACACGGCCCGCGCAACTCGGCCACCCAGCGAAGCCCCTAGCAGAGACTTCCCGCAGGTTGATCTCAGCCCTGGCAGGGACGTCGTCCTCCGAGCCACCTCGTGCCGAGA
>Ga0208716_1000501_pt1 | contig 16355 bp, 15 predicted proteins | sample NGESurdeep092012_8_FD_184482 | JGI IMG/M metagenome (GOLD analysis project Ga0208716, IMG submission 184482) | Arctic peat soil microbial communities from Barrow, Alaska - NGEE Surface sample 415-3 deep-092012 (SPAdes) | ecosystem: Environmental > Terrestrial > Soil > Wetlands > Peat ...
TGGAACTACCGGTGCGACATGAGGTCGCACATTGCGAGTGAACTCGAGGACGGGAGGGTCGACTGATGTCGACAACGTAGTTCTGGGCTAGTGCCAATACCACTTAGTTAGGGTCCAGTCCCGCTTGCGCCGTGGTTTGACGTTTCCGGGGTGCTGGCCGCGAGGGGCCGGTGATGACGATGGTGTCTGTCGGTAGCGCCTCGGGGCGAGCTGGGTCGCGGTGATGGGCGCGTTTCAGGGGCCACTTCGACATCTTGCGCTTGATCACCCGCGGGTTGACCCTCAACCGGCGCTGGTTCAACCTCTGTAGCATCTCGACGGTCGTCTCGATGATGGCGGCAGCCATCTGCTCAGGGGGAAAAGGCCGCCTGGTTGGTGACCTGGCGGCGGATCATTCGGATCGAGCGAATGAACGAGACCCGGTCTGGGTCGAGTTCTTCGGGTTCGGCGGCAGCGTTGATCAAGGCTCGGATGGCGTAGTGGACGAGCAGATGGGCATAGATCTCTTGGGTGACCATCTCCGGTGACTTCGAGCGCAGCACCCGGCCGGCGCCCCGCTGGTGGGTCTTCAGCTCGTCGAACGCGTTCTCTTCTTCCCACCGCTCGCCATAGAGTGCGGCAAGCTCGATCGCGGGTGCCTCAGTGGGTGTGAGCAGGGTGGTGATGAGCCGGATCGGCGCTTCGCCTTGGGCCCGGGAGGGATGCGAGAGTGTGTACTCGACCACCCGGACCGTGATCGGCTGGCCGGGATTGCCCCGGGGCGGCCGGAGTACCGACAGGTAGGACCCGTCTTCCAGGGACTTGGTCACCGCCAGGACCGCATTGGACTTGGTCCGCCAGCAGAGTTGCGCGCCGGTAGCAGTTGCTCTCTGCCAGAGGTCGTAGCCGGAGAAGCCCCGGTCGACCAGGAGGAGCATCCCGTCGTCCAGCAGCTTGAACAGCCCGCGGGCCAACGTGGTCTCTCCCGTAGTGCACGGGCCGATCTCGGCGCCGATGATCGCGTGCGTGCCGCATTCGGCCAGTGCTACCACCCGGGCCTGTGGGAACGCCCCCTTCATCTCACCGCGGGCGCTGCTCGGCTTGCCGAAATGGGCCTCGTTCGTCGCGGTGTCCGGCAGGTCGAGCACGGTCCCATCGATAGCGACAAGGCGCAGCCCCCGCCACCACGAACCGACCGACCCCTCGGTGCTCGTCGGCAACGCCACCCGCTCGAACAGCACCTTCAGCACTCCAGCACCGAGCCGGGCACGCGCCTGGGTGAGGGCTCCCGTGGTCGGCACCCGCCACGACCCTCGCCACCGGGCCATACCCTTCAGGCCACCGACCAGCAGCCGAGCAACCTCCTCGTAGCCCTCGTCGGCCCACAGGCACATCGCGAGGGTGAAGTACACCACCACCCGCGCCGGCAGCAGCCGATGACGCTGCTCCACTCGACCCGTCGTCTCGAGCACCTCATCGACAAGCGCCGGCGGGAACATCGAGGTCAACACCCCGATGGCAATCCGATCCGTGAGGCGCTCGTCATCCGAAGCCTTGACCTGACCGACTCTTGGCATAGGCCGACTCTAGCAGCTGAGCACCCTAACTAAGTGGTATTGGGGTTAAGCCCCGTCGACGCCGAATCGCGACGATACTGGTTGCGCCTCAGGAATGGAGTCCCAGCCATGGCGATGAATGAAATTCGGCCGGTGGTCGTTGTTGGAACAGATGGGTCCGCGGGCAGCGTCAAGGCGCTGCGGTGGGCACTGAGGCAGGCCCAGGCCACTGGCGCCGAGGTCCGCGTGGTTTTGGCGTGGGAGGTCACCGCGCCGCTGGGCTACGTGGCGACTGTTGACGATGTTGACTGGGCCGGGATCGCGGGCAAGGCGGTCGCGGAAGCCTCTGCCGCAGAGCCTGACGTCTCGGTGCCCATCTCCACGGAGGTGATCAACGACAATCCCTCGAACGTCCTGGTCGAGGCGAGCAAGGACGCCGACCTCCTCGTCGTGGGCGGTCGCGGACATGGCCGCGTGCTGGGGATGCTGCTCGGCTCTGTCAGTGACCACTGCACCCACCATTCCCACTGCCCGGTTGTGGTAGTCCCCTCGCCACAGCAGAACGCCTAAAGCCCTGCGGCCAGGTGATGTGCCTGCCCGCGGCTTCGCTGCTCCGTGATCGCGGCCTCAGGGACGTGAGCTCGGCCGGAACGCAACAGACGGCAACTGCGCAGCGGCCCTGCGGCGCGCCGAGTCCGTACCGTCATATCGCCAACCAAGTAGGCGGCTGAGGACCAGGCGCACCACCGGGCTGGCGAGACGGTTGCGCCGTTCGTAGGCCGCGAAGACCGCCATCGCCTCCTCGACCGGGACCATACGGTGGGTGGCCGTGAACGAGGACCGTCCAATGCTGACCTCGGCTCGACCATTGGCTTGCACGTTGCGGAGCCAGTACGCACCCGGCCCGAACCCCGACATGACTGTGGCCTCCTGGCTGTCCGGGTCGTAGTGGATGACCTCCAGGATCGTCTGGTAGGTGCGCCCGCTGCTCCGTCCTGTGTGCGTCAGCTGCAAGAACCGGTGCCCCAGAACCCATCCCCACCCGTGCAGATAGAGGTGTCGTGGCAGCCCGAACAGGACAACGAGCGGTCGGGGCGGACGCTTTGAGTTTGAGGTGGTCATGCTTCACCTCTGTTTTCCCTGGGTTCCATGGGTGGTGTCTCGGGTGCCTGGGTCAGTTCTCTTTCAGGTCCGTGAGCCTTACCGCTGTGCGGTGATCGCGGCCACCGGAAGTCCGGCGATTGCGCCGGACCAGGTTCGGGAGACGGTGAATCCGTTGCTGACGAGCACGTCGCGTAGGGGTAGTGGTCGGCAGTCGATCATCCGCGGCCACCGGCGATGTGCGGCGAGGTAGAGGCGGGTCATCAGCTTCGGTTCGTCTCGAAGACACAATGAGACCACGGTGATCCGGCCGGTGTGCCGCAGCACTCGCCGGCATTGAGTCAAGACCGTTGGGATGTCTTCGGTGGCCATGAGCTCGAGCGTGAAGCTCATGGTGACGGCGTCGACGCTGGCAGCGCGAAGCGGCAGATGACAGGCGTCGGCCTGGATAAGGGCCAGTGGGACGCCCCACTTCTCTCGAGATAGACGTCCGCGCGTCGCCTGGACCATCCGCAGCGACAGATCGACCCCCACGAGGGAGCCCTTGGGACCGACCTGCCGGGCCAGCGTGGACAGCGTGTGCCCGCTGCCAACGCCTATCTCGAGGACTTGCTCGCCAGGTCGAGCGTCAAGCAGTCGCAGCCCGGCAGCGCGTGCTTGGTGCTCGAATGGCGCTTCGACCCAGTCGTACCACGGTGCGAGTCGGTCATAGGTCGCCCGCGCTTGGCCCAGCGAGCGTTCGACGGGAGCCACCCTCGCCGCCCATGAGTCGACCGATGGGTTCACGGCGTGACGCGGGCGACAGTGCTGGTAGGGGAGGGGGAGCTCTTCTTCGACATCGACTCACCTCCGTCTTAAGGTCTGCCCTCCACGATGCCCGCCGGGGGGTGATGGTGCAATCCGTTTCGCCCCATCGTGGCTGCTCGTCGTGCTTACGATCGCATGCAGGTCGAGGCGGCCTCGTGCGGTCTATGACCGCTTGTTCTATGGTTTGGGCGTGATGTCGCAGCCTCCCGCGATCGAGGCACGATCGCTCACCAAGACGTACGGCCGCGCACGAGCTCGCGGGATCGTTGAGGTCGACCTCGTGGTCGCACCGGGAGAGGTGTTGGGCCTGGTCGGAGCGAACGGGGCCGGCAAGACCACGTTCATGCGCACCCTGCTCGACTTCATCCGCCCCTCCTCTGGGTCGCTGTCGGTCTTGGGCCACGACAGCGTGCGGGACTCGGTGGCGGTCAGGAACCTTGCCACGTATCTGCCGGGCGAGCTCGTCATCCCACCGCGGCTGACCGGCGATCAGGCCCTGCAGCGGTTCGCGTTCGCGCGACCACGGCTGGATCCGGCGCGGGTGGCCGCCCTCGCCGACCGGTTGAACCTTGACCTGTCACGTCGGATCGGCGACTTGTCGAAGGGCAACAAGCAGAAGGTCGCACTGGTGCTGGCGTTTGCTCCCAGAGCGCAGCTGTTGGTCTTGGACGAGCCCACGTCGGGACTTGACCCTCTGCTGCAGCGCGAGTTCGCAGCTCTGGTCCGCGAGGCTACGGCGGACGGCACGACCATCCTGCTGTCCAGCCACGTGATGAGTGAGGTTGAGCAGATAGCGTCTCGCGTTGCGTTGATGCGGGAGGGCCGGATCGCCTTGGTCGGCGACGTCGCAGAGATCAGCGTCAAGGCCCGCCGGCGCGGCCGGGTCCGGCCGCGCGACCCGGCCGATCTCGAGCCGATGGTGGGGGCGCTGAACGTGATCTCGGGTGTGTCCGAGGTGGCGATCGATGAGGACGTCGTGGTCTTCGCCTGTTCCGGCGACATGGACGATGTGCTGAAAGCGGTGTCCCGATTCCCGGTGCATGCCCTGGACGTGGCCCATACCGATCTCGAGGATGCGTTCTTCGAGATCCTGGACGGCCCCGACGCCTCAGGAGGCGCACGGTGAAGCTGCTGGCCAGTGAGCTGCGGCTACGCCAGACGTCACTGGTCGTGTGGGTCGCGTCCGTCTTCGCACTGGTCGCGATGATTACGGCGTTCTACCCTCAAATACGCTCGGACCCGTCTCTGAACTCCATTTACGCCAACATGTCCCCGTCGATGCAGGCGCTGCTCGGCGGCTCCGACCTGACCTCGCCGGCCGGCTACCTCAACACCCAGGTGTTCGCCTTCTTCCTCCCCGCCGTGCTGCTGGTCTTCGGGCTCGGCCGGGGTTCGGCTTCGATCGCCAGCGAGGAGGAGGAAAGGACGCTGGATCTCCTTCTCGCACAACCGGTCCCGCGCTGGTCGGCATACCTCCAAAAGGCTGCAGCGGTCACGATCGGCATCACGGCCCTGACCCTGGCGACGTGGGTGGTCCTGGCTGCGCTCAACACCCCGGTGAAGTTCGACCTCCCCGCGGCCAACCTTGCTGCGGTCTGCCTGCAGATGGGTCTGTTCGCCCTGGCACTGTCCCTTGCTGCCCAGGCGATCGCGGCTGCCACCGGCCGGCGTGGCTACGGCCTCTCGGTCGTGGCCGGGTACACCTTTGTGTCGTACGTGATCTATGGGCTTTCCGCGACGGTGACTTGGCTGCAGAACGTGCGGCCCCTGATGCTGTGGCGGTGGTACCTGCTCAACGACCCGTTGGTATCGGGGTTCAGCTGGCCGGACATCGGCGTCTTGATCGGTGTCTGCCTGACCGCTCTGGTCGGCGGGATGTTCTTCTTCAGCCGTCGCGACCTGCGGGCCTGACCACGACTCCAGCGCTTCGCATACCTGCTCGCTCAGGGCGCCACTGACAAGGGCCAACAGGCGAACGGTACGCTCAAGACTGGTGAGCCGGGAAGCCTGGTCGGCATAGAGGTGACCTCTATCCCCGACCAAGGATGCTCATGACCGACACCGGCCCGTTTGCCCAGCTACTGCTCATTCTGTCGCTCGTGGCCGTCGCGGCAGTCCTGTCCAACCGGCTCACTGCGCGGATTCGGGTTCCCCCACCCGCGCTGTTCCTGGCCGCGGCTGCCATCGCCGCAGCCGTCTTTCCGGGTCTGAAAGCGCCCCCTGAGCGCACCGTCGAACGCATTGTCACCGTGGCGCTGATATGCATCCTGTTCGACGGCGGCATGCACATCGGCTGGCGGCGATTCCGCGCCGCGGCCGCGCCCATCGTCATAGTAGGGGTCGCTGGGACTTTCCTGACGACAGCGGCCGTCGCCGCGGTGGCGTACTTTGGGTTCGGATTCAGCTGGTACATCGCCCTCCTGCTCGGCACAGCCATCGCGCCGACCGACCCTGCGGTCGTGTTCTCCATCCTGGGGCAGCGCGAGATCGCCGGTCGCTCCTCAACAATTCTGGAGGGCGAGTCCGGGGCCAACGACCCGGTCGGCATCGCCCTGCTGGTGAGCCTGCTGGCCGCCGGATCGCTCAGCGGCGGCGCTGCGGTGCAGGTCGTGGGCGAGTTTCTGCTCCAGATGGGGGTTGGGGCCGCCTTCGGGCTCTTGGGCGGACGAGCCCTGGTGTGGTTCATGCGCCGCATTTCGCTGCCAAGCGAAGGCCTGTACCCGCTGCGAGCATTCGCGTGCGTGTTGGTTCTGTACGGCGCGACGACCGTCGCGCACGGCTCAGGCTTCCTTGCGGTCTTTGTCGCCGGCATCGTCTTGGGCGACGAGCGTGCTCCTTTCAAGCTGGAGATCGAGCGTTTCCATTCCGCGCTTGCGAGCCTGGGTGAGATCGTCGCGTTCGTGGTGCTGGGCCTGACCGTGCACTTGACTGACCTCACCCGAACAGACGTTTGGCTGCCAGGCCTGGTGCTGGGCGTTTCGCTGGCCTTCATAATCCGACCGTTGCTGGTCGGCCTATGCCTGATACCAGCCAGGCTGCAGCGTAACGAGCAGGCCTTCGTGCTCTTCGCCGGGCTCAAGGGGGCTGTGCCCATCCTGCTGGGAAGCCTTCTGCTGGCCGCGAACATCCCGGGCGCACAGCGGCTCTACGGCATCGTCATCGTCGTCGTCGCGTTCTCTGTCCTGGTCCAGGGCAGTCTCGTTCCAACGGTGGTCCGAGCGCTGCACCTTCCGATGCGCATCGTGGAACCCCAGCCCTGGTCGCTCGGGGTGCGCCTGGCCGAGGAACCAGAGGGAGTGCTGCGGCTCACTGTCGCGGCAGGCTCCCGTGCGGACGGCCAAACCGTTAATGACGTTGCCGACGCAGCCACCGTTCTGGGGGACGACGTCGAAATCTGGGTCAACATGCTGGTCCGTGGCCGCGCCTTGGTCTCTGTCCGCGGCGACACCCGGTTGAGGGCAGGCGACGAGGTACTGGTCTCAGCAGAAGAACGCTGGCACCCGCACCTCGAGAACCTGTTCCGTGCGTAGACAAGAGTCTGTCCAGGACGGTCTGTCAAGAGGCGGTTACACAAGCAAAGTCGCGGAGATCCTTGGCATGATCTCGCAGCAGTCGCGCCCATCCAGGCGCCACTGATCCGCAAGGACAGCTATCCCGTAGGAGGAGGCGCGGGTCACGACCAGCTCACCAACCAGGCTCACCTGTGGCTAAACCGGAGCCAGGGTCACGGTCACCCAGCCCGAGGCGCCCGGCACGATTCCCTCGCCTGCGTGGGTAAGCCTGCGGCCGGTGGCGTCGGCGTTGGGCTTGCGGTCGCGGTGCCGCCAGGTTTCGTGGCGATGCCGAGAGCGAGGTCAACAAAGGCATAGGCCTGGGCGACAGTTGCAGATCCGGTCACCGTCTGGGCTGGTAGCGCGGAAAGGTTGCCGCTGGCCCATGTTCGAAGGGACTGGGCCGCTGCCGCCGAGGCCTGATGGCGTCGCGTCGCGGCCGCTGACTTGCCGTGTGCGACGACGAAGACGCCCACCACCAGAGCCAGGCAGATGAGCGCGATCAGCAGGTACTTGCTCCGAGATGGACACTCCGGTGCGCGGACCCAGCCGGCCGCGGACTCGGCCCGTTTGGGGTTCTGCGAGTTGGTCATTCAGGCGAAGGCTCAGCCTCGGTGGCGTGGCACATCACCAGGACGGGGCACGTGGCGTGGGTGATGACGTGCTCCCGCACTGAGCCGGGCAGCGTCTCGGTGAGGCCGCCATGACCGCTGTTTCCGACGACGAGCAGCTGCGCGCCGACGGAGGCGTCGAGCAGGACCTGGGCCGGGTGCCCCGCGATGACAGCCGAGGAGACCTTCACGCTGTCGGCGCCTGGGGCCCTGTCCACTGCGGTGTCGATGGTCTGCTGTGCCCTGGTGCGCCAGTCGACGTGGGGGGTCATCGGGTCGACCCCGGACAGGGGCGGGTACTCCCAGGCGATCACGGCCTGGACGTCCGCGCCGGTGAGCGCGGCCTGGCCAACGGCCCATGTGAGGGCGTCAAGCGAGCTCGGGGAGCCGTCGACTCCGACAACGATGTGTCCGGGGGTCTTCATAACGTCATGCCTGCCTTCTGTCGAGGTCTGAGGGGGACATCCCACTTCACCGGTCTCGGTGCCCCGGTGGGGATCGCCGTGATGGCAGACCTGACCTCGGGACCGAGGGGGCGCAGTCCTGTTCTTGAGTGGGAGGAGACAAGGCGGCCACGGTTACCAGCCGAGCCGGGTGGCGGTGTCGGCGGTCGGGGTGGTTTCGCCGGCGGCTTGGGCGAAGGCGTTGAGCGCCGCGACGACGTCCTCGCGGCCCTCTTGCGGCATCGCGGCGACGATAGTGGCGATCTCCGCCCGCCGTCGCAAGGTGACCTCGCGGACCAGTCGCGCCCCTTCGTGGGTCAGGGCGATGAGTACCTCTCGCCGGTCTGCCTTGTTCTCTTCACGGGTCACCAGCTGGGCGGCGATGAGGCGGTCCACCATGCGCAGGGCAGTGGAGGGGGTGACGGCGAGTCGTTCGGCAAGCTGGTTGAGCCGGGTGTCGCCATGGCCCTCCAGGACCACCAGGGTGCGGAACTGGGTGATCGTTACCGCGTCCTCGACATGGGCCAACGATCGGGCGGAGACGCCGACCAGTGCGCGTGAGGCCGTCAGAAGAGCGGAGACCAGCTCGTCGGCGCCCTCGGAGGATGTGGTGTCGTTGCCTCGCGCGGGTGCCGTGATCACGGTGCTCTCCTCGTGTCGTGTTCTGGCCGGTCAGTGTACGGACTCTGGCGGTAAACCGGCGGCTCACAGTTCGGTCGGGTAGGCCGCCAGGATTCTCGGATTTCGTAAGTAACAGCAATTGTTGCATACTACAAGCCATGAGTCATACTTTGTCACCTCCCGGACCCGCACCGGTAATCCGTCGAGCCCCCAGGGTGGCAACGCTCGCGCTGCAGCACGGCCGCGCCAGGCTCGCCACCCAGCTGCGATCCTCGAACTCGGGCTTGATGCTGCTCGCTCTGCTCGTCGGCCTGGGGGCCGGTGGTGGGGCGATCGTCTTCCGCTGGCTGATTAAGACTTTCACTCTGCTGCTGTCCGGCCATGCGGACTACTCCCTGGCCGGCCATGCCGCCCACCCGGGCCTGCCGGGCCTCGGGCGCTGGTTCGTCATCGGCGCCCCGGTGGTCGCCGGGCTGTTGTATGGACCGTTGGTGCACTTCTTCGCCCGGGAGGCACGAGGTCACGGCGTGCCCGAGGTGATGTACGCGGTGGCCCGCAAGGGCGGGCGGATCGCACCGCAGGTCGCCGCAGTCAAGGCGCTGGCCTCGGCCCTGTGTATCGGTGGGGGCGGGTCGGTGGGCCGTGAGGGCCCGATCGTGCAGATCGGCTCGGCGCTGGGGTCAACCCTCGGGCGGGTGGTCCGGGTCAGCGAGCCGCGGATGCGCCTGCTGGTGGCGTGCGGTGCGGCCGGGGGAATCGCGGCGACGTTCAACGCCCCGCTGGCCGGTGTCTTCTTCGCGATGGAGCTGATCTTGGCCAACTTCGAGGTGCGCTCGTTCGGGATGATCGTGCTGTCCTCGGTGACTGCCAGCGTGGTCGGGCGCGCCGCGATGGGCAGCGCCCCTTTCCTGAAGCTTCCCAACTTCACCGTGGGCCACCTGTGGGAGTACGCCCTGTTCGCCGTCCTCGGCCTGCTCGGCGGCGTCGCGGGCGTGTTCTTCACCCGGGTGCTGTACGCCATCGAGGATGTCTGCGACGGGCTGTGGCACGGCCCGGAGTGGCTGCGTCCGGCCGCAGGTGGCGTGCTGCTGGGTCTGCTGCTGCTGGTCCTGCCGCAGATGTACGGCGTGGGCTACCCGGTCCTGGCCGCCGGCATCGCCGGCAAGTACACGATCGTCTTCCTGCTCGTGCTCCTGGTCGCCAAGATGTTCGCCACCAGCTTGACCATCGGCATCGGCGGCTCCGGTGGGGTGTTCGCCCCGAGCCTGTTCATCGGAGCCATGCTCGGAACTGCCTTCGGCGAAATCATGCACATCGTGGCACCCGGGATCGCGGGCCCGGTCGGCGCCTACGGCCTGATCGGAATGGGCGCCGTCTTCGCCGGAGCTGCCCGTGCGCCGATTACCGCTGTGGTCATCATGTTCGAGCTGACCGGGGAGTACACGATCATCCTGCCGCTGATGTCGGCCATCGTGCTGGCCACGTTCATCAGCCAACGGCTCGCCCCCAAGGACACGATCTACACCTTGAAGCTGCGTCGCCGGGGGGTCGACCTGAGCTCCCCGGCACAGACGAGCCCCCGCGCCGACGCGATCCCCATCGCAGCGGTGATGCTCCCCGTACCTGCCGCCCTCCATGTGGGCGACACTTTGGTGAAGGCCGCCCGAGCCCTGGCCCGTTCTCGCCAGGGCGTCCTGCCCGTCGTGGATGCCGGCGGGGCCTACGCCGGGACGGTCAGCGCCCACGCGGTCGCCGAGGCCCTTGCCGACGGCGAGCACGACACCACCCCTGTCGGCGAGGTCACAGACCTTCCCCCGGCACTACGTTCGGTCGACCCCCTCGACTTCGCGCTACAGGTCCTGGATGACGCCGGCGGCGCGGTGCCGGTCCTGGACCCTGACGGGCACCAGGTCGTCGGATGGCTCACCCACCAAGCCGCCCTCAACGCCCTACGCCCGGCAGCCGCGACAGCATCGGGAGCCACCAGTTAACGCCCAGGGACACAGCGAGCTCGCCCGCGCCTGGGCCGGGACGTCCGCCGGCGAGACCTGACCGGGGGCATCTAGAGATGCCCTGTCAGGCCACCATGGCGATCTCTGCCATAGCTGGTCCGGGTTCCATGACCGGACCATGTGAATGCCGAGTGTGCCGCCAACACTGGAACGGATGCTGGCCTGGCACCCTCAGCCGATTCCCGTGTTGCCACTGATCGTTCTGATCCTGCTTGTGACCTACGGGCGGGGCGTCGTCGTTCTTGCCCGCCGTGGCGTCCGCTGGCCCATCGGCCGCAGCCTGTGGTGGCGCGCCGGGGTGGGGTCCGTGCTCATGGTCACGGCCACCGCCGTTGACGGGTACGGCATGGAGCTGTTCAGCGTCCACATGATTCAACACATGGTTCTGAACATGCTCTCCCCCGTGTTCCTGGTCCTGGGCGCCCCGGTCACCCTGCTGCTGCGCGCGCTACCCGTCGGGTCCGGGCCACGGGGCCGAATCCGACACGCCATCCTGTGGCTCCTGCACACCAGGGCCATGGCCATCTTGACGCATCCGGGCGTGACGTTCGCCTTGTTCATCATGAGCCTCTACGGCCTGTACTACACCCCTGCCTTCGACTACCTGATGGGCACCTGGTGGGGCCACAACCTGATGCTGGTGCACTTCCTGCTCATCGGGTTCCTCTACTTCTGGGGAGTTCTCGGCGTCGACCCGTCCCCACGGACATCCAGGCGGGGGCACCGCACCTTGTCGGGCCCGGTGATACCGGTGCTGGAGGTGGCCGCCACCGCCCCGTTCCATGCCTTTTTCGGTGTGGTGGTCATGATGTCCACCACCTTGCTGGTCGGGTTCTACTCCATGCCCATCCCGGGCTGGCAGGTCTCACCCCTGGCAGACCAAGCCACCGGCGGCGGGATCGCCTGGAGCTTCACGGAGCTTCCCACGCTCTTGGTCCTGATGGCTTTGATTGTGAAATGGCACAAGTCTGAAGAGCGCACCATCCGGGCCACCGAACGGCGCCAGGCCCGTGGGGGCGACACCGAGCTGGCCGACTACAACTCCTATCTGCAATCCCTGGATCGCGCGGAAATCCCTGGATCGCGCGGAGCGGGTGCAGCGCTGACATGAACCCGTTCAACCAACACCGCCGAATAGGCTGGACCTACCAACTCCTGCGCGTGTCAGCTGCGAGGACTGAGTTTCCCGGTCAAGTTGGATGAGCCCGAAAGACAGGGTGAGAGCATGACAGCCATCAACAAGAACGGCGCCCCGAACCGCGTCCGCGATCGATGGCTGCCATGACAGATGACTTGAAATCCCTTCCCCTGCACGAGGTGGAGAAGCAGCTTGGGACCTCGTCGGACGGGCTGAGCCAGGCCGAGGCGACCAAGCGGTTGGCGCAGTACGGTCCCAATGAGATCGAGGAGAAGAAGACCAGTGCGTTCCGCAAGCTGCTGACCTACTTCTGGGGTCCCATTCCCTGGATGATCGAGGGTGCTGTGGTCCTGTCGGGTGTTGATCGGCACTGGCCGGACTTCTTCATCATCCTTGTCCTGCTCGTGGCCAACGCGATGGTCGGATTCTGGGAGGAACGACAGGCAGGTAACGCCATCGACGCGCTGAAAGCCAATCTGGCGATCAAGGCCCGCGTGATTCGCGACGGGAAGTGGACGACGCCGGCGGCGCGGGAGCTGGTGCCTGGCGACGTCATCCGCGTCCGGCTTGGTGACATCGTCCCGGCTGATGCCCGTCTGCTGGCGGGCGACCCGGTCGACGTGGACCAGTCCGCCCTGACCGGGGAGTCCCTGCCCGCGACGCGAGTGGCGGGCGAGGCGGTGTTCTCGGGCTCGATCATCCGTCAGGGTGAAACCAGAGCCCTGGTCTATGCCACCGGAGCCCACACCTACTTCGGGAAGACGGCCCAGCTGGTACAGGAGGCGCACACCGTCAGCCACTTCCAGCAGGCGGTGCTGAAGATCGGGAACTACCTCATCATCCTGGCGGTGGCGCTGGTCGCGGTGATCGTTGCCGTCGCGCTCCTGCGCGGGGACCCGGTCCTGACCACGCTGCAGTTCGCGTTGGTTCTGACCGTGGCCGCGATCCCCGTGGCGATGCCGACAGTGCTATCGGTGACGATGGCGATCGGCGCACGTCTGCTCACCAAGAAGCAGGCGATCGTCACCCGGCTGGTGGCCATTGAGGAACTCGCAGGTGTGGACGTGCTGTGCGCGGACAAGACCGGCACCCTGACCCAGAACAAGCTGTCGCTGGGCGACCCGTTCGCCGTCCAGGACACCCCCGGAGAGCAGGTCATCCTCCATGCCGCACTCGCCTCCCGCGCCGACAACGACGACCCGATCGACCTGGCCGTTCTGGGTGGGCTCCGAGACGACCACGCCTTGGATGGCTACCAGGTGGCCCACTTCCAGCCCTTCGACCCGGTACACAAACGCACCGAGGCCACCGTTACCGGCCCAGACGGAAACACCTTCAAGGTGACCAAGGGCGCCCCACAGGTGATCCTGGCTCTGTCAGCCGATGCCGGGCAGGCCGGCGCCGCTGTCGACAAGGCCGTCAACGATTTCGCGGCACGTGGTTTTCGTTCGTTGGGCGTGGCCCGGGCCGCAGCCGATGGCCCCTGGCAGATGCTTGGCGTGTTGCCCCTGTTCGACCCGCCCCGCGCCGATGCCAAGTCAACCATCGCGACCGCGCGGGCGATGGGCGTGACGGTCAAGATGGTGACCGGGGACGCGCTAGCCATCGCGAAAGAGACCGCCGAAAAGGTAGGGCTGGGCACGGGAATCCTCAATGCCGCAGGCCTGGGTGAGGTAAAGAAGCAAGAAACTGCGGCGATGGCCGAGTCCATAGAGACCGCCGACGGGTTCGCTCAGGTCTTCCCCGAGCACAAGTTCCACATCGTCGACGTCCTGCAACAGCAAGGCCACATCGTCGGGATGACCGGCGACGGCGTCAACGACGCCCCCGCGTTGAAGAAGGCCGACTGCGGGATCGCGGTATCCGGCGCCACGGACGCGGCCCGGGCTGCGGCCGACATCGTCCTCATGACGCCCGGGCTCTCAGTGATCATCGATGCGATCAAGGAGAGCCGGAAGATCTTCCAGCGGATGAACAGCTACGCGATCTACCGCATCACCGAGACACTGCGCGTGCTGTTGTTCGTGACACTAACGATCCTGATCTTCAACTTCTACCCCGTGACCGCTGTCATGATCGTCATGCTGGCGCTGCTCAACGACGGCGCCATCTTGTCCATCGCCTACGACAACGTCCATTACAAGGATCAGCCCGAAGCATGGAACATGCGCCTCGTGCTGGGAATCGCCACCGTGCTGGGCACCGTTGGACCCGTCGCCGCGTTCGGCCTGTTCTTCCTTGGCGACCGCGTCTTTGGCCTTGGCCATCCGCAACTGCAGACCCTGATGTACCTGATGCTGTCAGTGGCCGGACACCTGACGATCTTCCTCACCCGTACCCGCGGCCCGTTCTGGTCCATCCGCCCCGCACGCATCCTGTGGGCAGCAGTCCTGGGCACCCAGATTCTGGCAACGTTCATCGCGGTCTACGGACTGTTCATGACACCCCTGGGCTGGGGATGGGCCTTGTTCGTCTGGGGATACGCGCTGATCTGGTTCCTCATCAGTGACCGCGTCAAACTCCTCGCCTACCGAATCCTCGACCCAGTCTCGCCATCCCGTAAGCGGAACGCTGGCTGACGCTCAAAACCCTGCGACGCGGACGCTAACGAATAGGTCCTCGCTGTGCCTGTCGGGGATCGTCCTGCGGCCACGTAGATGGCGGTGCCGTCTTGCTCTCATCCTGAGCACCTGACGATCAACAAAGGAGTACGGATGAGCCCTCAGCCCGGCGTCCCGGTCCTTCGCCACGTGGTTCTGGACACCACTGACGTCCGAGCCCTCGCGGAGTTCTACCGTCGGCTACTGGACCTCCAGTGCCGCCCCGGTGACGAGCATCCCGGTGCTGACGTGCCTGACCCACGCGGGCAGGACTGGCTAGTGCTGCGACGGCTCGATGCCAGCACAGCGCTGGCCTTCCAGAAGGTGGAGGAACTACCGCCGGCAACCTGGACCAATGGACCGCACCCGCAATGCTGCACCTCGACCTAACTGTGCCCTCCTCGGGAGAAATTCTCCCTTCTTGGGTCACTGTCCGGTGGGAGCAACACACCTCAGATACCGATGTTGTCGAGGGCGCCTGGTCCATCTGGTCCTCCAAGTTGTCCGGTCATGAGCGTCCCGCCAGGTTTGTCACGCGGTGCCTGCCCTGAGCCACTGTTCCCATAGTTCGGCGTATCCCTTGGATCGTTGCATCAGGCGGGTGTCCTCCCATCGTGCCTTCACGATGAGGAGCAAAACCAGGACCCATGGTTCGTGCCGCGGCTACGGAGGTGACGCTGAGAGGAACTATGAGTCCAGGCCGGATCCGCAGAGCTCTCAGCGTTGCCAGATTCGTACGCCGGTGATCATGCGGATCCTGCGCCACGCAGACGTGTTGATGACCTCGGAGATCTATGCAAAGGCTCGTGCCGATGGCGCCGCGCGAAGAGCAGCGCAGGTCGGGGAGCCCCGTTTGATGCGCAGGTCAAATCTCGTTGTCGTTGCTGTACTTGCCGTGTTTTTGCTGCTGTACTGGCAGGTCAGAGGCCCTCACCAACTCTGGTAAGGGCCTCTGACCTGCGGAAACACGGTCGGGGTGACAGGATTTGAACCTGCGGCCTCTTCGTCCCGAACGGGGGACCACAGTTCGCTGCCGTGCTGTTGAGCACGTGCGGAGGCATTCTGAGCACGAAAGCGGTGCGATTTGTTCGTCCGGTGCGGTCCGGTGGGCCAGGGTTTGTTCCTTTTCTGTTCCCTGGCTTCATGTCCGCTTCGGAGGCGACTGACGTGGGCCGCATGACGGACGTGAGCGGGAATCCTCTCCGGGCGGGGCTTACGGACACTACCTCTGGCGGTAACGCCTTGACCTGCGACGTTCTCGTATGACGTTCGTCTATCGGGACTCACTCTCGTAGCCGAGAAGCGGACGCCTGGCGCCGTCGATCGGCATTTGCGAGACCAGGCCATCGCAGCGTTCATATTAGGTAAGGCAAACCAAACTCTTGACGTGTGTTTCCCCGACCACGACTCTGGGACGTAGTTGACGGCCGCAGCGTCACGCCTTATGAGCCACAGCCGAACCAACTAGGCGGGATATCGGTCGCCCGTCGTCGACCCGACAACGAAAGGCGTCCCGGTGAACTCAACGAGGAAGACCGCGCTCGTCGCGGGCATCTTCTACCTGATTACCTTTGTCTCGATCCCCACACTCGGCCTCTACAGCTCGGTAAAGGGCAAGGACTTCATCGTCAGCTCCGGCGCCGACACTGGCGCGCTCTTGGGCTGCTTCCTCGAGGTCATCGTGGGCCTCGCCGGCATCGGCACCGCCGTCACGCTGTTTCCGGTGGTCAAGCGGCAGAACGAAGGTATGGCGCTTGGGTTTGTCGCCTCTCGCACCCTTGAGGCCGCCATGATCTTCACCGGTGTCGCGAGCCTTCTTTCGCTCGTGACCTTGCACCAGGACCTGGGCGCAGCGACCGGAGCCAATGCGGCCTCGCTGATCACCACCGGCGCGTCGCACGTCGCGACCTACAACTGGGCGTTCACGCTCGGACAG
>Ga0208716_1000503_pt1 | contig 16333 bp, 11 predicted proteins | sample NGESurdeep092012_8_FD_184482 | JGI IMG/M metagenome (GOLD analysis project Ga0208716, IMG submission 184482) | Arctic peat soil microbial communities from Barrow, Alaska - NGEE Surface sample 415-3 deep-092012 (SPAdes) | ecosystem: Environmental > Terrestrial > Soil > Wetlands > Peat ...
CGATCGCATTCGTCGCGAGGTGACTTTGCGGGAGCCGCTGCAAGAGCCGGCGCTGAGGGTGAGCTCCGCTCGGCGGCATTCACGGAGCTGAACTCGCTCGCCAGCGGCATGGCCGTGCTCGTGCCGGTGTTGATCGGGCTGTCGATCTTCGGCGGCTTCGGCTGGCGGCCCGGGCTCGTGCTGGCGCCGATCCTCGCCGTTCCGGTTCTCGCCGTCTGGTCTCGCGGCCTGGAGATCCCCGAGCCTCGGCGGGTGGCGACGAGCGTCCGCGGCTCGCTGACCCCTGCGTACTGGGCCTACTGGGCGACCCTCGTCCTCGTCGTCTCGGTCGAGTTCTGCATGATCTACTGGACGACCGCCTTCTTCCGAACCGTCTTCGGCCTCGATCCCGCCCTCGCGGCGGGCGCGCTCACGCTGTTTCTCCTCGGAATGCTCGTCGGCAGCGCGGCGGGCGGGCGAATCGCCCTTCGGTGGCCGCCGACGAGCATCGTGCCCGCCGCGCTGCTGCTCGCCGGGCTCGGCTTTGCCGTCTTCTGGCTGTCGCCGGTGGCGGCTGTCTCCCTCGTCGCGGTGTTTTTCACGGGGCTCGGCGTGGCAAGCCTCTATCCGATGACGCTCGGGTTGGCGGTGGGTGCGGCCCTCGAGACGACCGACCTCGCGACGTCGCGCGCGGCTCTCGCGTCCGGATCGGCGGTCCTCGCGGGGCCGTTGCTGCTCGCCGCCCTCGCCGACGCGCTTGGAATCAGCATTGCCTTCGCGATCGTCCCCGTCCTGCTCGCGCTCGCCTGGGCGTCGCTATCCGTCGCCCGCCGGCTGAGCGCGGCGGCGGTGCTCGCGCGCGTTCCCTCCGCCGGGCTCGACGGCCGCTGAAGGAGCGCGAACTCAGGCCTGTCGGTGAAACCCACTGGACGGCGAAACGCGTCGGGGTCGGAAACGCAGATTCGATCACGCGACCATGGGTCAACAGACTATGAGTGGCATGGCCGCCCCGAGTCGCTAATGTTGGCAGGAGGCTCCTTAGCTCGCTCCGTTGACCTCAGCGACCGAGGCTCACGTGCTGACCTTTCACGAACTCCCTCCGGCGATGTGGCGGGTGGGCCGGCGGGTGGTCGTGGGCGGCCGAGCCTTCGGAGGGCTCATGGCGAGTCCTCGGGATGGGCGTCGCCGGGCTCGACCTCGGGCAGGGGCTCGTCGAAGCCGGGGTGGGTGACGATCCTGCCTCGGTCGCGGCCGGGCGTTCGCGTCGCCGGTCGCTAGCGGCGGCCGACGGCCAGCACGAGGCCGAGGGAAACCAGGCGGGCGAGACGCTCCCCGGCGCGTTCGAGGGGGGCGGCGCCGGCGGCCATGGCCTCCTCGACCGACATCGGCCGCTCGACGACGGGCACGACGATGACGCCGAGTCGGCCGAGGGCCTCGACACCCTCCGGCTCCACCCCGCCCCCCACGGCGATGCACGGCCGGCCGGCGGCCGAGGCGCGACGGGCCACGCCCTGGGCGGTCTTGCCGAAGGCGGTCTGGGCGTCGACCCGGCCCTCCCCGGTCAGGACGAGGTCGGCGGCCGCGAGCCGGCCGTCGAAGCCGACGGCCTCCATGACGAGCTCGACGCCCGGCCGCAGCTCCAGGGAGCGGCAGCGGTCGCGGAGGCAGAGCAGACCGAAGGCGGTGCCACCGGCCGCGCCGGCGCCCGGGGCCGAGCGTTCGCTGCGCCCCGTGGCCGCCTCGAGGACCTCCGCCCACGCTCGCAGCCGCTCGTCCAGCTCCCGAACCTGCGCCGTGGAGGCGCCCTTCTGCGGGCCGTAGGTCGCGGCGGCTCCCTGCTCGCCGAGGAGCGGGTTCGTGACGTCGCAGGCGATCTGCAGCCGCAGCTCGCCGAGCCGGGGGTCCAGGCCATCCAGCGAGACCGACCCGTCGGGCCGGACCGCGGCGCCGAGCGCTTCGAGGATGCCCCGCCCGCCGTCGCTCGTGGCGCTGCCGCCGATGCCCAGCAGGACGTCGCGGATGCCCGCGTCGAAGACCGCCCGCAGGAGCTCGCCCGTCCCCCTGGTCGTGGCCGCGAGCGGCGCGCGCTCCGACGCGGCCAGCCGCGAGAGGCCGGAGGCCGCGGCAAGCTCGACGGCGGCCCGGGTGCCATCGGCCGAGCGGAGCCACGACGCGCGGACGGGTCGACCGATCGGATCGGCGACGGTCACCTCCCGCCGTTCCCAGCCGCCCGCCGCCTCGAGCGCCGCGAGTGTGCCCTCGCCGCCGTCCGCCAGGGGCGCCAGGTCGATCTCATCGTCGGGTCGGGCGCGGCGCCAGCCGTCGGCCAGGGCCCGGGCGACCTCGACTGAGGTCAGCGAGCCCTTGAACGAGTCGGGTGCGATGAGCAGGCGCAGATCGCCGGCGGCGCTCATGCCCGGACGTGTGTGGTCGCGGACCGGCTCACGGCTGGCCGGCGGCCACCGTCGCGCCGGCGGTTCGGCGCCGCTCCAGGTACTCCGGGAATGCGGACCATCGGCGGCCGCTCCTGGTCGGCCAGCTCGATCACCTTGAGTCCCAGGCGGCCGTGGCCAGACCGCGGCAGCGTCATCGTCGAGCCCAGCTCGGCGAACAGGCGGGCCTGCGCCGTTCCTCGAGCCGCTTCGTGACTGCCTGCAGGATGACGAAGCTCATCCGCGAGAGTCCCTCCAGGTCCCGGTTGCGGTGCACCCGCCGCTCCAAGTCCACCTGGCCACGAGACGTCCGGCGACATCGTGGTCTGGGCCGACACGGACGTCCGCAACGGCATCCGCCGATGGTCTACGGGACCATCGGCCCGCTCCTCCAGGAGCAGCGTCTGCAGTATACGTCTCGCCGCCGCTCGTGGAGGGCGCAGCTGAGGCCCCCATGATCACGAGGTCCGCCTGCTCGGCCTCGCGGAGGATGGTGTTGCGGACGTTCGTCGCTTCCTTGACCAGCACGTCGGCGTGGCCCTGGACGTGCTGCTTCAGGACGTGGCCAAGGGCCCGCTCCGCCTGGGACCGGACGGAGGCCGTGACGCCGGGCGGGACGAGTTGCAGGGCGACGACTCGGGCGCCGTGCTGGCGGGCCAGCGCGTCGGCGAAGCGGAGGGCGAGCTCGGCGTGGGGACCGCCGCGGACCGGGACGAGGATGCGGTGCACCTCCGTCGTGCCACGCTGCTTGACGACGGCGATGTCGCAGGGTGCTTCGCGGACGACCTCGTCGATGGTGGGGCTAAAGACGGAGACGGCCCGGCTGTGGCCATTCGCCGCGGCGATCGGCATGCCGTTCCGCTCGGCGAACAGCTGACGCAGGCGCTCGTAGAACGCCCCGGCAGCCTCGCGCGCCACCGTGTAGTCCGCGGCGATGGTGCCGCGCTGCTCGACCACCTGCCGGGCCGAGTAGAGACGCGTGATCCCCGCGAAGCGGGGGCCCTCGAACCACTCCTGGGTGGCGAGGACGTCCTGGGGTGGCGAGGACGTCCTGGTCGAATGGGGTTATGGGTGCGCTCCTGCCACTAGATCTAGCCATCGAAGTCGAGGTTCTCGGTGATACGCGAGCCGTCACGCTCGAACGCCGCGAGGTAGCTGGCCACGCGTTCTCGGGCGAGGCCGAGGTCGTGGTTGTTCAGGTTGAGGTTCAGCAGATCGACGTACCAAGGCGGTTTGACCGCCTCGCGGACATATGCCTCGACGATGGCGCGAGCGATCGGGAGGGTGGTCGGTTTCGAGTCATCGTGGACGTCGCGGTCGCTCGCCCGGAGGAGCTTGCCGTACTCCTCATCCAGGAGTCGCGCGAAGAGCTCGGCGGTGAAGGTGTCGCCGGCCCGGGCGCCGGTTTCCGCGTCGTCCTCGGTGAGCCGGGCGCCCTTGTGCAGCCACTCCCAGAGGATGCTGAGGCGGATCTCGCCGGTCGCCATGTCCTCCATGAGATAGAGCACGTCGTCGTTCCCGAAGAAGTCCCCTGGCTTCAGAGCGGCGGCCTGGAAGCCCTGGGCGAAGGCGTTGCCGTATTGGAGAGCGACGCTCAGCAGATCGCGCGCGCCGCGCAACGTCCGCGGCGCCGGTTCGAGCAGCATCAGGCCGGCGGCGTCCGCCGCGGTGTAGGTGAGCCGTGGGAGCTCGCGCCCGAGCTGATTGTCGGCGCCGGCCCGCTCCCAGACCGGCCGCACGATATGCACCATCTTCCAGTGCGCCACCCACTTGCCGCTCGCCCCTTCGCCCTGCTCGCGCTCGCCCCCGGCGACCGCCTTGCGCATGCCTGCGGCGACGCCCGCAGCGGAGCCCACCGGGATGTTCGGCTCCATACCCCCCTGCCAGAGGGCGCAGCCGCCGTTGCGGTCGGGGGTGTTCACCGCCTGGCGGACGCGATCCTCGTAGTTGCGCATGTAGCCGTAGGTCATGACGATCGCGTCGATGTTGGGGTTGACGAACCCCGGGTCCCAGTTCAGCGCGTCGGCGACGCTGTTGATGTAGTCCCAGCGTCCCGTGTTGTAGCCGACAAAGTGCGTGCCGAGGACGGCCCGGATCTCCATCAACTGGAAGCAGGCCTCGATCTGCTCGACCAGCACGTAGACCTTGATGGTACCCGCCGGCAGGCCCAGATGGCGCTCGAGCGCCACCAGCAGGTCGTTCCACAGTGCCGCCTCCTCGGCGGTCTGGATCTTCGGCAGGTAGAGGACGATGGAGCGGCCCTCCGCGCGCAGGCACTCGTGATTGTTCACGACGTACAGCACGAGGTCGACGATCGACGCCGCGAATCCCGTGCCGTCGGCCGCGCGCACGTGACGGTCGTCGAGGTGCAGGCCTCGGACGCGGAAGACCCGGGTGGTGACGTCAAGCTGCCGGCGCCAGTCGTCGATGATCGGGCGACCGAAGAAGTCCTGGGCCCAGCCGTTCATCTCCTCGGCGACCTGTTCGGCGACCGCGAGGAAGACGGGGTCCCGGGCGATGGCCAGCTTCAGATTGCGCAGGTTGTCGAGCGCCATCGTCTCCACCTGGCCGAGGGCGTCCTCCCCGTCGAACATCCAGCCGTCGGCCCCGGAGAGCAGTGCGTGGGCGATGTTGCGCAGACCGCTCGCGACCGAGGCTCGCGGCTTCGTGGCCGGGCCGGTCCCCTGGATCCACTGCCGTCGCAGGTCGGACGGGATCTCGCTGCCGACGAAGTTGCCGTCACGGGCATCCCGGACGCGGATGGTGGTGCGCGGGATCACGGCGTCGGCGGCGAGGAATGCGATGGGCCGGCCTTCTCGAGCCCGCTCGAGCCGCCGGGAGATGCGCGCCGCCATGACCTGACGACGATCGTCATTGAAGGGCGCCAGCGCCTCCAGCGCCGAGAGCGCCGCGGAGGCGTAGACGTCGGGGTAGGCCTGGAGGAGATCGTCGCGGAACTCTAGCGATCTGGCCATTCGACCTCCGGGTGCCGACCAGGTGCGGGTCGCCATGCCAGGGCGAACTTGACCGTGGAGCCGGTGTCGGGGACCCTGTTCGGTGGTGGCGTCCTCGTCCCAATCCTTCCATGGTCCGCCGCCTGTGGCTGCACTTGTGCTGCACTCCGCCAAGGCAGTAGCCCCGGTGAGGCCGGCGAGTGACGACGAGCGTGAAATGCTGGAGGGCCGTGTGGGATTCGAACCCACGACCAGAGGATTAAGTCCCCCGCTCTACCACTGAGCTAACGGTCAGGCGGCGAGTCTAGCACCGGGTCGCCCGGCCTCCGGCCGGGTGGCGGGGGCCCTTGCTACGCTTCCCCCCCTCGAGGCGGCGGAGGGCGGCCCGGGCCGCCGGCTCGTCGGTGACGAGCAGATGCAGGAGGCCGGTCCGGCCGCCGCCGATGATCGTCTCCACCACAGATTGAGGGACACGCTGTGATCGAGCGACGCGACAACTGCCGCACGCGCGACCGAGCGTCCGCAGGCAAGTCTCCTCCTGTATCCCGGACCCTGGCAGTCTGCCTCGGGATCCTCGTCTGCGTCGCGGCCTGCGTCGATCGCGGTATCACCGATGCGGTGGTTGTCACGAACCAAACGTCGGAGACAGTTCACTTCCAGCTGGTCGCTGTCGACGGCCGGAACTTCGATCTGGTCGCGAACGCGGCCCCGGGCCAGAGCGCGCGAGTCCTCGACGGCTGCCAACTCTCGGACGACGCCGGTTTGATGCGCGATCGGTGCACGGTTGGCGAACTCCGCGCGATCGGGCCCGATAGCCAGATCGTCAGCCGGTTTCGGCTACCCGTCTGTGCGCCATCGACCTTGATCATCGACGCCTCCACGGACCCGTCCTGATCTGACCTGCCAACCATCTACGGGACCCGTCCATGGGCGGTATCCAGGTCTGGATGGGCGAGCACCTCTTGGAGCGGGCCCAGGTGCTCGCAAGCCCGCTGCGTGTCCCATCCGTGCCGCGCGGCCTTCACGGGTGCTCGTCCGGGCAGCTCACGAGCTTCGTCGCGGTCGAGGGATCTCGATTCTGCCTGTCGGGATGGAGCTGACGCCAACAGCAGGCGACTACTTCGACAGTCATCAGCTGTTCGGCGTTGTGCCAGCCACTCGACCCTGGGATCATGTTCACGCGCCAAACGAGGCAACAGGTCTGTCCGAAGTCATCGGCTATGTTGGAGACCCGGCCGACATAGCTCAGCGGTAGAACAGCTGTTTTGTAACCACCGGCGCCGTTCCCCGCCGCCTTAGCGCAGTGGTAGAGCAGGGCTTTCGTAAAGCTCAGGTCCTCGGTTCGAATCCGAGAGGCGGCTCCCCCAGCCGAACATGGAAGCACGCCTTCCCGGCCCGCTTCTTCGATTCTCCAGCAACGCTTATCTCCAGCGATGCTTACGAACCCGCTTGACGACCCCACGAGCCCCATGAAGAACGGCACTACGATGCCTGGCTCGAACCCAGCAGGCGTTCGTCCGGTGACGCGCCCTCCCGGCGGAGGCACGGGCGCGGAGGTCCAGACCGTCGCCACGGCGTCTCGGATGATCGTGTCCACATTTCGCGAGATCCCGCCCGCGGCAGAGGGCCTGTCGGCCAAGTCTCGATGTCTCCTGGGCGCACGACCCGTTCTATGAGCGGCCCGTCACCACTCCCCGATGATCACCCCGGCACGCCTTGGCCCGTGCACGCCGACCGCGAGATCACCCTCGATGTCGGCGCTCCGGCTGGGACCACTCACAAGGTTCACGGCGGAGGGAAGGTCACCCTGCTGCGCCCGATGCTCGGCCATGAGACGCAGTCCGTCGGGGATGCTCCGCACGATCTGCGAAGGGCGCACGAGCGCCAGGTGCGCCGTAGGCAGCAGGCTCGGTAAGCGCCACGTGGAGGGCGTAGCGTAGAGCGCGATCGTGCCGGTGTCGGCCACCGCCCACGCGCAGGTCGTGATGCCGAGATCGCTTCCCGCGGCCAGCTCTTGTGGCTGCAAGACGGCGGCCTTGGCTGGCCCCGGCTCGTCCGCAGGCCCCGCGGCAGAAGCGGCGCGAGGATCCCCTGCTCCCGCTGCGCCGCCGGGCCAGTCCGTCCACCACACGCACTCGCAGCCCAGCGAGGCGAGTAATGCGGGCAGGCCCAACGGGGCGAGCTCTTCCGTGGCCCAGGCGACGACCTGAGCAGGAGTCCCGGAGGCGCGGTCCGGGATCATCGCGCGGACGGCCTCGCCGACGGCACGACGGACATCGTCGACTCCACCCAGGGCGAGCCAGGCGTCGCCGGACAGGGCCTCCCAGTGGTCCATGAACTCCTGCACCAGGCCGGCCTGCTCCTGCCCCCGCCGATCCGCCGGATCCGCGCGACTCATGGCGGCGACCCCGGCCTAGTCCGCCGCCACCACTGGTGGAAGGTCTCCCGGGCTACCGGTGGGGAATCGCGAGTGGCGGTCCAGCCCCCGACGAGGCCGGGGGCCCTCGTGAGCCGGCCCTTCTGCATGAACGCCCGCTGCCCGAGTTGAGCCAGGCGAGCCGTCAAGTGGAAGCCGGCCGGGTGGGCCCAGAAGCGTCCCCAGAGCTCGAAGGTGAGACGCACCGTCGGCGGCTCCATCGACTCCTCGATCTCGGTCCGCCGCAGCGCGAGGATAAGGCGCGGGAGCTCGATCTCCATGGGGCAGGCGTCGCGGCAGGCGTGGCACATCGCACAGGCCGACTTGGGCAGTTCCGGCGCGTGGGCGAGACCCCCCAGCAGCGGTGTGAGGACCACGCCGATCGGGCCGCTGTACATGCTCCCGTAGGCTTGGCCCCCGATCGTGCGGAAGACGGGGCAGACGTTGAGGCAGGCCCCGCAGCGAATGCAGGTGAGGACATCCTCGTACGCGGTGCCCAGCAGCTCGTGGCGCCCGTTGTCGAGCAGCACGAGGTGGAACTCCTCGGGCCCGTCGACTTCACCGGGACGCCGGGGACCCGTGATGAAGCTGGTGTACGTGGAGATGAGCTGGCCGGTGCCGCTCATTGGCGCCTGCTGGAGCAGCACGGCGAGGTCGTCCCACGTCGCCACGACCTTGTCGATGCCGACGACGGCGATGTGCACGGGCGGCAGCGAGGTCGTCATGCGCCCGTTGCCCTCGTTGGTGATCAGCACGAGCGTGCCCGTTTCGGCGACCAGGAAGTTGCCCCCCGTGATGCCGATATCAGCGGCGAGGAACTCCTCCCGCAACTGTCGGCGGGCGAAGGCCGTCAGCTCAGGGGTGGCGTCACCGCCCGGCGGCGGGTCGCCGCTGCGCTCGGCCTCATCGTCGAAGAGCGTCCGGATCTGCTGCCTCGTCTTGTGCGAGGCGGGCACGAGGATGTGCGCCGGGCGCTCCCGCGCCAGCTGGATGATGTACTCGCCCAAGTCGGTCTCGCGGACGTGCAGCCCTGCCGCCTCGAGTTGCTCGTTGAGGGCGACCTCCTCGGTGGCCATGGACTTCGATTTCACGACGCGCCGGGCGCCGCGGCGCCGAGCGACCGCAAGCACGTACCGGCCGACGTCGGCCGGACCATCGGCCCGCGCGACGTGCCCGCCCCGCGCTTCCACCTGGCGGGTGAATTCCTCGAGCAGCGCGTCGGTGTGTCCTAGCGCCTCCCGGCGGGCCGCCACGGCCCGAACGCGCATCGCTTCGCCGAGGGGATAGGCGGCGTAGGCGGCCGCCTTCTTCTCGGCGAGGCTGCGCGTGCTTTTGCCGACCGCCTCCCGCATGGTCGGGTCCCCGAGGGCGCGGCGCCGCCGCTCGGGCCAGGGGGCCCCGGCCGGGGGCAGGATGCCCGGCATCAGTCGTCGCCTCCCTGGCGGCTCGCGACTCGCCCGATCTCGACGGCCGTCAGCCGGCCTTGGTCCGCCATGTCCACCAGCTCGGCGAGGTGCAGCGTGGGGAACTCGTCGCCGCGCCGGGTGAGCCGTCCGCCGAGCTGCATGAGGCAGCCGAGGTCGGCACTCACGAGGCACGTCGCTCCTTCGCTGCGGGCCGTCGCCAGGTGGGCCAACTTGGCGTCGGTCATGGCGGCCGAGATCTCCGGCTCGATGAGGCCGAAGCTCCCCCCGAAGCCGCAGCACTGGTCGGCGTCGACGAGCTCGAGCGGCTCGACGCCCGCGCGGCGCAGCGTCCGCAGCGGCGGCTCGGTGAGGCCCAGCAGGCGGCGCATGTGACAGCCGGTGTGGCAGGCGACCTTCAGGGACGCGGGCGCCCCAGAGGCCGCGCCGGACGGCGCTGGCGCGTCGTGCCCGTCGAGCCATTCGCTGAACTCGACCACCCGGCCGGCGAGGGCCTCGGCCCGACGCCGCCACCCTGCCGCGGCCGGTGTCCGTCCCCGCCGCAGGGCGTCACGCTCGAGGAGCTCGGGCATCTCGTGCTTGACCATGGCGGCGCAGGATCCCGAGAGGGCGATCACCGGGGGCCGGTCCACCGGCGAGCCGTTGGCGCCGCTGGCCTCGAAGGCCCGGACGAGTTGCCGGCCCATCGCGGCGGCCTCGCGGTGGTGGCCGGCGTTGTAGGCGAACTGCCCGCAGCACGTCTGAGCGGCAGGGAACTCCAGCTCGACGCCTCGCCGTTCGAGGACCTGCACGGCGGCGATCCCGGCCCGTGGCCGGAAGAGGTCCACCATGCAGCTCACGAAGAGCTGCGCCCGGGTCATCGTGTGCGCCTCTTGGTCGCTTGCACGTCTAGGCCTCGATCAAGCCGAATCTACCATCCGCCGGGACCCGGAGGCAGCAGCACGGCTGCCGGCGTCGGGAGAGCTACGACCTTCGCCGAAACGAAACGGTCCTTCCCTGCCTCTCGCCTGCTGGCGCAACTGCGCCCTCGGGTCTCGGACGACCGGCGAGCACAACGATCGGGGTTCGAGGGCCGGATAGCCGGGCTGGGCCATGGATCGTCAGGGCAGCATCCAGGACATGGCTGTTGACTGCAGATAGACGATCACGCACATCAACAGCAGGAAGGCCAGACTCCACCCGATGACCTTGCGGAAGATGTCGCCCTCCTTGCCGGACATGCCCACGCACCCAGCGGCGATCGCGAGGTTCTGGGGCGAGATCATCTTGCCGAGCACCCCGCCGGAGGAGTTGGCTGCCGCCATCAGGGCCGGACTGAGCCCGACCTGGTTGGCCGCTGAGACCTGCAACGCACCGAACAGCGAGTTCGACGAGGTGTCCGAGCCGGTGACCGCCACGCCCAGCCAGCCCAGGATCGGGGAGAAGATCGCGAACGCAACGCCGGCGCCGGCCATCCAGGCGCCCAGCGATGCGGTCTCGCCAGAGGCGTTCATGACGTACGCCAGGCCGAGGACCGCCATGACCGTAATGATCGCGGGGAAGAGCTGTCGGTAGGTGTCGAGGTAGGTCCGGAAGGCCTTGGACACCGAGATGCCGATGACCGGGATGGTGATCAGTCCGGAGATCACCATGAGCGTGCCGGCCGCCGCGAGCCAGTTGAGATTGAACGTCGGGATGGTCGAGGGTTTGCCCGACGCGCTCTGCAGATCCAGGCCCGGCCATTGGAAAGACATCGTGGGAGCCGCCAAGGCGGCCTTGATGGCCGGGATCTGGGTGATGCTGAACACAAGGATGATGATCAGGTACGGCGCGTAGGCCTTGAAGACGTCAATGCCGGTGTCATGCTGGTCGCGGTCACGGGCGGCCAGCTCTTCGGCAGTGACGGCGACGATCGCGGGCACAGCGCGGTCCGCAGAGATAGGGCGCGGCATTCGGCGGCTCGGACCAGCCGGTCGGGCAACGCCAGGGCGCGAGGCACCCGACGTGTCCACTTCGGTCGCGACGGTGCCGACCTCGGGCGCCTCCACGTAGGAGCCAGCCGGTCGCCATACCCGCAGCAACAGCACCACCGAAGCCCCCGCCACCAGCGAGGCGACGATGTCGGTGAGCTGGGTCGACACGAAGTTGGAGCACACGAACTGCGCGATCCCGAAACTGAAACCACAGGTCAGCGTCGCCGGGAGAGTCGCCCGGACGCCGCGCCGCCCGTCGATGATGAAGACGAGGGCCATCGGGACGAGGAGCGCGAGCAGTGGAGTCTGCCGACCCACGATCTGCGACAGGGTGTGCTCGGGTAGGCCGGTCACCGTGGCGAGCGTGACGATTGGCACCGCGAGGGAACCGAAGGCCACCGGTGCGGTGTTCGCGACCAAGGCGAGCACAGCGGCCTTGATCGGCTTGAATCCCAGGGCAATCAGCATGACGCTGGTGATGGCCACAGGGGTGCCGAAGCCAGCCAGCGCCTCGATCAGTGCGCCGAAGCAGAAGGCGATGATGAGCGCCTGGATCCGTTGGTCGTCACTGACTTTGGCGAATGACCGCCGCAGGACGTCGAAGTGCCCCGTCACCACGGTCATGTTGTAGAGCCAGACCCCATGGATGACGATCCACAGGATCGGGAAGAACCCGAAGGCGGCACCCTCGGTGGTCGCCATGAGGGCCTGACCGGCTGGCATCGAGTACGCGAGGATGGCCACGACTAGGGAGATCGCCAGCGATGCAAGCGCCGCCTTCCAGGCTGCCATCCGCAGCCCCCCGAGCAGGACGAACAGCGTGAGCAGGGGAAGTATGGCCACGAGCGCTGTGAGAGTAAGCGATCCGGACACCGCATCGAGAACTGGGCGATACACGGGTCACCTCGTCTTTGGAAAGAATGGTGTGGTACCTGTTGCGTCGCCGAAGGGTTGGGGCTGGGCAGCGGGTGCGATCATGTCGAAGCCCTCAACAGTCAGCACCCGGTGCCGTGGCCGCGTTGCCGCCAGGCAAGAACTCGCGTTGGGCACAGCCGAGCTGCATGCCGATCCGTCCCGCGCCGTTCGCCCTGCGCCGGAGTGCGCTCGGGCACTCGAGTGGCTCGACCGAACGTTGGCACCAGCGCCACGCAAGGATCATCGGGGGTTCCGATCATGTGGTCTGACCAAATCGTTGGGCTGACCGTAGTGCAGAAATCCCCAACTGTCTACGGTTCTTCGTTCAAACAGCGCGATTCGGACTTCCAACCGGACTTGGAGTGACAACAAGCTCGCGTGAGATACTCGGCGCGCTGTCACAACGACGTGAAAGAAACCCGACGGGAGACCCTGTGTTCAAGCCACTCACCGATTCGATCGTGTGGTCACTCATCGTTTGGATGTTGCCGTGACCGCTCCGGCCAACACCATGCTGAGCGCGTTCCGCGCCGCGGTGGCAGATCCGACACAGGTCAAGACCCGTGCCCTGGATCTCCACGCGGGCGCCCACGATGCCTCCCACTTCCTCCTGATCCCGCAGGCGGTGGTGGTTGCCGGCAACGCCGACGAGGTGGGTCGCCTGCTGCGCGCCAGCGCCGCTCTGGGGGTGCCGCTGACCTTTCGCTCGGGCGGCACCAGCCTGAGCGGCCAGGCCCTCACGGACGGGGTCCTGGTGGACGTCCGCCGCAACTTCAAGGGCATCGAGGTGCTCGACGACGGCGCGCGCGTCCGCGTCCAGCCGGGCGTCACCGTGGAGGCACTCAACGCCCGGCTTGCCCCCTACGGCCGCAAGTTCGGCCCGGATCCGGCCAGCGAGAGTGCCTGCACCATCGGCGGCGTCGTCGCCAACAACTCGTCGGGCATGGCCTGCGGCACCGTGAACAACACGTACAAGACGCTGGAGTCCCTGACCGTGGTACTGCCCAGCGGAACGGTGGTTGACACCGGAGCGACGGACGCCGACGAACGCCTGCGTACCCTCGAGCCCGAGCTGCACGAGGGCCTGCTTCGACTGTCCCGCCGCGTGCGTGGCAATCCCGCCTCGGTGGCGACCATCGAGCACCAGTTCTCAATGAAGAACACCATGGGCTACGGCGTGAACTCGCTGCTGGACTTCGAGCGACCGGCGGACATCCTGGCCCACCTCATCGTGGGCAGCGAGGGGACGCTCGGCTTCGTGGCGGATGCGGTCTTCCGGACGATCCCGCGGCTCACCCACGTGACGACGGGGCTGCTGGTTTTCGCGGACCTCGAGGCCGCCAACACCGCACTGCCGGCACTCGTGGAGACCGGGGCGGCCACCCTGGAACTGATGGACGCACTGTCCCTGAAGGTAGGCCAGGCACTGCCGGGCACACCACCGGTGATCCTCGATCTCTCGGTTCGCGACCACGCCGCCCTCCTGGTCGAGTACCACGCGGACAGCGCGGAGCGGCTGGCCGAGTTGCAACACGTCGGCGTCGACCTGGTGGACCGCCTGCCGCTCAGCGCACCCTCGGCCTTCAGTGCCGACGCCGCGACCCGCGCCCAGCTGTGGCACCTGCGCAAGGGGCTCTACGCCGCCGTGGCTGGGGCCCGCGCGCAGGGCACCACCGCGTTGCTGGAGGACGTCGTCGTGCCGGTGCCCGCGCTCGGACGCACCTGCATCGAGCTCATCAAGCTCTTCGACAAGTACAGCTATCGCAACAGCGTCATCTTCGGCCACGCCAAGGACGGCAACATCCATTTCATGCTCACCGACGGCTTCACTACCAAGGATGAGCTGGACCGGTACAGCGCATTCACCGAGGACATGGTGGATGTGGTTCTGGGCGAAGGCGGCTCCCTGAAGGCCGAGCACGGAACGGGCCGCGTGATGGCCCCCTACGTGCGCCGGCAGTACGGCGATGAGCTGTATGACGTCATGCGCCAGGTCAAGGGGCTCTTTGATCCTACGGGCATGCTCAATCCAGGCGTCATCATGGACGATGACCCGAAAGCGCACCTGCGCCACATCAAGACCGCTCCGCCGGTGGCCGAGGAGGTGGACCGCTGCGTCTCGTGTGGGTACTGCGAACCCGTCTGCCCGAGCCGGAACATCACCCTCACCCCGCGCCAGCGGATCGTCACCCTGCGCGCCATCGAACAGGCCAAGCTCGATGGCGACCACGTCCTGGCCGCGGAGCTCGAGAAGGACTGGGAGTACGGCTCCGTCCAGACGTGCGCCGTCGACGGACTGTGCCAGACGGCGTGCCCCGTCGACATCAACACCGCGACCCTGGTCAAGCGGTTCCGCCGCCGCAACGCGGGCCCGGTAATCAACGGGGTCTGGGGCGCTGCGGCGAAGAAATGGGGCATCGTCACCCGGGGTGCCGGTCTCGCGCTGAACGTGGTCCGCAAGGTCCCGATCGGCGTCGTGCTCGCGCCCGACAAGCTCGCGCGGACCGTGCTCGGGGCCGACACCGTGCCCCTGTACTCGGCCGATCTACCCGGCGGCGGCAGCGCTCGCAAGCGCCCGGCGCCGACCGCCAAGCCGCAGGCCGTCTACTTCCCCGCCTGCGTCGGGACGATGTTCGGCCCCGCGGTCGACTCCTCGCCCGGCATCCAGAAGAGCTTCGAGCTGCTCTGCCAACGCGCCGGCATCAGCCTGCTCGTGCCGACGGGCATCGACGGACTCTGCTGCGGCACGCCGTGGTCGTCCAAGGGCCTGGTCGCCGGTCAGGCAACCATGCAGCACAAGACTCTCGCGGCGCTGCGCGTCGCGACCCGGGACGGCGAGCTACCCATCGTCTGCGACGCGTCGTCCTGCACCGAGGGGCTGCGGCACACGATCGAGACCGACCCGAGCGAGAAGCCGATGACGGTGATCGACTCGGTCGAGTTCGCGCTCACGCACATCCTGCCCACGCTGCCCGACTATGCCAAGCTCGAGTCCCTGGCCCTGCACCCCACGTGCTCGTCCACCCGGATGGGCATCAACGCCAGCCTGGAGGAGGTCGCCCGCGGGGTGGCCGAGCGCGTGCAGATCCCCGAGAACTGGGGCTGCTGCGCCTTTGCCGGCGACCGCGGGATGCTGCACCCCGAGCTCACCGCGTCCGCGACCGAGGCCGAGGCGGCCGGCGTCGCGGCCATGGGTGCCACGGCGCACGCCTCGTGCAACCGCACCTGCGAGCTGGGGATGACCCGGGCGACCGGTGAGCCCTACCGCCACGTGCTCGAACTGCTGGAGGAACTGACCCGCCCGCACCGGGACGTGAGCGCTGCACCGCTCAGGCCTAAAGTAGCGACTCCTGGACAGCGCTGACCTCGTCCTGGTGACGACCATGAAGTCAACGTCGCTGTGCAGTTCAGCGTCGCCGAGCGCGCTTGGCTGTTCGCCTCCGAGACGACCTGTGAGCGGGTAGACCGGTTCCTAGATCGACGTCTCATCGTCCCTGTGGACCTGACTGAGCCGCAGTTGGCGATCAGCGAACGATTCGAGGGCGGGAACGGGTGACTCGATGGGCGCCGAGATGGCCAGTCGACCCCTGCTGATCGTTGCCGCCGACGTCGGTCGGGCTCTGATGCCAGCCCAAGCAGAGCACCTGGCTACCGCCCTGGCAGAGGTCGAGGATCCTGCAGAGGCGACACATCTGCGATTCGGGGTCCGTCTGCTCACTGTTTTCGGGTGAGTGCCTCGTACAGGATCTCGCTTGAGTTCACAACCGTTCCGAGCCGCGTCTCGTCGCTGTCCTTGACGCGCCAGCCTCGCTCGATGTCGGCGAACCGGAACGTGCGTCGTGGGGGCTCGTCCCGCCCACCGACGATCGGCGAACGCGCCGACGCGCTCCACCTCCGGAGCGGTCCATACGACATCGGCGTCACCCGAGCCGAAGCTCGACGGGGCTGCCGCGTGATCGGGCAGCCCCAGATCCCGGGGTCACTCTAGCCCCGCGCACATGGGTGTGACAAATGGCCCCTCGCCGGTCGGGTGCCCAGCAGTCGCGCGTACAGCGCCTCGTAACTATCCACCATACGGCCCACATCGAAGCGCTCGCGCGCCGCCGCCTGGATCGCCGCCCGATCCAGCCCTTCCAGTCGCTCATCGAAGAAGGCGAGCTGTTGTGCGTCGTCGCCGATGAACCCATCGATCCCGTCGCGCAGGATCTCGGGGATCGCACCGGCGCGGCGGGCGAGGACCGGCGTGCCGCAGGCGAGCGCC
>Ga0208716_1000507_pt1 | contig 16185 bp, 17 predicted proteins | sample NGESurdeep092012_8_FD_184482 | JGI IMG/M metagenome (GOLD analysis project Ga0208716, IMG submission 184482) | Arctic peat soil microbial communities from Barrow, Alaska - NGEE Surface sample 415-3 deep-092012 (SPAdes) | ecosystem: Environmental > Terrestrial > Soil > Wetlands > Peat ...
TCGGGGTGTCGATGATCCGGGTGGGGCCGAACTGGTCGAGCAGGCCGGTGGTCGAGCCGAAGATGCCGCCGTACGCGGCGACGTCCTCGCCCATGACGAACACCTCGGGGTCGCGCTCCATCTCCTGCGCGATCGCCTCGGAGATGGCCTTGGCGGTGGTGAGCCGGCGGGTGGCTGAGGCCGCGGCCGGCTGGTCGGTAACAGTCATGGTTCCTCCTGGTCCTCGCGGCCTCGGTCAGACGAACACGTGCTCGTAGGCCGCCGCGGGCGGCGGCTCCGGGCTGGACTTGGCGAACGCGATGGCGTCGGCCACTTCCGTGGCGGCCTCGGCGCGGACCGCTTCGACCGTGGCGTCGTCCAGGACTCCGTCGGCGCGCAGCTTGGCCTCGTAGGCGGGGATCGGGTCGTGGGACTCCGCGACCGCGAGCTCGTCGCCACGGTAGGCCTGGGCGTCGCCCTCGAAGTGGCCCCACAGCCGGACCGTGTGGACCTCGAGCAGCGTCGGGCCCTCGCCGGCCCGGGCCCTGGCCACCGCCCGCCCGGCTGCCTGGTAGACCGCCTCGACGTCGTTTCCCTCGACCCGCTCGCCAGCCACCCCGTAGGCCGCGGCCCTGGTGGCGTTGCTGGGCACCGAGGTGGACGCCGTGCGCGCCACCGAGATGGCCCAGTCGTTGTCCTCGATGACGAAGACGACCGGCAGCTTCCACAGCGAGGCCAGGTTGAGCGACTCGTGGAACGCGCCCTGGTTGGCCGCGCCCTCGCCGGCCACGGCCACCAGTTCCACGTCCGGCAGTTGCGGCAGAACGCGAAGGATCTCCTCGGGGTGCCCGTCAAAGCCGGCCAGCGCCAGGCGAATCTTGCGCGGCAGACGCACTTCCGGCGCGGGTTCCACTTGGGCCAGCAAGCTGCTGCCCAACGTCCCGGCGAGTAACCGTCGGCGACTGGTTCGTGTCATTCCACCCTTTCCTTCCCCCACGCATTCGCGCAGTCATGATAACGTACGCTTGCGATGCTTGCTTATACCCGCCGCGAACTGCTCGGCCTGCTGGGCTCCGCCGCCCTGGCAAAAGGCCGTCCCCAGCCCAACATTCTCTACATCATGGCGGACGATCACGCCGCCCACGCCATCTCCGCCTACGGCAGCCGCATCAACCAGACGCCCAATATCGACCGCATCGCGCGCTCTGGCGTTCGCCTCTCCAACTGCTTCTGCACCAATTCCATCTGCACGCCCAGCCGCGCCGCGATTCTTACCGGGCAGTACAGCCACAAGAACGGCGTCTATTCTCTCGAAGAACCGCTCGACCCCAAGCGCAATCACGTCGCCAAGGAACTGCAACGCGCAGGTTACCAGACGGCGATGATCGGCAAATGGCACCTGGTGAGCGAGCCCACCGGCTTCGACTATTGGAACATTCTCCCCGGCCAAGGCGTTTATCACGATCCCGTGTTCCTCACCAGCGGCGGGCGCAAGAAATACACCGGCTACTGCACCGACCTGATCGGCGATTTCACCCTCGACTGGCTCAAACAGCGCGACCCGAAGAAGCCGTTCTTCGCCATGTGCCATCACAAGGCGCCGCACCGCCCGTGGGAGCCTTCCGCCAAATACCAGGATCTCTTCGGAGACCGCGACATCCCCGAGCCCGACAACCTCTTCGACCACTACGAAGGGCGCGCGCGCAGCGTTGCCGCCGTCACCATGAAAGTGGGCGAAGACATGAACAAGACCGATCTCAAGCGCGATATCCCGCCCGATCTCAAGGGCGACGCGCTGCGCAAATGGGCCTACCAGATTTACATCAAGGATTATCTGCGCTGCATACAGAGCGTGGACGATAACGTGGGCCGCGTACTGGACTACCTCGACGCCGAGGGACTGGCTTCCAACACAATCGTGATCTACACCTCGGACCAGGGCTTCTTCCTGGGCGACCACGGTTGGTTCGACAAGCGCTTGATGTACGAGGAATCGTTGCGCATGCCGTTCCTGATGCGCTATCCGGGCGCCATCCGTCCCGGCACGGTGAATCGCGACATAGTGCTGAATATCGATTTCGCGCCCATGTTCCTCGACTACGCAGGCGTCCGTACACCCGCCGAAATGCAGGGCCGCAGCTTCCGCGCCAACCTGGAAGGCCACTCGCCGCGCAACTGGCGCAAGGCGATGTACTACCGCTATTGGATGCACAACACCAGCGATCACCACGTCCCGGCGCACTACGGCGTGCGCAACGATCGCTGGAAGCTCATCTACTATTACGGCAAACCGCTCGGCATGAAGGGCGCCAACCTGCCCGACACGACGCCCGATTGGGAACTCTTCGACGTGCGCCACGACCCGCGCGAAATGCACAATCTCTATCACGACCCCGAATACGCGCGTGTCGTGGGCGAGATGAAGGCGCTGCTGGATAAGTTACAGAAGGAAGTAGGCGACAAGCCGGTGTAGCTTCAGATGTGGGACAGACGATCGGGTTTTGTCGTCTGTCAAACAGTCGTGCGTTAGCGAGGCACGACAGGCCACAAAAGGCGATGGCCTGTCCCACTCCGCCGTTTGACTTCCCCCGTGACGCGGGATACCATGCCATGCGGACCTCGCGTCCCCTTGCCCATGAACCGATATCTCCTGAAAAGCACCATCGTCGCCGCCTTGGGTGGCCTCCTCTTCGGCTTCGACACCGTCGTCATCTCCGGCGCCACCGACACCCTTTCCAAGGTCTACAACCTCACACCCCTGCTGTTGGGTTTCACCGTGGCGAGCGCCCTGTTGGGCACCGTACTCGGGTCGATGTTCGCGGCTGCGCCGAGCGAGCGCTACGGCCGCCGCCAGTGCTTACAGGCCCTCGCGGTCCTCTATGTCGTCACCGCGCTGGGGTGCGCGCTCGCCTGGAACTGGTACGCCTTCGTCTGGTTCCGATTCGTGGGCGGCCTCGCGATCGGGGGCTCTTCCGTCATCGGCCCGATGTACATCGCCGAAATCGCTCCCGCCGCCAAACGGGGACGCCTGGTCGGCCTATTCCAATTCAATATCGTGGCGGGGATTCTGATCGCGTACCTCTCCAACTATGCGATTGGTCTCCTCGGTTTCGGCGTCGAAGAGTGGCGCTGGAAACTGGGCGTGGCCATCCTGCCCGCAGTCTTCTTCTTCGTCAACCTGTTCGGCATCCCGCAAAGCCCGCGCTGGCTGATCCGCCGCGGTTTCATCGAGGAGGCCCGCCAGATTTTCACCCGCATCGGTGAGCCCGACCCCGATCGCGAAGTGGCCGATGTCGTCCGCTCCGTGGAAACCGAGGATCGCACCAAAATCGAACCGCTCTTCCAGCACAAGTACCGGCGCCCCATCTTCCTCGCCATCGCCATCGGCTTCTTCAACCAGATGTCCGGCATCAACGCGATCCTTTATTACCTCAACGACATCTTCAAGAGCGCGGGATTCGACAAAGTCTCCAGCGACTTGCAGGCGGTGGCCATCGGCGCCACCAACTTGCTCTTCACCATGATCGCCATGAGCGTGATCGATCGCCTGGGCCGCAAGAAGCTACTGCTCACCGGCGCCGCCGGCACCGCCGTCTGTCTGGCCGGAGTGGCCGTCATCTTTGCCACCGGACAGGGCGAGCACTTCCTGGTCTGGTTGCTCATCGGCTTCATCGGTTTCTTCGCCTTCTCGCAAGGCGCGGTCATCTGGGTGTACCTCAGCGAAGTGTTTCCCAACCTGGTTCGCGCCAAGGGCCAGAGCCTCGGCAGCTTCACGCACTGGATCATGAACGCCATCATCGCGTTCACCTTCCCCCTGGTGGCTCACCTGTCCCGCCCCGCCCCGTTCGTCTTCTTCGCGGTGATGACCGTGGTCCAGTTCTTCGTGGTCTGGCTGGTGTTCCCCGAAACCGCCGGCATCACGCTGGAAGACATGCAGCAGAAGATGGAGTCGTAAAGTTTCCGGGCCTTGGCATCAGGGCCGGTCCTGGGCGGCGTGGTAGATGCGCAGCACTTCGATGTCCTGCTCCTTCACTCGGTACACGGCGATATAGGGCAGGGAATGGAACAAAAGCTCTCGGGTTCCATCCTCGCTTCCGGGACGGCCCCGGTGGGGCGATTCTTTCAGGGAACGGATAGCCTGGTACAGCTTTCGCATGGTGGGCTGCCGGTAGTGGGGATGCCGGGTTTTGAGGTAATTGCCGATGTCCTCAAGGTCGGCTGCCGCGGCGGGCGTCCAGCGGATGCGCATCTATGATTGGAGCATCCGCTCCAGGCGTGCGTCCATTTCATCTTCCTCAATGAACTCGCCCCGGTCGGCCTGTTTAATGCCTTCCCGGACGGCGGCACGAAAGCGGGCATCTTGCTGAAGCAGGCGCAACGCGGCATCCTTAACCAAGCGCTCGGGATCGGTGCCTGCCTTGCTAGCAATCTGCGCAAGCTGCGCTTCCTGCTCAGGTGTGAACTGGACATCCATGGTCTTCAGGTTACGCGAAGCCATGGCTTGAGGCAACCGGCACCCGCGACCGGCACCAGCAGACGGGGCTGCTTAAACGGATTCGGGAAGTCCTCACCCGGCAACCGTCAGAAGCGGTGAAAAAAACGCTGGGATCGCCGGGTTGACAGACGAAAGCGTCTGTCCCACCTTGTGGGGCAGGCGGGGCACCCTCTGGGTCCGCCTGCCGACCGATTCTTTCACAGCTTTTCACGTAGCGTAGCCTTTCAGGCTGCCATGACCCCATTCGTGGGGGCATTCTGGTTCCGCGCCTTCGCGTCAAAATGCCTCTGGGGTTTCCCATCCCATTCCACCACGGGCCCACCCGTGACATTGGACTCTGCGCTTATCTCTGCGGCCTCAGCGTCTCCGCGGTGAATGAACATCTTCCATCCCTTAGCCGCGCAGCAGTTCCAGTTCCAGCGTGATGGCGATCTCCTCCGCCACCAGCACACCGCCCGTCTCCAACGCCACGTTCCACACCAGGCCGAAATCCTTGCGATTGATCTTCGTCGCCGCGGAAGCTCCCGACTTCACATTCCCCCACGGGTCCTTGGCTTCGGGCGCCGGCCCTTCCACATCCAGCGTGACTTCCTTCGTCACCCCGTGAATGGTCAGGTCCCCGGTCACCTTCCACTCGCCACCGGCGCCGGCGATTTTCTTCGAAACGAACGCGATCGCCGGAAACTTCTCGACGTCCAGAAAGTCCGCGCTCTTCAGGTGCGCGTCGCGCTGCTCGTCCCGCGTGTGGATGGTCGTCGCGTCGATGCGCGCCTCCACCCGCGAGTTTTCCGGCGCGCTCGCGTCGAAAACTACCGTGCCGGCGACTCCCGAAAACTCGCCCCGGACATTGGCCACCATTAGGTGCCGTACCTTGAACCCCGCCGTCGAATGGGCCGGGTCGATCGTATAGGTGACTGCTTGACTCATGTGTTTATCCTCACCGTTCTCAACGTTAGTCGTTTACAACAAATACTGGACCTGCCAAAATGGCGCGCCTGCCGCACTCTAAATTCCTGCCCGAATCTCCTCGAGCAACCCTATTAAGTCCCGCAACTTCCGGGCCTTCATGTGTCCCATTGTCTTCCGATGCAGGGCCTCAATTGGACGATCCAGCTCATTCACCAGATCCAGTCCCGCCTTGCTCAGCCGGTGCGTCACCACCCGCCGGTCTTCCTTGGCCCGGTCCCGCGTCACCAGCTCGCGCTGTTCCAGCCGGTCCATCAGACGCGTAATATCCGGATCGCGCGCCACCAGCCGCCGGCCGATGTCCTTGCACGACGCTCCGTCCTTCCCCGCCCCGCGCAGGATGCGCAGGACGTTATACTGCGTCGCCGACAGCAGGTACGGTTTCAGCACGCCGCTCAGCGCCAGCATCAGCACGTCCGCCGTGCGCACGATGTTCAGCGAGGCTTCCTCTTCCGGGCGCCGGATCGCTTTGGTCTGATGAATCTCTTGCTGGAGCTTTCCCGCCACAAATCCATAATAGTCGTTGACAACGACTATCGTCAATAGGGAAAACACCTTAGTCGATTTACCGATCTTTAGCGCTTACTACGCAAAAATAACTTCTCAGCCACCGACGTGGCGCAGACTCTCACTCTGCCGCGTCCCGACTCCTCGGGACGCGCTTTGGAGCACGCCCGGCAGGCGTCCCGATGAGCCGGGACGCGGCCGGCGCGAGTGCCGGCGCCACATGGCCCACGCAGCCAATGTGAAGTTATTCTTGCGTTGGCCCCTTAGTAGCTCAACTTGGACAGATACCCATAGCTCTGCCGCAGGCTATCCACCGGATCGCCGGGCGTCTGATCCTGCTCCACGAAGTAGTGCGCCACCTTCGCCGCCGCCGCCGCGCGCAACACTTTGGGCCAGTCCAGCACCCCGCTGCCCACCTCTTTGAACGCCGTCGGCGGCACCGATTCCTTGTACATCACCGCCGTGCCCTCCGCCTTGTCCTTCAAGTGCAGCAGCGGCACGCGTCCCGCAAGTTTCTGGAGGAATTCGGCGGGATCCAGCCCGGCCACGCTCACCCAGAACACGTCCAACTCGAAGGCCACCAGCTTCGGATCGGTGTGCTCCAGCATCACCTGAAACAGCGTGGCGCCCTTCTCCGTCGCGAATTCGAAGGCGTGGTTGTGGTAGCAAAAGCTCATCCCCGCGGCGCGGCATTTCTCCCCTGCCCGATTGAGCTTCTCCGCGATCGCTTTGATCACGTCAATCCCGCCGCGTTCCGGTTCCGGCAGGTACGGGAACACCGCGTACTGGAAGCCGCGCTTCTTCAATTGGTCGAAGATGGGGCTCAGGTCGTCCGGCTTACCCTGCGTGACCGACCCAGAGTCCAGGTGAATACTCACGGGTTTCAGACCGCTCGCCTGCAGCATCGGCCAGAGACCATCCAGTCCGGCGTAGGTGGCTTCCACTTCCCGGTAGCCAATGGCGCGGATGGCGTTGAGCGTATCCTGCGGTTTCTGCGGCAGCACGGTACGCACCGTGTAAAGCTGCACGCCCAGAGTCTTCAATTGCGCCGCGCGGCCGGACGCACCCAGCGCCGCCACCAGCGAAGTCGCCTGCAGAAAGTCACGTCTCGAAGTCATGTCGATTATTATGCAACAGCCAGACGCGTAAATGCCAAACGCTCAGCCCGCGGAATCGCCGGGGAATAGAACGGCACAGGGTTTGATCGCGCTTGCGCTTATCGCGTATCGTCGCTTTGCGTGTCGTCCAGAAACCACTTCGTATATTGCTCCCGCGGGTAGTGAACGTCTTCCGCCCTGCCGTACAAGGTAATGCTGCCGTCGGCGTGCTCTTCCACCAGGCAACCGGCGTGATAAACGATCGTGCCGTTCGGCCGCCCCACGCCGATATCCTTGCGATCGGTCAGGCGCATTTTCGATCCGTCATCCATTGCGCCAAGCATATCACGCTGCGCTACCCATGTATGCCGCGCGGGTCAATGAAGACCCCGCCGTCAAGCGCTTGTGGATTGCCCAGATCGTCAGCCCGGCCATCTCCGGGCCGTTGGTGGAGGCGCTAGGCGCGAACTCCTGTTTCCTCTGATCGGTGCTCCGTTCGGTGATTCCCTTCGTGACGATCGCCGTGGCTGGTTTTCCCTGGCTGAGCCAGCCGCGCGCGGTCTGAGCCACCACCCGCGCGACGCTCCCCGGTTAGGTCGGGAGCGCTCCCACCCATCCCCCAAAATGCGCTCTCCGCGGTTTCCTCTGCGTCTCCGCGTCTCTGCGTTGAACCTCATCCCTTCAGTTCGGGAACTGAAGCCGGCCGCCGTCCGTACCCGCCTTCCGGATCATCGCCAACTGGAAGGTGGCGCGATCGTGCACCAGGATATTGGGATTGCGCATCGCCGCCGCCGCATCGGCGTCCCACGCCGGCGCCAGGTACACGCGCATCGCGGAATCCACAATCAGCACGTCGGCATCGCGGCATCCCGCGGCCAGCGCCGAGGCGTGCCCTTCGAAAACCCACACCGCGTGGCCGATGTAGCTCAGCCCCACCAGGATGCCGAGAAACGGGATTGCCTTGCTGACCTCCGCTAATCCGGGCACTGCCCCGGGTTGGGCATCGAAGAGGGTGTACGCGATCGCCGCGATGTTGCGCTTCACGTCGCCCGGGACCAGGCGGTCCATGTTCTTCGCCATCGTTTCCAGCGCTGGCGTTGCCCCCAGGCGCGGCATCACCAGGTGCGTGCGGTCCGGCTTGAGAATCGCGAGTCCGCCCTCCGCGCCAGGCGCCGCGGCGGTTTGGCGCAGGCGCGCGAAGACTTCCTGGATATCCGAGCGAATGCTCACCTCGGGCATGCGCGGGCCCGCGCCTCGAGCCGCGGCGCCCTCCCCTCCGCGCGGGTGCGACACGCCCTGTCCGTCGACCCAATCGGAAAAGTCCGCCTTGCTGGACAGGCTGATCGGCAGTTTGTGCCGCACCACCCGTTGGATCACCGCCAATCCGGCGGGTGGCGGCTGGGCGCCCGCCGCCTCGCGGTAATACCACACCTGGCCGTGGTTCTGCTTCGCCGTCTCCAGCGCGCCATCGAGCCGTTCCAGATCGGCCGGTTGGCCGTCCAGCAGGATGGCGCCCGATGCCAGCACGCTAATCTTGAGTCGCATGGCGATCAGCCGAAATATCCGCGTTCTCAAAAACGCAGAACCCACTTTGTCCCGCGGACGTGCGCGGCGCCACCCGGTTCATCGACAGACCGCCCTTCCACTCGCCGCTGACCAGCGGCGTCTTGACAAGCTCGCCAAGCCGGCAAGCCATTCCGGTCGTGGCCCGCTCATGCTCCAACCGCCGGGAGCGCACGAGATGTAAGAAAAAGAGAGGATTTTCGTAAAGACCCGGCATACGGGTTCGGGCGATCGTCCCTCAGGCGGTTGAGCAATATGGTATCACGAGTTTCTCCGGTAATCGCTCTGACGGTCATAGGCCGACGGTCATAGGCTTGTCATAGGCTTCTTGCAATTCAGACACTGGGGGCGCTGTAGGGATGCGTTCGGGCAGGAAACGGCTTGGCGGGGTGAGCCGGTCGGCGATGTCGCATCGCTGGGCCTTGGGACAGGAGGCTAGAGTGCACCGCGGGAATGCGCCAGCCAAGAATGCAGGGCAGGGGGGCGTGACATCATTGGGAAGCGGTTATGCTGTTCGGCAAGTTTTCTTGGAGTAAATGATAGTGTCCTATTTGCGCCAAGCAGAAATGTCCTATTGACACGTCGGCAAACAAAATGCCCCCCGCACGCCAAACCGGGGAGGTGGCACGCTATCGTAGAGTCATGCAAGCTTTGGTCAAGAGCAAGAGCCAGCCAGGCCTGTGGCTGGAGGACGTCGCCGCGCCGGAGATCGGCATCAACGACGTCCTGATTCGCGTGTTGAGAACCGGCATCTGCGGCACCGATGTCCACATCTACAACTGGGACGAGTGGGCGCAAAAGACCATTCCCGTGCCCATGGCGATCGGCCACGAGTTCGTCGGCCGGATTGAAGCGGTGGGCTCGAATGTCGCCGATTTCTTCCCGGGCGACATGGTCAGCGGGGAAGGCCACGTGGTCTGCGGCCGCTGCCGCAATTGCTTCGCCGGCCGGCGCCACTTGTGCGCCCACACCATGGGGGTCGGGGTGAACCGCCCGGGCGCTTTCGCCGAATACATCGCGCTGCCGATGACCAACATCTGGCGTCACCACGAGGGAATCGATCTCGACGTCGCCGCCATCTTCGACCCCTTCGGCAACGCCGTGCACACCGCGCTCTCCTTCCCGGTGCTGGGCGAGGACGTGCTGGTCACCGGCGCGGGCCCCATCGGGATCATGGCCGCCGCCGTGGCACGCCACGCCGGCGCGCGCTTCACCGTGATCACGGACCTCAACCCGTACCGCCTCGAACTGGCCGAAAAACTGGGCGTCACCCTGGCCGTCAACGTGCGCGAGCAGAAACTCGCCGATGTGCAGACGCGGCTCGGCATGACCGAAGGCTTCGATGTCGGCCTGGAGATGTCCGGCAGCCCGGCCGCCTTCCGCGACATGCTGGCCAACATGAGTCACGGCGCGCGCATCGCCATGCTCGGCATCCCCAGCGAGGAGATGTCCATCGACTGGCGCACGGTGATCTTCAACATGCTCACCATCAAGGGGATCTACGGCCGCGAAATGTACGAGACCTGGTACAAGATGAGCGTCATGCTGCAATCGGGCCTGGATATCTCGCCGGTGATTACGCACCGCTACCATTACACCGAGTTCCAAAAAGGCTTCGAGGCGATGAGCTCCGGCAACTCGGGTAAGGTGATTCTGAGCTGGGATTGATCACATCTCCAGCTTGCCCTGGTAAGAGAGATCTTTCACCCGGAACTCGATCTCGCGTTCCGGGAATTTGAGGCCGCCCAGATACAGGCGGAACAGCACCGTCTTGTCGCCCGGTTTCACCGCCCGTGGGAAGATCAGACGCAGCACCGGGTCGGATGGCGTCGGCGGGAAGTGCCCGATGATGCCGTAGCTCTTCTTGCCGATCAGCATGACCGATTCCTCTTCCATCCGCTGGCTCTCGCGCGCATCGCCCAGACCCGCCAGCGTCGGGTAGGTGATGGCCAGCACAAAATTCTCGGCGCGGTGGTCGCTGAGATATTCGACATAGTCCGGGTCCGGCTCCGGCATCGGGTGGGGATTCTTCTTCAGGCGGAGGCGCAGTTCGGCTTCCGCATGCTCGATGGGCGCCGCAGTCGCCAGATAGATCACGGCCACCGGGCCCTCGTTGGTTCTCTGCGCCCAGGGGCTCTCGGTCCGGACGGTCTGGATCTCGGCATCGGTCCACGCCTCCGGCGGCTTGGTTTCCCAGAAGGGTTGCGCCAGGAAGAAGAACAACGGCAGCAGCGCGTGCATAATCACAATATGACAGCAATCCGGCGCGGCGGAGCAGACGATCTGGACGAAGTCGCCGCCATCCAGCGGGCCAGTCCCGGTGCCGCCCGTTGGAACGCCGCCGACTACCTGGATCGGGAGTTTCTGGTGGCACTTGTGGGAGACCGCGTCGTGGGATTCCTGGTCGCGCGCACCGTGGCGGCCGACGAGCGCGAGATTCTCAACCTCGCCGTGGCGCCGGACTTCCGCCGGAAAGGGGTCGCCCGAGCGCTCCTCAACTGCGCTTTGCAGAGCTTCCGCGGCTCGGTCTTTCTGGAGGTCCGGGAGTCCAACCGAGTAGCCCAGGAGTTCTATAAGTCATTAGGTTTTAAGGAGTTTAGCAGGCGCAAAGGGTACTACGAGTCGCCCCCCGAAACGGCTATTGTCATGAAGTTTCATTCATGTTAAGGTGGCCTTAGACGGAGTGATGCCGTCGTCAATGAAAACGCGAGATTACCCACCGAGCCTTTCCGAATCGACCGACTCGGCGCGGCAACCTCACTGGGAGGAATTGCCCAATATGGAACGGATCGAACTGGAAGAGTTGAAAGCGCATCTGATGGATACAAATCAGGAGTATCGTGGCCTCGCCAGCCAGCACTCGGAGTTCGCCCACAAGTTGGACGAGCTGGAAGCGCTTCCCCACCTGACCGACCAGGAGCAATTGGAGGAAGTGCGGCTGAAGAAACTGAAACTCCGCTTGAAGGATCAGATGGAAGCGATCGTGAGCCAGTCCAGGTCTCAGCAGGTTGCTTAACGTCAGGTGCGCGCAGCAACGGTAATTGCGTAGTTTTTCCTGCCCGGCCCCGCTCGTGGGGCCGGGTTTTTCGTTTTTGGGCTTCCTCGAAAATAGGTGTGGGGCAGGCAATCTTGCCTGCGGACGCGCTTTCCAGCGCGTCCAGGCGCCGGCTGGAAAGCCGGCGGCAGCCAAGAATGGCCGCCCCACATGGGGGCTTATGCAGACAGAGGACGACGAACCGATCCGTATTCCCATCACCGATGTGTTCGACTTGCACACCATCCCGCCGCGGGACGTGCGCGCCGTCGTAGAAGAATACCTCATCGAAGCGCACCGGATGGGCTACCGCGCCCTGCGCATCATCCACGGGCGCGGCATCGGAGCGCAGCGCGAAATGGTCCGCTCCGTGCTTTCCCGGACACCCTTTGTGACCGAATTTCGGGACGCGCCGGCGGCAGCCGGAGGCTGGGGCGCCACCATCGTCACACTCCGCTGATGGAGCACCGGTGGGGCCAGGCGGAACGGAACGCACATTCAGTTCACCAAGTTGTTTATTTCGCTGCAATTTCAGGCAATAATGAGAAAGCCTCGGAGGGGCGCCTTAATGGGTGATGTATCGACAAAACGGATCATACTGTTGGCCATGGCCGCCGCGTCGCTGGGTTGGGGACAGCAAGCGACTACCATCTCGACTACCATCTCGACGCCGGCATCGAGCCTCGGCAATACCTACGCCTACGGCAATACGACCACCTTGACGGCAGTCGTTACTCCGGTCTTGCTCACGAGATCTTTCATCACCGGCACGGTACTGTTCCTTGACGGTAACGCCCGGATCGGCGCGGTGACCATTGCGGCCTACACTGCGAGTCCGGTCACGGTCACCTGCGCAGCCGTCCTGATGACTGGCGGCACGCACACGATCACGGCACAGTACAGCGGTGACGTCAATTTCAGCCCATCGGTCTCCGCCACCAGCCTGACCGTTACGGTCACTCCGGCCACTCCGACGCTCGTCCTGGTTGGCAGCACGTTCAGCGCTATCTACGGCGGTACGTTGTCCGCCGGTACCCTGACCGTCAACACCGCAGTCGACGTCACAGGCGCCCCCACCGGCACGGTTACCGTAGCTTCCGGCAACCTCAGCTTCGCCGGCAATTTCCGGTTGGCGGGTGGCGTCGCAACCGTGACCGGCGCACAGCTTCCCACCACGCTGGCCCCGGGCGTTGGTAAGACCCTGACCTTCAGCTACTCCGGCGACGGCAACTACGCCGCGGCCAGTACCTCCGGCTTGATCACGGTCACTCCGGCAACGCCAGCGATGACCCTGGTCTCCAGCCAGAACCCGAGCGCGCTGAATCAGCCGGTAACCTTCACCGCTGCCGTGACCACGCCGACGACGGGCGCGCCGACCGGAACCATAGCCTTTAAGGACGGCACCACCGTATTGGTGAGCGGCGTGCAGATCGCGGGTGGTATCGCGACCCTAACCACCAGCACGCTCACGCCGGCTCCCCCGGCCACCCACACCATCACGGCGGTTTACAGTGGCGACACCAACTTCGCCGCCAACACCTCCTACGCGGTGAACCAGTTTGTCAACAGTATCGCCCTGACGCCTTCGAACAGCAGCCCCAGTGTGAATACCACGGTCACCTATAGCGTGACCCTGACGGGCGGGTCCACGCCGCCGCAAGGTAGCGTAAGTATCAATGACGGTGGCACCACGGTTTGCAGCATTGCCGCGGTCACGGCGGGCGCTGCCAGTTCCACCGGTAGCTGCACCGTCACCTACAACAACGCCGATGCCCAGCACGGCGCCGGCGCGCACAGCATTACCGCGGTGTTCACACCGGCCAACGCCAACTGGGCAGCCGTAACTTCGGCGGTCTCCACGGTAACGGTGGTGAGCGCCACGACGGTGACCTCGCTGACGAGTAACCAGACCTCGATCCGTGTGGGCGGGTCGGTGACCTATACGGCATCCGTGCAGGGTGCGCCCGTCGCAGCCGGCAACCCGACCGGAACCGTCACCTTCTACGATGCGTCCATAACCCCCATTCCGGGTTGTTCGGGCCTGGCCGTCACCGCGGCCAATCCGGCCGTCGCCACCTGTAGCAAGACCTACGACGGCAGCGTTCCCGTTCTCGGTTCTGGCAATCACCAGATTACGGCTGTTTTCACCCACGCCGGGCTCATTTTCCCGGACAGCAGCAGCAGCCAGGTAGCGCTTACGGTCGTCCCCGCGCTCGCCATCACCACCACTTCGCTTCCCTCCGGCACCTCAGGGAGCAGTTACTCGTTCACGTTGGCCGGCAGAGGCGGGACGCCGCCATACACGTGGTCGGCCAGCGGACTTCCACCCTCGCTTTTCGTCAATCCGGCGACCGGAGTCATTTCGGGCGCCATCCAGGCGAGCGGAACCTTCCTGATCACGGTGGGCCTGCGCGATGCAGCGAGTCCCCCCGCGACCGCGCAGTTCCAGCTAGTGGTGAGCCCGCCCCCGGTTTCGATCGCGCCTTCCAGCAGCCTGCCCTCGGGCATCGTGGGAGCGGCTTATACGGGCTTCGTTTTCGCCGACGGCGGCAACGGCGATTTCCGCTTCTCTCTGGGAAGCGGTAGCCTGCCGGACGGTCTCACTCTATCCTCCGGCGGAGCGATCTCCGGCACGCCAAAAACTCCCGGCCAGTTTACCTTTTCGGTGGTGGCCACGGACTCCGCGGGCGCATCCGGCTCCCAGGACTTTCGCATCACCATCCAGCCGGCGCCGCTGAACATCACCGGCGGACCTACGACCCCCACCGTGCCCACCGGCACCCCGATCAGCATCTCCTTCACAGGCACGGGCGGCGTGGGCCCGTACCGATTCACTCTATGCAGCGGCCTTCCGCCGGGTACGACCTTCAGCAACGGGGTGCTCTCCGGCACTCCCACCACACCGGGCACCTTCAACGTTTGCGTCACCGTTGCCGACAGCACCGGCGCCGTCGTCACCAAGAACGTCACCCTGACCGTCGTGCCGGCCGCACTCAGCCTGAGCGGCTCGCTGAGCGACGGCAAGGTGGGTGTGCCGTACGCAGGTCAAATATCGGCTGCCGGCGGGGTGAGTCCCTACAGCTATGCGGGCTCGGGACTTCCCGACGGCCTCAGTCTCTCCGCTTCCGGAAGCATCAGCGGTACTCCCGGCACCGCCGGCCAATTTTCCTTCACGGCGACCGCCACCGATTCCACCGGCGCCAAAGCCAACGGCACGTTCCGCATTACCATCGTCCCCGCCGACCTCGGCATCGTGACTGCCTCCCTTCCGGATGGGGTGGTGGGCGTCGCCTACTCCGCCAGCCTGACTGCGTCCGGCGGCGTACCGCCGTACAAGTGGACCGTGACCGGCCTGCCGGACGGCGTGACCGCCACCGCCGCCGGCGCGATCAGCGGCACGCCGACGAAGGCGGGTAGCTTCACCGTGATTGTCAGCGTGACGGACGCGGCGGGAACCAGCATCGCGCCGGCGAGGCGTCCCTCCCCCGTGACCATCGCTCCCGCTCCGCTAGCGATCACCACCGCTTCGGCGCCCAACGGCACAGTGGGCACGGCGTACTCGGCAAGCTTCGCCGCATCGGGCGGCACCGCGCCGCTCACCTTTAGCGCCAGCGGACTGCCGGCCGGCCTGAGCATGTCCGCGGCGGGCACGATTTCGGGCACCCCCACCGCGGCCGGCCCCGCGACCATCGTGGTGACCGTGAAGGATGCCGCCGGCGCCAGCACCTCCAAGAGCTTCCCCGTGACCATCGGGTTGCCCTCCACGCCGCCGCTGAATCTCACTGTCGCCGGGGTTTCCGACACCGCCAGCCCGCTCCAGCAGCCCCGCCTCCAGGTCACCCTGGGCAACAGCTTCCCGGTGGATGTGGTGGTCACTCTCACGCTGAGCTTCGCCCCGGACAGCGGCGCCGACGACCCGGCCATTCAGTTCTCCGGCGGCGGCCGCACCGCCAGCATCACCGTCCCGGCGGGCGCCACGACCGGATCCACCGACATCGGGGTGCAAACCGGCAGCGTCGCCGGACTGATCGCCATCACGGCGCAAATGCAGGCCACCGGACAGGATGTCACGCCAACGCCAGTGCCGCGCCGCACCATCCGCGTGGCCGCCGCCGCGCCGGTGATCGTACCGGGCACCCTCACGGCCGTGCGCAACAGCACCGGGTTCACGGTAACCCTCACCGGCTACGTGACCGATCGCGAGCTGACGCAGGCGGTCTTTGTCTTCACCGCGGCTTCCGGCAGCAATCTGCAAACCACCACACTGACGGTGCCGACGGACGCGCTGTTCGTGCAGTATTTCAGCGGCTCCGGCGCCACACCCTTTGGCAGCCAGTTCACCTATACCCAGCCGTTCACGGTGACCGGCAGCACACAGGCGATCGTCTCCGTAACCGTGACCCTGGTAAATAAGATCGGCCAGTCGGCTCCGGCGACGGCCACGCTGAACTAGGTCGCTGACCGTGTAATATTGTGCTTTAGCGGGAAACCACTCCCTTACGGTCGTGGCTCTGATCGGAGCCCCGACCGGGGTACCCTCTGGG
>Ga0208716_1000508_pt1 | contig 16164 bp, 14 predicted proteins | sample NGESurdeep092012_8_FD_184482 | JGI IMG/M metagenome (GOLD analysis project Ga0208716, IMG submission 184482) | Arctic peat soil microbial communities from Barrow, Alaska - NGEE Surface sample 415-3 deep-092012 (SPAdes) | ecosystem: Environmental > Terrestrial > Soil > Wetlands > Peat ...
CGGGAGGACGCGAGCCACTTCGCCGACCTCGCCGCGGCGCAGCTCCCCCTGACGTTGCAGCAGCGCGACCGCATCATCGAGGAGGCGGCGGTGGACGCGCGGCTCGACCTCCTCGCGGATTTCCTCGCGCCGGCGGTGGAGCGCGCGCAGGTGCAGCGCGAGGTGGACCGGTTGACGGCGGTGCACGTGGAGCGGGGGCGGCGCGAGTCCCTCCTCCGGGCGCAGCTCGAGGCGATCCGCCGCGAGCTGGGGGAGGACGACCCCCTCCGCGAGCTGCGCGAGATGAAGGCACGCCTCGAGGCCGCGGCCCCGCCCCCCATCGCGCGCGCCGAGGCGGCGCGCGAGCTCGACCGCCTGAGCCGCCTCCCCACCGCGTCCCCGGAGTACCAGGTCGCGCGCACCTATCTGGACTGGATGCTGAACCTCCCCTGGAACGTGCTCGCCGAGGTGCGGCGGCCCGATCCCCAGGCGGTGCGCGCGGTGCTCGACCTGGGCCACGTCGCGCTCGACGACGCCAAGCGGCGCGTCGTGGAGTACCTCGCGGTGCGGCGCCTCGTCCCCGACGCGCGGCCCCCGATCCTCTGCTTCGTCGGGCCGCCGGGCGTCGGGAAGACGTCCCTCGGCCGCGCCATCGCGGAGGCGCAGGGGCGGCCCTTCGTGCGCCTCAGCCTCGCCGGCGTGGACGACGAGCAGATCCTCCGCGGGCGCCACCGTTCGTACGCGGGCGCGATGCCGGGGAAGATCCTCCAGGAGATCCGCCGGGCCGGCGTGCGCAACCCGGTGATGATGATCGACGAGATCGACAAGCTGGCGCAGCCGCGGCCGGGGCAGGGCGACCCCTCGGCGGCGCTCCTCGAGCTGCTCGACCCCGAGCAGAACGGCGCCTTCCTCGACCTCTACCTCAACGTCCCCTTCGACCTCTCGGCGGTGCTCTTCATCGCCACGGCGAGCACCGAGCCGGAGATGCCGGAGGCGCTCCTCGACCGGCTCGAGATCGTGGAGCTGCCGGAGTACACCGTCGAGGAGAAGGTGGCCATCGCGCGGCAGCACCTCCTCCCCCAGCTCCTCCCCGAGCACGGGCTCTCCGACGCGGAGGTGCTGGTCACCGACGCGACGCTGGAGCGGCTGGCCGAGGGGTACGCGCGGGAGACGGGGGTGCGGAGCCTGCGGCGCCACCTGGCCGCGCTCCTCCGCCGCCTCGCGATGCGGAAGGCGGGGGGCGCGGCGGGGCCGTGGTCCCTCGACGCGGCGCTCATCGACGAGGTCCTCGGCGCGCCCCCCTTCCGGAACGAGCGCACGCCGGCGGAACCCACCATCGGCGTCGCCAACGGGCTCGCGTGGACGGGCACCGGCGGCGACCTCCTCCCCGTGGAGGCGATCGCGATGGTGGGGACGGGGCAGTTCTCGGTCACCGGCCAGCTCGGTAACGTGATGCTCGAGTCGGTGCAGGCCGCCGCGTCGTGGGTGCGGAGCCGCGCCGACGACCTGGGCATCCGTCCGGGCGCGTTCCGGAAGGTGGATGCGCACCTCCACTTCCCCGAGGGCGCGATCCCGAAGGACGGCCCCTCCGCCGGCGTGACGATCGCCACGGTGCTCGCGAGCCTCTTCACCCAGCGCCCCATCCGCAACGACCTCGCGATGACGGGGGAGATCACCCTCACCGGGCAGGTGCTGGCGATCGGCGGCCTGCGCGAGAAGCTCGGCGCCGCGGTGCGCAGCGGCATCGGCACCGTGATCATCCCGGCGGCCAACGAGTCCGACCTCCGCGACGTGCCGGAGAGCGTGAAGCGGGCGCTCAAGATCCACCTGGTCGAGCGGGCGGACGAGGTCATCAAGCTCGCCCTCCTCCCCGCGAAGAAGCTCCACGCGGCCCACCGCCCCCGGCGTCCGTTGACGAAGCGCCGCCGCACCCGGTAGCATCTCCCACTCCCCACTCTCCGAGGACGCCCACGTGACCGGGACCAGCACCTCCCTCGTCCGCGGCATCAACCTGACCGCCGCTGTCGCCCTCGTCGTCGGCTCCATGATCGGCTCGGGCATCTTCATCGTCCCCGCCGACATCGCCCGGCAGGTCGGCACCCCCGGCCTCCTCGTGGTGGTGTGGGCGGTGACCGCGCTCATCACGGTGATGGGCGCGCTCACGCAGGGCGAGCTCGCCGCGATGTTCCCGCGGGCCGGCGGCCAGTACGTCTTCCTGCGCGAGGGGCTCTCGCCACTGTGGGGCTTCCTCTACGGCTGGACGCTCCTCCTGGTGATCCAGACGGGCACGATCGCCGCCGTGGGCGTGGCGTTCGCGAAGTTCCTCGCGGTGCTCTGGCCCGCCGTCTCCCCCACCGTCTTCCTCTCCCTCGGGCACGTCCCATCGCTGGGCGACATGCTCTTCACCCTGCTCGGGAAGCCACCCGCCGCGCCGCAGATGATCGAGATCGGCGTGAGCTGGCAGCGGATCGTCGGCATCGGCACCGTGGTGCTGCTGACCTGGGTGAACGTGCAGGGCGTCCGGATGGGGGCGTGGATCCAGACGGTCCTCACCGCGGCGAAGGTCGTGGCGCTGGGAGGCCTCATCCTCCTCGGGCTCACAATCGGGCGGCAGGCCGCCGCGGTCACGCAGAACTTCGGGAGCTTCTGGGGCGGGCAGGGCTTCTCCCTCGCGCTGGTGCCGGTGATCGGCGCCGCGATGGTGGGCTCCCTCTTCTCGTCGGATGCGTGGAACAACGTGACGTTCGCGGCGGCGGAGGTGCAGAACCCGCGGCGCAACCTCCCCATCGCGCTCGCCTCGGGGACGCTCCTCGTCGGCGCCCTCTACGTGCTCGCGAACCTGTCGTACCTCAGCGTCCTCCCGTGGGCCGACCTCCAGCACGCCGCCGAGGACCGGGTGGGCACGGCGGCGGCGCAGGTGATCTTCGGCGACGCCGGACGGACGGTGATGGCGATCGCGATCCTCATCTCGACCTTCGGCTGCAACAACGGCCTCATCCTCTCGGGGGCGCGGGTCTCGTACGCGATGGCGCACGACGGGCTCTTCTTCCAGACCGCGGGGAAGGTGGACCCGCGGCACCACACGCCGAAGGTGGCGCTCTGGGTGCAGGCGCTCTGGACGTCGCTCCTCGCGCTCTCCGGCTCCTACAGCCAGCTCCTCGACTACGTGATCTTCGCCGCGGTGCTCTTCTACTTCCTGACGGTCATCGCGCTGTTCCGGCTGCGCGTCCAGCGGCCCGAGGCGGAGCGGCCCTATCGGGTGCTCGGGTATCCGTGGATGCCGGCGCTGTACATGGTGCTGACGGGTGCGGTGATGGTGATCCTGCTGATCGAGAAGCCGCTGTACACCTGGCCGGGGCTCCTGATCGTGGTGGTGGGCATCCCGGTGTACTTCGTGTGGAAGCGGTTCGGCGTGGCGAGCGCGATCGAGGAAGCGCCGGAATGAGCGGGGCGCCGGGCGCCGCCGCGGCCGCCATCGGCTGGGACGACTTCGTGAAGGTGGACGTGCGCGTGGGACGGATCGTAGCCGCCGCGCCGTTCCCCGAGGCGCGGAATCCCGCCTACAAGCTGCGGGTGGACTTCGGGGAGCTGGGGGAGCGGCGCACGAGCGCGCAGATCACGAAGCGCTACCGCCCGGAGGAGTTGGTGGGCCGCCTCGTGGTAGCGGTGGTGAACTTCCCCCCGAAGCGCGTCGCCGGCTTCCTCTCGGAGGTGCTGGTGCTGGGCGCTTACGCGGCGGAGGGGGACGTGGTCCTCCTCCGGCCCGACCAGGAGGTGGCCCCGGGCCAACGGGTGGGGTAGCGGCCGTGGACTCCCGGCCGTGGCGTGGGCACATTTCGACGATTCGCTCGACAACCCGGAGGACGCTCGTGGACGGAGTCCCGCTGCATCCCGCGCTGGTGCACGTGCCCCTCGGGCTCGCCTTCCTCATCCCGTTCCTCGCGCTGGCCGCCGTCGTCGCCTGGTGGAAGGGCGCGGTGACGCAGCGCGCGTGGCGGGTGATCGTCGTGCTCCAGCTCGTCCTCCTCGGCGCAGGCCTCTACGTGAAGCAAACTGGGGAGCACGACTTGCGGATCGTGCGCCGCATGCTCCCGCGCGGCACGGTCCACCCGCACTCGGAGGCGGCGGACTGGTTCGTCTGGGGAGCGGGCGCGACGCTGGTCCTCGCGGGCCTGGGCCTCGTGTTGAAGGACCGCAAGGCGCGGTGGGCCGCGACCGCGGCCACGGTGGCGACGTTCGTCGTGGCGGGCATCGGCGTGCGGTTGGGGCACCTCGGCGGCGTGCTGGTCTACCAGAAGGGCGCGGCGATGATCTACACGGCGGATTCGACGATGGCGCTCCAGCGCGCGGCGGCCGCGGGATGGACGGCGCCGCGGACGACCGAGGGGGAGGGGGAGAAGCGCGCGGTGCCGCCCGCCGCGCCCCGCTGACCCGGGCGGGGTCGCGGACGCGTGGGGCCCGAGGGGCGACGCCGGCCGGCGCCGCCCCTTCGTGTCGCCGGGGCGCGACAGGCGTGGTATGCTCTTTGCGCGCTTCGGCGGCGTCCAAGGAGGACATCCAATGGCCGTGAAGACCGTCCTGATCACCGGAGCGAGCGGGGAGATCGGCCACGGGCTGATCCAGGCCCTCGCCGAACAGGCCGACGTCCGGGTGGTGGCGCTCGACCTGCACCCGATGGACGACGCGATGGCCGCCAAGTGCTACCGCGTCGTCATCGGCGACATCCTCGACAAGGCGCTGATCGAGAGCCTCTCGGCGGCCCACGACTTCGACGTCATCCACCACCTCGCCGCGCTCCTCTCGACCAAGTCGGAGCGCCAGCCGATGCTGGCCCACAAGGTCAACGTGGAGGGGACGATGAACCTCCTCGAGCTGGCCATCGGGCAGTCCCGGCTGCAGGGGCGGGAGATCACCTTCCTCTATCCCAGCTCGGTCGCGGTGTACGGCCTCCCCAGCCTCGACGCGAAGCGGAAGGCGGGGAAGGTGAAGGAGACCGAGTGGCTGACGCCCCGCACCATGTACGGGACGAACAAGCTCTACTGCGAGCTGCTCGGCACCTACTACTCGGAGCACTACCGACAGCTCGACGCCGAGGCCGTGCAGGGGCGGGTGGACTTCCGCGGGCTGCGCTTCCCCGGGCTCATCAGCGCCGACACGGTCCCCACCGGCGGCACCAGCGACTACGGCCCCGAGATGCTGCACAACGCGGCGCAGGGGAAGGCGTATCCGTGCTTCGTGCGGGAAGACGCCCGCATCCCCTTCATGGCGATGCCCGACGGCGTGACGGCGCTCCTCCAGCTCGCCGCGGCCCCCGCGAAGCAGCTCACGCGGCGGGTCTACAACATCGGCGCGTTCGCACCCTCCGCGGGGGAGATCCTCGCGTTCACGAAGAAGGCGTTCCCCAAGGCGGCCGTCACCTTCTCCCCCGACCAGAAGCGGCAGGGGATCATCGACGGCTGGCCCGAGGACGTGAACGACGACGCCGCCCGAGCCGACTGGGGCTGGAAGCCGGCGTTCGGCCTCGAGCGGGCGTTCGTGGAGTACCTCCTCCCCGCCATCACGCGGCGCTACACGAAGTAAAGCGCGGGCCCGCGGAGGCGGGCGGACCCCGGACCAGCGAGCGCGGCGCCGACGGACGGCGCCGCGCGGCGCGTCCGGGGGGAAACGAAAAGGGCCCGGGAGGTCCCGGGCCCGTCCGTCCGCCGGCGTGGCGCGGTCAGTGGCAGTTGGTGACGGCGCGCGTGACGAGGTTCAGGTTGCAGGTCTGCGCGTCGATCTTGAGGGCGACGTTCCCCTGGGCGTCCGCCGGGAAGTCCACCTCCACCCGCTTGCTGTAGTCCTTCGTCACCTGCGTGGTCGCGTTCTGGAAGGTGACGTGGATGGTCGCCCGCCGCACCATCATCCCGCTGGCCGGCCACGGATTCGACGCGCGCGGCAGGTCGAACACCACCGCGACCACCGAATCGAGGGCGGACGTGGCGTGGGTCCGCGTCATCGTCGCGGTCGTCACGACGGCGGTGTCGTTCCCCGCCCCCGCGCCGTCGTGCTGCCGCGCCGTCTCCGTGCCGGAAGTGAAGAGCCGGGTGAGGGTCCAGTCGCGGGTGCGGTGCACGAGGGCGGTGAAGGTGGCGCCGGTCCGGCTGCCGTCGAGCGTGAGATGGAAGACGATGCGGCGCACCGACGAGAGCGGGAGGCAGTTCGTCACGACGGCGTCGCTGGCGTCGTAGCAGGTGCGGGAGCGCACGACGACCAGCGTGTCGTTCGCCGCCCCGAAGAGATCGAAGGCGAGCGGGGGCGCCGGGAGAGCCGTCGCCGAATCGTTGCCGATCATCGTGGCGACGTCGGTCGCGATCGCGTCGCCCGCCGTGTTCGCCACGTCGGCGGTCACCTGGGCGTCGTTGATCAGGGGCGAAGGGGAGGTGCTGTCCTTGCTGCAGGCGGCGAAGCCGGACAGCGCGGCGGCCGCCAGCAGGTGGATCGCTCGGTTTCTCGTCATCGATGGCTCCTGGGGTTGGCGCGGACGGCGGGAGCCGCCGCAGCGTCGATGCCCCGGTAGACGAGGCTCCTCGCCGATCGTTAACCGCGGCGGCCGACGCTCCTGGTGACCGTCGTCACCGTCGCGGTCACCGTGACCTCGGGGGGCACCACCGATGTTTCGAGAGAGTGGAGCGGGACGGGGCGGCGGACCGTCCTAGGGATGGCGCCTGGGGCGCCGTGCGGGTGGACCGGGGGGCCCCGGCATCACTCTCCGCAGGCGCCGCGAACCCACGCCGCCCGCCAGCTGGCGTGCGTGGAATCAGCCCGGTACGACTCTTCCGCCGTTACCCATATCGTGTCGCCGACCAGCGTATGCACTGCCGTCGGGCCGAAGAGGCGGAATTGCTCGCCGTTGCTCCAGGAGTACTGGACCGTATTGTCACTGGCCACGCGGAACGTCCCGCCATCGCCCTCGCAGCCGAAGAAGAGGGAGGCGTTCAAGGAGTCCGTCGCTCCCCTGAAGGTCTGCCATACGATGCCCGAGTTGGCGCCCGACATCACGAACTGGAAGACGCCGGTGGTGTCGATGCGCACCGAGTCCTTGGTCTGGAAACGGAGGCATGATACCCCGAGGTAGGCCTTGCTCGAGTCCCACAGGATCGTCGTCGTGTCCTGCGGTTGGATCTCCCTGTAGTGGTAGCTGATCGTCTGCGGGTTCAGGAGGTACGCCAGCATCTTCCCCTGCGTCGGCCGGAACACGTCGAACCGGTGGTTCTCGCAGGACGAATTGACGATCGCGTCCTGTTTGCAGGCGGCACCGAACGCCCCAGCGGCGAAGGCGATGAGAATGGCCCTGCGCACGGAACGGGCACCGATGGAGGGTGATGCGGTCATGGCAGCTCCGTTGCCGGAATGGGGGACCCCCTGCCCTCGCCAACAATAACAGGGGCACGGCCGGAACGGGGGAGGCGGCGGCGGCCGGTGCGCCCGGGCGTCGCCGTCAGTGCCGCTTGGTCGTCACGAGGATCGCCCCCTGGAGGTGTCCGGGGCCGAACTCGGCCTCCGCCTCGGCGGGGCGAAGGTAGCGAACCGACAGGGCCAGAGTGGGAGTGAACCCGCGCAGCACGTCCGGCTCGCCGATGCGGATGCGGTCCATGTAGACGACGATGTTGCCTTCCGCCTCCGGCCGCAACATCGTCGGGTTCCTCCACGCGAGCCACTCCGGCCTGAGGGTGCGGATCGCATCGAACAGGCTCGTCATGCCGACCCGCCCCAGCTCCTCCTCGGTGATGAGGTTCGGGTCGTGGCGAGCGCCGGACCGGGCCTGGGGGGTGCCGGTGGAGGCGCACGCCCACGCGAGCGGTACCGACAGGGCGACGAGTGTCGTGAGCAGTCGCACGTTGACCTCCGAGGCGCTCCTGCGCCTCCATCGTGGGGTCGCGCCGGACCTGTGGGCAGGCCCCCGGGCGTCCCGGGCCGACCCGGGCCATCCCGCGCGGGCCCTCGTTGCGCTCGGCGAGGTCACGCTCGCGGCTTCGCCGCGCGTGTCGGGCGGTGCCGGTGTCCGTCCTACCGCGACGAGCCGCCCCGCAGCGCGCGGATCTGGGCCGGCAAGGCGAAGACGGAGTCGGGGATGGCGCGGACCTCGGTGGTGTCCACGGTGTTGACGATCCGCGCGCCCATCATGTCGGCGCGGGTGACGCGGGGCAGCCGCACCCCCGCGACCGTGCGCCACTCGAGGATCTGCGTGGTGATCTCCACGCGCCCCTGCGCCGACGCCTGCGAGCGGATGGCCCCCTGGAGGAGGCCCGACGCGGCGTCGAAGAACTCGTAGTACTCCTCGTTCCACGTCGTCGTGACCTTCACCTTCCAGCAGCGCGCGCCGCCGAACACCGTGTCGTCCACCGTCTCGAGGGCGGCGACGTAGCGGTCGGGATGGAGGGGCGCCTCGGGGTCGGCGCCCTGGCGCGCCTGCTGGAGCGCGACGCCGTCGAGCACCATCGGCCCGCTCGCGGGATTGATGACCCACGCCACGGCGCCGTCGAACCCCCCGCGGACCTCGCCGAGCCCGGGCATCTCCGAGCGGCTGGCCTGGCGGTTGGGCGCGGTGAACACCTCGTACCGCACGGCCAGCCCGGCGGAAGCGAACTCCATCCGTCCGCGCTCCCAGCGGGCGGGGAGCCGCTCGACAGCGGGGCGACCCCCGATCGCCTCCACGTACCGCGCGATCACCTCGCGCGCCGGCGGCAGCCCCGCTTTGGGTGCCCCCTGTGCCGTCAGCAGGGCGGGGAACGCCACGCCCGCCGCCAGCGCCACCACACGGCCCATCCTCGTCATCGTCCGCCTCCTTGTGGGCGGCCCGCGATCCAGTGCAGCGCCGCGTCGAGCGTGGGGTCTCGTCCCGCGAGCAGGTCGGCCCGCGTCGCGGTCACCGAATCGTCGGGGACCACGCCGCGGCCCTCGAGCGCCCGCCCGCCGTGCGCCACGATGTCGCCGAGGGCGTGGTAGAGGACGTCGCCGTCGGGGAGGCGGTCGAACGACGCGCCGAGCACCGCCCCCATCGAGGTGCGTCCGAACACGCGGGCGCGGCCGAGCGCCTGCATCCCCCCCGCGAACAGTTCCGAGGCGCTCGCGCTCCCCTCGTCCACCAGCACCGCCAGTGGACCGGCGAAGGGACGTACCGCCCGCGCGTCAGCGGTCACCCGCCGCGGATTCGCGCTGAACGCGAGGGTGTTCCGTCGGGTCCGCATCAGGGCGAGGGTGTCGGGGCGGTCGAGGAAGTGGCCCGCCACGCCGCCGATCATCGTGGCGAGGCCCCCCGTGTTGCCGCGCAGGTCGAGCACCATTCCCGCACAGCCGCGATCGGCGTCCACCGCCGCGTCGATCCGGCCCATCAGCGGGGCCAGCCATCCCGTGAAGGCGATCACCCCCACGCAGCCGCCGGGCGTGTCGAGCCGCCGGTGCGCGAAGCGCACGAAGACGGTGGGAAGGTTCCCGTACTTGATCGGCTCGCTCGGCTCGGGCTCGCTGACGAGCCGCAGGCGCACCGCCTGCCCTTCGCCGTCGAGGAACGCCACCGCCACCGCGCTGTCGAGCGGGGGCGCGAGCCGCGCGTGGCCCGCGAGCCAGAGCGCCGTCTCGATCCGGTAGCGTCCCGGCCGGTCCTGCGCACGGCGCAGCAGGGCCCCCACCGAATCGCGCCCCGCGACCACCACGGCCCAGCCGGTCCGCACCCCCGCGCGCGCCGCGGCGCTCCCGGAGTCCACCCGCGTGACGAGGAGCTGCCCGTCCACCAGGCGCACGTCCAGTCCGGTGCGGCCGCGCACCGCGGTGCCCCCCGAGGGATCGAGGGTGTCTGCCGCCTCGCGCGGGATCAGCGCGAAGTGCGACTCCCCCAGCCGGTCGAGCATCGCGCGGATCACCCCGCGCAGCGCCTCGCGGCCCCCCGCGCGTTCCGCGTGCGGCCGCAGCGAGTCCCGCAGCGCCATCCAGTCCACGCCGTTGAAGGTCGTGTCGAAGTGCGTCTCGTACACGATCCGCCACGCCGCGTCGAAGCTCTCGAGGCCGGCGGCCCGGTCGAAGGAGGCGTGAAGGGAGCGGTGTGCGCATCCGGCGACGAGCAGCGCCGCGCCGAGCGTGAGGAAACCGCGGAGGCTGGCCACGAATGGAGGTTCTCCGTTCCGGCGCCGCGCGTCAATACGCGGCAGCGCGCCGCCCCGTGACGCGCGTCACGCCGGGCCGGCGAGTCCTTTCGCATCCGGGGAATCCCGAGTAGTTTGCTTTTAATTGTAGTGCCAGCTTGCGCATCGGAGCCGGCCAGTGCCATCCGCACTTGGCGCGTCCGATGGGCCCCCCGCTCTGGAGCGTACGTATGGCGATGCGATCCCCTGTCCTCTCTCTGCTCCTCGGCGCCGCGACGCTCGCGGCGACCGCGTGCGGCAGTTCCGGCAGCGGGCCCACTGGCGCGCCGCCCCCGGCGATCCAGAAGGCGTCATCGGCGAGCGGCGACGGCCAGACGGGGACGGTCGGCACGGCCCTGACGAGCCCACTGCGCGTGCTCGTGACGCTGTCCGGCAACCCGCAGGCGGGGGACACGGTGACCTGGGCCGCGAGCGGATCCGGGGCGTCGGTGAATCCGGTGAAATCCGCGACCGACGCCGGAGGGATCGCCACGACGACGTGGACCCTCGGCTCCACGGCCGGTACGCAGAGCGCCACGGCGACGCTGGCGGGGGCGACCGGCTCGCCCGCGACCTTCACCGCGACCGCGTCCGCCGTCCCGGTGCCGCTCATCGCGAAGACGGCGACGTCGAGCGGGGACGCGCAGTCCGGGACGGTGGCGACGGCGCTCGCGAACCCGCTGCGGGTCCTCGTGACGCTGAGCGGCGCGGCGCTGGCGGGGGACACGGTGATCTGGGCGGCGGCGGGCACGGGCGCGTCGGTCAGCCCGGTGAAGGCCGTGACGGACGCGAGCGGGGTCGCCACCACGACCTGGATGCTCGGCCAGGCGGCCGGCGCGCAGAGTGCGACGGCGACGCTGGGCGGCGCGAGCGGCTCGCCCGTGACTTTCTCGGCGGCGGCGAGCGCCGGCGCCGCCGCGCAGCTTGGCGTCGCTGCGGGCGACGCGCAGACCGGCTCGCCGAACGCCGTGCTGCCCACGCAGCTCGCGGCGAAGGCGTCCGACCAGTTCGGGAACGGCGTCTCCGGAGTGGCCGTGGCGTGGCAGGTGACCGCGGGCACCGGCGGCGTGAATCCCACCAGCGGGTCCACCGACGCGAGCGGCCTTGCGAAGACCACGCTCACGCTGGGTGCGACGCCCGGCGCCGTCACGGTCACGGCCGCCAGCACGGGGCTGGCCGGCTCCCCCGCGACGTTCCACGCGACCATCGCTTCGGTGGCCACGAGCGCCGCCGTCTCGGTGGGCGACAACTTCTTCCGCAGCGGCCACAACGCGACGCAGAACCCCGCGGTGGACACCGTCGCGGCCGGCGGGACGGTGACGTGGACGTGGACGGGCTCCAACTCCCACAGCGTCCAGTCCACGGGAACGCCGAGCTTCACCAGCAGCACGACGAAGACGACCGGCACCTACCAGTTCACGTTCAACACGACGGGGACGTTCACCTACGATTGCGCCGTCCATGGCGCCCTGATGACGGGGACGATCGTGGTGCGGTAGACGCGCGTCGCCGCGGGCCGGGAACGCCGAAGCCCCGCGGGGGCAGGATGCCCGCGGGGCTCTTCGCGACGAGGATGCGCCGGACAGGAGTCGAACCTGCGACCTCCAGCTCCGGAGGCTGGCGCTCTATCCAGCTGAGCTACCGGCGCAGTGCTGCGTCTGAGCCTACGCCGAGGCGCCGGGGCGCCACGGACCTACTCGAGTCGGGGCGAGAGGATTTGAACCTCCGACCTCCTGGTCCCGAACCAGGCGCGCTAACCGGACTGCGCTACGCCCCGAGACTGCTTCACTGCCCCTCATGCGCCCAGCAGGAGTCGAACCCGCAACCTTCTGATCCGTAGTCAGACGCTCTATCCAGTTGAGCTATGGGCGCGATGGGCGGTACAAGATTCGAACTTGTGACCTCTACGATGTCAACGTAGCGCTCTAACCAGCTGAGCTAACCGCCCAGAGCGGGAAACGGGACTCGAACCCGCGACCCCAACCTTGGCAAGGTTGTGCTCTACCAACTGAGCTATTCCCGCGTGGTGGAGGCGAGGGGGATCGAACCCCTGACCTCTTGAATGCCATTCAAGCGCTCTCCCATCTGAGCTACGCCCCCACGGGCCCGAAAGGAGGGGGGTACTTCCCTTCGGAGCCCGGAAACGTATTTTCGTCCCCCGCCCTAGTCAACCGACCACGGCAGAAACCTTGCCGGGGGTGACGGGTATCACGGGCTGGTGGTTTTCCCGAAGGCCGCAGCGTGCAAGTGCCGGCCCGCACGCAAGATAAGGAAGCGCATGGCAGAGCAGACCGCCCGGAAGCGCCGCCGTCCCTCGAAGCCCCTGATGCCGCTGGGGCCCGGCGAGGCCGACCGGGACATCCTCGACCAGTACCTCTATGAGGTCTCGGTCACCCCGCTCCTCAAGCCTCACGAGGAGATCGCCTTGGCGAAGAAGGTGCGCGCCGGCGATCAGGAGGCGATGCAGGAGCTGGTGCGCCGGAACCTCCGGTTCGTCATTTCGGTGGCGAAGAAGTACCAGAACCGCGGCCTCCCCCTGACCGACCTCATCGGCGAGGGGAACGTCGGGCTCATGACCGCGGCGCGGAAGTTCGATCCCGACCAGGGCGTGAAGTTCATCTCCTACGCGGTATGGTGGATCCGGCAGGCGATCCTCGCGTCGCTGGCGCGGCAGGGGCGGACGGTGCGCGTCCCCCTGAACCGCACCGCCGACCTCTCGAAGATCGTGCGGACGGCGGAGGCGCTGCGGCAGTCCATGCGGCGCGAGCCGACGCCCGAGGAGGTCGCGGCCGCGACGGGGCTCTCCCTCGACGTCGTGCAGTCGCTCGCCGCCCTCAACAGCGGCGAGGTGCGCCTCGACGCCCCCCTCGATCCCGACGGCGACCGCTCCCTCATCGAGCGGTTCGTCACCGACGAGGGCCCGAGCGCGGAGGACCAGGCGATGGACCGCTTCCTCTCGGCCGAGATCGAGGCGGCGCTCGGCACGCTCCCGCCGCGCGACGCGAAGGTGCTCCGCCTCTACTTCGGCCTCGACGGCGGCCGCGAGCACACGTTGGAGGAGATCGGCGGGATGCTCGGCGTCACCCGCGAGCGCATCCGCCAGCTCCGCGACCGCGCGCTCAAGCGGCTGCGCGAGGGGAACGTCGGGAAGGCGCTGGCGAGCTTCGCGGCGTAGCGACAGAAGCCAGCTACCAGATGCCAAGACGCCAAGGGGAGCGCTTCTCCTTGGCGTCTTGGCGTCCGGCACCTGTCCCCTGGCGAGGTCATCACATTCTTGCCCCCCCCGCCGCCGGAGGATAGGTTGCTCCCATGCTAGCGGCTCTCGGTCGGCGCAGCGTCGGCATCACGGAACTGTTCGGGCATCTCGGCCACTTCGTGGCGGATACGCTCCGGGCGGTGCCCGACGTGCGCACGTGGGGGCGGCAGCTCTTCCCGATGATGCGGCGGATCGGCGTGGATTCGCTGCCGATCGCGCTGTTCATCGCGGCGTTCACGGGCATCGTGCTGGCCCTCCTCGCCTCATACACCGTGACGGCGGCGGTGCCGCTCTACTTCGTCGGCGCGCTGGTCGGCAAGACGACGATGCTGGAGCTGGGTCCGGTGCTGACGGGGCTCGCGCTGGCCGGGCGCGTCGGCGCCAACATCGCCGCCGAGCTGGGCTCGATGCGGGTGACCGAGCAGGTGGACGCGCTCGAGACGCTGGCGTACGACCCGCACGCATACCTGGTCCTGCCGCGCGTGATGGCGGGGACGCTCATGTTCCCGATCATCGTCGCGTTCGCGATGGCGACGGCGATCTTCATGGGCTGGGTCGCCGCGACGACGCTGCTCCCCATCACCACCGCGGAGTTCCTGCGGGGGCTGCGGCTCTTCTACGTCCCGTTCGACGTCACCTTCGGGCTCATCAAGTCGGCGTCGTTCGGCTTCGTGATCACGATGATCGGCTGCTTCCTCGGCCTCAACACCCGGGGCGGCGCGGAGGGGGTCGGCGACGCCACGACGCGCACGGTGGTGTACAGCGCCGAGATGATCCTGGTGCTCGACGCCTACTGGGCCATCACCCTGCTGCGGCCGTGATCGAGTTCCGCGGTCTCGAGAAGGCGTTCGGCGCCAAGGTGGTGCTGCGGGGCGTCTCCCTCACGGTGCGCGACGGGGAGACGATGGTCATCATCGGCGGCTCGGGCACCGGCAAGAGCGTCACGATCAAGCACGTGGTGGGGCTCCTCGAGCCCGATGCGGGCACGGTCGCGGTGGACGGCCAGGTGGTCTCCGAGCTGCGGCGCCGCGAGTTGACGGCGTTGCGCGCGACCGTCGGCTACGTGTTTCAGTTCGCGGCGCTCTTCGATTCGATGACGATCGCCGACAACGTGGCCTTCGGCCTGCGGCGGAGCGGCGCGATGAGCGAGGAGCAGATCCGCGAGCGGGTGACCGAGTCGCTGCGGCTGGTGGAGATGGCGGGCACCGAGCGGACGATGCCGGCGGAGCTGTCGGGGGGGATGCGCAAGCGCGTGGGCCTCGCGCGCGCCATCGCGCTCCGCCCCAAGTACCTGCTCTACGACGAGCCGACCACGGGCCTCGACCCGGTGACGTCGGCCGTCATCGACGAACTGATGATCCGGACCCGGGAGGCGCTCGGGGTGACCAGCATCGTGATCACCCACGACATGCGCTCGGCGTACCGGGTCGGTGACCGGATCGCGATGCTCTACGAGGGCCGTATCCGCCAGGAGGGCACCGTGGCCGAGATCCAGCAGTCGACCGACCCGATCGTGCGGCAGTTCATCGAGGGCCGCCCGAGCGTGCACGCGGAGGACGTCGCGGCGCCGGGCGCGCCGGACGCGGTCCCGGCGGCGGAGGGCTCCCAGCCATGAAGCGTGCGGACGAGGTGCTGGTCGGCGTCGTGGTCCTGATCGGGATCGCGCTGGCCGTGGTGGGCTCGATCTGGCTCAGCCAGGTCCGGCTCGGGGCGAGCGACATCCGGCACGAGGCGCGCTTCCGGAGCGTGGGGCTGCTGCAGGTCGGGAACCCCGTGCTGCTGCGGGGCGTGAAGATCGGGCGGGTCGAGTCGGTCACGCTCGGCCAGAACGACTGGGTGATGGTCGGGCTGCGGCTTAAGGGGACGCAGAAGCTGCCGGAGCGCACGGTGGCGATCATCTTCTCCGCCACGCTCTTCGGCGACTGGGCGGTCCAGCTCCTCGACCGCCACGACCTCCCCAACGATCCCGACGTGCGCCGTCAGGTCCAGGAGGCCGCGCTGAACGCGGGGGCGGTGTGGCCCGGCGCGGCCCTCCCCGACGTCGGCCAGCTGACGCAGCAGGCGGGGCGGATCGCGGGCGACCTCGCCACGATCGCCGGCCGCGTGCAGGAGGCGTTCGACTCCTCCTCCGCGGAGAAGCTGCGCGGCGCCTTCACCGACATCTCCCGCCTCTCCAAGGTGCTCGCCAACATGGCGTCGCAGCAGCAGCAGGTGCTGACCCGCATCGGCGGCAACCTCGACACCGGCACCGCGTCCCTCGCGCGCTTCGCCACGGCGATGGAGCGCACGGCCCACCGCGCCGACTCGGCCACCGACAAGGCGCAGATCCAGCACATCCTGAGCAGCGCGGACACCGTGGGCGTCGCGCTGCGCGCCACCGCGACCGACCTCCGCAGCCTCGTGGGCGCGGCGCGGAGCCAGCAGGAGTCGTTCGTACGCATCGTGGCCCGCTTCGATTCCGTGATGGGCCGCGTCAACGCCGGCGAAGGCACGCTCGGCCGGCTCTCCCGCGACACCACCCTCTACACCGAGGCCGTGGCCACCGTCCGCCAGATGCGCCTGCTGCTGGCCGACGTCCAGGCCAATCCGCGCCGCTACTTCCAGTTCTCCGTGTTCTGATGCCGGAGAAGGCGCAGCGGCCTGCCGTGCCGAGCGAGGAGCACTCGGCGGGGGGCGTGGTCTTCCGCCGCGCCGCGGAGGGGCCGCTCTACCTCGTGATCCGCGACTCGTACCGCAACTGGGGCTTTCCGAAGGGCCACGTCGAGGAGGGGG